>Ga0308411_10002692_pt1 | contig 11954 bp, 8 predicted proteins | sample HotsprottomLayer_2_FD_203530 | JGI IMG/M metagenome (GOLD analysis project Ga0308411, IMG submission 203530) | Hot spring phototrophic mat microbial communities from Octopus Spring, Yellowstone National Park, Wyoming, United States -... | ecosystem: Environmental > Aquatic > Thermal springs >... | reverse complement strand
TGCGGCCCTCCGGATGGTCGACGAGTGCTACCGCAGCGAGGACTACCGCGAGGGCCGCACCGCGTTCATGGAGAAGCGCACGCCGCGGTTCAAGGGCGCCTGAGCGTCAGCTCCCGAGGTTCAGCACCACCCCGGAAAGCTGCCCGGCGCGGTCCGAGGCGAGGAAAGCCACGGCGTCGGCGACCTGCTCGGGGTCGATGACGCGCCCGAAGGTGCCGTCCGCGATCAATTCGTCGGCGCGCGACTCGTCGCCGTATTTCTGTCTCGCGACGCTGCGCGCGAGCGCGACGATGCGATCGGTCCGCGTGGCCGGCGGATGCACGCCGAGGACGCGCACGCCGAACTCGGGCGTCTTGCCGCCGAGGCCCTTGGTGAAAGCCGCCAGCCCGGCGTTCGCGACCGCCCCGCAGATGTATTCGTAACTCGGTTTCTCGCCGGCCATCCCGATCACGTTCACTATCACGCCCCTGCCGCGCGCTTTCATGCCGGCGAGCACTTCGCGCGTCATGTTGATGTAGCCGAACACTTTCAGGTCCCAGGCGTCGCGCCATCTCGCCTCGTCGATGTCGAGGAGCGAGCCGCCGGGGATGTCGCCCGCGTTGTTGACGAGCACGTCCACGGCGCCCGCGGCCGCGGCGACGCGGCTGACCGCCTGGCCGTCGCGGAGATCTGCTGCGTGCAGGCTCACCGGCACAGCGTACTTGGCCTGCACCGCGTGGCGGGCCGCGGCGAGGCGCTCGGCATCGCGCGCGACCAGGTGCAGACCGCAGCCTTCGGCGGCAAAACGCATCGCGCACGCGAGACCGATGCCTTTCGAGCCGCCGGTGATGAGAACGCGCCTGCCGCTCAATCCGAGATCCATCGCCGCTCCTCGTCCAGGCGAGCCGCGATGGTATAACCTGCGCGCGGTGACCGACCAGACCGCAACCGAACTCGCCGCCGGGCTCGCCGCGACGGCGCAGCCGCTCGAACACGCACGCACGCTTCCGCGCGCCGCCTACACCTCGGCCGAGGTGTTCGCGCTCGAGCAGCGCGCGCTGTTCGGCCGCATGTGGCTCGCCGTCGGGCGCGAGGAGGATCTGCCCGATGCGGGGAGCTTCATCACCCACGCGATCGGCGCCGAGCGCGTTTTGGTGGTGCGCGGCGAGGATGGCGTGCTGCGGGGGTACTTCAACGTCTGCCGGCATCGCGGGGCGCGGCTGGTCGAGGAGGCGTGCGGCAGGCTGCGCGGCGCGGTCGCCTGCCCGTATCACGCGTGGACGTATTCGCTCGACGGGCGGCTGCTGCGCGCGCCGCGCGCCGAGCGCGGGTTTCGTCCGGAGGCGTTCCCGCTCGTCCCGGTCCGGCTGGGCACGCGTGACGGATTCGTATTCGTGAATCTCGATGGCGAAGCGCCTGACCTCGATGCAGCGCTCGCCGACCTGCCCGACTTGGCCCGCTACCGGCTCGCCGAGCTGCGCCGCGCGCGGCGGGTCGAGTACACGGTCGAAGCGAACTGGAAGGTGGTCGCCGAGAATTACAGCGAGTGCTACCACTGCCCGGCGGTGCACCCGCAGCTCAACCGCATCAGCGAGCTGTCGGCCGGCGGCTTCGTCACCGGGGGCTCGTTCAGCGGCGGGCCGATGCAACTGCGCCCGGGCTTCGACACGATGTCGATGAGCGGGACGACCGCGCTCGCGCCGATCGCCGGCCTCGCGGGCGACGATCTAAGGCTGATCCACTATTACCTCGTCTACCCGAACTTGATGCTCGGTCTGCACCCGCAGTACGCGCTCGTCCACCAGGCCTGGCCGCTCGCGGCCGACCGCACCCGGGTGAGCTGCGAGTGGCTGTTCCCGCCCGCGACGCTCGCCGCGCCCGGCTTCGACCCGGCCGACATGGTCGAGTTCTGGGACCTCACCAACCGCCAGGACTGGGCGCTTTGCGAGCGCGTGCAACGCGGCGCCGCATCGGCCGGCTGTCTGCCCGGGCCGTACCATCCGAGCGAACGCTGCGTGCACGCGTTCGACCGCTGGTACGCCGAGGCGCTCGCGCCGCACCTCGGCGCCTGAAGCCTACTTCCGGTCGAACCCGAGGATCCCGCGGCCGAGCGATCGCGGGTCGCGCGGCTCCCAGCGTCCGGCCTCGACGCTCGCCAGGAAATCGGCCACCGCGGCGTTGAAAGCGCCCGGTTCCTCGATGTTGATCGTGTGGCCGCTGCGCGGGAGCACGACCAGGCCCGCGGTCGGGATCGCTCGCTTCATGATGATGCTCGCCTCGATGCAGGGGTCGTCCTCGTCGCCGGTCATGATGAGCGCCGGGACGTCGATTTTCCTCATGCCCTCGACGAGCTGGTGGAGGAGCGGGCGCTTCATCTGCACGCCGCGCAGCGTCAGCGCCGACCCCACCGGCGAGTGGCTGGCGAGCTGGTCGGCGAATTCCTGCCAGCCGCGCGGGTCCTTGTTCTGGAACTGCACGCGCGTCGGGCCGTGGGCGTAGCCGAGCGCGGCCTTCGCGCCCTCCACGTCGAAGGCTTTGGCGGCGAGCTCGACCTCGGCGCGGAACTTCTCCTCCTCGCCGGGCTGCCCGCCATAGCCGCAGCCGGCGATCACGAGCGATCGGGCGCGCTCCGGGCGCGACAGGCCGACGTGCAGGGTGGCGAAACCGCCCATCGACAGGCCGACGATATGCGCCTTGTCGATCTTCAGGTGGTCGAGCACCGCCACGATGTCGTCGCGGGCGCGCTCCTGGGAGTACTGTGCCGGATCGGTCGGCACGTCCGACGGCGGATAGCCGCGCGCGTTGAAGGCGATGCAGCGGTAGCGGTGCGCGAAGAACCGCAGCTGCGGCTCCCAGCTGCGGTAGTCGCCGGCGAACTCGTGCACGAAGATGACCGCGTTGCCGCGGCCGGCCTCCTCGTAGTAGAGCTTGACGCCGTCACTCGCGATGGCATGGGGCATTGGCGGACTCCCGGTGCAGGACGCCGAAGGTTACCCCAGTCGCGCCGCGCGGTGCGCTTGGCGTAACATCGACGTCCCGCCGGGGAGGACGCGCCGTGCACGATCTTGTCATCCGCAATGCGTTGCTGATCGACGGCCTGGGGCGCGCGCCCCGCCCGGGCAGCCTCGCGGTGACCGGTGGGCGCATCGCCGCGCTCGGCGACGACGTCGGCGCCGGGCGGGAGATGATCGACGCCGGCGGGCGCGCGCTCGCGCCGGGGATCATCGACAACCACACGCACTACGACGCGCAGCTCACCTGGGACCGCGACCTCGCCGCGTCGTCCTCGCTCGGCGTCACCACCGCGATCATCGGCAACTGCGGTTTCACGATCGCCCCGTGCCGGCCCGAGGACCGGGACCTGACGATACGCAACCTCACCAACGTCGAGGGGATGTCGCTCGAGGCGCTGCGGGCCGGCATCCGCTGGGACTTCGAGAGCTTTCCCGAGTACCTGAGCTCGCTCGAGCGCGGCGGGCTCGGGATCAACGTCGCCGCGTTCGTCGGCCACTCGGGCGTGCGCACGTTCGTGATGGGAGAAGACGCGCCGAAGCGCGCGGCGACCCCGGTGGAGATCGACCGGATGCGCGCGATCGTGGTCGAGGCAATGAGGGCCGGTGCGGTCGGCTTCGCGACCTCGACCTCGCCGGCGCACAACGGCGCGGGCGGGATCCCGATGCCGTCGCGGCTGGCCGACGAGGCCGAGCTGCTCGCGCTCACCGGCGCGCTCGGCGAGGTCGGACGCGGCGTTTTCATGCTCACCAAGGGCGGGCAGACGCGGGTCGAGTTCCTCGAGGAGATCGCGGCACGCAACGGCCGGCCGGTCGTGATCGCGGCGCTGCTCCACAGCAGCACCAATCCGGAGGCGGTGTTCCACGACCTCGACCGGATCGCCGCAGCCCGCGCGCGCGGGCGGCGGCTGGTCGGGGCGGTCTCGTGCTGTCCCCTGACGATGGATTTCACGCTCGCGGCGCCGTACCCGTTCGAGGGGCTCGCCGCGTGGCAGCCGGCGCTCGGGCAGAAGGGCGAGGCGTTCAAGCGCGTGATCGCCGACCGTGGATTCCGCGACGCGATCCGCGCCGAGCTCGCTCAGCCTGCGACTTTCCGGCTCTTCAACGGCGAGTGGGACCGGGTGCAGGTGGTCCAGACCGCGCGCCCGGAGCATCGCGCGCTCGAGAACAACTCGCTCGCGCAGATCGGCGCCGAGCGGGGGCGCGACCCGCTCGATGCGCTGCTCGACCTCGCGCTCGCCGAGGACCTGGAGACGGTGTTCGCGGCGCTGCTGCTCAATGCCGACGAGGAGGCGGTCGCGCGGCTGGTGACGCATCCGCACGGTCTGGTCTCGCTGTCGGACGCCGGTGCCCACCTCACGTTCTTCAACGACGCCGGGTTCGGGCTGCACCTGCTCGGCCACTGGGTGCGCGACCGGCGGGCGTTGCCGCTCGAGCAGGCGGTGCGCAAGCTCACCAGCGAGCAGGCGTACTGGTTCGGGATTCCCGATCGGGGACGGCTGGCGCCCGGCTGCGCGGCCGATCTGATGCTGTTCGATCCGGCCACCGTCGGGCGCGGGCCGAGGCAGCGGCGATTCGACCTGCCGGCCGGCGCCGCGCGGCTGACGACCCCGCCGGTCGGCCTGCACGGGGTGTGGGTGAACGGCGTGCGGGTGTTCGACGAGCGCGGCCCGATCGATCCTCCGCCGCGCGCGGGCCGGCTGCTGCGCGAGTTCGCTGCCTGAGCGGCCGATGGACCGCACCGAGCGCTTCTACAAGCTGCATCGGCTGTTGGAGGCGCGGGGCGTGGTGGGGCTCGACACCCTGCTGCGTGAGCTCGGCGTGTCGCGCGCGACCTTCAAGCGCGACCTCGACTACATGCGCGACCGGCTGCACGCGCCGATCGAGTGGGATCGGACGGCGCGCGGGTATCGGTTCGTGCAACCGCCCGCCGGGGCGCCGAAGTACGAGCTGCCGGGGCTGTGGTTCAGCGCCGAGGAGATCCGCGCGCTGCTGACGATGCAGCACCTGCTCGCGAACCTCCAGCCGGGGCTGCTCGAGCCGCACGTGAAGCCGCTGCTCGCGCGGCTGCGCTCGCTGCTCGGCGCCGGCGAGCACAGCGCCGAGGAGGTGCAGAAGCGGATCCGGATCATCCACCTCGGCGCGCGGCGGCTGGCGTTGCCGCACTTCGAGCGGGTGGCGAACGCGGTGCTCGACCGGACGCGGCTGCGGATCGTCTATGTCAGCCGCGGCTCGAACCAGCGGACCGAGCGCGAGATCAGCCCGCAGCGGCTGGTGCACTACCGGGAGAACTGGTACTGCGACGCGTGGTGCCATCTCCGCGAGGACCTGCGCAGCTTCGCCGTGGACGCGATCGAGTCGGCCGAGCCGGTGGACCGGAAGGCGAAGAACGTTCCCGATCGCGAGCTCGACGAGGTGCTGGCGGCAGGCTACGGGATCTTCTCGGGGCGGAAGACGCAGTGGGCCAAGCTGCGGTTCACGCCGGAGCGGGCAAGGTGGGTCGCGGCCGAGGAATGGCACCCGCAGCAGCGATCGCGCTGGGAGGCCGACGGGAGCTACGTGCTCGAGGTGCCCTTCTCGGATCCGCGCGAGCTGGCGATGGATTGCCTGCGGCACGGCCCGCACGTCGTGGTGCTGGCGCCGGAGAGCTTGCGGGAGGCGGTGAGGGGGCAGCTGGTGGAGGCGGTGCGGCGGTACGTCGAGTGATCGGCGCCTGCCCGGAATCGGCTGGCGAGCCGGACGGCCGATAGCCGTCGTCGCGGTTGGTCCGAGCGGCAGGAAGCCGCCACCCCCCGCTGCGACGACGGGCTCACCCCCTGAGCCACTCCCCCTCGCATACTGCGCCGGCAGCAAAGCTTCGCTCCCGGAGGCCCCATGCACGGCATCACCGTCCCCGAGCTCTGGCCCGCGCAACCGCCGCGGCGCCTCTTCGCCCATCCCACCGGCACTCGCGCCGCCCAGCGCCGCCTGGCGCGAGCGGCCGCCCGCCAGGCGCGTCGCCGGCGTAGCGCGTTCAACCGGGGACGGCGATGAGCGCTCGCGTTGGCGACCGCGCGGTCGCGATCGCTGCGTTCCTCGCGATCCTTGCCACCGGCTTCTTCGGCGAGGAGCCGAAGCCGCCGCCGAGCCGGTCCACGCACGTGCCTGCGCAGACCGCGTCGCCCTGAGTGGCCGGTGACCTATCATCGCCGCCGATGTCGGATGCGTTCCCCGCGCTGTCACGGGAAGACCTGTTCGCTCGCCTGGCCGAGGGCCACGCGGCCGGGCTGACCGTCGTCACACCGAACCGGCGTCTCGCTCAAGCGCTCGCCGCGGAGTTCGACCACCGGCAGCTCGCGGCCGGGCGCTCGACCTGGGACACGGCGGACATCCTGCCCTTTGGCCCGTTCGTCGAGCGCCTGTACGACGACGCGCTGCACGCCGAGCTGCCCGAGCCGCTGCCGCGCCTGCTCACCCCAGACGAGGAGCAGGCGCTGTGGGAGGAAGCGATCCGCCGGTCCGAGGCCGGCGAAGCGTTGCTCGCCCCGGTAGAAACCGCCGCGACGGCGGTGGAGGCGTGGCAGCTCGTCCACGCGTGGGACCTGGCGCGCGAGCACCTGGACGCCCAGTTCGACGACGACGCCCGCGCGTTCGCCGGCTGGGGAACGGCCTACCGCGAGCGCACCCGCCGGCTGGGGGCGACCGATCGCGCGCGGCTGCCGACACTGATCGCCGACGCGCTTCGCCACGACCGCGTGAAGCGACCGAGGCTCGTGGTCGCCTACGGCTTCGACCTCCTCACGCCGCAGCAGCACCGAACGCTGCAGACCCTCGCTGCGCGCGGTGTGACGGTTGCGCGCTGCGGGCCGCGCCCGCGAGCCGCCGAGCCCGTTCGAGTCGCCGCGCTCGACGCGGCCGACGAGATGCGCCAGGCCGCGCGCTGGGCGCGCGCCCGGCTCGAGGCCGACGAGGGCGCCCGCATCGCGATCGTCGTGCCCGACCTGGCGGCCCGCAAGACGGCGTTGCGCCGCATCCTCGCGCAGACCCTCGACCCGGGCCGCACCGCCACGACGCTGCCGTTCAACGTCTCGCTCGGCGATCCGCTGAGCGGGTACGCGCTCGTCGCGCACGCGCTGGCCGCGCTGGCGCTCGGCGGCCGCGAGATCGAGTACGAGCGGGCGAGCCAGGTGATCCGCTCGCCGTTCCTCGCCGGCGCGGAGACCGAGCTGCACCACCGCGCGCGGCTGGATGCCGCGCTGCGCCAGCGGGTCGAGCCGGTGATCACGCTCGACCGCCTGGCTGCGATGTCGGGCACGGCGCCGGCGCTCGCGCGTGCGCTCGGCGCGTACGCCGAGTTCCGCCGCGCACGCCTGTTCGAGCCCCGTGCGCCCGGCGAATGGGCGCGCGCCTTCGACGATGCGCTGAAGCTCCTCGGCTTTCCGGGCGAGCGGCCGCTCGATTCGGGCGAGTACCAGACGCTGCAGAAGTGGCACGAGGTCCTCGCCCGGCTCGCGACGCTCGACCGGGTGGTGCCGCGGATCGGCTTCGCCGAGGCGCTCGCCCGACTCGCGCGGATGTGCGGCGAGACGCTGTTCCAGCCCGAGACCCCGGAAGTGCCGATCCAGGTCCTCGGCGTGCTGGAGGCGGCGGGACTGGTTTTCGACCACCTGTGGGTGATGGGCCTCTCGGACGAAGCGTGGCCGCAGGCGCCGCGGCCGAATCCGTTCGTACCGCTGCGCCTGCAGCGCGCCGCGGGGGTGCCGGGCGCGACGCCGGCGAGCGCGCTGGCGCTCGCCCGGCGGCTGACCGGCGGCTGGCTCGCCGGTGCGGCGGAGCTCGTGCTCTCGCACCCGCGCCGGGAGGGCGACCGCGACCTCGCCCCGAGCCCGCTGATCGCGGCGATCCCCGCGCGCGCGCCGGACCTGCCGAGCTACCCGACCTGGCGCGACGTCATCCACGCCGCCCGGGCGGAGGAACGACTCGGCGACTGGCGCGCCCCGCCCCTGCCTGCGTCGGCCGGCGACCACGTCCACGGCGGCTCGTACGTGCTCAAGGACCAGTCCGCCTGCCCGTTCCGCGCGTTCGCGCGCCACCGCCTGCGCGCCGAGGGCATCGCGTCGCTCCACGCCGGCCTCGACGCGGTCGAGCGCGGCACGCTGGTCCATCGCGTGCTCGCGTTCATCTGGGCGCAGCTCGGCGACAAGCACCGGCTCGAGGAGGCGGACCCCGCGGCCGTGCGTGCGCTCGCCGAGGCGGGCGCGGCCGCGGCGATCGAGGAGAAGCGGCGCGAGCGCCCGACGATCCTCGGCGGCCGCTTCGCGGCGATCGAGCAGGCGCGGCTCGCGCGCCTCGCGCTCGACTGGCTCGCCGCCGAGCGCGAGCGCCCGGACTTCACCGTGGTCGCAACCGAGCAGACCCGGCCGATCGAGGTCGGGCCGCTGCGATTGCAGGTCCGCCTCGATCGCATCGACGAGACGGCGGGCGGCGACCGGGTGGTGATCGACTACAAGACCGGGCGGGCTGCGCTCCCGGACCTCCTCGGCCCCCGGCCCGAGGAGCCGCAGCTGCCGCTCTACCTCGTCGCGGCCGAACCGCGCGCCGGGGCGATCGCGTTCGCGCAGGTGCGCGCGGGCGACATGCGCTTCGTCGGGCTCGCGCGCGCCGAGGGACTGCTGCCCGGCGCGCGCACGCCGGAGCAGGCCGCACCAGCCGGGGCGGCCGCGGACTGGGATGCGCAGGTGGCCGACTGGCAGGCGACCGTGGAGCGCCTCGCACGGGATTTCGCGGCCGGCGAAGCCGCGGTGGATCCGAAGCGCCCCGCGCACACCTGCCGATACTGCGACCTGCACTCGCTCTGCCGCATCGCCGAGCGGGCCGGCGGCACGGCGGAGGACGGCGAAGAATGACGCCACGGCCGGTCGCCGACGCCGCCGAGCGCGCGCGCGCGCTCGACCCGGCGCGCTCGTTCATCGTCCAGGCCCCGGCGGGTTCGGGCAAGACCGGGCTGCTGATCCAGCGCTACCTGCGACTGCTCGCCACGGTCGAATCGCCCGAGGAGATCGTCGCGATCACGTTCACCCGAAAGGCGGCCGGCGAGATGCGCGAGCGAGTGCTGAGGGCGCTCGCGGCGGCGCGCGCGGGCGGGGCGGCGCCGGCCGAGCCGCACGAGGCCGCGACGCTCGCGCTCGCCCGCGCGGCGATCGAGCGCGACGCGGCCCACGACTGGCGCATCGCGGACAACCCGGCGCGGCTGCGCATCCAGACGATCGACGCGCTGTGCCGGTCGCTCGTGGGCCAGATGCCGGTGCTGTCGCGCTTCGGCGTCGCGCCCGACACGACCGAGGATGCGGGCGAGTTGTACCTCGCGGCGGCGCGCCGCACGCTCGAGCTGGTCGAGTCCGACCAGGCGGTCGCCGGCGATCTCGAGCTGCTGCTCGCGCACCTCGACAACGACGTCGCGCGCCTCGAGGCGCTGCTCGCCGGGATGCTGCGCAAGCGCGATCAGTGGACCCGGCACCTCGGCCGGTTGCAGAACCTCGAGCGCGCGACCCTCGAAGCTGCGCTCGCGAACGCGCGCGAGGATGCGCTCGCCCGGGTCCGCTCGCTCGTCCCGGCGGACCTCGGCACCGAGGTCGCGGCGGTCGCCGGGTTCGCGCTCGGCAATCTCGGCCGCGAATTCAGCGATGACCTGCCGGGCTGGGCGGCGCTCGCCGACGTGCTGCTCACGCGGGCGGATGGCTGGCGCGCGAAGCTCACCAAGAACGAGGGCTTCCCGGCGGGTAAGCCGGGCGAGGCGTGGAAGACGCGCGCGGCGCGCCTGGCTGCGGCGCTGGGCGACGACTTCCGCGAGGCGCTCGGCGACCTCCGCCGTCTGCCGCCGGCGCGCTACAGTGACGCGCAGTGGGCGGTGCTCGCGGCGATCGGCAATCTGCTGCGGTACGCGCTCGCGCAGCTGAAGCTCGTCTTCGAGGCCGAGCGGCGGGTCGATTTCACCGAAGTCGCCCAGGCTGCGCTGCGCGCCCTCGGCAGCGACGACGATCCGACCGACCTCGCGCTCGCGCTCGACTACCGCATTCGCCACCTGCTGGTGGACGAGTTCCAGGACACCTCGATCAGCCAGTACCAGTTGATCGCGCGGCTCACCGCCGGCTGGGCGCCGGGCGACGGGCGCACCGTGTTCGTCGTCGGCGACCCGATGCAGTCGATCTATCGCTTCCGTGAGGCGGAGGTGGGCGAGTTCCTGCGCACGCGCGAGGCGCGCGCCCTGGGCGACGTCGCGCTCGAGCCGCTGTGTCTCAGCGCGAACTTCCGTTCGCAGGCCGGCATCGTCGAGTGGGTGAACGACGCCTTCGCGCGAGTGATGCCGGCGCACGAGGACGCTGGCACCGGCGCAGTGCCGTTCGCGCCCTCGGTGGCCGTCTGCGACCCGCTGCCGGGCGGTGCCGTCGAGGTGCATCCCTGCTTCGCCGACGAGGGTGCCGTCGAGGCGGGGAGGGTGGTGGAGGTCATCGCGGCGATCCGACGCGACGAGCGCGACGCCACGGTCGCGGTCCTCGTGCGTACCCGCAGTCACCTGGACGACCTCGTCGCGCGGCTGCGCGAGGCGGGGATCCGCTTCCGCGCGATCGAGATCGATCCGCTCGGCAGCCGGCCGGTGGTGCAGGATCTGCTCGCGCTCACCCGCGCGCTCGCGCATCCCGCCGACCGGATCGCCTGGCTGGCCGTGCTGCGCGCACCGTGGTGCGGGCTCACGCTGGCCGACCTCGCGGCGCTCGCCGAGCGCGATCGGGACAGCACCCTCTGGGAGCTGGCGCACGACGCTAGGCGCGTCGCGCGCCTGAGCGAGGACGGACGCGCAAGGTTGCGGCGGGCGTGCGCGGTGCTGGGCGACGCGCTCTCCAAGCGGCTGCGCGGGGGGCTGCGCGATCGCGTCGAGGGCGCGTGGCTCGCCCTCGGCGGGCCCGCCTGCGTGGCCGGCGCCACCGAACTCGAGGACGCAGCGGCGTATCTCGACGCGCTGGAGGCGGCCGAGGTCGCCGGCGAGTTGCCCGACCTCGAGCGGTTCGCGGCGCAGGTCACCGAGCTGTGGGCGCTGCCCGACGTGCATGCGGCGGCTTCCGACGTGCAGATCATGACGATCCACAAGGCGAAGGGCCTCGAGTTCGACCACGTGATCGTCCCCGGCCTCGCCCGCGCGCCGCGCCGCGACGATCCGCCGCTGTTCGTCTGGACCGAGCGGCCCGGCCGGGGGCGCGACGCGCCGGACCTGCTCGTCGCCCCGATCGGCGAGGCGGGCGCCGGGCCGGACGCGATCTACGAGTGGGTGCGGCGGCTCGACGCCGAGCGGGCGGATCACGAGGCAGCGCGGCTGCTCTACGTCGCGGCGACCCGGGCGCGGCGCCGCCTGCACCTCCTCGGCACTGTCGGCAGGGACGAGAACGGCGCTCCGCGTCCCCCCGCGTCGCACACCTTGCTCGCCAAGCTCTGGCCGGCGGTCGAGGCGCAGTTTTCGGGCGCCGCCGCAGTCGCCGCGCCGCCCGCCGTCGGCGCACCGCAGGGCGCCCTGGTGGACCAGCCGTTACGCCGGCTGCCGGCTGGCTGGCTGGCGCCGCCCGCACCGCCGGGCGCGGCATGGCGGCCCCCGCCGGAGGTCGCGGGCCCCGAGGCGCCGATCGAGTTCTCGTGGGTCGGGGAGACGGCACGGCACGTCGGCACGGTGGTGCACCGCTGGCTGCAACGCATCGCCGAGGACGCGCTCGCCGGGTGGGACGCGGCGCGCGTCGAGCGGCTGCGTCCGGTGTTGCGCGACGCGCTCGCCGCACGCGGCGTCCCCGACGCCGAGCTGGGCGCGGCGGTCGAGCGGGCGCTCGCCGCGTTGCGGCGCGCGATCGGCGACGAGCGCGGGCGCTGGGTGCTCGGCCCGCATCCTGAGTCGGCGACCGAGCTTCGGATCACGACCGCCGTCGAGGGCGCGATCGTGCGGCT
>Ga0308411_10002690_pt1 | contig 11956 bp, 10 predicted proteins | sample HotsprottomLayer_2_FD_203530 | JGI IMG/M metagenome (GOLD analysis project Ga0308411, IMG submission 203530) | Hot spring phototrophic mat microbial communities from Octopus Spring, Yellowstone National Park, Wyoming, United States -... | ecosystem: Environmental > Aquatic > Thermal springs >... | reverse complement strand
GCCCCACGGCGACCGCCGCCAGGGCATTGCTGAGGTTATGGGACCCCAGCACCTGTAGGCGAAGCTGTCCGAGGAGGGATCCCCTTTCCCAAATCTCGGCGCAGGTGAAACTGGCAGTGTAGAGGATTTGGCGAGCTTGGTACTGGGCTTGGGGATGACCGGTCAGGCTGTAGCCCACATCCACCCTCAGGTGAGCCGCCACGTTGGGACAGTCCAGACAGGCCACCAGGGTTTGGCTTTGCTGCCCATACTGTTGAAAAGCCCGGATCACCTGCCCCAAATCGGCGTAGTGATCGGGGTGATCCAGCTCAATGTTGGTGATCACCCCAATCTTGGGATAGAGCCGCACCAGGGATCCATCCGACTCATCCACCTCGGCCACCCAATACTCCCCCTTGCCCAGACGGGCATTGCCATCCCAGGCATCCACTTCCCCGCCGATAATCAAGGTGGGATCCCAGCCCGCCGAGAGCAACACATAGCCGATCATGCTGCTGGTGGTGGTTTTGCCGTGAGTGCCGGCCACCCCAATGCCAGAGCGACGGTTAAACAGAGCCGCCAACAAGTCTGCCCGGTGCCAAACCGTCAATCCCTTGCCCAGGGCAGCAGCCAATTCTGGATTGGTGGGGCGAATGGCGCTGGAATAGACCACCTGGGGATCCCCGACCAACCCCTCCAAGCTGTGGCCCTGAAAGAAGCGCACCCCCAAAGCTTCCAGGCGGCGGGTACGGCCATTGGCGACAATGTCGGATCCGGAAACGCGAAACCCTTGTTTAGCCAGGATATAGGCCAGGGCCGACATCCCCACTCCACCAATGCCCACAAAGTGATAGGTGGAAAGCAAGGGATCTAGGGGATCCAAATGCAGGGGCGGAGGCTGAGACCGAACCGGCAACGGCGGGATGGGATCCCCTCCTCCAACTGTTTCCACCATCGCAACTCCACCCCACTCCTAAAACCGCCACACTCCAAAAAAAGGACTGCGTTCTGCTGACTACAAACAGGTTCGAACAGGCCACATCATATCAGGAATCCCCAGAGCTAGGTAGGCTGCGCCCCACCGGTTGCCGTGATCTGCCGGCACCTTGGGGAACCCACAGGGGGTGAAAATACGGTGAGCACAAGCAACACAGAATACAGCTGGACATTTTCATCCCAAAAACTTTACACTTATTTAAGAAAAAGAGGCGGCGTTTGTCGTCTGCAAAGCCACAGCGGGTAAAAGGCCATGAACCCACGAGCGCTTTGGTCGCTGGCAGGAGTCGGGCTGCTTGGTTGTGCCGGTCTGGCATGGCTGGGATTGAGCCAACAGGGAGCCACACAGTCGGTATCGGGAAGTGCAGAGGCAACGGTGGAAATGCGGCTGCCTCCGCAAGTTGGTGCTTTGGGTCGCCTGGAGCCGGAGGGGGAAGTGCTGCGCATTGCCGGTTCCCCCGGAGAACGGCTGGGAGAGCTGCTGGTGGCCGAGGGGGATCGCGTGGTGGCAGGCCAAGTGCTGGCCCGCTTGGAAAGCTACGCCGAGCGGTTGGCGGAGCGAGAGTACGCTGCCGCCCAACTTCAAGAGGCCCGCGCCCGGTTGCAGGCCGAGACCCGTTTCAGTCAGGCCCAAATCCAAGAGGCACGCACCCGCCTCAGCCGTCTGGACGAGCCGCAACAGATGCAAATCCGCTCCCAGGAAGCGGTGGTGGAACGTATCCGGGCAGAACTGGCCGATGCCGAGGCCAATCTGGCCCGCTTTCAGGAGCTCTGGCAGGAAGGAGCAATCTCGCAACAAGAGCTGGATCAACGCCGGCTGCTGGTGCGGCAACGACAGGAGGACTTGCGGGCTGCCGAAGCCACCCTGAGCCAACTGCGCCTGGCCCGTGAGCGGGATCTGCTCAATGCCCAAGCCCAAGTCCAAGCTGCCGAGGCGGGACTGAGTCTGGCCCAAGCCCAAGTCCAACTGGGATCCCTGGCCCGCAATCTGGAACTGGCAGAAGCTCGCCTAGAGCGCACCCTCATCCGCGCTCCCCGTGCTGGACAGGTGCTCAAGATCCACACCCGCCCTGGAGAGGTCATCCCCGCCGGCGAGGGCATTCTCGAGCTGGGCAACACTGACCAAATGATGGTGGTGGCCGAGGTCTACGAAACAGACATCTTGCGGGTTCGGCCAGGCCAGCAGGCCACCATTAGCAACCGCGCTCTGCCAGAAACCCTGCAGGGCCGAGTGGAGCGGGTAGGCCTGCAGATTGGCAAGAAAGATGTGCTCAACACCGACCCTGCTGCCGATGTGGATGCCCGCGTGGTAGAGGTGTATATCCGCCTGGATCCGGAGAGCAGCGCCCGCGTGGCTGGCCTGACCAACCTGCAGGTGAATGTGGCCATCGATGTCGAGGGGTAGGCTCAGCCCATGTACAGCCTGTTCAGTGTGGCTTTTATCGCCCATCGGATCCCGTTGGCCTGGCTGCAGTTGACGCGGGAGAAGATCCGCCTGCTGGTGGCCCTGGCGGGCATTGCCTTTGCTTGCATCTTGATGTTCATGCAGTTGGGCTTCCAAGACAGTCTGCTGGAAAGTGCCATCCGCTTCCACGTGGCCCTGAAGGGAGAGATCTTCCTGGTCAGCCCTCAGTCCAACGCCCTGATTGCCATGAACACCTTCTCCCAGCGGCGACTCTATCAGGCTTTGGGCTTTGAGGGGGTGCGGGCCATCTCGCCTGTCTATGTGGGCTTTGCCCTCTGGAAAAACCCAGAGACCCGCCGTACCCGCAGCATTTTTGTGGTAGGAGTGGATCCCTCGGCTGATCTGTTGGACTTGCCGGAACTGACGCCGGACAAGCTGGAAGAGATCAAAAAGGCGGACGTGGTGCTTTTTGACCGCCGCTCCCGCAGCGAGTTTGGCCCCATCCCAGAGTGGTTTGAGTCCGGGCGAGAGGTGGTTACTGAGGTGGGAAACCGCCGCGTCCAGGTGGGGGGCCTGTTTGAGATGGGGGCCACCTTTGGAGCCGACGGCACCATTCTCACCAGCGATCTCAATTTCCTGCGCATTTTTCCGCAGCGGGGGCGCGGCCTAGTGGATATCGGCGTGGTGCAACTCCAGCCGGGTGTGGATCCGGATCCCTTGGTGCGGCAGATGCGGGCTTTGCTGCCGGAAGATGTGCGGGTGCTCTCACGGGCGGAGTTTATCGATATGGAGCAAACCTACTGGGAAGAGGGCACAGCCATCGGCTTTATTTTCGGCCTGGGGGTGGGCATGGGCTTTATTGTCGGCATTGTGATTGTCTATCAAATTCTCTACACCGATGTGTCGGATCACCTGGCGGAATATGCCACTCTCAAAGCCATGGGCTATACCGATACCTACCTGCTGGGGGTGGTATTTCAGGAGGCGCTCCTGCTGGCCGGCTTGGGGTACATTCCTGCCTTTGCCCTGTCGGTTTTGCTCTACGATTTGACGGCCAATGCCACGTTGCTGCCTATTGCCATGACCTTCAACCGGGCAGTGCTGGTGCTGGGGCTGGCGGTGAGCATGTGTTTCATCTCAGGAGCGATTGCCGTGCGACGGCTGCGGGCAGCCGATCCTGCCGACATTTTCTAGAGTTTTGGCTGTGGGCAGGGCGCCGGGGCGTTGGTAAGTCAATAGTCTGCCAAAGGGGATCGGATGGATGGTGAAGGGTTTGAGCTAGGCTGTCTAAAAACTTCTGGGATCCTCATCAACGCTCTCCGGCCAAAGGTTTCTAAATGGTCTCATCTCAACGCTCCAAATGACGGCCTAAGTGGTCAATGAGTTGTCAACGCAAAGTTTTGAGATTTTGAGTTTCCTATGCTGACTCCTCTTCTCGATCAAGCTGCCCTTGCTTCTGCCCAGAATGCCGTTGAGCCAGTGGTGAAAGCCGAAGGTGTAAACCACTATTTCGGCGAGGGATCCCTGCGCAAGCAGATTCTCTTCGACATTAGCTTTGCCCTGCAGCCAGGGGAGATCGTGCTGCTGACTGGCCCTTCCGGCTCCGGCAAAACCACCCTGCTGACGCTGCTGGGGGCCTTGCGCTCGGTGCAGGAGGGCAGCTTGCGGGTGTTGGGACAGGAGCTGCGGGGAGCTCAGCCCAGTACTCTCATTCAAATCCGCCGCCAGGTCGGGTACATTTTCCAGGCCCATAACCTGCTGCGATCCCTGACGGCAGCCCAAAACGTGCGCATGGCCCTGGAGCTGCACAACGGCCTCTCTCCTCAGGAAGCCCAGCAGCGAGCGGAAGCAATGCTGGCGGCGGTGGGCCTGGGGGATCGCGTCCACTACTACCCGGAACAGCTTTCCGGCGGACAAAAGCAGCGGGTGGCCATTGCCCGCGCCTTGGTTAGCCATCCCAAGCTGGTGCTGGCGGACGAGCCCACGGCAGCCCTAGATAGTAAGTCGGGCCGCGAGGTGGTGACCCTGATGGAGAAGCTGGCGCGGGAGCAGGGCTGCACCATCCTCATGGTGACCCACGACAACCGCATCCTGGACATCGCGGATCGGGTGCTGCACATGGAGGATGGCCGGCTGGAGAGCCAAGGGGTTGCCTAGCTTTGCCCAGAGCAGGCGTGGCGGCGGTACCAGTCGATGGTGCGCTGCAGCCCTTCCCGCAAGCCGACTTTGGCCACAAAACCCATCCTCTCTCGGGCCTTGGAGACATCCAGACAGCGGCGGGGTTGGCCATTGGGCTTGTCCGTTTGCCAGCGGATCTCTCCCCGGAACTCCATCAGCTCGCAGATGAGGGCAATCAGATCCCGGATGGAGATCTCTTCACCGGTGCCCAGGTTCAAGGGATCCGCCCCGTCGTAAAGCTGGGTGGCCATGACAATGCCGCGGGCCGCATCTTCAGCGTAGAAAAACTCGCGGGTGGGGCTGCCATCCCCCCACACTTCGACGTAGTTTTGGCCCCGTTGCTGCGCTTCGTGCACTTTGCGGATCAAGGCTGGGATGACGTGGGAGCTTTCGGGGTCGAAGTTGTCCATGGGGCCGTAGAGGTTCACCGGCAGGAGGTAGATGCCGTTGAAGCCGTACTGCTGCCGGTAGGCCTGCAGCTGCACCAGCAGGGCTTTCTTGGCGATGCCGTAGGGGGCGTTGGTCTCCTCTGGGTAGCCGTTCCAGAGATCCTCTTCCTTGAAGGGAACGGGGGTGAACTTGGGATAGGCGCAGATGGTGCCCACGCAGACAAACTTCTCCACCCCGGCCAGGTAGGCGGCGTGGATGAGCTGGGATCCCATGATGAGGTTGTCGTAGAAGAGTTCTGCCGGCTTGGCTTGGTTGAGGCCGATGCCACCCACGTGGGCGGCCAAATGGATGACGATATCTTGCCCTTGCACCACCTCTTGGCAGACTTCCCAACGGCGCAGATCCTGGGTGCGGGAGCGCGGGATGCGCACCTGCTCCGGCTTTACCCCCAGCACCTGCAACTGTTGCAGCACATGTTTGCCCAAAAAGCCGCTGCCCCCTGTGAGCAAAATGCGCTTCTGGCTGAGATCGACGGAGCTGGGCAAGCTGTTGGGCATAGATCCGACGCAGAGAACTTCCGGCTTTCATTATGCTGCAGACGGGATAGCCGTATTCCAGACTTGTTGGCGATGGTCATCGAGAATAGGCAAGGCATCAACTCAAAACCTGGGCAAACCGCGCCGGCGACAGAGCAGGGATCCATTCATCCGCTTGTCCATAGGCTTGTTGGGCGAAGCGACGGGCCAAAGCGGGCAGGATGGGCAGGGGATTGCTGAAGCCGGAAAACAGTTGTAAGCCTTCCCAGCCGGGCAGGGATCCCACCAGAGGCTGGTGATCAGCGCTGAAGGCCACCAAGCAGTGATACCACCGTCCAGGCAGGTGGGCCAACTTGGGCAGGTAGCGACCGGCTTGTGCCCGGATCTGGGCTTCGCTGGCGGCTGCATCCACCTCGGCATGGGGATCCGTCAATACCCGGCTGATCTGGCCCATGCGAATGCTGCCATCTACAAATTGCAGGATCCCGGCATCCAGAATCGGCGGGCAAAGCTCGTGCCCTGGCTCGTCCCAAAGGGGATCCCGATCGGGATGGGCGGCTTGTCGTTCCAGTTCCAAGCGTTGCACGGGCACGCTCATCACCAACGCTTTCAATTGCAAATCCGAGGGCTCCAGCTCCAGGGATTCGGCATGGGTGTAGTAGATGGGCACCCGGATTCCCGCTTGGCGCAACAGAGCCCGTGTCCAGCCGCCGGCGCACACCACCACCTGGCCTGCTCCGTAGCAGTCGGCTCCGGACTCTACGCCCGTGATGCGCGCTCCCTGCCGCCGCAGGGCCGTTGCTGTTGCGATCAAGAGGGATCCCCCCAATCGTTGAAAGGCTTTTTGAAAGGCCAGCGCCGTCAACAAGGGGTTGATGTGGCCATGCCGAGCCCAGAGGACTACTTCCAGAGCGGCCGGATCCAGCAGCGGCTCCAGCTCGCAGGCTGCCGCCACCGAAATCCGCCGGGGTGGGATGCGACAGTCGGCCAGATCCGCCTCAACGGCCTCTGCATCGTAGCCGGGGGCAATGGGCATGAGCAGATCCAGCTCGCGAAATTGAATATCTGCCTCCAGCTCTTCTGACAGGGTGCGGTAGCGTTGGATCCCTTCTTCCCCCAGAGCTTTGAGCAGCGGCGTTTTGCCCGCCCAATGGGCCAAGCCCCCGTAGCTGTAGCGGGTTGCTCCGTTCAGCACTCCATCTTTCTCCATCAGCAGAACGGATCCCCCCTGGCGGGCCAGTTCATAGCTTAGGGCTGCCCCGGTAATCCCACCGCCGATCAGAATCCAGTCGTAGTTGGCCATCACTTCCCTCTTTGCCCTGAACCTCATCTTGCGGCAAAGTGGCTCAGTTCAGGGTAGCAAGCGCAGCAGAACTCGGATCCGCACTGGTGGCGGTACTGGCTGAAGCGGAACTCACAAAGGGCTTCCTTGAGTCCAGATTGAGAGTCCCCTTGGGTCCAGAGTCAACATAAAAGGCAGGTTAGTGGCATCGGCCATCTGCAAATGAACCTGTGGCGGCATCTGGCCCAGACTTTATCGCTGCACACTTCCCCAACAGGCAAAAGGGGCCAACCTGGACAGAGAACATAGCCAACAGAAACGGGCGGAGATCTCCGGGATCCCTGCCCATCCTGGTTTGAGGCGGGTTATTCTCTGCCCTCAGGCGCTTTCAAGACTCTCCCGCCAGGCGGGCGTAAAACAGGCCTTGAATGCGAACAGTGTGGGGTTCCATCGCCCCTTGCTCGGTGCTGGAAGGCTGAATGCTAACAAAGGATCCCGCCATTTCGCCAGTGCTGGCATCCACGCGAGCAATCCGCAGGGACATTTTCCCCTGGGAAACCTCGTCCACCTTGCGGTTGGTGGCAAAATCATCTTTGGCAGCCTGTAGACCTACCGCAGTGTCGTAGCCGGTGTTGGATCCCCGCCCGCGCGGGTCGAGGAAGGTGCTGCTGTGATAGCCGGGCACCAAGAACTCCCCTTCAAAATCGGTCGAAGGGTCAATGGCGGAGCCCTGGGCAGTGGCGACCAAGTCTTTCACGCTAAACAGAAACGGCACCAGCTCGCGGCGGGGCATTTGGCCGGTGGTCGGCTGAAAGGTGATCCCATCCACCACTTTGAGCTCCAGCACGCCGTCTTTGGGAGTCACCTCAGCTTTAATCGGCCCCAGAGTGGCCGCTGAGATCATGATGTTTTTGGCCTTGATGAACTCTTTCTCGCCGTTCCGCTTTTCCTCTTCCACCTCAATTTGCACCGGCTGGAAGCAGACATCCGTCAGCTTCAGGGATCCCCCCCTAGGCACTTCGATACGGCCCCGGGCGTTGTCCGAGACCGAAGGGCAAATGGCGGCCTTGCCGGTGTTGCGGATCTGGTCATAGGTCAGCGGCGCCTTGGCAGCCTTAGCCGGAACAGCAAAGACGCTCAAACAAAGCGCCAACAGGATGGCGAGCAGTGGACGGTACCGCATAATCAACCTCGAAAAACCTTTTTTGAATCTGAACGCTGCTGGGGGAAATAAGCCCGAATGCCCCCATTGTACGCAATCGTGATCCCCCTCAGAGGAAGTGCCTCAAAATTAGCCACCCACCAACAGGGATCCCAGCCAGCGTTCCCGAATCTGGGTGATCAACTCGCGGATAGGCTGTTGGTTGACACGGTAGCTGATGGGATGGGCAATCAGGCGAGCTGTACTCTCGAATAGGCAGTCTCGCTCAATCAGGCCGTTTTCCCTCAGGGTGCGCCCTGTGGCTACCAAGTCGACGATGGCATCGGCCATGCCGGTGAGGGGGGCCAACTCCACCGAACCATAGAGAGAGATAAGCTCCACCGGCAAATCCAGGCGGTCAAAATACTCCCGGGCGCAGCCGACAAACTTAGAAGCCACGCGGGCATGAGCAGGCAACTGAGCTGCCGAGTGGTAGGGGCTATCTTGGGGAAGGGCCACCGACATGCGACAGTGGCCAAATTGGAGATCCAACAGGTGGGCCACCCGCGCTTCGGTGCCGGCATAGCGCTCCCGCAAGACGTCGTAGCCGACAATGCCCAACTGCGCCTGCCCGTACTCCACGTACACCGGCACATCGTGAGTGCGCACCAGCAGCGCTTCGTAGCGTTGTCCGTTCAGCCGGGTGGGGGATTCAATCCGCAGCAGGCGATTGCCGGGATCCAAAAAACGGCTGAAATCGATCCCCACCTGCTGCAGGCATTGAATGGCCTCAGGCAGCAAGGCCCCCTTGGCCAGGGCAATCGTGATGGGTGGGCTGTCGGGACGGCCATCCAGCATCTTCCTCTGCCGATCTGAGTTCTGAACTTGAGCTGGGAGCAATCGATATAAGAATGCTGGGATCCCCGTCTGCCGGGTGGAACTCTCAGGAGAGACGGGGCAAAACGAGGGGCTCAGGGGAAACCCTTGGCGAAATGCCCAGAAGAGCAAGCCCCCTTGATTGTAGGGGATCGGAATCCCAGCAGCGATTCCCCAGCCTCTTGAAAGCCCCGCCGGTTCTCTGGAATGCCGATCCTGGGATGATAAAGTCAGAGCACGGTTAGCCCGGAGGAGTGACGACGGCATGAAAGCCATGATCCTGGCAGCAGGCAAAGGCACGCGGGTACGGCCCATCACCTACATGATGCCGAAGCCGATGATCCCCATTTTGCACAAGCCTGTCATGGAATTTTTGGTGGAGCTGCTGCGGGAACACGGCTTCGACCAGATCATGGTCAACACCAGCCACTTGGCCCACCAAATCGAAGACTACTTTCGAGATGGGCAGCAATGGGGGGTTCACATCGGCTTTTCCTTCGAAGGCCATTTTGAGAACGGCCAGCCGGTGGCCGAACCTCTGGGCTCCGCTGGCGGTATGCGCAAGATCCAGGATTTCTCCGGATTTTTCGACAGTACCTTTGTGGTGCTCTGTGGGGATGCCCTGATCGACCTGAACCTCACGCAGATCGTCAACTTCCACAAATCCAAGGGAGCGCTGGCCACTGTGGTCCTGCGGCAGGTGGATCCCAGCCAGGTCTCCAGCTATGGGGTGGTAGTCACCGACGAGACGGGTCGCATCACTGCTTTCCAAGAAAAGCCTAGGCGGGAAGAGGCCCTCGGCCACACCATCAACACCGGCATCTATGTTTTCGAGCCGGAAGTGTTCGACTACATTCCCCCTGGCTGCCCCTACGACATCGGCAGCGATCTCTTCCCGGCCTTGGTGAAAGCGGGTGCCCCCTTTTATGGGATCACGGCTGACTTTCAGTGGGTGGACATTGGCCGCACCCACGACTACTGGCTGGCGGTGCAAAAAGTGCTGCGCGGCGAGATCAAGGGAGTCAAGGTGCCCGGGATCCAGATTCAACCCGGCGTATGGACGGGGATCAACATCCGCGCCAACTGGGATCGCATCCACATCGAGCCACCGGTCTACATCGGGGCCAGCAGCTATTTGGCGGACGGGGTCAAACTCATCGGCCCCACGGCAATTGGCTACGGATGTGTGTTGAATGAAGGGTGTACGCTGGATGGCAGCTTGATTTTTAACTACACCCAGATTGCGGCAGGCGTGACCCTACGCCACCAGATGGTGATGGGTCGCTACTGCATTTCCTCGGATGGCAATGCCATCGACACCGAAGAGTCCAACCTCACGTGGCTGATCGGAGATGCCCGCAGCAATGCCAACGGCAAATCCCCATAGCGCCCTCTACCTCTACGGGATCGTCGCTGCCCCTGGCCCGCGTCATCTGAGTGTGGTGGGGCTGGACAAGCAGCCGGTGCAGGTTCATGGGCTGGGATCCCTGGCCTTCTTGTACTCCCAGGCTCGACAGGAGCGCTACCTGGCCAGCCGGGCCAACTTGCTCGCCCATGAGGCCGTGCTGGAAAAAGTGATGAACGAGGGACACCGGGCTCTGCTGCCTCTGCAATTTGGCCTGGTGGTGAGCGGCTGGGAGCAGGTGGAACGGGACTTGGTGCAGCCCCGCTTGGCGGATCTGCTGGCTCTGCTGGAGCGCCTGGAGGGCAAGCGGGAGGTGGGAGTCAAAGTCTTCTGGGATCCCGAGCAGGAGCTCAAGCTGGGGCTAGAGGAAAACCCTGCCCTCAAAGCTCGGCGAGACGAAATGGCCGGCGCTCCTCTGGGGCTGGACGCGGTAGTCGAGATCGGACGGGCTCTGGAGCAGCTCTTAGAGCAGCGACGTCAGCGCATTGCCCAGACCTTTACAGCAGCCCTCAGCCCCTTGGCCAGCGACCGCGTAGAAGGAGATCTGCTCACCGAAAACATGGCCTACAACGGCTCGTTTTTGATCAATTGGGAAGATGAGCCGGTTTTTGCCCAAAAAGTAGAGGAGCTAGACCAGACCTTCCAGGGGCGGCTGCGCATTCGCTACAACAACTTCACCGCTCCCTACAATTTCGTCAAACTTTGACACACTCAGCTGTATTGGGTCACTTCTCTACAAAAGACAAGAGGAGACCGCTCGGCTGAATGGTCGAAGGCAGGGATCCTTTTGGAAATCTGCTCAGGTATTGTGGGGATGGGCGCTGCAGTCTGTAAGCCGAGGGAGACGGTATGGGGTTGCTTATTTTTATCTTGTTTTTAGCTCTGGCTGCCGGGATCTTGGCTCTAGCCCTTTACCACGAAAAGAAACGTCGAGAAGCTCTGGAGCGGGTAGCTGCACAGCTAGGAATGCGCTTTTCTGCCCAGTTGCCTGAAGAGATTCGATCTCGCTTGTTGCAAGCAGGCTTTGGACTGTTTGAACGAGGCCATGGGCGGCGTTTCTATAATTCGATGTCCAAGCGGCTGATCGATGGCACTGAGATTACCGTTTTTGATTACCAATACACCCGCGGCAGTGGCAAGAGTTCTAGCACTTATCGCCAGTCCGTCTTCTACGCCTATCACGAGGATCTTCATCTGCCCCGTTTTCGGCTGCACCCCGAAAATGCCCTTTTCCATGGCATCGCCAAAGCTTTTGGCATGCAAGATATCAATTTCGAGAGCCACCCTAAGTTCTCCCGGAGCTATCTCTTGCGAGGAGAGAATGAAGCCCAAGTTCGGCTGCGGTTCCATCCTGGCGTCCTTGGTTTTTGGGAGCAGCATCCCAACTATTGCGCCGAAGGAGCTGGCGCCCACCTCATTCTCTGGCAGAATGACCGACAGGTGAATCCCGAAGGGATGGCAGAATGGATGCGCTTGGGGGAAGAGTTGACGCAACGGCTGCGGCGTATGTAGTAGCAGAGCCTACGGCCCCCCGCCGCGAACGGTCAACCTCGGCCTAAACCTCACCCCAAGAGGGTGCGCTGCAATCTCAAGAACCTCTCTACTGAGCGCCGAGGGCCGCCAACAAATCATCTGCCAACAACACCGCCGTATAGACCAAAGCCTGTCGTTGCTCAGGAGACAAATCGCCGACGGGAGTCTGGGGATTGCTCACGATACCCTGCAGTACTCTGCTGGCTATGTATTCCCGCTTGGAAACCCCTGGGCT
>Ga0308411_10002689_pt1 | contig 11957 bp, 14 predicted proteins | sample HotsprottomLayer_2_FD_203530 | JGI IMG/M metagenome (GOLD analysis project Ga0308411, IMG submission 203530) | Hot spring phototrophic mat microbial communities from Octopus Spring, Yellowstone National Park, Wyoming, United States -... | ecosystem: Environmental > Aquatic > Thermal springs >... | reverse complement strand
ATTCACTGCTTTCCTGGAGCTGATTCACCAAAATTTTCAACTGGTGGTTGGGATGACGTTAGTTTTTTAAAATTTCCTCATATGCATTACTTTCATTTTAGAGTAACAATTGAAGTAAATTCAAATGACAGAGAAATTGAATTCATTCAGTTCAGAAGGTGGTTAGAGAGATTATATGATGAAAAAACTCTTCAATTAAACAATAAAAGTTGTGAAATGATTGGTGAAGAACTATTGAATAAAATAGAGAAAAAATATCCTAACAGATATGTGAAAATAGAAGTTTTTGAAGATAATATAAATGGTGGTATAATTGAATATTATCCCCCAAAAAACTAATAGTGAACTACCCCACTTTACAAAAGGTTGAGACTTTTTGTAGAGATAGGTTAGAAATGTTTATAAAAGGGTTAATTAAATGAGAATTTATATAAAAACATTAGAGAGCTTGGAGACAAGATATACATGCCAATGGGAGAAAAGCATACCAAATGAACTAAAATATTTTATTGAAAATAAATTAAACAAAAGAGCAGAAATAATTGATGAAAAGAATATTTTTTCTGAAAGAAATGATCTGAATGATTTTTATAATAATTATGAAATAGTTAGTATAAAAGGTGATAATTTTGATCAAGATTTAAAAGGTACAACGTTTTTAGATTTTACAGGCACTAATCAATGGAAATCTTCTCAATTAATCAAATTTTGTGATTTGATTAAAAAAAATTTAATCAGAAATGAAGATGTTATAATTTTTCCAGATGCCTGGGATCCAACAATTATACAATTAAAATATATTTTTGATTTACAAAATATAAATGTAAAAATGGTTGGTATATGGCATGCTGGTTCTTATGATAAGAATGATTTTCTTGGTAGAAAAATAAAAGATAAAAAATGGGTAAGATTTGTAGAAAATTCTATTTATCAAATTTTAAATCACAATTGTTTTGCTACCAATTATCATATCAGTATATTTTCTAACATTTTTGTGGATTCTTCTCTCTATTATAAACAATTTTTAGAGGACAGATATGAATTTATAGAAAATGAAATTAAAAACAAAAAAATAGTATTGACCGGTCAACCACACAGTGAATTAATAAAACAATTAACTCCTTATCTTGATAGTGATATTAATTCAAAAGAAAATATATTTTTGTTTCCTCACAGATTGGCAGAGGAAAAACAATTAGAAATATTTTTAGATTTAAAAAGTTATTTTCCTGAATATCAATTCATAATTTGCCAAGAGAAAAAATTACCCAAAGAAGAATATCACAAATTATTAGCAAAATCATCATTTGTTTTTTCAGCTAATCTTCAGGAAACACTTGGTATAGCAATGATGGAGGGAATTTTAACAAATTGTTTAATAATGGTACCTGACAGATTAAGTTATAAAGAAATGTATAATGATGTTTTTAAATATAATTCTGAATGGACATTTAATTTTCAATATTATCAAATGAACAAGGAGTATTTAATTAAAGAAATAAAGAATAAATTAAAAATGTACAGAGAAGGAAAACTAAATGAATCGATAAAACTTCAAAAAGAATTTTTGATTAAAAATTATCTGAATGCGGAAAAAATGTATTCAATTATTTTCTCGTGAACTATTCCCTACCTTACAGAAGGTGGAGATTTTTTTGCGGATGTGGACCAGATTAAATTTTTCTTTTAAATTTTCTGAATATATTTTATAATTTTTAGAGAGTTCAAAATTTCGGATTAAATCCAACATGAAAGATACGTCCATAAAAAAATTTAGATATTCAGAAATTTTTGGTAATACTTTTCAAGGAGAAGGTAAGTATACAGGTGTTCCAACAGTTTGGTTTAGATCATGGGGATGTAATTTTAATTGTTCTGGTTTTGGACAAGAAAATATAAATGATAAATCCACTTGGGTTTTAGATTATGAAAATGTAGATGTAAAAAAATATACTAAATTGGAGGAACTACCTGTATTCAAGAGAGGTTGTGATTCTTCATATTCATGGTCAAAAAAATTTGAAAGTTTATCGAGGAAAGATACAGCAGAAGAAATAGTCAATAAAATAGAAAATTTTTTGAGAAATGATTTCAATCTCAAAGGAACTTTTTTTAATAGTTATTCAAAGCAATGGACACATATGGCATTCACCGGTGGTGAGCCGATGCTTGCACAGACAGCAATTATAGAAATATTAAATGAATTCAAAAAGAGAAACAATTTACCAAAATTTATAACTATTGAAACAAATGGTACTCAAAAAATAAGAGAACAATTGGGACAAAAAATAAAAGAATTTTATGAATATGATTTTTCACAAATAAATGATCAGGACAACAAAAACATAAAACAGGAATGGTTTTGGAGTGTTTCACCTAAACTATATATTAGTGGTGAAGAATGGAACGCAGCCATTAGACCTGAAATAGTTGAAGAATATTATCATCACAGTAAATATGGTCAATTAAAATATGTTGTTGATAATTCAGAAAGAGCTTGGTACGAAGTGGAAAAAGCAACAGAATTGTACAAAAAAAGAGGTATTGATTGGGAAGTATGGATTATGCCTGTTGGATCTGAAAAAGAAGATCTACAAAAAATTCAAGCAAAAATAGCGGAAGAAGCAATGAAAAGAGGTTATAATTTTTCTGCAAGATTGCATTGCTTGGTTTTCAACAATGTAATAGGAAAATAAAAATGAAATTAAAAAAATTATTTCCTGTATTTTTTTTACCAACATACTGGTTTGGGGATAAAAAAGAAAAAAGAAAAAAATATATAGAATATTATTATGAAGGTAGAGAAAAAGAAATTAAATTGTGTGAAATATTTTTTGAAAATGATTGCTTTGATAAAGAATTAAAATTATTGGAGATAGAAAAAAAATATTCAAATATGGATGAATATGATTTTGAAATTAAAAAATTAGATTTAAAATTAAAATACAATTTGCTAAAAAATGGAGAAGAATATGAATTTTTAAAAAATGATTTAAATTTAAAATACAAAAAAATTTCAGAAAAAGAATATAAAAAAATAAAAAATAGTTTAGAAAAATTACCATGGTTTGATGTTTCAGCTGAATTACTAATCAATGAAGAAAATGGAGATGTAAATGTTGCTCTAGAATTTGATTGGAATGAATATTTTATAGAGTATCTTTCTGATATAGGTTACAGAGAAGAAAATGAAAGAGATATGGTTAATCGATGGTTTTTTGATTTAATATATTCTTCCATTGAAGATGAGGATATATTTGATGAAAATTTTTCTAACAGAGATTTCATTGGTAAAAATCTTTTAAGAAAAATAAATAGAAAAGATTTTCAATCTAAAAAGGATGGTATGACTGATATATCTGAATATTCGTGAACTACCCCACAGAAGTAGGAGACTTCTTGCGGAGGCAGATTAAAAATTCATTTTTTAACGGGTAGGGCAAGATCCATTGTCCATTTTCTCCCTGTAACTTCTTCTGCTTCCCTTATCCACAAATCAGCAAAAGGATAATTCCAACATACTTCATCTGCAAACCATGGGCCTCCTAGGGTATAATGGACAATTCTGGGTGTAGATCTACCCTCTGGAATATGTTCTGGAATTTCATACTCACCACTCAACCAATTAAAATCAAGAGGAAGAGAACCTATTCTTTTTTCACTTGAGTCCATTAAATATCTTTCATCAATTTCATCAAATTTCTTATCACCAATATCACTTAACCAATAAAATCTGTGTAAAACTTTTCCTGTTAAAAACTCTTCATTATTCAGATTGGACAAATTTAATATTTTTAAACTTGGATTATCACATTTGAAAACAATAGCTGAAGACCAATTTTTTCTAGGATAAACATGCTGTACTTGATTATCCATTTTTACTGTTGTTTTGGGAACATAATTATGCTTACAAACACATACTGCTAGATCATTATTTTTATTAAATTGATCAATGGCAATCTGAAACATTTCTTCGATATCACAAAGAATTAAGAAATCACAATCTATAAAAACAGCATAACCTTTATAATCCATTAAATATGGAACAAAAAATCTAGTAAAAGTAAATTCAGTTGAAGCCAATTTATCTACACTTCTATTATAAATTCCTAATTCTCTCATAACATGCTGTTTGAGAGGATGAACAGAAATATTCTTATTCTTTGTTCTTTTCAAAATAGAATGTTTTGCAACATCATATGCTATTTGCTCTCTGGAATCATAACCTATGAAAACTTTTAATGTGGTCATTTTTTATCCTTTTTTTATTTTATAAATAATATAATATTTTATTACATGAAATGTAAGAATTCAAAAAATATTTTTAATTTGATGAAAAATTTACAATTCTTTATTAAAATGAAATGGAATAATTAATTTGTTTACGTAATGATCCAATAATAAGCCTGAATTGTGTCATTTGATTCTAGAGAAAAATTAAGTGAATCTACATTCAATATTAAATCACTTCCACTTACTTGAAAATCAGATAGTAAAGGATTATTATTATTATATTCTAATACTAGACCATTTATTGTTACTATTATGCTCTTTGGATCAGGTGTATTTGTACCAAAAAATCCTGAAACAACCAATTGTCCTGAAGCCATTGTTGGACCTGTATATACACTAACAAAATTATCAATTTGATTAAAACCACCAACATTTGTTAAATCTACATTAACTACACCAGAAGAAACGCTAAATACACTTGATCCTGATGGAGTTATAAAATTTATTGTATTAAATGGTGATCCTGATACTGGAATACCATTTTCTCTTACATCTATTCCTGTTAATAAATTGCTTTCAAAAATTACTTTTATTTCACCAGGTGTTGTTTGGGTTGCTGAAAAAGGTCCAGAAAAATTTATTGTTTTTGCTGGTTGTGTTCCTACGTTAATATCGTTTACCTTAACATTTACTCCCTCTTGTTGTGTATTACTTATCACTATTTTTCTGTAATAATTTCCATCAGGATATTTCAAATTGGTATTCTCTACATTTATTTCCAGACCATTTCCTGCTTCTATGGTTCTGAAAACCAACTTTTGTTCAATATAGTTTATCATATCAATAATATTGGCTCTCTTATTCATTTCTTCATTCAATGAAGACATCAACCTCCAGAATCCTTCTTCTCTGGAAAATTTTTTTCCAGTACCTGGATTAACTATATACGTACTCATGATATTTTTCTCATTTTATAAATATTAATAATACTAAAAATAAAATATATTTTGTATATGATAAACACAACGAAAAAATATATAAAAATAGAAAAAAAATATTCAAATTATAACAATGAAAAAAACTTAGATATAATTAATATAGATGATGAAAATAATATAATACGTAAAAATACCAAGGAATACTCTTTGCTATCAATAAAAGTTTCAAAAACGCAGGAAAATTATTGGAATTTTTATTCAGTGTTTTACAGAAAATTATATAGCAGATCTGGATTAACATATTTAAGAAATGTGTTTCCTTGCCTGCCTAAAACTAAGTCTCTTTAGTTTCTTAGATGCAAACAGGTTTAAGCCCTTTTCTTCTATTTATTTTGAGCTACTTTTTGTTTAATCAATCCAACAGAGCAAGCAAATTCCAATATCTTAATATCTTGCTCTTAACTTCTTGTCCGAAAACAGAGAGGAAAGGATGACGATATTTAACCTCTAGAAAATATTTTGTTCTGTTCTTAAAAAAATATTTATACATTACCCCATCTTGTTGCATAAATAATGATATGAAATACAGATATTTTCAATATAGGCTTAAACCAACAGAAGAACAACGCAAAATCTTAGAGTTTTATGGCTCTGCTACGCGCTGGGTTTGGAACTACCGCTTGGAACTAAACCAAGCAGCCCTGAACATTCAACGTGAAGCAATTAACGTTCTTAGTAGGACTGGGACGGTCCGAATTCAAGCACGGGGAGATACCTTTGGCGGGGATGTGGCATATGCTATAGTATATGATACATGACCGGTCATGTATCGATGAATCGTGAAAAATTCCTTTCGACCGGAAAGGAAGCCGCGTTATACTAGCTAGCGTGCTCGGTAGTCCACAATGATTATTAAGGAAAATTACTACTTCCGTACCTATCACTAGGCAAGAATGTTTGTTCTCCGTTTTCACCTATATTTGCATTATTATCTGTTCTAAATCCACCACCCATTTCACTAATAACTTTGTCAGGAAGTTTTTTTGGCGTTATTTGTTTATTAATAATTTCTATTTCATAGCTTCTGAAACCTTTTCTATTTATACGAATTTTAGTTTCTTCATTTCTTTCTCTACCTCTTAATCTGTTCCTTTCATTATCTCTCATTATTTCCATAAGTTTTTTTTCTGTTTTTTCATCAATAATCATTGTGAAATACAGGGGCTCTGTGTTTTTTTCATCTTTTAGTAAAAAGAATCCTCTTTTTTCATATTCATTACCATGTTTACTTTTTTCATTTACAATATGTACATATAATAATTCATAATTACTGGATTTATTTAAAAATATATTATGATAATATTCTATATATAAAGGTTTTCCCAAAATATTTGAACTCAATAATATGAATAAGATTATTATCAGAACAGAAAAAACAACATATATTGATCTGTAAAGCGGTTTAAATATAAAAAACAATGTTATAAAAGAAATAATAAAAAATAGAAAAGAAAACAAAATTATATAAAAATCATAAAACATTATTTTTTCAAAATTTAAGAATTTATCCAAATTTAAATTTTCCATTGTGGTATTCATCTTTACATTTTTCTCCTTGTGCATTTTATTAATAAAATTAACGATCAAGTTTGATTATTGATATGAAATCATTATTTAATGAACTTTCAATTATTTCTCCTTTTTCATTAACCATAAATCTAACTATTGTAAATTCTTTTCCTTGATCCTGACGATATACAGTCATTTTATCAAATTCTTTTGAAAATTTTACTCCTGGTTTAGCTTCAAAATCAATCAATTCAATTTTTACCAAAAAATCAACTTTTTGAACATTAGAATCTTTAAAAGAATAAACATGCATATTCAAAATATATTCACCTTCATATATTTTTCTGCAAAATATATTTTCAAAATTATTCACTGTTAAATCACCTGTCTTACCCAAATCATCTCTCAATAAATTACATGATTTGTTTTCTCTATTTGGATAACCGATTACTGAATCATCAGGAGATTTAATCCATAAATCCAAATCAACATCCGTACCATTAGTCCAATATCCATAAATTACTAAAGAGCCAGGAGATTTTATTTCTTCATTTTTGTTTTCATCCTTTTTTCCTGGATTAATGAATGGTATTAATATAAAAAACAAAACTATAAAACCCATCAACATCAACATTATCATATCTTTAAAAATAACATCATCACCGATTCCACTAATAGTAATTTTTTTCATTTACATCTCCTGATAAATATTTTTATGTAGTTGAATGATTGTTTGATTTTTCAAATAAAAGAGAATATTTCAATATTAATTTTTCAACTTCCTTATTCAAATAAATAAAGTTGAATATCATCCAAACATTAAAAAAAGTTCCTACCAAGGTTGTATACAATGCTATTCCCAAACCTTTTGAAATATGTTCAAGTGCTACCGGAAGTGTTTCAATTGATTTAAGAGCATTCGTATCCAAATAAATCAAAACATATATAAAACCTATAACCGTTCCCATTAAACCAAGAACAGTTGCCATATTTGCTATATCTTTAGTAACTTTTAATTTTAAAAATATTAAATTATAAAATATTTCGCTGGAAAAATTTTTATTATTTTCTACTTTCAGAAGTGAAAAGAAACATTCTAAATTTTTTTGTTTTAATTTTGAATCAAGAGATGAAATGAAGAAAGAAAAATATGTTTGATAAACAATAAAAATAAAACAAAGAATCGTTATTATTAATGATATTCCGCTAGAATCCTTAATGAAAATGTCATCCAGATATCCTTTATTATAAAGGAACAATAAAAAGAACATAACAAATATGTTGACCATTAGAAATTTATGAAATCCAAGATAATTAAAATTCTTCAGAAAAGAATTAGAAAATAAATTATTAATTTTCATACCTATGTTTCCTCTTTTAATTTCAAGAAAAAGTTTTTATACAAGATCATTGTATTATTTTTATATGAAAAATAAAAGAATAATTTCAACAAATCTAATTTCTCATGTTTTTATTTATTTTTTGAGTGGACTACCTCGCACTTAAAGATACTTGGTTTCTCGGGTAGGTAAAGGAACATAAAAAATAATTGCGATTATCAATTCAAATTTTCAAAAATTTTTTGTTTTCTGTATATCAACAGTTTTATAACACGAGAATGAAATGATTTAGAAATCAAATCTATAAAATACATTTCTAATGATAATTGTATTTCATGTGAAATAATCAAAAAAACTGTTATACACTAAAAAAAATTCATCTTTTGTAATAATAATACAATAATAATAAAATTAGAATAAAGTTATAATAGGTGAACTGCTTCTTGATTCACTTGAAGACCATGTAATTGAAGGTATTATTTTGAATTCATTTCTGTTCTTCCTAATATCATCTAAATCTTCAAAACACAAATATTTAAAATTATCAGAATTAAACAACATTAGAATGTCAAATCCTTCTATTTTCTTGTAGTATAAAAAATTCATTTCAATATAATTGTTTATAAATCTTTTTAAATCTATTTTGTTACCAATTACGCTCGTTTCAGCGTATCTTCTGATTTCCGCATCATTCATTAGGGAATCAATATTTATAAAAAATTTTCTAAAGATTAACTCAACCAATCCTACTACTTTGTTTCTTTCAACATTTGAAAGATATTCATTTAATTTGTCTATTCCTTTACCACTTATGTTTATATCATTCTTTATTTCTTCAGCATTTTCTATTCCACAAACTTTTTCCAAATATTCTCTAACATATTGCCAAACACCAGCGGGTGAATTGAAACCTGTTGTTGATCTCATTCTCCCACCTGTTTTGGATCCTTTTGCTGTTTTTCGTGATGTTTTTAATTCTACCACTTTATCATATATGATTAAATCAGAAATTTTTGCTGGAGATATTCCCTTTCCAAACAAAATCATGAAAAATTCACCAGCACCCATTGAAGCAGAACCAATTATATTTCCTTGTATATTAATAATTTTTCTCTTTATATTTTTATATACGGGACTAGAAAACAACAATTCACTGTCCAGTATCCCATTATTTTTTTCCATTATTGTTTTTCCATCAAAAATGCCTTCATTTTTAATTAAATTATCGAGAAAGAATATAATATCATTTATACTATTACCCGAATAAACTATACTATTTTGAATATAATGATGAATTTCAGTGTTTTTTATATCATTTAATTTTTTTAAATCATAATAATGATATAATTTTTTTTCTATTTCTTCTCTTAAAATGTAGGAATAAATTTTGTTCAATTCATTTTCATCATCTATTCCTGAAATAAAATTTATTATATCATATTTTATTTTCATTTTTTATTTTTTTTATAAAAATTTTTTTATCATAATCCTGATATAGGAGTAACAGTTATGTGTTCTTCTATTTTGGATATTTTATATACATCTGATCCTTCTATTGGTGAACTAACAACCACATATTCAATTATCCATTTTGTTTCACCACTTGTATTTGTATCCAAAACAAATCTTTTTTTACTATTAAAATCTCTTGCTATAGCTTTTGCGCAATTTCTTTTTATAGCATCCTCATTATAAAGAAATTTTTGAGCATATGTGGGATGACTTGAAACACCGTAGAATTCATTTTCAACAAAAACATATTCACCTCTATCATAGATAATTGAAAAACTGAATGCTGAACCAGGAGTATCCTCTGATGCTCCTCCATTTGAAATGTTTGACAATTCTGTTAAGGAATGAATTTCATTCAAATTATTCACTATTTCTTCAAATCTTAGATTTGCTCTTGCTTTTTCTCTTGATAATCCTAAATTGGAGGGAGGGTTACTAATTTTTTTCCATTCTTCAGCAGTAATATTATCTATAAATCCTGTTTTTCCGCTTGTAATACCTATCAAACTGCTTCCTGATATTACTGCATCAATTTTTACTTTATAATATTTTTTATTTAATTTATAAGTCATTATTTATTACCTGTTTTTAAAATATTTATTTTATTATTATTTATGCATTTCTAATTTTTAAACTGAAATTGTAAAAAGTTTCTGCTTTCTGTAGAGTAGAATAATTCACAAAAAAGCTTGAAATAACGAAATAGCATATTATATATATGATGCAAGCGAAAAAAGATTACTATGCTTGCACGAGGTGGTAATCTTTTAGGTTCCTTGCTTAAATAAGGAGGAATACAAAAATGTACTATAGTACCGAATTAGCTCTAAAAAATTTCCTACCATTAATGGATCTTTTTGATGATTTAAATAACAAAATTAATCTTTTTACTTTTTTTGATAAAAAACAAACAAAAGATATTCCACTAAATGTTTACAGGAATGAAAATCATTATGTATATGAATTTGTTGTTCCTGGTTTTTCCCGAGAAAATTTAGAGGTTTCTGTTGATGATAACAATCTATATGTAAAAGGAAATAGAGTAAAAAATAATGAAGAAAATGATGTGAAAATGAACTTAAAGGAGGATATGGTTCTTTTCCGAATACCTGATTCTTTCGAAAAGAAATATACAATAAATCCTGATTATGAAATTAGTGATGTTCTATATAATGATGGTTTACTAAGAATTTATCTGAGAAAAAGGAAAAGGGATACCGTAAAAATCAATATAAAATAAAATATATAAATATAATTGATATAAAAATTAAGAAAGGGGAGAAAATATTTTCTCCCCTTTTCATTTTTTATTCTTTATAATATGAACTACCTCGCACCTAAAAAAACTTGGTTTCTGGCAAGCAAAGGAACATAAATAAAAATAAAAAAATGGATAGAACGGTACCTTTAAATAATATTTCAAGAGACGAAGTAGCAAGACAAAAATTGATGGAAGAAATTTTATTATTGTTAGGCCATAAATTAATAGATATAGAATTAGAACCTGATCATTTAAATTTGGCAATAGACAGAGCAATAGACAGATACAGAACTAGATCAACTAATTCTGTTGAAGAAAGTTTTTTGTTATTAACTTTACTTCCTGATACAAATATTTATTATCTTCCAAATGAAGTAATGGAAGTAACAGATATATTCAGAAGAGGAACCTCAGGAAATTTAACTGGTGGTACTTTTTTTGATCCATTTCAATCAGGAATAGTAACTGCTATTTATTCTGTACCTTTTGCCAGTGGTACAACTGGAAATCTAGCACTATATGAAAGTGCATTGCAATATCAGGAATTAGTGGGAAGATTATTTGGTTATAAATTAAATTATACCTGGGAAAAAACAACAAAGAAATTAACTTTTATGAGAAAATTTGTTGCACCAGAAGATGTTTTCTTGTGGGTTTATAATTATAAGCCTGAAGGAGTTTTATTAAACTCATATGATTCACGTCAATGGATAAGAGATTATTCTGTTGCTGCAGCAAAAGAAATATTAGGTCAAGCCAGAAGTTTTATAGGGTCTTTACCTGGACCAGGTGGTGGTGTCACACTGAATGGTGCTGATTTAATAGCACAAGCAAGAGAAGATATGGCAAGATTGGAAGAAGAAGTCAGTAAACAAGCTGATGGACAATCAGAAGGTTATTGGTTCATAATTGGATGAGTTTTTTTTTGATAGTTTATTCATTATAATATGGACTACCTCGCACCTAAAGGAACCTAATTTTAGGAATACAAAGTAACGTAAATAAAAAACAAAAAATGAAAATAACAGAATTATTTTTGACTGAAAATATTGATAAAAAAACAGAAGAAATATTCAATATAATCAAGAAACATATTGAAGAAGG
>Ga0308411_10002687_pt1 | contig 11965 bp, 6 predicted proteins | sample HotsprottomLayer_2_FD_203530 | JGI IMG/M metagenome (GOLD analysis project Ga0308411, IMG submission 203530) | Hot spring phototrophic mat microbial communities from Octopus Spring, Yellowstone National Park, Wyoming, United States -... | ecosystem: Environmental > Aquatic > Thermal springs >... | reverse complement strand
AGCAGCATGAGCGGATGAGCCTTGATGAGGCCACGCACATCGTGCAGTCCGTGGCCGAGGGGCTGGAGCACGCCCAGCGACGCGGCGTCCGGGTGTACGATCTGACGCCGGGGAACATCGTGCTCGCTGAGGATCGGCGGGTCGTGCTCACCAGTCTTGGCCAACCTCTGCCGGACAATCCGCTGGAGGCGCCGGTCGTCAGGCTGGCCTACGCCTCGCCTGAGCAACTCTTTGGCCTGCCGGACGAAGGCGCGAGCGCCATCTATGGCCTGGGCGTCTTGCTGGCCCACCTTGTCTGTGGCCGGCTGCCTTTCGAGGGCAACGCGCTTAGCGTGCTGGCGCAAAAACAGCGCTCGGGCAGCCTGCCGGTGCTCGAGGATGTGCGGGCAAGCCTCGTGTGCCCCTACCCGCTGGCCGCGGTTATCCACCGCGCCACACTGGCCAACCCCGCCGAGCGTTATGACAGTATCAGGTCCTTCCGCGCGGCGCTGCGCGAGAGCCTGTCGGGCCGGCAGGCGCTCGCGTCTGCCGGCCCGCGCCAGACCGTCTACGCCCTGTCGTTGTCTGAGAGACCGCCGGTAGAAACGGAGGAGCGTGTGGCATCGGTCTTTCCCGTCGAAGCCAGACCGTTCAGCGTCCGTGAACCGGCGCCTGCGGCGCGCCACGCCAGCGAGCTGCGCAGCGCCCCGGATACCCCGGCACCCCCTGACGTGACCGCGACGGCGGAGCCGATGCAGGTCGCGACCGCCGCGAGGCTGGTGACGGAGGAAGCGCGCCAGGCGCCGGCGACGCCAGACAAAGGCGCCGCGCAGGTGCCAGGCGCCGATAAGCCCGAGTTGCAGGCGGCGCTGCCCTACACGCTGCTCATTCCGCTTCCCGAGGATCAGCCGCAGGCCCTCCCGGCGACCGCAGAGCGGCCGGCGCCACGCCAGACCCTGATCAGCCCGGTCCACCTGGCCATGTTGATGATCCTGGGGATGCTTGCCATCGGCGCGGCGTTGATGTTTGGCTAACGTGAACATAGGCTGGGAGCGCGGGCATCTTGCCCGCGTAGATGCGCCGAGGGCGGGACGCCCGCGCTCCCGGGCCGTTTGCATCGGGCGTTGTGCGCCATACGCATGGGGCCTAACGTGAACATAGGCTCTCGAAGAGGGGGGTGGGGAAACCGGGTTTCCCCACGCCCCCGCCCCGCAGGGGCATGGGGAAACCAGGTTTCCCCATGCCCCCACCCGCGGGAGGGATTGGGAGGGCCAGGCCCTCCCAGGAACAACCGTATGTTCATTGCGGCGTTGTGCGGCGGAGCCGCACACACGGCCGAAGTGACAGGAGGTGCGCGGTCGCCTCATGGCAGGGAGCAGGGGAGGGCCGCGGGCCATCGATCAAGACAAGGTCTCGTCGCGGTCATAGTCGCCGGTGGGATGGAGGTACCGTTGTCCGCGCAACCGTCGTAGGGATAGACTGCACCTGACGCTCTATGACCATTGTGTCAGGAAAGAACTATGCTGCATCTGACCCTTCGACGTTCCACGCTCATCTTGATCGCGCTGACGCTCCTGGCAGCCCTGCCCGCCCTTCCCACCGCCCGCGCCGCGTCGAAGATCGTCGGCGACGGCACGCCCGGCAGTTGCACCGAAGCAACCCTGCGCGCGGCGCTGGTGGGCGGGGGCAACGTCAGCTTCAACTGCGGGGGCGCGCCACTGACCATTACGGTGAGCGCGCCCTTCGAGATTACGGCGCCGGAAACCACGATAGACGGCGGCGGGCTGATCACCTTGCGGGGCCAGAATAGCCGGATCATCGCCCATCGCACCACCGGCGCGCAGGGGAGCAGCACGCTCACCCTGCGGAACCTTACGCTTGCCGGCGGGCGGGCCAGCGGCGCCAATGACGCCGCCAACGGCGGCGCCATCGCCAGCGTCTTCGCCGCCGCCAATCCGGCCTTCAAACCAGTGCTCGTTGTCGAGCACGTCACCTTCGAGGATAACGACTCCACGGTTACCAGCCTGACGCGCGGCGACGCCTACGACTACGGCGGCGGGGCGATCTACGCGCAGGGCGGATCGGTGACGGTGCGGAACAGTCGCTTCGTCGGCAACGACGCCAACAACGCCGCCGGCGGAGCGATCCACGTCCTCCAGAGCGGTCTGATCATCGAAGATAGCCAGTTCACCGACAACAGCGCCATCGGCGCGCGACCGCAGGACAGCCTGGGCGGCGCGATCTACATTGATGGTCTGGGCGGCGAGAACGGCCTGTTCCGGGTGGCGCGCGGCGTCTTTACCAGCAACCGCGCCTACAATTCGGGCGGCGCGATCTATGTGAACATGTACGAGAACAGCAGCCGCGCCGAAGTGCTGGACAGCGCGTTTCTCGAAAACGCGGTGATCGGCGGCGAGCGCGCGCAGGGCGGGGCCATCGGCGGGGGTGGATCGAGCCTGGGCGGCGCGACCGGCAACCCCGCCATGCTGATCGAGCGCAGCCTCTTTAGCGCCAACAGCGTCCGGCGCACGCCCGGGGCCGGCGGCAATCCCAACGAAGACGGTTCGGGCGGCGCGCTGGCCTTTCCCCAACGAGCGCGGCTGCGGATCGTCAACAGCACCTTCGAGGGCAACCGGGCCGCCGGCGCGAGCTTCAACGCCAACGGCGGCGCGCTCTACATCGTGAACCACAGCGACCCCTTCGAGATCGTCAACAGCACCTTCGCCAACAACAGCGCCGGCTGGGTCGGCGGGGCCATCAGCGCCGGCCAGATCAATGGCCAGCCCGGCGGCCGGGTGCGCAATACGCTCTTCGTCAACAACACCGCCAAAAATGGCCCCAACGACTGGAACATCCAGCAGCACTGCTCCTCCGAACTGGCGCACGATGGCCGGAGCCTGCAGTTCCCCCCGCGCCTGACCGGGGGCAACTTCTTCAACGACGTGACCTGCTTCCAGGGCAAGAGCGCGCCCAATCAGACCGGCGACCCCCAGTTCCGCGATCCGCAATTGCAGGCCCTGGCCGACAATGGCGGCCCGACCCGGACCATGGCCATCGCCGCTGCCAGCCCGGCCTTCAACGCCGGCGCCGATTGCCCGCCCACCGACCAGCGCGGCGTTGCCCGCCCCCAGGGGGAAGGGTGCGACCTGGGGGCCTTTGAAGTGGTGCTGGCCCTGTCGGTCGCGCCCGGGTTGATCGACCTGAACACCGCCAATCCGACCCTCGACGTGCTGGGTGATGGCTTCACGACCAGCAGCGTCGTGCAGGTCAATGGCGCCGACCGCCCGACGACCTTCATCAGCGCCCTGGCGCTGCGCGTCGAGCTCGCGCCCGCTGACGTGGCCGCCCCCGGCACGCTGCGCATCAGCGTGCGCGGCCCCGGCGCAAGCCTGGGCAGCGCCGAGGCGCGCGTGGTGGAGGGCCTGCGGCGCGTCCATATGCCGCTGATCCGCCGCTGAATGGGGCGTTCTCCGCCGGGGTTCGCGCCACCAGGCGGATGCGCCCTGGCCCCTGGGCGTGCGTCCTACCGTGAACATAGGCTCTCGAAGAGGGGGGTGGGAAAACCTGGTTTCCCCACCCCCCCGCGGACGCGGGCCTCCGGCCCGCGCACCCAGGCCCCGGCCCCTGGGAGGGTTTGGGAGGGCTGCGCCCTCCCAGGAACAACCTTATGTTCATCGCGGCGTTGTGCGCGAATCGCATGGATGGCTAACGTGAAAATAGGCTGCTGGAGCGGGGGTGTGGGGAAACCGGGTTTCCCCACGCCCCCGCCCCGCAGGGGAATGGGGAAACCCGGTTTCCCCATTCCCCCACCCGCGGGAGGGTTTGGGAGGGCTGCGCCCTCCCAAGAACAAACTTATTTTCATTGCGGCGTTGTGCGGCGGAGCTGCATGGACGGCTGAGGTGAACATTGTTCGCAGCGTTCAGCCCCCCTCCCAGCCTCCCCCCGCTGGGGGGAGGAGCCGGGTTCCCGCCCCCAGCGGGGGAGGGTCAGGGAGGGGGCGGGCCGGGACGCGCCGCTTCTGGCGGCGCCGCGCTCCCGAACCCTGGTCGCGCGGGGTGCGCGGAGAGGCGTGCAGAACCGTTCGCCACACCCCCTGATGATGGAGCAGACGCGAATCGTCTCGTGCTATAATACACAGAGCCTTTTTGCCAGCCCGCTCGGCTTCGCCGCTCGACGAGATGAAAAGGGGGTTTCCGGGAGAGCCGCGCCCTGCCATCCGGAGCAGGCGACCTTTCGGCCAGCGGCGCGGGGCAACCCGGTGGCCCCACCGCAGGCGACCTTTCGGGCACGGGAGAAGAGGAACCCCGGGTTCCCCTCCTGCCCTCAACCGGCGCGGTTGATCTCTGGGGCAGGGGGGTGGGGAACCCCGGGTTCCCCTCCTCCCCCTCAACCGGCGCGGTTGATCTCTGGGGCAGGGGGGTGGGGAACCCCGGGTTCCCCTCCTCCCCCCCAACCGGCGCGGTTGATCTCTGGGGCAGGGAGGAGGGGAACCCCGGGTTTCCCTCCTCCCCCCCAACCGGCGCGGTTGATCTCTGGGGCAGGGGGGTGGGGAACCCCGGGTTTCCCTCCTCCCCCCCAACCGGCGCGGTTGATCTCTGGGGCAGGGGGGTGGGGAACCCCGGGTTCCCCTCCTCCCCTCAACCGGCGCGGTTGATCTCTGGGGCAGGGGGGTGGGGAAACCCGGTCTCCCCACCTCCCCCCAACCGGATGTGTTCAAACAAAAGGTTCTTCCTGGAGGAATGGCTCTGAAAGGAGGTGAGCGCCATGTCGGCCCCTGACCTTAGCGGCCTTCGCGTCCGGATGTTGAAGGTATGCCCGGCGGCTGGGCTGCCAGCCGTGCTCATCTCCCAGGGAGCAGATCCGTATGAGCGACCCGAAATCTGAGAAAACGCACACCGAGCGCTACGATCCCGCCGCGATCGAAAAGAAGTGGCAGGATCGTTGGGCCGCCGATGACCTGTACAGGACCGGCTCCGCCGCTGGCCGTCCCAAGTACTACGTGCTGGATTTTTATCCCTACCCCTCCGGCGAGGGGTTGAGCGTCGGCCACTGCCGCAACTACATCCCCACCGATGTGGTGGCCCGCTACTACCGCATGCGCGGCTACAATGTGCTCCATCCTATGGGATGGGACGCCTTCGGCCTGCCCACCGAAAACCAGGCCATTAAAACGAAGACCAACCCGGCCGTGCTGACCCGGCGCTACGCGGCGAACTACAAGCGCCAGATGAACCTGATCGGGGTCAGCTACGACTGGAGCCGTGAAATCACCTCCTCGGAGCCTGACTACTACCGCTGGACGCAGTGGATCTTCCTGCGCCTCTATGACCACTGGTACGACCGGCGGGTGGATCGGGCGCGTCCCATCGCGGAACTGGAGGCCGAACTGGCCGTCAGCGGGACCGATCGCCTCGACCTGCCGCTGTCGGAGCGGCGGATCAGCGCCGACGAGTGGAACGCCTATACGCCCCTGGAGCGCCAGGAGTTCCTGCGGCGCTTTCGCCTGGCCTACCGCGGCGAAGCTACCGTCAACTGGGACCCGGTGGATAAGACGGTCATCGCCAACGAAGAGGTCGGCCCCGATGGGCGGGCCTGGCGCAGTGGGGCCCTGGTGGAGCGGAAGGTCCTCAAGCAGTGGTTCTTCCGCATCACCGCCTACGCCGACCGGCTGGATCGCGATCTCGATACGGTGGACTGGCCGCCGCAGATCGTCACCATGCAGCGCAACTGGATCGGGCGCTCGCGGGGCGCGGAGGTGGTCTTTCACACCGAGCAAGGCGACCCGATCGTGGTCTTTACCACCCGGCCAGATACGCTCTGGGGGGCGACCTTCATGGTGCTGGCCCCGGAGCATCCCCTGGTGCAAAAGGTGACCACCGGCGAGCAGCAGGCAGCGGTGGCGGCGTATGTCGAGCAGGCCCGGGCGCAGAGCAGCGTGGTCGCCCCGGTGGAAGAGAAAGACAAGACGGGCGTCTTTACCGGCGGGTATGCCATAAATCCCGTCAACGGCGCGCGCATTCCGATCTGGATCGCCGACTATGTGCTGATGAGCTATGGCACGGGCGCGATTATGGCTGTGCCCGCTCACGATGCCCGCGACTTCGCCTTCGCCCTCAAGTATGGGCTGCCGATCATCCCGGTGATCAACCGCCCCGACGACGCGGCCCGCTCGGTGCTGCGCGCCAGAACTTACCGCCCCGAACTGCGCGAGGCGCTGCGGGCAGCAGGCTACTCGTTCAACGAGGAGGCCGGCGAGGTGATCGTGGACCTGCGCGGCGCTCAGGCGCAGGCCTACGCCGACCTGGTGCGCCCCTACCTGGTAGAGGGATGGACCGAGGTGGCCGGCTCGGGCTGGCTGGCGATCTTTCCCGACGCGACCATCCCCTTCGACAGCGTCGAGGCCGATGCGCGCATCGCCAGCCGCATCCGCACCGAACTGCGGGTGGACGCCATCCCCACCTACCTGGCCTACCTGGTGACGGTGCCCGCCTACCGCGAGATCGTCTACCACGACGAGTACGGCGCGCCCATCCACTCGGGGCCGATCAATGGTGTGCCCGGCGCCGAGGCAGTTGAGCGCACCATCGCCTATCTGGAGGAACACGGGCTGGGCAAAGGGCGCATGAACTACAAGATGCGCGACTGGCTGATCAGTCGCCAGCGGTACTGGGGGACGCCCATCCCCATCATTCACGCCGAGGACGGCATGGAAGTGATGCTCTCCGACGATGCATTGCCGCTGACCCTGCCCGGCGTCGAGAACTACGAGCCAACCGCCACGGGTGAGTCGCCGCTGGCCAAGATCGACGAGTGGGTCAACGTTACGCTGCCCGATGGGCGCAAGGGCCGCCGCGAGACCGATACGATGGGCACCTTCGCCTGCTCCTCGTGGTACTTCCTGCGCTTCGCCGATCCGCACAACGACCGCGAACTGGCCGCGAAGGAACTGCTGGATTACTGGCTGCCGGTGGATATGTACGTCGGTGGCGCCGAGCACGCGGTGATGCATCTGCTCTACGCCCGCTTCTGGACCAAGTTCCTCCACGATTACGGCCTGTTGCGCTTCGTAGAGCCGTTCACGAGCCTGCGGAACCAGGGGTTGATCCTGGCGCCGCCACGGGAGGTGAATGGGCAGATCGTCATCGAGAAGATGTCGAAGTCGAAGAACAACGTCATCACCCCCGATGAGGTGGTGGCGAAGCACGGCGCCGATGCCCTGCGCGGCTACGAGTGCTTCATCTCCGACTTCGAAGCCTCGGTGCCCTGGAGCACCGACGGCGTGCCCGGGGTGCGCCGCTGGCTCGACCGGGTGTGGCGCATCGTGCTCGCCCCGGAGGAGGAGCGCAACCCCGAGGCGAGCGTTAGCGAACGGCAGTTGCGCCGGGTCACGCATCAAACGATCATGCGCATCTCGAACGACATCGAGGGCTTCAAGTTCAACACCATGGTCGCGGCCTTGATGGAGTTCACCAACGCGCTCTACAAGGCGCGCGACGCCGGTCTGGTCGGCACGCCCGCCTGGGGCGAGGCGATTGAGACGCTGATCTTGCTGATGGCCCCGGTGACGCCCCACATCGCCGAGGAATTGTGGGCGCGCATCGGGCGCCCCTACAGCGTGCATCAGCAGCGCTGGCCGGTCGCCGATCCCGCCCTGGCGGCCGAGGACGAGGTGGAGATCGTCGTGCAGGTCAACGGCAAGGTGCGTGACAAGCTGGTCGCCCCGGTGAACACCGACGAGGCGCGCCTGCGCGAGCTGGCCCTGGCCAGTGAACGGGTGCAGAGCTACGTCGATGGGAAAACCATCCGCAACGTGATTGTCGTGCCGGGTAAACTGGTCAATATCGTGGTTGGTTGAAGTGCACTCGCCCGGTTGGAGGGAGGTGGGGAAACCCGATTTCCCCTCGCTCCGGCCAGAGGCCAGAACCGCGTGCTTCCCACCACCCGCTTTAGAAAAGGCGCGCCACGGCCCCTGGGCCGTGGCGCTGGACGCACCGGCATGCGCATCGCTACACAGCGACTGATCTGGGCCTATGGCTTCGCGCTGATCGGAGTGCTGCTGTTTGCGCTGCGACGCGCGTTGTTGCCAAATTACTTCGAGCTTGAGGGCCTGCCCCTGGCGATTGCCATTCCTTCGGCGCTCTACTCATGCTACACCAACCCCGCCCTGAGCACCTGCGGCGACGGGGTGATTTTTGCCCTGACAGCGCTCGGCGTGGTAGCCGCAAGCGGCTGGGGCAGCCTGGGGCGGAGCATCTTCGCGGTTATTCTGGGTATTCTCCCCCTGAGCTTCTACTTCCTCTTCGCCGCGGCCGGGCTGGCGGTGCCGATGCTGCTGCTTATCCCGCTGGCGATTGAACTGGGCGATCGGTGGCTCTTCGTGGAGCGCTGACGCGCGTCTGGGAACCTGGGAAACCCAGAGGCGCCCACGCCCCTGCTCGCCGGTGGGTCGGGCGACCCGACGCCGGTCGGGAGCCAGGAAAGCCGGATTTCCCCATCCCCCTGCCACGAGAACAACAGCCCGCCGACGCGCGCATGAGCGCTCACTCGGCGGCGGAAGGCTCGCCACCGGGGGAATAGCCCATCTTGATCCAGCCCTTCTTAATCGCGTAGATCACGGCCATCGTGCGATCGTTAACCTGAAGCTTGGAGAGGATCGAGGTAATGTGGTTCTTGACCGTCTGGCCGCTGATGGACAACTCGTTGGCAATCTCCTTATTGGAAAGGCCGCGGGCGATGCAGTCAAGGATCTCGATCTCGCGGCTGGTCAGCGGGGCGAAGAGGCTGGTGGTCTGATCTTCGTCAGTAGCGGCCAGTTCGCGGAACTGGTGGAGCACGCGAGTGGCGACCGCCGGGCGGGCCAGCACGGCATCGTTGATCAGGTAGCGGCCCCTGGCGACCTCGCGGATGAACAGCAGCAGTTCCTCGGGATGCACATCCTTGGACGAATAAGCGGCCGCGCCGACCTTGATGGCCTGGAACAGTTGATCGTCGTCCTCATAGACACTGAGCACAATGATCCCGATGCGCGGGTCGCGACGCTTGATCACGCGGGCGACCTCCAGACCGTTGAGACCGGGCAGGTTGATATCCACCAGCACCACATCGGGGTTGAGGCGTTCGGTGAGTTTCAGGGCTTCCTGGCCATTTTCAGCTTCGCCGATCACCGTAATATCATCAGCGTCTTCGAGGCTCCAGCGGATCCCCTGGCGGAAGAGAGGGTGATCGTCAATGATCAATACACGGATCAGATTTGGACTGGTCATAGGGGCCTCGATGGGATTCCTTCGCCGCGCAGCGGCAGACTTACCGCTACCTCGGCGCCATGGCCGGGGCGAGTGGTAACCACAAAGCTAGCGCCGATCAACTCAGCCCGCTCGCGCATACTGGTCAGTCCCCAACTCTCGCGCCCGGCGCGGCGGGCCACTTCGCGGAGATCGAAGCCTGGCCCCTCGTCGCGAATGAGGAGCACCAGACGCTCGTCACGCCGGGTGAGCACGATGTGGATCGGGGCGCCGGGAGCATGCTTGCGGGCGTTCTGGAGCGACTCCTGAACAATGCGGTAGAGAACGATCTCCGCCTCGGCAGGCAGGCGGGGGAGCGGATCGAGATCCAGGCTGACCGGAACGTTGACCGTATCACGGTAGCGCTGCACGTACTCGCGGATGGCATTGCCAAGCCCGTGCTCCTCGAGCTTGCCTGGCCGGAGATCGGCGATGAAGCCGCGCACCTCGCGCAGGCCCTCGCGGGCATTCTCGCTGAGTTGCCCGAGCATCTCTTGCAGACGGTCGAGCTTGCGATCGGCCAGCAACGTCTGGCAGCGTTCGAGGCCCATCAGCGCATTCGCCAGCACCTGGGACGGCCCGTCGTGCACCTCGCGCGCCAGACGCGCCCGCTCTTCTTCGCGGCCCATGATCACTTGAGAGCGCAGGGCCTGCACCCAGGGGTCGGAGGTTTCGCCCTCACCGCCGCCCCCCAGGGTGGCGCTGCTCATATCGATCTGACGCACCAACTGGTCGAGCTGGCGCAGGGCGCGGCGCATCTGCTCATACTCCCGCGTCAGGCCCTCGTGGGCAGCGCGCAGGCGACGCTGGCGCTCGGCCAGGGTGGTGGCGCTGACCTGCCCCCGCTCGGACGCAAAGCGCGCCTGGATGAGCACCTCGTCGAGCTGGCGTTCCGATCGGCGCACCTCGGCTTCGAGCCGGGCAAGCTGGCGCTGCGCGGAGGTGTGCAGCGCTCGCAGACGGGTGATCTGCTCGGCGACGATGGCATGCGCCGCCTCCAGCAGCGCGGAAGGCTCCGGATGCACAGGACCTGCTCCCTGCTTGCGAATGACGTATGCTCAGTATAGCATGCGCGCGAACGAGCGGGCAACACACCCCCTGAGTACGTAGGGCTACGTCAACGTCGTCCGCCCGGCGACTGAAGCCGCGGGCGAGCCTCTGCGAAGCCCGCCTGCGCGGGCTCGACAGGCCACGCAGGTGGCCTTCGCACCAGGAGCCGAGGCGTTATGGTCTTTGAGAAATTCATCCGCTATGCCGGGCTGGCCGTGGGGCTAAAGCCCTCGGCTACGGAATGCGAAGCCCGCCTGCGCGGGCTAGAGCGGATTATTTATTCAAAGACCATTACGCCCACGGCGCGGACGATCAACCGGACGTTGACGTAGCCCTCCTGAGTACGTGTTCATATGTCTCCCGGGAGCGCGGGCAGCTTGCCCGCGGAGACACGACTGAGGGTGGGACGCCCGCGCTCTCGGGCGCGGGTGGTACCCCGGGTGTGAACAGTTCCGTTCTTGACGCGCCTTGACATCGGGCGGCTGCTCTGCTACAACTCCCGATGGACAAGGGGGCCAGCGGCCCATCCGTGCAGGGGGAAGGGGCAACCTGGTTTCCCCTTTCCCCTCCAGCCGTCCATGCGGCTCCGCCGCACACCGACGGGATGAACATACTTCCTGGGAGGGCGTCGCCCTCCCACACCCTCCTACGGGGTGAGGAGATGGGGAAACCCGGTTTCCCCATCCCTCTGCTCGCGGGCTGCGCCCTCTCACACCCTCCTGCGGGCGGGGGTGTGGGGAAACCGGGTTTCCCCACACCCCTCTCCGAGAGCTTATGTTCACGTTAAGGCGGCTATATTCAGCTATGACGCCTCCACGCCCCGATGAAATCCTGGAACTGGCCCGCGCGCGGATCGCGGAGCGACGCGCGCAGGCGCAGCGCGCCGCCGCCGGGCGACGCGATCGGTTCTGGGAACTGACCTTTCTGGCGCTGATCGGCGCTAGTGCGCTCACCTTCGCGCTCTGGCCGGGCGCCACGCTCGAGTGGAAGCTCTATGCCGCCGTCCATGGCCTGGTGGCCCAGAAGCACCTGGTCTTCGTCGGCGAACGGCCCCTGCCGCTCTGCGCGCGCAACGCGGGCATCTACAGCAGTTATCTGCTCAGCCTGGGCTACCTGTTCGCCCGCGGGTATGGACGGGCCGCGGCCCTGCCGGCCCGCCCACTCCTGGCGGTGCTGGCCCTGGGCGCCCTGGCGATGCTCGGCGATGGGATCAACTCGGTGCTGGAGGATACGGGGCGGGCCTACTTCTATCTGCCCCGCAACGACCTGCGCACCATCACCGGCGTCTTGTTCGGCATCGCGCTGACGCCGATTATTCTGTTCGTCTTCAACCGCGCCCTGCGCGCCGATGCCGAGATGGAGCGCCCCGTGCTCGACTGGCGCGGCCTTGGCGCCTTGCTGTCGCTCAACGGGCTGCTGGTGATGGCCATCTACAGCGGCCTGGATGCGCTCTACTGGCCGCTGGCGTTGCTGGGCGTGGCGGGGATCATCGCCGAACTGTTCACCATGTTCCTGCTGCTGGCGGCCGTGGGGTCAGGCTATACTCGCCGGGTTACCGCGCTGCGCCAGCTTGCCCGCCCCGCGTGTATCGCCCTGGTCCCCACCTTGCTGGTCGTGGCGGGGCTGGCCATGCTGCGCTTCGCCGCGGGCGGGT
>Ga0308411_10002683_pt1 | contig 11976 bp, 13 predicted proteins | sample HotsprottomLayer_2_FD_203530 | JGI IMG/M metagenome (GOLD analysis project Ga0308411, IMG submission 203530) | Hot spring phototrophic mat microbial communities from Octopus Spring, Yellowstone National Park, Wyoming, United States -... | ecosystem: Environmental > Aquatic > Thermal springs >... | reverse complement strand
AAGGGCGCGGGCCGGATCGCCGAGGTGAGCGCGCGCTTCACGCTCGACGCGATGCCGGGCAAACAGATGGCGATCGACGCCGACCTCAATGCCGGGCTGATCGGCGAGGCGGAGGCGCGCCGGCGCCGCGCGGAGATCGCGCAGGAGGCCGACTTCTACGGCGCGATGGACGGCGCCTCCAAGTTCGTGCGCGGCGACGCGATCGCCGGCATCCTAATCCTCGCGGTGAACATCGTCGGCGGGCTGGCGATCGGCGTTCTCCAGCACGGCCTGCCGGTCGCGCGCGCGGCCGAGAACTACGTGCTGCTCGCGATCGGCGACGGGCTGGTCGCGCAGGTGCCGGCGCTGGTCATCTCGACCGCCGCGGGTCTGGTGGTGAGCCGGGTCGGCACCGGGCAGGACCTCGGGGCGCAGCTCGCCGGGCAGCTCCTGCGCCATCGCAAAGGGCTCTATCTCACTGCGGCAGTGCTCGCGGCGCTCGGCGTCCTCCCCGGCATGCCGCACATCGCTTTCCTGCTGCTCGCGGCAGCGGCGAGCGGCCTCGCGTACTGGCTCGACCTTCGCGCGCAGGCTGGCGTCGAGCGGCCGGGTGCCGCGGCCGCCGTCGCGCCGGAGCCCGCAGGCGAGGCCAGCTGGAACGACGTGTCGCCGGTGGACGTGCTCGGGCTGGAGGTGGGCTTCCGGCTGATCCCGCTCGTCGACAGCACTCAGGGCGGCGAGCTGCTCGGCCGCATCAAGGCGATCCGGCGCAAGTTCGCGCAGGAGATCGGGTTCCTGCCGCCGGCAGTGCACATCCGTGACAATCTGGAGCTGAAGCCGAACGGCTATCGCCTCACGTTGAAGGGCGTCACGGTCGGCGAGGGCGAGGTGATGACCGGCCTCTATCTCGCGATCAATCCGGGGCGAGCGACCGCCGCGCTCTCTGGCGTCGCGACGCGCGACCCTGCGTTCGGGCTGCCGGCGACTTGGATCGACGCGGCTCAGCGCGAGCAGGCGATAGCCGCCGGTTTCACCGTGGTGGACGCGGGCACTGTGGTCGCGACCCACGTCTCGCAGGTGTTGCAGTCGAACGCGGCTCAGCTGCTCGGCCGCGCGGAAGTGGCGACCCTGCTCGAACACCTCAACCGCGACGCACCAAAGCTCGCAGACGAGCTGGTGCCCAAGCTGCTCCCGCTCGGCACTGTCCAGCGCGTCCTGCAGAACCTGCTCGCCGAGGGCGTGCACCTGCGCGATCTGCGCACGATCGTCGAGAGCCTGATCGATGCCGCCGGGCGCACGCAGGACGCCGGCGAGCTGACCGCCGCGGTGCGCCAGGCGCTCGGCGGAGCGATCGTGCAGCAGCTGTTCGGCGGCGCGCCGGAACTGCCAGTCATCGTGCTCGAGCCGGAGCTGGAGAAGCTCCTGGGCCAGGCGGTTGGCTCGGGCGACGCGCTCGGTCTCGAGCCAGGCATCGTGGAGACACTGCTCGGCGAGGCGGCCGCCGCGGTGCGGCGCCAGGAGGCACTTGGCCACCCAGCGGTGCTGCTCGCGCCCGACCGGCTGCGCCGGCCCCTCGCGCGACTCCTGCGCCGTGCGCTGCCGCAGCTGCGGGTGCTCGCACATGCTGAGGTGCCGGAGACGCGCTCGGTACGCGTGACTTCGATAGTGGGAGCCAGAGCATGAAGGTGCGCAAGTTCATCGGTGCGACCGCACGCGAGGCGCTGCGCGAGGCGCGGCAAGCGCTCGGGCCGGACGCCGTGGTGCTGTCGACGCGCAACGTCGAGGGGGGCGTCGAGATGCTCGCGATCGCCGACCGCGACATGAGCGCGATCGTCTCGGGTAGCGCCTCGGTGCCGCGTGCAAGCCCGCGCCCGCAGGGCCATGCCGAGCCGGTTGCTGCGGGGCGGGCAGCGGCCGCGCCGGGCGTGCCCGCACCGTCGGCCACCGAGGCGGCGCGCGAGGACGCGGTCACAGCGGAGATCAAGTCGATCCGCGGCATGCTCGAGCGCGACCTCGCCGCGCTCGCCCGCACCGCCGAGCGAGCGGCAGCCGGGGGCGGCGCCGAGCTCGCTGCGGAGCTGAAGTCGATGCGCGCGGCGCTCGACCGGCAGCTCGGCGCGCTGGCGCAGTCACAGGCGGTGCTCGCGCAGCGCGCGCGGGAGGCGGCCGAGACCGCGCTCGCCGCCGAGGTCAAGTCGATGCGCGCGTTGCTGCAGCGCGAACTGGCGACGATCGCCTGGGCCGAGAGCACGCGCCGGCAGCCGCTGCGCGCCGAGCTGATGCGGCGGTTGCTCGCCGCGGGCTTCAGCGCCCGGCTCACTCGCGACACGGTTGGACGGCTGCCCGATGACTTCGGGGAAGGTGCGGCCGCCAGGTGGCTGCACGAAACGCTCGCGGCGGAGGTGCCGTGCGCGAGTCCCGAGCAGATGGTCGAGCAGGGCGGCGTGTATGCGCTGGTCGGTCCGACCGGCGTGGGGAAGACCACCACCGCCGCGAAGATCGCGGCGCGCGCGGCGCTTCGCTTCGGCGCGCGCCGCCTCGCGCTGATCACGACCGACGGCTACCGGCTGGGCGCGTACGACCAGTTGCGCGCCTACGCCAAGATCCTCGGCGTGACGCTGCAGGCGGCGCAGGAGCCCGGCGCGCTCGCCGCGCTGGTCGCGGGGCTGCGCGACCGACATCTGGTGCTGATCGACACTCTTGGCATGGGGCAGCGTGACCCGCGCCTGCCGGCTGAGCTGGCGGCGCTCGACGGCGCTGGCGCGCACCGGGTGCTGCTGCTCAACGCGGCTGCGCACGGCGAGACGCTCGAGGACGTGGTGCGCGCCTATCGCGGGGCGGGACTCGCTGGCTGCATCCTCACCAAGACCGACGAGGCGGTGAAGCTGGGCGCCGCGCTCGACTGCGTCGCACGCCACGCGCTGCGAGTGCACTACGTCGCCAACGGCCAGCGCGTCCCCGAGGACCTGCACGCGCCGAACCTCGCGTACCTGGTGCACCGGGCGCTGCGCGCAACCGCGGACGGGGCGTTCGCGCTGGCCGACGACGAGTACGGCCTGGTCGCGCCGGCGCCGGGCGTGGGAGCGGCCCATGCAAGGGGCTGAACGCCGCACCGACCAGGCCGCCGGCCTGCGGCGCCTGTTCGCCGCGCGCGTGCCGGTCGTCGCCGCAGTCGTCGCGCTCGGCGGACGCAGCGCCGCGCTGGCGGCCAACCTTGGCGCCGCGGCCGCACGCCTGGGCCATCGCGTGCTATTGCTCGACGAGAGCTTGGCGGAGGTAGCGCGCGCACTCGGCGCGACCGCGCGCTGGGACCTCGCCCACGCGCTCGCCGGGGACCGGCGGCCCGACCAGGTCGCGATCCGGGTGGGGGCCGATCTCACTGTCGTACCCGCGGCGCGTGGGCTCCAGCGCGCCGTCGCCGCCGGCTGGAGCGCGGCGACGATCGCCGAGCGGTTCGCGGCGCCCGATCTCCTACTGGTGCACGCGCCCGACCCGCGTCTTGCGGCGCACCTTGCACGCGACGGCGTGGCGGTCCTGCTGCCGGTGGACGGGGCGGCCGACACGCTCGCCAACGCCTATCTCGCGCTGAAGAACCGCGATGCGGTGCACGCCCAGGCGCTCGCCTACGGGTTTGCCGACGCCACGTGCGCGCGCAACGCCATCGACGCGCTCGCGTTCGCCGCGCGGCGGTTCCTCGGGCGCGCCCTCGGGGTTGCCGGAATCGTTCCCGGCGACGCGCCGCTCGCTCGCGCGATGCGCGAGCAGCGTACGGTGTTCGACGTCGACCCGATCGCCGATTCCGCGCGTGCCCTCGAGCGCGTCGCCGCACGCGTCGTCGGCCGCCAGCCTGTGGCCGGGTGCGCATCGCCGACCCGCGCAACGCGCCTTCACTGATCGCGCGCCGGCATGTACACGGCCAACGGCACGCTCGACCGCGATGCGATGCTAAAACAGTTCGCGCCGCTGGTGAAGCGGCTGGCGCATCACATGATCGCCCGGCTGCCGGCGAGCGTACGCCTGGAGGACATGGTGCAGGCCGGCCTGATCGGCCTGGTGGACGCGATCGGGCGCTTCGAGGAGGCCCAGGGGGCGCAGTTCGAGACCTACGCGACGCAGCGCATCCGTGGCGCGATGCTCGACGAGCTGCGCGCGCACGACTGGCTGCCGCGCGGCGTGCGCGCCGCGCAGAAGCGGGTGGAAGCGGCGGCCGCGCGGCTGGAGCAGCGGCTCGGCCGGGCGGCCACCGAGGCGGAACTCGCCGCGGCACTCGGCGTATCCCTGCACGAGTACCAGCAGCTCCTCGACCAGGCGCACGGCGGGCAGCTGTTGTATTACGAGGACTTCGGCGAGGACGACGAGGCTTTCCTCGACCGCGCGTTGGCCGACCCCGCCGCCGGCCCAGCGGAGGCGGTCGAGGACGAGCGTTTCCGGGCGGCGCTGGTGGCGGCGATCGAGGAGCTGCCCGAGCGTGAGAAGCTTCTGATGAGCCTGTACTACGAGGAGGAGCTCAACTTCCGCGAGATCGCGGCAGTGTTCGGCGTGTCCGAGTCGCGGGTGTGCCAGATCCACAGCCAGGCGGTCGCGCGCCTGCGCGCGAAGCTCGGCCACTGGTGAGTCCCGCGCCCTGCGTCCGGCGCGTGCGGGCCGTGGCTTCGAAGGACGCCGCGCTCCCGCCGGCGCGCGCGGGGCGTGCAGCCCGATGCGTCGCGCCGGGAGAGCGTAGGCAGTAGCGGGCGGCCGCACCGGTGCCCGGGCGCCACTCGGGCCGGTTCGAACCCGTTACGCCTCGCGGCCGGGGCCGATGCGAGCGGGGCGCCGGGTTCAGACTCGGCCGAGGGCGCGCGAAGGCGGCCGCGCGTGGGCACGGCCGTCCGCGCCGTACCCGACGGCTTCACCCGCTGTCGAGGCGAGCTGCGCGAGCCGCGCCTGCACCTGCTGCAGCCGCGCCTCGATCAGGCGGCCATTCAGCGCGTTGCCGTCGCGCGCGGCCGCCGCCTGCTCGGCGATGCGGTTCCAGAGCGCGCGCAGGCGCGCGCCTTGTGGGTGCGCCGCCTGGCAAGCCATGAGGCCGCGCTGGCCAGGAGCGAATCCGAGCGCCCGCAAGCGCTCGTCACGGCGCCGCGCACACAGCTCGAGCGCCTGGACTTGGTTGATCTTCTCGGCGACGATCTCCTCCAGCCGGGCGGCGAGACCCGCGGTAAGCGCGGCGCGCTCCTCGTCGAGCAGCGCGCCGATCTGGGCGAGGTGCCGGGACTCGAGTTCGGCCTCCTCGACGAGTGCCGCGAACGCGTCCATGCCGACTCAGGCCTTGCCGGCGAGCAGCCGCCGCACGCTCTCGACCAGCCGGTCGGCGATCACCTCAGGGTTGATGCGGTATTCACCGTTCGCGATCGCCGCCTTGATCCGCTCGACGCGCGGTTGGTCGAACTCGCCGCTCGCGGTGAGCCTGGTCTCGAGCTCGGCCAGGCGGCTGGCGAGGTCCGAGAGGCGAACCCGGTCCCCCCCGGCCGGCGCGGCTCCCGCACCCGGGGTGCGCTGGGGAGCCGGTCCGCCGCCCGCCTGCCCGACCCGCGCGGGGTCGCTCGATCCGTTGATTTTCATCGCTGCCTCCGGGCCTTAGCCCAATAGCCGAAGCGCTCCTGGAGCGCTCCTGGAGCAGTTATCGGCCGCCCCGCCGGAAAGTTGAGCTCAAAACCTGACCTCCACCGTGCGGTCCGGGCGGGCCACGCCGGTCAGCACCCGGCCCCCGGTCAGCTGGACCCGCACCGGCTCGCCCTCGCCCGCGGCCCCGAGCGACTTGCCCTCGGTGGTCACCTGGAAGCCTTGGCCCTCGTAGACGACCCGGACGTTCTCGCCGGCGCCGAGCACCGGCCGGGCGCGCAAGAAGTCGGCACGGAGCGGCTGGCCGGCGCGCATGTTCCGGCCGAGCACCTTGCCTTGCAGGCCGCGCGGGTTGCTGAGCAGCCCCGGCGGCTCGCGCGTGAGCTCCACCTCCGCGAGCTCGAAGTCGGCGTCGCCTATGGACTCGCCGGCGGCGAGCGCGCGGTTGGCGACCAGCGCCGGGCCGAACACCCGGACGTGGACCGGCACGTACGCCTGCCAGGTGGCGCCCTCCACGCAGCGCACGCCGATGTGGGCGCGGCCCCAGAGCCGTACGCCGGTCGGCAGGAACGGCACCACGCGCGCGCACGGTGCGAGGGCGAGCCGTGAATCGAGCTCGCCGACGCTCACCTCGACCCGGCCGGGCATCCCGGCTGTCGCGTCGTCGAGGAACAGCCGCAGCGGGGCCGGATCGAGCGGAGCGGCCGCGACCGCTCCGGCGGCGAGCCCGCCGGCCATCGCGGTGAGCAGGGTACGGATCATCTGTCGGGTCCTGGTGCGGCCATCGCGAGCGCCGCCCAGATTAGGGCGCGCGCGGCCAGCGCAAACCCGGATTAGCGGCCGCAAACCCGCCCTTCTCGGCCGATCGGAGCGCGCATCGGTCCGAATAATGGCGCCACGCACCGCTCCGCCTGGAGCCGGTGGCGATCGGAAGCGGAGGGGCGGAATGCTCGACAAGCTCGACGGCGTGCTGCGGTTCCACGGCGAGGCGCTGAAGCTGCGCGCGCGCCGCCAGGAGCTGCTCGCCGCAAACCTCGCCAACGCCGACACGCCGCACTACAAGGCGGTCGACTTCAAGTTCGCCGACGCGCTGCGCATGGCCACCGCAGACGCGCGACCCGCGCCGGCCGCGCTCGCGCGCACGCACGCCGCCCACGCTTCCGGCCGGGCGCCGGCAGGGTCCGGCACCGCGGTGCTCTATCGCACGCCGAGCCAGCCCTCGGTCGACGGCAACACGGTCGACGCCGACGTCGAGCGCGCCCATTTCGCCGACAACACCGTGCGCTACGAGGCAGCTCTGCGCTTCCTCAACCACCAGCTCAAGATGCTCCTTGCCGCGTCGCAGGGGTGAAAGGCGCCGCCATGTCGATGTTCAAGGTCTTCGAAATCGCCGGCTCGGCGGTTTCCGCGCAGAGCCAGCGCCTCAACACGATCGCGTCGAACCTCGCCAACGCAGACAGCGTGGCCGGGCCCGGCGGCGAGCCATACCGGGCGCGGCACGTCGTCTTCGCTGCGCACGCGATCGGCGAAGCGACCGCCGGGGTGCAGGTCACGGGGATCGTCACCGACCAGACGCCCGGCCGCCGTGTGCACGACCCGAAGCATCCGATGGCCGACAAAGACGGCTACGTGACCAGCTCGAACGTCAACGTCGTCGAGGAGATGGTCAACATGATCTCGGCGTCGCGTGCCTATCAGACCAACGTCGAGTTGATGAACACCGCCAAAGCGCTGCTGCTGAAGACGCTGACGCTCGGCAGTTGAGAGGACCCGTTTCCATGAGCATGCAACCTGCCACCCCGATCGGTCCCGCTGTCGCCGAGCTGACGAAGCCGCCTGCGGCCAGCGCGCGAGACGAGGTCGAGGACCGGTTCCTCGCGCTGCTGGTTTCTCAGCTTCGCAACCAGGACCCGCTCAACCCGCTCCAGAACAGCGAGTTGACATCGCAGCTCGCACAGATCAACACCGTGCGGGGGTTGGAACGCCTGAACGAGACGCTGAAGGCGCTACTCGGCCAGGTCCAGACGGCCCAGCCGCTGCAGGCCGCGGCGGTCGTCGGCCGCCAGGTGCTCGTTGCCGGCGACGCGCTGACGCTCGCCGGCGGCGCCGCGCGCGCCGGTTTCGAGCTGCCGCATGGCGCCGACGCGTTGCGCATCACGGTCAAAGACGCGAGCGGCAGTGCGGTACACGTCGCCGACCTCGGCGCCCGCGCCGCCGGCCTGCATACCTTCGAATGGGACGGCATCGCAGACTCGGGCGCCGCTGCCGCACCGGGCACCTATCGCTTCGAGCTTGCGGCCACGGTCGCCGGCAAGCCGGTTCCCGCGAGCACGCTCACGCTCGGCCGAGTCGACGCGGTGCTGCCCGGGAAGGAAGCGCTCTTGCTCCGCGTGGGCGGCCAGCCGCCGGTGCCGTTGAGCGCGGTCAAACAGATCCTTTGAGCACCTCAGGAGTCGACCGAGATGAGCTTCCAGCAGGGTCTTTCCGGGCTGAACGCCGCAGCCAAGAACCTCGACGTCATCGGCAACAACGTCGCCAACGCGAACACCGTGGGGTTCAAGGCCGCGGCGGCGCAATTCGCCGACGTCTACGCCAACTCGCTCGCCGGCGCTGGCGGCGGCCAGATCGGCATCGGCGTGACGATCGCGGACGTCGCACAATCCTTCGCGCAGGGGAACATCACCACCAGCTCGAACCCGCTCGACATCGCGATCAACGGCAACGGGTTCTTCCGCCTGTCGCGCAATGGCACGGTGACCTACTCGCGCAACGGCCAGTTCCACCTCGACAGAGACGGCTACATCGTCAACGCGACCGGCGAGCGCCTCACCGGCTACCCGGCCGGTCCGACCGGAGCGGTGGTTGCCGCCACGCCGGTCGATCTGCGCCTGTCGTTCGCCGACATTGCCCCGGCGCAGACCACGAGCGCGTTCGTCGTCGCGAACTTCGACTCGCGCCAGGCCGCGCTCCCGGCTGCCGGGTTCAACCCGCTCGATCCAACCACCTATCACAGCGCCACCTCGATGTCGGTTTACGACAGCCTGGGCAACGCCCACACGCTTTCGCTCTACATGGTGAAGACCGCGGCCAACACTTGGAGCGTGTTCGGCACCAACGACGGGGTGCAGATCGGCGCAGGGGCGCTGGGGACCATGGCGTTCAACCCCGACGGCTCGATCAACGCCGGCGGCTCGACTTTCCCGTCGGGCGTGACGCTGACCTCCGCCACCGGCTCCTACTCGCCTTACACGGTGACGCTCGACTTCAGCGGCTCCACGCAGTTCGGGTCGGCTTTCGGGGTGAACGAGCTCCGCCAGGACGGCTACGCCTCGGGCCGGCTCACCGGCTTCGCCGTGTCCGCCGACGGCACGATCCTCGGGCGCTACTCGAACGGCCAGTCGCGCGCGCAGGGGCAAGTCGTCCTCGCCAGCTTCGTCAACCCCAACGGCCTGCAGCCGCTCGGCAAGAACCAGTGGGCCGAGACCGCCGATTCCGGCGCGCCGACGACCGGCGCGCCCGACTCGGGCAACCTCGGCGTGCTGCAATCGGGCGCGGTCGAGGAGTCGAATGTCGATCTGACGCAGGAGCTGGTGAACATGATCACCGCGCAACGCGTCTACCAGGCGAACGCGCAGACGATCAAGACTCAGGACGCAGTCCTGCAGACGCTCGTCAACCTGCGCTAGGGCGGAGCGAATGGACCGCCTCATCTACCTCGCGATGACCGGCGCGAAGTATCTGCTCGCGCGTCAAGACACGCTTGCGCACAACCTGGCGAACGCGAGCACCCCGGGCTTTCGCGCCGAGACGACCGCGTTTCGCTCCGCGCCGGTGAGTGGAATCGGCTCGCCGACGCGCGTGTTCGCGGTCGAGTCGACTCCGCGCGCCGACTTTTCGCCAGGCGTGATCACGCGGACCGGTCGCGACCTCGACGTCGCGCTCAGCGGCCGGGCGTGGCTCGCAGTGCAGGGGCACGACGGCCGTGAGGGATACACCCGCGCCGGCAGCCTTCGCGTCGACGAAACCGGGCTACTCGTGACCGCCGGCGGACTGCCGGTGCTGTCCGACTCGGGGCCGATCGCGATCCCGCCGGACCATCGGGTGACGATAGCCGAGGACGGTACGGTGACGGCGAGCCCGCTCCAGCCGCCGCTGAAGAGCGCCAGCGCAGTCGGGCGCATCAAGCTGGTGAGCCCTCCGGAGACGGCGCTCGCGCGTGACGCCGACGGCCTGTTCCGGCTGCGCGGCGGCGGCAGCGCCGAGCCCGACGCGCAGGCACGCCTCGTCCCCGGGGCCCTCGAGAGCTCGAACGTGAACGTCGCAGAGGCGATGATCGGCATGATCGCCGCGGCGCGACAGTTCGACATGCACATGAAGTTGCTGCAGAACGCGGAGGGCAACGCGCGCGCAGGCACGCAGCTTCTGTCGGTGAGCGCCTGAACCGTGAAACGCGGAGGATGACCCGATGATCCGCTCCCTCTGGATCGCCAAGACCGGCCTCGACGCGCAGCAGACCCAGCTCGACGTCATCTCCAACAACCTCGCGAACGTCAGCACGAACGGATTCAAGCGTGCGCGCGCGGTGTTCGAGGACCTGCTCTACCAGACGCTGCGGCCGGCGGGCGCTCAGTCCTCGCAGCAGACCCAGGTCCCGACCGGGCTCCAGGTGGGCACCGGTGTGCGGCCGGTGACCACCGCGCGCATCCATACTCAGGGAAACCTGCAGCAGACCGGCAACGCGCTCGACCTCGCGATCAACGGGCAGGGGTTCTTCCAGGTCGCGCTGCCCGACGGCACCACCGCGTACACGCGCGACGGTTCGTTCCACGTCGACGCGCAGGGGCAGGTGGTGAACTCGAACGGCTTCGCGCTGCAGCCGGCGCTGACGATCCCCGCCAATGCCCTGCAGATCACCGTCGGCCAAGACGGGACGGTGAGCGTGGTGCTGGCGGGCCAGGCGACGCCGCAACAGGTCGGTGCTATCCAGCTCGCCAACTTCGTCAACCCTGCCGGACTGCACTCTGTGGGGCAGAACCTGTACCTGGAGACGGCCGCATCCGGCACGCCGACGACGAACCAGCCTGGCAGCAACGGCAGCGGAGTGCTCAACCAGGGCTACGTGGAGACCTCCAACGTCAACGTGGTCGAGGAGCTGGTGAGCATGATCGCCACCCAGCGCGCCTACGAGCTCAACTCGAAGGCGATCCAGACCTCCGACCAGATGCTCGCGCGGCTGTCGCAGCTGTGAGGGCGCTCGTCCTGATCTGCGCGGCGGCGCTCGCCGGCTGCCTCGGCAACCGAGTCGAGGTGCGCGAGCCGACGACCGCTGCGCCGGCGCCGATCCACGCGCCTGCCGGCACGCCAGGCGCGATCTTCCGCGACGCGACCTACCGGCCGCTGTTCGAGGACCGGCGGGCGCGCCTCGTCGGCGACACGATCACGATCCAGATCAACGAAAAACTGAACGCCGAGAAGAAGGGTAACTCGAGCGCGGAGCGCACCGGCAGCATCGCGGCTGCGGCGGTGGTCAACAAGATTCCGCTCATCGACCAGCTCAACGGCCGCAGCATCGACGCCAAGAGCACCAACAAGTTCGAGGGCAAGGGCGAGACCGGAGCTTCCAACCTGTTCACGGGCACGATAACCGTCACGGTGGTCGAGGTGCTTCACAACGGCAACCTGGTCGTCAGCGGCGAGAAACAGATCGGGATCAGCAAGAACTCCGAGACCATCCGCTTCTCGGGCGTGGTCAACCCGGCCACCATCCTGCCCGGCAACGTGGTCAGTTCGACGCAGGTCGCCGACGCGCGCATCGACTACCGCAGCGAGGGCTACATCGACGAGGCGCAGGTCATGGGGTGGCTGGCGCGGTTCTTCCTGACTTTCATTCCATTCTAGGAGCAGGCCGTGCGCAGGAGGCTGGTCGGGTTTCTGGGCCGCGCGGTGCTCGGCGCGGTCGCCGCCGTGACCGCTCTCGGCGCCGCGCACGGCGAGCGGATCAAGGATCTCGCCTCGATCCAGGGCGTGCGGCCCAACCCGCTGATCGGCTACGGGCTGGTCGTCGGCCTCGACGGCACCGGCGACCAGACCACTCAGACCCCGTTCACCACCCAGTCGATCCAGTCGCTGCTCGGCAACCTGGGAATCAACCTGCCGCCGGGAACGAACCCGCAGCTCAAGAACGTCGCCGCGGTGATGGTCACGGCACAGCTGCCGGCGTTCGCGCGCCCCGGGCAGCTCCTCGACGTGACTGTATCTTCCCTGGGCAATGCCAAGTCGCTGCGCGGCGGCACACTGCTCCTGACGCCACTCAAGGGCGCGGACGGGCAGATCTACGCGATGGCGCAAGGCAATGTCGTGGTCGCGGGGGCGGGCGCATCGGCCGCAGGCTCGAGC
>Ga0308411_10002682_pt1 | contig 11980 bp, 9 predicted proteins | sample HotsprottomLayer_2_FD_203530 | JGI IMG/M metagenome (GOLD analysis project Ga0308411, IMG submission 203530) | Hot spring phototrophic mat microbial communities from Octopus Spring, Yellowstone National Park, Wyoming, United States -... | ecosystem: Environmental > Aquatic > Thermal springs >... | reverse complement strand
GTGCCAAATCCAGAAAGCGGGAGCTGAAGACCGCCAACAGCCGGTCTCGCAACTCCCCTGTGATCTCGTTGGTACGCAACATCGCGGGAACTTGCCCCAGTGGAATCATCGCTAACCGACATCGCTCATACAAACGGCTACCGGGTGGCTCAGTACCCCGACCGCCATCGGATATTGGCACATAATGAAACAATACCCGCCCGGGTGTCTGCGGATCGTCCGCGGATAACCCGATCAAGACCTCCTCTCCCGCTTGTTTCCATCGAGCAACGTGGGATTGTAATTCGACGGCCAAGACGATGGGCGGCTCACGATCCAAGACAGGTTGGAGCCAGCGCTGCCGAGCCGTCAGTGCCAAGATCGGGGGACTAAGCCAAACCCGACTAGCGGGGATGGCTTGCCGAAAATCCACACCAGGATCGGCAGCTTCCACGAGCGATTTCACCCAATCGGGATGTGTTCTGGCGGCTTGTAAGGTCAGTGGCTGGCCGGTCTCAGGCTCGGCGAGGAACTTGCCAGATCGCGGATCCAACAAGCGGACTGTCCCATCGATCAAGGCCCCAATCGCCCAGGGTCGCAAGGCTCGTGAACCTTTGGGCCCGGCAACCAGTCCGGCATCGACACCGGCTTGCTGGAACGCTGCCAACACCACCATCGCCCGTTCCAATGTGCTACCATATCCGACCCGGAGTACCGCCGTTGGTGGTAACGGCTTGCCCGTGTGCTCCAGCGGCCAAACTTGCCGCATCACCCAGGAAAAAATCCGGTCCGCCCGCTCCGCGAGAGGCACATCCTTACGGATCTTCAAGGAGCGGATCGCGTCGTTGAGTAAAATAACTTCTTCGAGGTAGTAGGCATCCGCCGTCGTAAACTGGTCTCGCTGTAATTCCTTTAAGTCGTCTTCCCCGATGCCGGCAGCATCGCGAAGGAATTGCAATTCCGTGTCGGTGAGCGGAGTCGGAGGCGAGACACCGGATCGAGTCAACGCGGCATTAAGCTGTGCCACGGCGGTTTTGCCATCTTCCAAGCTCACATCGCGACGAAGCGCCTCTCGAACAGCCGCCAATTCATCCTCCCGTTCGACAGCACGCAGACTCGTTCGGGGCGGAGCCGTGTTCGAGCAGCTGGGCACCCCAACCATCAGTCCGATTCCGACTATGAAAAAAAAGAGTCGCCGTCCGTTCTTCGAGATTTTCACAGAGTCGCCTTTCCAAACAGCAAAGACTTTGGAGTTTTTGGAGACGGTCCACCGCGCGGCTTTCAGGCCATTCCCTCGTGGTCTAACACCTCCCGGATCCGCAGGCAACGTTTGATCAGTTGCGGAAGCTCTGACAGGGGAATCATATTCGGTCCGTCACTGGGTGCGTGATCAGGATCGGGATGCGTTTCCAGAAACAATCCGTCGCAACCGGCTGCCACCGCGGCACATGCTAACGTGGGAATCATCCGACGCTCACCTCCCGAGCGATCGCCTAGTCCCGCTGGTTTTTGTACGCTGTGGGTGGCATCAAAGATCACCGGTTGACCGCATTCTTGCATCCAGGGAATCGCACGCATGTCGTTCACCAACTGCCCATAGCCAAACGTCGTCCCCCGCTCTGTTAACACCACATGGCGATTGCCGACCTCCGCGATCTTCGCCACGACGTGTTTCATTTCCCAAGGAGCCATAAATTGACCCTTTTTGACGTTGACCGGTTTACCCGTGCGACCCGCTGTCTGCAGCAGATCGGTCTGCCGTGCCAGGAAGGCGGGGATTTGCAACAGATCGACCACCTCAGCAACGGGGGCGACCTGCTCGCACTCGTGCACATCGGTCGTGACCGGTAAACCCACTTCACGCCGAACCGTCTCAAGGATCCGAAGTCCTTCGTGCAATCCTGGACCTCGAAACGACTGCCCGGAGGTACGATTCGCCTTGTCAAACGATGATTTGAAGATAACGGGGATCGAGAGCCGCTGCGCGAGTCCGCGGACCTGCTCGGCGACTTGCAGAGTGTGGTCACGCGATTCGATCACACAGGGTCCAAGAATCCAACCTAAAGGATGTTGCGGTCCCAAAACCACTTGCCCCACCCGGACCGTGAATCGCATCGCGCGACCTCCTCTGTGTTGATCCGCCCCTCATTGAGGCACCGACGACTATCATCCCACTTCGGCCAAAGCTGTTAAGGGCAAGTCGGCTTCTTCGGAAAGCGTTGAGCCGGTGGGATCGGGCAGACCTTCGGGCCAGATGTGGAACCCCCCTTTGAGGGTTATAGCACCGCGGATCTCCCAGGTGCCCCAGATCCCTTTGCCTTCGTTAAAGCCCTGGTAAAAGACATCGTGCTGACCGACATATCGCTTTGTCCAGAAGCACCGGCCATCGCTTGTCGAATACGTGCCGCAGACCAGGAACTTTCCGACCATATCCCGGCCTTCGCCCTGAATGACACCGTCGCGGAATGTCAGCCACATTTCCTGTTGCGGCTTGGCTTGAATGGGGACCGTCTGCGTCCAGAAACCCAGCCATTTGCCGCTCGGAAAGCGTGGATCGGTCTCAAGGAAGCTGGTTGACATGAACACCTCCTCCGAGGCCATTGTACAGTCTGGCAACCGCCATTGGGTGCTGCGTCCGCAAAGACAGGCACGCATCGATGCTGTAGAATTGCCACATGAGCGTCGAGCCGAGCGAACCCCTGCGGATTCTGATTGTCGACGACGAACCTTCTCACGCCGAAGTCATCGGCGAGGGGTTAGAACGTGTCGGTTATGAATGTGTTGTCGCCGGCAGCGGGCAAGCGGGCGCCAAAAAAATCGACAATGAAACGTTCGACGTCATTATCACCGATCTCAAAATGGCCGGCGTCGACGGAATGGAGATTGTTCGGAAAGCCCAAAACAAGCAACCCGACGCGAAAGTCATCGTCATTACGGGGTACGGGGACGTGAATAGTGCCGTGGCCGCGATGAAAGAAGGCGCTGACCATTTCATGCTCAAGCCGATTGATTTGGATCAGCTCCGCACGGTCGTCGCCAAGACAGCCGTGGGTTTGCTCCGAGAGCGTGAGCTACGACGACAGATCGACGAACGGTTCGGGTTAGGCGGCATCATCGGCAACAGTCCCAAGATTGCGCAAGTCATCGCTCGCATCAAGCAGTTTGCTCCAACCAATGCGCCAGTGTTGATCCTCGGCGAGAACGGGACCGGTAAGGAACTGGTCGCTCGGGCACTGCATAACAATAGCCCACGCCGGGCGAAGCCGTTTGTCGCGATGAATTGCACCGCATTCAACGAAAACCTCTTAGACGACGAACTCTTTGGGCACGATGCGGGCGCCTACACCGGGGCCGACAAAATGCGTCAAGGCCGCTTCGAGTATGCGAGCGGCGGAACCTTGTTCCTCGACGAAATCGGCGACATGCCGCTGAACCTGCAAGCGAAACTCCTCCGCGTTCTGGAAATCGGCGAAGTCACGCGGCTTGGTTCCAACACGCCGATCAAAGTCGATGTCCGGATCCTCTCCGCGACCAACCGCGATTTGGAGGCCATGATCGCCGACGGTAAATTCCGTCAGGATCTGTATTTCCGGTTGAAAGTCGGCACCATTCGCCTCCCGCCGCTGCGTGAGCGAGGCGGTGACGATATTCGGTTACTGGCCAATCACTTTCTCAAACAATTCAACGCCAAACATGGGAAGAATGTCGAGCGGATTGGCGATGATCTTCAACGTGCCTTTCGTGCTTACAATTGGCCCGGAAACGTCCGGGAACTGCGAAACCTGATCGAAAGTATGGTCGTTCAGGATTCGGATGGCGTCTTGCATTTGGACGATGTCGAAGAAGGGGAGCCTTTGCGCCGGGTCGCCGGTTTGGAATCGCCCCGTGCGGGTGTGGATGCCCTGGTCGGTCGTCCGCTCTCGGAGGTGGAACTGTATTACATGCAGAAAGCCTTGGAACTGACCGGTGGGAACCGGGAGGAAGCCGCGCGCATCCTGGGGATCGGCGAACGGACGTTGTATCGCATGATGCAAGATGCCCGGTTACGTGAACAAATGCGCACGGCGATGGCCGAGACGGGAAACGATGTCATGGCGGCGGCAGCCAAACTCGGCCTCTCTCCGAACACCTTGATTCGCAAACTTAAAAAACTTGGTTGGCGCTTCGACTCTGCCGACGAGCAGGTTCGAGCAACCGCCCGACCCGAAAGCTAATGTTGGAGGCCCAGTGCTCATCGGATCGGGTCAGATTCCATTCGTGCACCATGCCCAGAATCCGCCAGTTGCCGAACGACGTTGTCACCAAGATCGCCGCCGGCGAGGTGATCGAACGTCCAGCGTCCGTCATCAAAGAACTTCTGGAAAATTCTATCGACGCAGGGGCGTCCCGCATCGACATCGAAGTTGATGCCGGTGGGTGCGATCGCATCATGGTCGTCGATGACGGCTGCGGCATCGAACCCGACGACTTGCCGCTCGCCCTTGCCAGTCATGCAACCAGCAAATTACGCGACGCGGATGATCTTTTTCGAGTTCGTACACTCGGTTTTCGGGGAGAAGCGCTCGCGTCGATTGCCGGCGTCGCTCATGTCACGATTCAGTCGGTTGCTCGCGGAGCTGCGACGGGCGCGGAGATCCAGTCCTACGGTGGCGAGCTATCCGCCGTTCGCCCCTGGAGCGGCTCTCCCGGCACACGCATTGAAGTGCGCCATTTGTTCTACAACACCCCCGTCCGCCGAAAATTCCTTCGCGCTCCCTCCGCGGAAATGGGTCACATCAGCGAGCAAGTGACTCGGTTGGCTCTCGCCTACCCAGCGATTCATTTCACCCTGAAACACCAGGGCCGACTTGTTTATGACCTCCCCGCAACCCCGCATCTGCCCGATCGATTGGAGACATTTTTCGGTCCCGAAGTTCGCGCGGCCCTGTACGAGATTCACCGTGAGCACGGTGCCTTGCGGCTGACAGGTTATATCGCCGATCCCGTGATTCATCGTCCGAATGTTCGCGGGCAGTATCTGTTCCTCAACGGGCGCTTCATCCGCGATCGGAGCCTCGGCTACGCCATCCAAGAGGCCTATCGCGGTTTGGTGATGACCGGCCGGTACCCCGTGACTTACTTGTTTTTGGAAATGCCCTCCGATGCCGTCGATGTCAACGTGCATCCCACGAAGATCGAGGTTCGCTTCCGCGACGCTTCGACCATCTTTCACCTGGTTCTCTCAGCGATTCGGAACCGGTTGAACGAGGCGAATCATATCCCGCGGCTGGAATTTCCGACGGCTCCCATGCCTCGACCAGCTTTCCAGAGTCCGAACTGGTTGCCTACGCCTGCGGTGCCCTCAAACCACGCCACGGGGGTCGTGGAGCCACGCGAAACTTCTCACGCGCCCGGATTGTCATCGCCTCCTATGCCCCCTAGGGTCTCCGAAGAAGTGCCGGTGCCTGCAAACGTGTTACCGGAAAACGGGACCCTATTTCCGAATACCACTCCTCAAGCGTTACAAATACATAATGCCTATTTGGTCCTGGAAACACCGGAGGGGATCCTTGTCATTGACCAACACGCCCTGCACGAACGAATTCTTTTTGAACAGTTTCAGGAACGTTTGAAACACGGTCCTATCGAACGTCAACGCCTTTTAATTCCCGAGCCTGTGGACCTCGGTGCGGAGGCAGCTGCCTTGGCTTTGAGTGTCCGCGACGAACTGGCCGAATTGGGATTAGAAATCAACGATTTTGGTTCGGGAACTGTCGTTGTTCAGAGTTACCCGACGTTGCTGCCACGGACCTCTCCAACGGCTCTGCTCCGAGAGATCGTTGACTACTTGATGTCGCAAGGTCGTTTGCCGCCGCGCGAAGTCTTGTTGAATCGCTTGATTAGCACGATGGCTTGCAAAGCAGCGGTCAAGGCAGGCGACCGCCTGACTCCCGAGCAGATCGATCTGCTGTTAGAACAACGCCACCTGGCCCGCGATACGCATCATTGCCCGCATGGCCGACCGACTTCCCTGATGTTGAGTCGGCACGACTTGGATCGCCAATTTGGCCGGACTTAACTCTCTGGAAATCGAATGCATTCATCTTGGAGGATGTGAAAACGGAATCATGCCGGACCATCAATTAGCTAACTGGCTCAACGCGGCGAAGGAAGCTGCCCGTCGGGGGGCTGCCTGCTTGGAGCAATGGCGCGGACGATTCACCGCGCGGGAGAAAGGCCGCTTCGATCTCGTCTCGGAGGCCGACCACGCCGCACAAGATGCGATCCGCGAATACCTGAGCCGACGATTCCCCGATCACCTCTTCATTGGTGAAGAAGGAGACGCCTCGAAAAATCGCCCAGCACCAGGATCTCCGCCTGCATGGATTGTCGATCCGCTCGATGGCACCACAAATTATGTGCACGACTGCCCGCTCTATTGCGTTTCGATTGGTCTTTACGTCGATGGTGAAGCCGTGGTTGGCGTGATCTTCGACCCCCGTTCGGGCGAGATGTTCTCAGCCGCCAAAGGTTGCGGGGCCTTCTTGGGAGATCAGCGCATCCGTGTGAGTTCGGTCAATCGGCTCGGCGATGCTTTACTAGGAACAGGCTTTGCTCCCCAACCCGATGCCACCCGACGCGCCACCGAATGGTGGCTCCGCTTTGCCGATCAGTCTCAGTCATTGCGCCGCACCGGGTCGACGGCACTGAATCTGGCCTGGATCGCCTGCGGCCGCATGGATGGCTACTGGGCTTGGGACAACCACCCGTGGGACATCGCCGCGGGATTCGTTCTGATCCGCGAAGCCGGTGGCAAAGTGACCCGGGTCGATGGGTCCCCAGAGGACTGTTTTGCCCCCGATCAGGTCGCGAGTAATGGACACATCCACGACTCGATGCTCGCCGTTCTCCGGGAGCCCCGCTGATGTGCACCCCGACCGCCTCTCGCGCGACCTACCCTTCGTCCCAACACCGGTTCGTTACGAACCGGTGTGAGTTACCGGTCCTTGCAAGAGATGACACCCGATTATCTCTTCTTCAATCGGTAGCAACAGGAACGGTCCTGGCTGACCCGCTCAAAATTCTCGTCCAAATTCATGGTGGTTTCCGATCCGCCCAGAAACAAAAACCCGTCCGGACGTAACACCGAGCGAATCTTCTGCAAAATAGCCTTCTTCGTCGGAATGTCGAAGTAAATTAACACATTGCGTATAAATATAATATCAGCCGATGTTATGTTCCAATGTGATCCTACGAGATTCATCTCCCGAAATTCCACCATGCGCCGCACTTCTTCATGAATTTGCCATTCTGTCCCATTTTTTGTGAAGTACTTAACAAGCAAAGCCGCGGGCAACCCCCGATTGACTTCCAATTGGCTATATCGCCCTTGAATCGCCCGGCAGAGCACATGCTTCGATATATCCGTCGCGACAATTTTGATCTTCCAATCTTTGAAGCCTGAAAAATGCTCGCGAATCACCATCGCTATCGAATACGGTTCCTGACCAGTCGAACACGCAGCAGACCAGATTTCGATTGTTTTCGTTGCTTTTCGACGTTCCATGAGCTCTGGCAGGATTGTCGCTCGCAACGCTTCAAAACACGTGACATCCCGAAAAAACGACGTCTCATTCGTCGTCATTGCCTCAACAACTTTTTGCTGGAGGTCCGGCGGTCCTGAGGTTTTTAACCGCGACACAAGCTCCGTAATGGAACTCAAACCTTCCTGTCGCACCAAGGGCATCAGACGTGCCTCGACCAGGTACCCCTTCTCCGGCTCCAACATGATAGCGGATCGCTGCATAACAAACTGGCGGATAAAATCAAAATCCTGCGAATTCACCGTCATCACAGTCCTCGCTTCGCACCAGTTCCCTCAGTTGAAAATAACCGATGCGTCTTTCCCGAGACCAACACGTTTTACCGTGCCCTTCCCATTGCTGGATCTTTGCGGTAATTGATAGTTTTTGTGTTGGAAGGTTTGTCATTTTCGCAATCGAATGTGCGATTCGATCCGACTTCGACGAATTCGCCGCAGCATGGTGGGGGCAATCTCTGTCAGAGGCAAAACCTCATCGGCCAAACCTGCCTTGGCAACAAAGCCGGGCATTCCCCAGACGACACTGCTCGCCTCGTCCTGTGCCATGATCTGCCCCCCAACCTCACGGATCCGTTCACAACCCCGAAGGCCATCTTGTCCCATCCCGGTCAGGACAATCGCCAACGTCCCTGCCCCATAAACCTCCGCCACGGAGCGAAACAAAACATCGACGGCGGGCCGACACGAATTCTCCGGCATTTCCTGATGCAGCCCAAGTCGGACGGCCGTGCCATCACGGTGGACTACCATGTGATAATCTCCCGGCGCAATGTACACGTGCCCGGCATGCACAACCTCTCCGGCCACCCCCTCTTTGACCTTCAACTCCGTCTGTGTGCTCAACCGCTCCGCCAAAAGCCGCGTAAAGATGGGTGGCATGTGTTGAACGATGAGTATCGGCACCGGGAAATCTCCGGGCAAAGCCGCCAACAAGGCTGAAAGCGCATTCGGCCCCCCCGTTGATACTCCGATCGCAACAACTTCAACAGGGCGTGGCAATAATACAGTCTTCGGAGCCGCCAACTTTGCCAGGATATTCACGCTCGCGAGCGGCCGAGGCGCTACGCTCTTAAAACCCTCTGAACGACCACACCATAACTTCAACTTGGGTATCAGTTGCTCCCGCAGACATTGAACCGCCTCCGTCACTTTCCCGACGTTTGCTGGCTTGGTGACATAATCGTTCGCACCGAGTGACAACGCCTCAATCGTTGCCGACGCCCCCCGCGCCGTGAGCGTGCTAAACATAATCACAGGAAGCTTCGGATATTCCTTGCGGATGGCAGCCAGGGTTTGTAATCCATCCATCTCCGGCATTTCGACATCCAAGGTCACGACATGCGGATTGACTTGTGGTATTTTCGCCAAAGCGATCCGCCCATTCGCCGCCGCACCTGCCACTTCAAGTTCCGGATCCGAGCCAATTACATCGCTCACGATTCGTCGCACCACGACGGCATCATCGACGACTAACACTCGGTATCGACTCATCGCGAGTTCCCCTCACATCCCTGCCGATCCATCATCATCTTTCCTACAACCGTAACGTTACCCTTTTTTTGATGGCGCATCAGATGCTCATTTACTTTTACCTATGCTGTGCAACGTCACCTAATTATTACATGCGCACCGTGCATCCCAACCACAGATATCACTAGCTACATTCATATCGTGTTGTCCAGATTTCACCGCTCAGTTGTCTTTTCTTTTTGTCTCCACACTTTAGAGCTGTGTCGTTCTCCATCCGGTACGACTAGCAATTGTCTTTTTTCTCATGGGATTTGTATCAAACCGAGAAGACTCATTTTGTCGTGGATCACATCCGCATCGAAAGGCTTCATGACATACTCATCCGCGCCCGCATCCAACGCTATTTGAATATGTTCCAGATCAGCCTCCCTGGTCACCATAACAATCCGCACCTTTGACCAAGCAGCATTCTGCCGCATATGTCTTATAAGGTCGATGCCATCCATTGCTGGCATATGCCAATCAATGAGTGCCACGTCGGGCGGTTGTTGTTGTTTTAGGTATGACAGGGCTTCGCTGCCATCGGCAGCCTCGATAATCTGGAACCCCATCGTGTGGAGCATTGTCGCAAGTATCTTGCGAATTGTACGCGAATCATCAACAATCAGTGCCTGCATACTATACGACCATTTACAATGTTTGGTTAACCACGTACAGCGCCTCACTGGGACTGCTTTATTAATGATACCACAGCCTATTCATAGCGCCCGAATCGTTTTATTAGGTTATCCTTCGAAAGATTCGATGAGCCGAACTAATAACTGCCTTACTTCGATCTTATTCTACGTTTGCAATCGACATTTGCCGTACGATAGCATCATTGCCCCTTCCTTGTCGGTCTCCATTGAACTGTCCGGATGGAAATGCTCGCGCATTGACATGGTGGTGTTTTTCAATGCGCGAGCACTTCGTATCAGACTGAGACCGCTGGCACAGCGGTGGGTAACTGCGGTTATCGCCCGTAGCTATGGGCACCGGGTTTGCCGCTGTTCGCACTGCCAGCCTTGGCAGACCCCTCGTTTTGTTTTGCAGTGAACTCGTTGAGCGCTCGTTGCAACTCGGCGGACATACGTGCCAGTTCCTGGGCAGCCTTTTGAACACTGGTCGCGCCGTCCGAGGTGTGGCGAGCCGCCTCGGCCACCGAAGCGATGTTCTGGGCAATTTCGGAAGCGCCCTTTGACGATTCGACCACATTACGACTGATTTCCGTGGTGGTCGCCGTTTGCTGTTCGACCGCGCTGGCGATCGTATTGGAAATGTCATTGATCTGCTCGATAACTGCACTAATCTCGGCAATCGCACTGACCGCCTCCTTGGTGTCCGTCTGAATTGCCTCAATCTTCTGGCTGATTTCTTCGGTGGCTTTCGCCGTTTCCTTAGCCAATTCCTTGACTTCATTGGCGACGACTGCAAAACCTTTCCCAGCTTCACCCGCACGAGCTGCCTCGATGGTCGCATTCAACGCCAACAATTTGGTTTGTTGCGCAATCGACGTGATCACCTTGATCACCTTTCCGATTTCAATGCTCGATTCACCGAGTTTCGTAATCGTGCCGTTGGCGGTCTCGGCCGCTTTGACTGCACTGGTTGCCACCTTTGCCGCATCGGCAGCATTCTTCGCGATTTCTTTGATACTAGCGCTCATCTCTTCGATACCACTGGCGACCGTTTGCATGTTTTTATTAACTTGCTCGGACGCTGCCGACACAACATTCGCTTGCGCCGCAGTCTGCTCGGCACTTGCACTCATTTCGGTACTAACGGTCGTCAGTTCTTCGGACGCTGCTGCCATTGAACTGGCATTCTCACTGACTCGCGTCAACATGTTCTTGAGATGTGCCACCTTTTCCGTAATCAGTTCCCAGGTAGCCATTGCTCCAACATAGTTTTTGTTGCGATCAAAAATCGCCGTAACCGTCAGATCCAATGTTTGATTACCCACCTGGATTTCTGCTCGGTGCGGCAAATTGGCGGCATCTGCCAATAACTTTCGTTGGTGTTCCGGCCGTTTGTGGAAGATGTCGATACTATGACCAATCATCTGGTCAACCTTCACCGGCAACTGCGACTCAATTGTTTTGAGTGTTTTGATCGACATCGGATTCATATACTGGAGCTTCAGATCCCGGTCGGCAAACATCACATTGACCGGCATCTGCTCCACCATCGAAACCATGCGATCATATTCGACTTGCAGCTTTGCCTTCTCGGTCACATTCTCCCAAACAACCATAACGCCCAGAAACTCGTGTTGCTCACCGACCACGGGTGAAAAACGCATTTCGATCTGCTCCGATCCCACGTGCATCTTCGTAACGTGGGGCAGATTCTTTGGGTCGCTCACCTGGGCTCGCTGTGATTCCGACAGCCGAAAGACCGAATCCAAAGGCTGACCCGTGAGATCGTCCGCTTGCAGGTCGAGGTATTTCTCCAATTGCCGAAACGCTTTCCGGCATGCCGGATTGCTGTATTGGATCACGTATTCACTGTCCACGAAGAGGATTGGAAACGGGGCTCCATCGAGCATCGCCTTGGCAAACGTAGTATGTGCCACACCTTCCTTGCCCGTGGCGTGTCCATTTTTCGAAGCACTCTTTAAATTAGCCGGACGTGTATAGGTAGGCGCCATTTGAAACCTCGCTTTCGATTGGGCTAAAAGGTTTATTGTTCTCAATCTTCAATACAGGTTCCATTTCGAACATAACACCGATATACCAAACGGACCGAGCCATGCTGACTCATCGTAGCGGGTGCCATCTTTCGTGATCGCCTTGGCCACTCGGATCCCTGGCAGGTTCTTGCATCATGACACCCAATCATGCTTTTGCACCACCCGAGGTGTGTGCACGCCCGCTGATCTGCGCGGGTGCTTGCGATGACCATTTCCTC
>Ga0308411_10002681_pt1 | contig 11980 bp, 9 predicted proteins | sample HotsprottomLayer_2_FD_203530 | JGI IMG/M metagenome (GOLD analysis project Ga0308411, IMG submission 203530) | Hot spring phototrophic mat microbial communities from Octopus Spring, Yellowstone National Park, Wyoming, United States -... | ecosystem: Environmental > Aquatic > Thermal springs >... | reverse complement strand
TTCCAGCATCGACCCAGCCAGCCAGGCCGACAGTCCCGTTTTGCAGGTTCTGGCGCAATTGACGGCCAACCTGCTGTTCTTCTCCGCCGGAATCGACCATGTGGCCGTGCGGGCGATCGTCCGGAGCCTGGAGGCGTTCCCTCCCGGGGCCGCCGCCGCGCCAGCGCCATGGATGGAGCTGGCCGCCCGCGCCGGTGCGGCGATGCTGGAGCTCGGGCTGCGGCTGGCGCTGCCCGTGATCGGGTTGCTGGTGTTGACGGATCTCGCGCTGTCTCTGGCGAGCCGCATTCAGGCGCAGTTGCAGCTGCTGTCTCTGGCATTCCCGGTGAAGATGTTGATGACGCTGGTGGTGTTGGCCGCCACGGCCCCGCTGGCGGCATGGATTTACCGGGCCGGGGCCGCCAGGGCCGCGGCGCTGCTCCGGATCCCGGGCCTGGGCTGAAACCATGGCGGTCAGCGGCGAGCGCACCGAGGCACCCACCCCGCAGCGGATCCGGAAGGCGCGGGAGGACGGCCGATTTCCGGCCAGCCGCGAGCTTGTCTTCAGCGTGCAATTCCTCGGCTGGACCCTGCTGCTGACATCGGCCGGCCTGTGGGCCCGTCCCGCGCTTGAAACTTTCCAGCGGCTGCTCAGGGCCGCGTTCCGGCCCGACTGGACGGCGGACTTCGTGCCTTTCGTCTGGGGCGGTCCGGCGGGCCTGGAACTGCTGGTTGTGCTTGCGGCGGCCCTGGCGCTGACGCTGCTCGGCCTGCTGTCGCACCTTGCCGTGACGGGATTCGGGTTTGCGCCGGGCAAGGCGGCGCCCGATTTCGGGCGCCTGAACCCGGCCGCGCAACTGCGCGAACTGCCGCGGCGAAACTTCGACCAGCTCCTCGCCGCGGTCTGCGTGCTGCCGTTGCTGATGGCGGCGCTGTGGCTGGTGGTCCGCAGCCGCTGGGAGGATTTTCTCCGCCTGCCTTTGCAGTCGCTGCCGCAGGCCGTCTCCACGGTCGGAGGCAGCGTCTCGGATCTGCTCTGGAAAGCCGCCTGGCTGTTTCTGGCCTGGGGCGCGGCGGATCTGTTCCGGCAACGCCGCCGATACTTCAAGGACCTGCGCATGACCCGGCAGGAGGTTCGCGAGGAGTACCGGCAGACGGAAGGCAGCCCCGAGATCAAGGCCAGAATCCGGCGCCTGCGCCGCGAGCTGCTCCGGCGCCGCATGATGGCCGAGGTTCCGAAGGCCACCGCCGTCATCGTCAATCCCGAGCACTACGCCGTGGCCCTGCGATACGACCAGGCTTCGATGGCCGCCCCGCGCGTCGTCGCCAAAGGCCGCAACTACCTTGCGCTCCGGATCCGCCAGAAAGCGCTTGAGCACCGGGTTCCGGTGGTCGAGAACCCACCCCTTGCCCGGGCTCTCTACCGCCAGGTCGAGGTGGGGCAGGAAATTCCGGTCGAACTCTACCGCGCCGTGGCCGAAGTTCTGGCTTACGTGTTCCGCCTGATGAAGGGCTGGCGCGGCGGCGAAGCAGGAAAGGGGGAAGCAGGATGATTCTCATGCCGCGACTTGTGACTTGGCGGCTGTTGCGCGAGTTGGGCGGCGCGCCGCGCGCGCCCCGCCGCCTCGCGCCGCGGAAGCTGCCTCAGCGCGCTCCGGAGCGCACGCCGGCTTCGGCCGCCGGCGCCGGAGGATTCCTGCCATGACTTCCCCGGTGGCCCCGGCCGCTCTCGGCCAACTGGAAACCGCGCAGTCGCGGGGCGGCGCCGGCCGCGAGCCGGCGCGGAGCGGCCGCGCCGGCGGCGGCAATGAAATTCTGCGGCGGGTCGTGTCGCCCGGCATGGCCGTCCCCGCGGGTGTGCTCGGGATCCTTGTGGCGCTGATCGTCCCGTTGCCGCCGTGGTTGCTGGACATCCTGATCAGCGCCAACATCGCCCTTTCCACGGTGGTCTTGCTCGTCTCGATTTACATCCGCAGGCCGGCCGACTTCAGCGTCTTCCCCACCACGCTGCTCCTGATGACGCTGTTCCGCCTGGCGCTGAATGTCTCCTCTTCGCGCCTGATCCTGCTCGAAGGCAGCCGCGGCACCGCCGCCGCCGGCGAGGTGATTGAATCCTTCGGCAAGTTTGTCGTCGGCGGCAACTTCGTCATTGGCGTGGTGGTGTTTCTGGTTCTGATCGCGATCCAGTACGTGGTCATCAACCATGGCGCGGTGCGCATCTCCGAGGTCACCGCGCGCTTCACCCTGGACGCGCTGCCCGGCAAGCAGATGTCGATCGACGCCGACCTGAACGCCGGGCTGATCAACGAATCCGAGGCCAAGGCCCGCCGAAAAGCCCTGGCCGCGGAGGCCGAATTCTACGGGGCCATGGACGGCGCCACCCGGTTCACGCAGCGCGATGCGGTCGCCAGCCTCCTCATCACCGCCATCAACATCCTCGCCGGGTTTCTGATCGGCGTGTTGCAGCACGGCATGGAGCTGGGCCGGGCCCTTTCCACCTACACGGTGCTGACCATCGGGGACGGGCTGGTCACCGTGGTTCCGGCGCTGATGATTTCGATCTCGGGCGGCCTGATCGTCACCCGCGCCAGTTCGGATCGCGACATGGCGGACGAATTCCAGCGCCAGGTGTTCGGCGCCGACCCGCCGCTGCTGCTCGCCTCCGGCGCGCTGTTGCTGATGGCGGTGGTTCCGGGTCTGCCCAAAATCCCTTTTCTCGTCCTGTCGGCCGCGCTCGGCGGGGCCGGCTACCGGCTCCGGCAAAAGCGGCGGGCGGCTGCCGAGTCCGCACCCCGCAGCGCCCAGCCTGCCCCGGCGCGGGACAACATCGAGGCGCTGCTGAAAGTGGAGCCGCTGGCCGTGGAAGTGGGGCTCGGGCTGGTGAAGCTGGTCGAGGGCGGCGAGCACAGTCCGCTGCTGCGGCGCATTGCCGGCATCCGCCGCCAGCTGGCGGCCGACCTCGGGTTTCTCATGCCGCCCGTGCGGGTGACCGACAATCTCTCGCTTAAGGTTCGCGAATACGTCATTCTTCTGAAAGGGGCGGAGATCGGCCGCTTCGAACTGCCTGCCGGCTGCGAACTGGCGATTCCGCCGGCAGGTAAGCCATGCCCGGTGGAAGGGATCCCGGCCCGCGAACCCGCCTTCGGGCTGGAGGCGGTCTGGATTCCCGCCGAGCAGGCTGACCGGGCGCGCTCGGCCGGCTGCACGGTCGTCGACCCGGTCAGCGTCCTCGGCACGCACCTGTCGGAACTCGTACGCCGCCACTGCCACGAGATCTTTTCCCGCCAGGACGCAAAGAAGTTCCTCGACCGCGTCGCCGAGGAGCAGCCGAGGCTCGTCGAGGATCTGGTCCCCAAGCTGCTCCCGTTGCCGGCGGTGCAGAAGGTGCTCCAGAACCTGCTCCGGGAGCGCGTGCCGATCAAGGACGGCGCCACAATCCTGGAGGCCCTGGGCGAGGCGGCGCTCGTCACCCGGAACCCGGTGCTGCTGACCGAGTACGTCCGCCAGGCGATGCGGCGCACGATCGTACGGCCGCTGGTGGACCGCGACGGGCAGCTCCCCGTATTCCTGCTGGACGCAGGGCTCGAGAAGGCGATCGAGGACAGCGTGCAGCATGGAGAGCATGCCTCGCACGTCCACCTGAGCCCGCAAAAGGTCAGCGAGCTGCTGAGCGCCGCATCCCGCGCGGCATCCCAGGTCTCCGGGGCCTGGACATTGCTGACCTCGAGCGGCGCCAGGTTTTTTGTGCGGCAGATTCTCGAGGCGAACCATCCCCAGGTCACCGTGCTGAGCCACGGCGAGGTGCCTCCGGGACTCCGGGTGGTGTCGCTGGGCGTGTTGAAAGGCGGAGGGGCGTAAGCCATATGGCAGCGGAGAGGCATAACGGTTCCCGGAGGACAGCATTTTTCCGACCAGGCTGCCCGCCGGCATGGCGACGCGCAGAAGTTCCGGGTCCCGCCCCGCGCCGGGCAGATTCCTTCAGGGCGGGCGGGGCAGGCATTCCGGGTCCGCTCCTTTGGAATTGCGCTCCGGATTGGCGAGAGGGAAGGACGAGCGAATCCACTATTGTTCTGGACGGAGGCGAATATGGCGGCTCGTCCGCAGAGAACGTATTTTGCCGAGACACTGGAGGCGGCCATCGCCCAAGCCCGCAAAGAGCTGGGGCCGGAGGCCCTGCTGCTCGAAGCCGGTCCCTCCCCGGCCGAAGAAGCCCGGCGCGGGGGCTTCCGCGTCGTCTGCGCGCCGGCGCAGGACGCCGTGCCCGAACCGGGCAGCCGTCCGGCGGCGTCGGCCATGGAGAGAACGGGCGGCGGCATGCCGTGGGAGGCGTTACAGCGCCGTCTGGACCGGCTCGAGCATGTTCTCGAGCAGGCCGCCCTCGCGGCCGCCGTCTCCTCCCTGCCGCCGGCTCTCTCGGCGCTGCAACAGGAACTGGCCTGCCAGGACGTTCCTGCGCTGCTTGTGCCGGAGCTGCTGCGCGGCGCGCGGGCGCGTCTCCGGCCGGAGTCCGAAGCCGATTCCGCGGCTGCCCGCACGGCCTTGGCCGAGGAGCTTTGCAGCCGGCTCAGGTTCCAGCCGGAACTCGACGCGGGAAGGCAGCCTGCCGTCGTTGTCTTCGTCGGGCCGCCCGGGGCCGGCAAGACGTCCATGCTGGTCAAGGTGGCGATGCAGGAAGGGGTGGCGCGCCGCCGTTCCGCCGCCATTGTCAGCACAGACGGCTATCGGGTCGCAGCCAGCGAGCAGCTCAGGACATACGCCGCCATCCTCGGCTTGCCGTATGTCCACGCGGACACGCCTGCCGCGTTGCGGCAGGCTGTGGCCGAGAACGCGGTCCGCGAACTGGTGCTCATCGACACGCCCGGCTTCAGCCGTTGCGAGCAGGACTGGGCCGAACAATGGGCGCGCATGCTCGAGGCGGTTCCCGGACGAGAGGTCCTGCTGGTGCTGCCGGCGGCATGGCGGACCCGGGACCTGCTCGACCTGGTTCGCCGAAGCGCCATTTTCCACCCCTCTGCGCTGGCCTTTACGCGGCTGGACGAAACGGAGGTTTTCGGCGGCTGGGCGTCGGCAGCGCTGGAAGCCGGCCTGCCGATCCGGTGGTTCGGCACCGGACAACGCATCCCGGAGGATATCGAGGCGGCTTCAGCAAACCGGATCCGGCAAGCGCTCGGCGCCGTTCGGGCCGAGGCTGTGGCCGGCAGCGCTGCGGCGGGGGCGCGGGGATGAATCCATGGCTTGACGGCTGCGGGGGGCGGGCCGAAGCAGCCGTCGCGCCGAAGGGGGCGATTCCAAAGTGAAGAACCCATACGAGACGGACACGCCGGCGTTGACCGCCGAGCAACGGGAGCAGCTGATTCTGGAACACCTGCCACAAGTCCGGCTGATTGCGCGCCGGATCCATGAACGCCTGCCGGAGAGCGTCAACCTCGAGGATCTGATCTCCACCGGTGTTCTCGGCCTGATCGCGGCGATCGACCGTTACCGGCCGGAGCAGGGCGTGAAGCTGAAAACCTACGCCGAGTACAAAATCCGCGGCGCCATTCTGGACAGCCTTCGCGGCCTGGACTGGGCGCCCCGCCAGCAGCGCCGCCGCAGCAAGCAGATCGAGCGCGCCGTGGCATCGCTCGAGCAGAAGCTGCAGCGCTCGCCGACCGAGGAAGAGATCGCCGCCGAGCTCGGGCTGGCGCTCGAAGAGTACCAGGATTGGCTGTCCGACATCCGCGGGCTGAATCTCGGCAGCGTTGACGCGGCGCCCGAAGAGGACCGCGGGCGCGACCTGCTGCGTTTTGTCGCCGGGGATGAGGAAGACTGGCCCTCGCGCCGGCTGGAGCGCAAGGAGCTTCACCGGCTGCTGAAAACCGCCATCTCCCGCATGCCCTATATCGAGCGCACGGTTCTCGGCCTGTACTACCAGGAGGAGCTGACCTTGCGCGAGATTGCGAAGATCGTGAAGCTCCACGAGTCGAGGGTCTCGCAGTTGAAGACCCAGGCCATCATCCGGCTGCGCGCGTTCCTGCGCAAGCGCTGGCCGACGGAGCGGGGAGGGAACACGCCATGAAGCCCCGCCACGACTTCAGGCAGGCGCGGGCTGCGGCGTCCGGCCCTGGCAGACTCGTCCGGCCGCGCATCCGGCTGCGGCAGCCACGAACCGGGCGCGGCGGCCGCGCGTCGGAAGCCGGCGCCCCCGGCCGCGCACCCGCCGCGGCGAGCCTCCGGACGTGCGCGAGCCGGCAGCCCTCGCGGGCTTCTTCCGAGGAGAGGGTCTCATGAACGGAAAAATCTCTCAATGGCTTGCCACCGAGTGGGCCCGTCAGATCGGGCCGGCGCTCAGCTCAATGACCGGCGAGCCCTTCCAGGCTTCTGCTGCCGACAAGGATGCCGAGCCGGCGCCCCCTGATGCGTTCGTCATCGCCAAACGGCTGCGGGAAGAGCCCGCCGCGCGGATGCGGCTGGCCTTCAGCCCGGAGCTGTGGCGCTCGGCAGGCGAAGCGGTGCTCCGGGCTGCCGGGATCCCCGATGCGAGCGAGGACGAGCTCCGCAACGCCTTCCTCGAAGTGGTCAATCAGTCTCTGGGCCAGTTGGCGGCCTGGCTCGGCCAGCGGCTGGGCCGCGAGGTGAGCTGGGAGGACGATCCGGAGGATGCGGCCGGTGACCTTCCGCCTGCCGGGGCGGCGGTCACCGTGGAAGGCCCTGCGGGGCCGCTCGGCACGGCGTGGGTCGCTGCCGGCCCCGGCTTTGTGGCGGAAGTCCCGCCCGGAGAGGCCGACGCCAGCCCGGCGCCCCAGCCGCTCCGGGCGGACCCCGGCGAGCCTTGCCGCCGGCCCATGCTCGATCTGCTGCTCGAAGTGGAGCTGCCGGTCGGCGTTACCTTCGGCCGGGCGCAGCTGAAGCTCAAGGATGCCATCAAGCTGACCAGCGGGAGCATCGTCGAGCTGAACCGGACCATCATCGAACCCGTCGAGGTCATCGTGAACAACTGCGTCATCGCGCGCGGCGAGGTCGTCGTCATCGAGGGCAACTACGGCGTCCGCATCCAGGAGATTGTCAGCCGGGAGGAGCGCTTGCGCACCCTGTTCTGAGGCTCCGTCCGCAAGACAAGGCGCCTTTCGGCCCGGGTGTTTTCCTCACCGGGCCTGCTGCCTTGGCTGTACGGCACGCGGCAGATCCCGGCCGGCACGCGGCGGCGGGTCCGGCCAAGGACGAAGCAGGCCTGGCGGGCGATTGCTTCGTTGTGATCCGCTTTCGCGCGGGCCACGCAGTTTCCTGCGCGACAGGAGACGTCCGCGCCTACGGCCTGCCGTGTCAGGGTGTCGCGAATGGCGCTCGCGCAGTTTCCTGCGCGACATCGGACGTTCGCGCCTGGCTTGAGACGTCAGGCAACCTGCGGTCATGCAGCTCGGCGCGGCATTGCCTCCGCTGCGCGACAGATCGGGAAAGAGTCATTCAGACGAGCCGTCCAGCACCGGAGTCCCAGGCCTGCGATCCATCCACCGTGCGCGGACCCGTCGCCTGCCGCGAGGCGCGCATGCAGCGGCAAGGCGGCCGGGGGCGTTCGGTTTCCGTCCGTCCCCGATGCGCATCCCGCAACTCCCGCGCGGAACCGGGACAGAGCATGAGTTCCGGTGCATGCATCCGCTGCCGGCCGGCATGCTCGGCCCTGAAGCGGAATCACTGCGGCATACCCCACAAGCCCCCGTCGCTACACACCGCGCCGGCCTTTCGGATGGTGCACCCCGGACTGTGCCGCCCTGCCGTCTGGACATCAGCGGCCTGCTGTCTGCACGGGCGCCGCTCGGGAAACTGTTGCGACAAGAAACCGTACGCTTCGAAGAAGCGCGCAGGCGGGCGGCCGTCCCGCCGTGCGACCATGCATGTCTCCCGGCGCTGTAGAATCCGCCGCTGGCACGAGGCTGCCGGCCACTGTAGCCGCAGTCAGGCCGTTGGCGGCCGCGGACGGGTGGCGTCGGGACGGAATAGCCGCGCGCGCCCCTCAGGCCGGACCGCGCCTACTTCAGCAGTTGCTGGGACATCCGCACCAGCGACTCGCGCATCGACGCCAGCTCCGGAGACTCCGGTGGCAGCCCCGCCGACAACGGCGCTTCGCCGAGTTTTGCCTGGAGCGAGGGAAGGCGCACCACCTCGCAAAAGACCGAGACCAGTTCCGGGTCGCGCCACCCCATTTCCGCCTCCCGCCGCAGCTGCGCGATGGCGTCTTCCACCGTGAACGCCTCTTTGTAGCTGCGCCGGGAAATCAGCGCGTCGTAAATGTCGGCCAGTTGCAGGATGCGCGCCAGCAGCGGGATGTCTTCACCTTTCAGGCCGTCCGGGTAGCCTGAGCCGTCCCAGCGCTCGTGGTGATTGCGGATGATCGGCAGCACGGGGCGGAGCGAACGCATCGGGCGGCAAATCTCCTCCCCCTTCCAGGTGTGCGAGCGCATGATCGCCCATTCCTCGCTGGTCAGCTCTCCCCTTTTGAAGAGGATGGCGTCCGGCACGGCGATCTTGCCGATGTCATGCAGGTAGCCGCCGCGGTGCAGCGCCAGCAGATCCTCGTCCGGCAGCCCGATTGCCGACCCCAGGGCCACGCTCAGCGCCGCCAGCCTCTGGCAATGGTTGCCCGTCTCCTTGTCGCGCTGCTCGATCGTCTGCGCCAGTGCAAACAGGATCGTCTCGGCTTCTTCGAGCGAGTCCACCACCCGCTTGTTGCGCAGCATCGAGCGGATGCGCGTGCGCAGCACCGCCGGCTGGAGCGGCTTCACCAGGAACTCGTCCGCTCCGGACTCGAGCCCCGCCACCTCGTTTTCAATTCCTTGCACGCTGGTGACAATCAGGATCGGGATCAGGTGCGTGCGGCGGTTCGATTTGACCCTGCGGCAAAACTCCAGCCCGCTGTTCGGGTGCCCGCTCCAGTCGCTCACGATCCACTCGGAGATGATCAGGTCGACCGTCTCGCGGTCCAGGATCCGCAGCGCCTCTTCCTGCGAGCGCGCTTCCAGCACCCGGTACGGGCCCGCCTTCAGGATTCCCTTGATCAGCTGCCGGTTCAGATCCACATGGTCGACCAGCAGGATCGTGGCGCGGCCGAGCGGATCGGTCCAGGGCGCCCCCGCAGGGGCCAGGACCGGCACGCCCGCAGCCGGGGCTTCCGTCCCCGTTGCGCGCTGGATCGCATCCTCCATCCCTCATGGCATCGGCGGAAACGGAGGACTTCTTTAGCCGATCCACGCCGCGCGGCAGGCAAAAAGACCGCGGCGGCGCCCGAACCCAAGCGCCGGACACGCGATGCGCGCCACCCCCGCGCCAGCCTTGCCTTTCCGCCCTCCCGCCACGGTCAGGCCCCGAAGCCATGCAGCGGCGGCACGCGGAGCAAAAAGTTGGCACGGAAGCGGCGGAAGCGGGTCCGCTCCCTCAAGCCCCGGCCCGATCTTTACCGTCAATACCCGGCCGGAGCCGAAGAGGCGCCCGCGGGGCGGATCGGCGGCAGCCCGAGGCGGCGCCGGCATTCTTCGAGCATTTCCGCCGTCCGGGTGGCGCCGCACCGCGTGGCCCCGGTTTCGCGCACGGCCAGCAGAGCATCCAGCGTGCGTACGCCCCCGGCCGCCTTCACCTGCACGTGGGGCGCGGCGTGCTTGCGCATCAGGCGCAGGTCCTCCAGCGTGGCGCCGCCCGGCCCGTAGCCGGTGCTTGTCTTGACCCAGTCCGCGCCGAGCTCGCTGGAAATCTCGCACAGGCGGATTTTCTGTTCGTCGTTCAGGTAGCAGTTTTCGAAGATCACCTTGACCTTCTGCCCGGCGGCGTGGACGACGTCGATCACGGCGCGCAGATCCTGCCGCACGTAATCCCAGTCGCCGCTCAGCACGGCGCTGATGTTGACCACCATGTCGAGCTCCTCGCCGCCGTCGGCCAGTGCGCGGCGCGCCTCGTCCACCTTGGTTCCGGTGGCGTGCCCCCCGTGCGGGAACCCCACCGTCGTGCTGGCCTTCACGCGGCTGCCGCGCAGCATGGAGGCGCACAGTGGCAGAGCATAGGGCAGGATGCACACGCTGGCCACGTCGTAGGCCAGCGCCAGCTCGATGCCTTCCACCAGCTGGCGCCGCGTGAGCGCCGGGTTCAGCAGCGAATGGTCGATCATTTTGGCGATATCTTCGTAGGAGTAGTCCATAATCAGCAACCTTTGTCGCGCAGGCGGCGCATGGATGTCAATGGCAGGGAACGCGCCACTTTTCTCCCGGCGACTCTTGCCGCGCCGGCTGTCCTGCTTTGCGCCGCCATCCTCGCCCCGGCGCAGGACGCGGCCGAAAGTCTCGCTCTGCCACCCGTGGCCGCCGTCAAGTGGCAGCATGGCCGGGCCGTGACGCTTGCCGGCCGGCCGGGCGAGCCGGAACTCTCCGTCTGGAGCCGCGGCGGCGGCCGGCTGCGCTCCATCTCCGTCCTTCGCGCCATCCCCGGCGCGCGCCGTGCGGAAGCGGCCGATTTCGCGCTCGACGCGGAGGGCGCGGTGCATGCCGCAGTGGTTGCCGCGCTTCCGCTCGGCCGCACGGCCCGGCTGCTGTGCAGCTTTCCCCCGGCGGGAGAGCCGCGCTGTGAAGATACCGGCGAGGTGCGCTGCCGCCTGCTGGCCGCGCCCGCCCCGGGCGTCGTCTGGTGTTTCGGCCCCGGCCCTGCCGGCATGCTGCTTCATCGCGTGGCGGGGCCGGAGCGCGGCCCGCGTTTCTGGCTGCCGTCGGATGCAATGGCCGGCGCGCGCGCCCACAGCTCCCAGGATCTGGCAGGGCTCTTCGGCCGCTCCTGGATGGGCGCCCCCGGGCCGGAGCGCATCCTGCTTTTCCTGCGCGGTCCGGCCATGCTCGCCGACATCGACCTCCGCACGGGGGAAACGCGCTCCTTGCCGCTGGGCCGGTTCATGGGCGCGCGCTCGGCGCCTTCGTTCGCTGCTTTCGGCGGGCGGCTGGCCGCGCTGCTGCCTCTCGACCCCTCGCCGGCCGAGGAGCGGCTGGACGCGCCCTACGGGCTGTTTCTGCATTCGCCGCACGGCTGGCGGCGCGCCGCCCCGCAGCTGGCCTGGTTGCGCGGCGCGCAGCTTGCCGGACTTGATCCGGACGCCGCATGGGTCTGGAACCGCATGCACCAGCGGCTGGAGCGGGTCCCGCTGCCGCCGTAGCCCGTGCGCGAGCGCGCCTCCGGGGCGGGGAGCTTGCACGCCGCCGCCTCCGCGGCTAGGTTGATTAGGGATGGCCGTATCCCGCCGCGGGTTTCTGTTTTTGCTCGCGGGCCAGGAGCGCAAGGCGCGGCTGGCGGCGCTCGAACGGGTCATGGGGCCGATGCCGGCCCTCCGCGGGCCCGTCCGCCACGAAACCGCCGGCGAGCACAAGGAGCCGGGCTACACGAGGAGGAAGATTCTGTTTGAATCAGAACCGGGCGATTTTGTTCCGGCCTGGCTGCTGATCCCCGACCGTCCCGGCCGCCGGCGCCCGGCTGCGCTCTGCCTGCACCAGACCACTCCCATCGGGAAGGACGAGCCCGCCGGCCTCGGCGGGAAGCCCAACCTGCACTACGCGCGCGAGCTGGCGCTGCGCGGCTTTCTGGTCCTCGCCCCGGACTACCCGAATTTCGGCGAATACCGCTGCGACCCCTACGCGCGCGGCTACGCAAGCGCCACCATGAAGGGCATCGTCAACCACGCGCAGGCCGTGCGCCTGCTGGCGTCCCTGCCTGGCGCCTCCCCGCGGCGGATCGCCGCCGTCGGCCATTCCCTGGGCGGGCACAACGCCCTGTTCCTGGCGGCGTTCGAGCCGCGCGTGGCGGCGGTGGTCTCCAGCTGCGGGTTCACCTCGTTCCGGCGCTACATGGGCGGGGACCTGCGCGGCTGGAGCCATGCGGGCTACATGCCCCGCATCGCCCGCGAGTTCGGCTGCGACCCGGCGCGCATGCCGTTTGATTTCCACGACGTATTCCGCCTCATCGCGCCGCGGCCCGTGTTCGTCAACGCGCCGGCCGGCGA
>Ga0308411_10002672_pt1 | contig 12000 bp, 10 predicted proteins | sample HotsprottomLayer_2_FD_203530 | JGI IMG/M metagenome (GOLD analysis project Ga0308411, IMG submission 203530) | Hot spring phototrophic mat microbial communities from Octopus Spring, Yellowstone National Park, Wyoming, United States -... | ecosystem: Environmental > Aquatic > Thermal springs >... | reverse complement strand
GTATTTTTACATACATCAATCCAATTGTTACGGTAATCATTGCTTTTCCTTTACTTAACGAATTACCCTCTATTTATTACATTATTGGTTCATTTTTTGTTTTTGGTGGAATATATTTAGCCGAAGGAAGAGTTCATTGGTACCCGGTACACAGATTAAAACAAAAAAATTTCTAATTATTCTAATTGATCTAATTGACCTAAAAAATAATTTTTTATGAATTAGAGTAATTAGGTCAATTAGGTTAATTAAATTAATTTGCTAAAATAGAGGTATGAATAAAATACTAATCACAGGGTGTGCTGGATATATTGGATCTGTGGCGACCGATTTATTTTTAAAAAATGGATATGCGATTGTAGGAGTGGATAATTTTCAAACAGGGTATCGTCAACCGATTGATATTTTAAAAAATAAGTACTCAAATTTTTCTTTTTATGAAAGAGATTTAAAAAATAATTTGGATGATATTTTTGAAAAAGAAAAAGATATTGTGGCCGTTGTTCATTATGCAGCGTCTTGTATGGTAGATGAATCGATGAAAAATCCGCAAAAATATTTTTCCAATAATGTTTGCGGTTCGCTGAATTTACTAAATACAATGATTAAGTTTAATGTCAAAAAAATTGTTTTTTCTTCAACCTGCGCCGTTTATGGTGAAACCCAATATGTACCCGTTGATGAAAATCACCCCAAAAATCCCATAAATCCATATGGTGAATCAAAAAGAATGGTTGAAAAAATTATTGACTGGTATGGAAAACTTTTAGGATTAAATTACTTTATTCTTCGTTATTTTAATGTTTGTGGGGCGTCGGATGATGGGGAAATTGGTGATTCAAAAAAACCTTCAGTTCTTTTAGTGCAAAATGCAGTAAGAGGCGCTTTGGGAATTGAAAAGTTTTATCTTACTTGTCCTAAGGTTGATACCCCAGATAAGACACCAATTCGTGATTATATAAACGTTGTTGATTTAAATGAAGCTCATCTTTTAGCAGTTGAAAAACTTTTGGAAAAAAATAATATTTTTGAAATTATAAATTTAGGAACCGGCGCTGGCAATTCAGTTTTACAAATTGTGGAACAAGTGGAAAAAATTACCGGCAAAAAAATTGAGCGCATTTTTGGTAAAACACGAGCCGGTGAATATGCTAGAATTTATGCTTCAATTGAAAAAGCAAAAAAAGTTTTAGGTTGGCAGCCAAAAAGGACAATTGAAGATTCGGTAAAGTCGTTGATAGCATGGTATAAAAAACATCCAAAAGGATGGAGATATTAAGTTAAAAGTTAAAAGTCAAAAGTTAAAAATCAAAAGTTTATGATTATTGGGATAATTTTGGCAGCGGGTAAGGGAACAAGAATTAAGGCAAAAACCGCCAATAAAGTGACGTTACCTTTTTTGAATAAACCGCTGATTATTTATTCGGTGGAACTTTTGGAAAAAGTGGCTGATAAAATTTTTGTTGTGATAGGTGCTTTTCATGAGAGTGTAAAAAAAGTTTTAAAAAGAAAAAAAGTTTTTTATGCTTATCAAAAAAAACGCTTAGGCACAGGTCATGCTGTAAAAGTGGCGGTTGAGGAAATTATTAAGAAAAATTTAAAACCAGAAATTGTTTTGGTAGCTTATGGTGATCATACGATGTTTTATAAAAAAGAAGACATTAAAAAATTAATTGCCCTTCATCAGAAAGAAAAAGCAGTAATGTCGATTATCACAACCGAAAGTAAAGAAAATGAAAAGCTTCATTGGGGGTATATTTTAAGAGATAAAAAAAACAACATTATTGACAGCGTTGAGTATAAGGATGCCCCCGATAAAATTAAAAAAAATACTAAAGAATTAAACGCTGGATTTTATTGTTTTGATTTTGATTTTTTAAAAAGCAACTTAAAAAAAATTCCCAAATCAAAAGTCTCGGGAGAATATTATATAAACTCGTTAATTAAGATAGCTAGCGATAAAAGGTTAAATGTAGTCGGTTTAAAAATTCCTTTTTCTTCGGTTGGAATTGGGGTAAATACTTGGAGTGAATTAGACGAAAGTCAACGAATTTATCTTTCTTTAAAAAAATGAAATACAAAAAATTATCAATTATTATCCCAGTTTATAATGAGGAGAAATTTATTGAGACAGTAATTAATAAAGTGCTGGAAGCTAATTCATTGGGATTGAAAAAAGAGATAATTATCATCGATGATGGAAGTTTTGATCAAACAAAAATAAAAATCGAAAATAAAATAAAAAAACTAAAGAAAAGACAAGTAAAGATTAAGGTAATTTTTAAAAAGAAAAATGAAGGTAAAGGGGCGGCCGTAAAGAATGGAATTTTATCCTCAACCGGTGATATTGTCTTAATTCAAGATGCTGATTTGGAATATGATCCTTCTGATTACCCTATTCTTTTGGAACCATTTTTTAAATATCAGGCCGATGTTGTCTATGGTTCACGTTTTATCACTCATCGTCCCCATCGAGTTTTATATTTTTGGCATGCAATCGGTAATTATTTTTTAACCACTTTTTCTAATATCTTCACCAACCTTAATTTAACTGATATGGAAACGGGTTATAAAGTTTTTCGAGGAGATTTAATAAGGAAAATTGCCAAAAAATTAAAAAGTAAACGCTTTGGTTTTGAGCCAGAAATTACTGCCAAAATTGCAAAAATAAAAAATATCAAAATTTATGAGGTGGGAATTTCTTATTTTGGTCGGACATATAAGGAGGGCAAAAAAATTAATTGGATTGATGGGATAAAAACATTTTTTGAAATTATAAGATTTAATCTTTTTGAAAAATGAAAATTTTTGAAGAAGAGTTTTTAGAGCCATTTTTACGTCGATTTCGTTTTAATCAAGCAATCAAATATATTAAAAAAAATAAACCATTAGTTTTACTTGATTTAGGTTGTGGGCCAAAAATTCCTTTTTATTTTTTTGCTAAAAAAAACGAAGTGATTTTTAAAAAATATATAGGAATTGATCCTTTAATTAAAAAAAATTTAATTAAGGATTTAAGTCAAAAGGAAAATATTTTATTATTAAATAAAGCAATCGTTAAAAGAATACCTCTTTCTTCCTTAACAGTGGATTACATCGTTGCTTTTGCATTTTTGGAACATATAGAAAATCCAAAGGACATTATTAAAGAAGCTTTAAGAATTTTAAAACCCGGAGGAAAAATTATCCTGACTACGCCAACACCAAAGGCGAAAAAAATATTAGAATTTTTGTCATTTAAATTAAAATTAGTTAGTCCGCGTGAGATTGCTGAACATAAAAATTATTTTACAAAGGAAGATTTGTTATCTTTAATTCCTAAAAATAAAAAACTTCATTTAAAAATTATTCACCAATATTTTGAATTCGGCTTAAATAATCTCCTGGTAATTATTAAAAAATAATTTATTTTCTTTAAATTTTTTATGCGATCGTACTATGTTTTTAAAGAGTTTTTAATAAGTTTAAAGAGAGTTTAGGTTTATAAGTTTCGGATTACTAAAAAATCTTTTTGGATTTCTTTCTATATATTTTTAAAAGAATTTAAATAATTTTTAAAAATTAATCCTTTCGATAAAAAGGTTTTAGTTCTAGGAACAAAAAATTTTTATTTAAATAATTTAAAAGAATTTGCTAAAGAAATTTGTCCATCGAATGAAATTAATGAAAAATATAAATAAATTTTAAGAAATTAATGTGTGCAGAAAGAATTGGATCAAAAAGCTATTCCCCAAAAATTGGGAAGCATTAGTAAGATAAAAGCATAAAGAAAATGAATAATTGAAAAATATTTTAAAAAATTTGAATATCGGCCAAAACCAAAGGAAACAAAAATTGTAAAAACCAGAAATCCGGGTATAAAATATCGTCCTTGTAAATCCCAAGAAACGCCTAATATTTTAAAATAAATTCCCAAAATTGAAAGAAATAATATTAAAGAAAAAAGACATATTAATAAAATTTTTATTTTGTTTTCCCTATTAAAAACTTTTATCACTCCCAAAAAGAAAAGAATAGTTAGAAATGTTGGATAAAAAACAAAAAATATTTTTGGAGGATAAATTTCGTTGGTAGCTCCTAAAAATCCAGCATAATGCATCAGTGTATGTCTTAGTTCAAAAAATCCAAAAAAAATTGCTGGGACTAATGATAATGGTTTTAAGTTTCTATATTCAGCGGTGATAAAGGCTTCACTAACAATTGGGGTTTTGTTGATTTTTAAGTTGGTTAAAATCCAAGGAAGAATTGTAATAAAAAATATTATAAAAAACATGAAAAAAATTAATAATTTATTTTTTGTTTTTTTATGAAAAAAAAGATAAGCAATAAAAACCAAGACGTTAAAAATTCCAGAAAACTTTGATAAAGTAGATAAGCCGGCGGTAAAAGATAAAATTAAAATTTTTTTTAAGGTAAGTTTTTGATTTAAAAATATAAGAAGAAAATATAAAAATAAATATGAAAAAAAACTAATCGCAATGTCAGGATTAATAGAAATTCCGGCACGAAGAATTTGTGGGTTTAATGAAAAAAATAAAAGCGCAGGAATAATTTCTTTTTCTTGTTTAAAAATTATTTTTAAAATATAATAAACAATAAAAACCATTAGAAAATAAAAAAAACCCGATAAAAGACGAATAAAATAAAATTGGAAGATTAAATTAAAATTTAAAATTTCAGCCATTTTAAAAAAAATCGTTCCAATTATTGGATATAAAGGGGGATGATAGGCTTGAAGATTTTTTGGGGTAAGTTTTTTGATGTTAACTTCCTTACTGCTTTTTTTAATCAATGGAGAAGAAAAAATTTTTTTAAAAGAAAAAGGTTTGTTTTTAAAATTAAAAAAAGGAATAAATTGATCAACAAAATGATAATTTTTTTCACCTTTTTTTTCAACTTGAGGATACACTAAATGAGAAAACCAAAAGATATTTTCATAATGCCCTTCTTCATCAGGTGTTTGAAATGGTGGGGTAAAAATATAAAACAAAAACCAGGCAAAAAATATTAAAAAGAAAATTTTCTTCATTTGTTATAATTATAAAATATTGCGGGATTAGTTAAGCGGTTTAACGCCACCCTTCCAAGGTGGAGAGACGGGTTCGACTCCCGTATCCCGCTCAAGAGAGTAGTAAGTAGAAATTAGAAAATAGAAAATAGAAAATAGAAAATAGAAAGTATTAAGGGATAAAATATTTAAAAAATTTTTATGGGGGTAAAACTAATTCTTCTTTTTCTTTTTTCATTTTTACTTCGTTTAATTTCATCAAATCAATCACTTTGGTTGGATGAGGGAGTGACAGCAAGGGTAGTTAAAACATTTGATTTTTTATCAATCGTAAAAAAATTTTCTCCTTTTGACTTTCATCCTCCCCTTTATTATCTTTTTTTAAAATTTTGGACCGATATTTTTGGTTATTCAGAAATCAGTCTTCGTTTTCCTTCAATAATTTTTTCCATACTTTCGGGTTTTGTGGTTTATAAAATTGGCAGCTTATTGAAAAATAAAAAACTTGGTTTTTGGGCAGCGGTATTTTTTTTGTTTAATCCTTTAATTGTCTATTATTCGCAAGAGGCGAGGATGTATATGATTGTCACATTCTTTATTACAAGTTCACTTTATTATTTTTTAAAAATTCAAAAATCAAAATTCAAATCTCAAAATGAAAATTTAAAGTTAAAAATTGATATCTTTTTAATGAATATATTTATATCTTTGTCTTTTTTAACTTTTTATGGTTCGATTTTTTTTATTTTAGCCATTTTATTTTATTTTCTTTTTAAAAACCAATATAAATACTTTCTCATTACTACTTTCTTCTTACTACTCTCTTTTTTAATCATCTCTCCCCTCCTCTATCAACAATGGATAAATTCAAAAATCTCACTTTCCGAAGTTAAAAATTGGTCTTTATTTTTGGGAAAGGCCAATATTAAAAATTTATTATTAATCCCCATTAAATTCTCAATTGGCCGAATCAGCTTTTATCCAAAAATATTCTACTGGCTTACTGCCTTTTCTTTTTCCTTTTTTGTTTTTTATCTTTTGTTTAAAAATTTAAAATCAAAAATTGTTTTATTTTATTTTTTTATTTTTCCAATTTTTTTAGGATCTATTATCTCTTTTTTTACCCCACTTCTTCAGTATTTTCGGTTTATTTATCTTATTCCTTTAATGTGTTTATTATTGGTTAATAAGTCGTATAAGTCGAATAAGATTTATATGATACTGGCTTTTGGTTTTTTGTTTTGGTCGCTTTTATATCTTTTTATCCCTTTGTTTCATCGCGAAGATTGGAAAAATTTAAGTTTTTATTTAAAAAAAAATAAAATTAAAGAGGTTTATATGATACCCTCATCTTCTGACCCTTTAATTTATTACTACCCAAAAATTAAAATTAACTCTTTAAAAAACTGCCGCGATCGTATTATTTTTTTAAAGACAAAAAAAATTTATGTTATTCCATATACAGCAAATATTCATGGAGTAAGTTACCAAAGTTGTTTTAATGATAAAAAGATTTTTTTAGAAAAAAAAGTTTTTCGTGAATTAGTATTGGAGATTTATAAAATTAACTAAATTTTAAAATGAAAAAAATCGTTTATATTTTTTTTCCGATATTAATTATTTCCATTTTTATTTTTACTCGTCTTTACAATATAAAAGATGGCTTATTTTTTTATAATGACTTAGGCCGTGATGCTTACGTTTTGTATACTTGGATTAAAACTGGTAAACCACCTCTTTTAGGACCACAAACAAGCGCTTTACCGATTAATCAAAGCCCTTTTTACTTTTATTGGTTGATGATTTTTTATCTTCTAATGAAGGCTAATCCGATTTATTCAGTCGTTTCCTGTTTATTTTTTTATCTTTTGATTTTTACTTTTGGTCTTTACTATTTTAAAAAAGAAAAATTTTTAATCAGACTTTGGATCGGTGGATTTTTTTTATTGGCTATTCATCCGCAAAATATCATTCAAGGAAGGTATGTATGGAATCCGTCGTTTGTTTCACCCTTAGTTTTATTGTCAATTCTTTCTTTTTATCAATCATTTAAAAAAGAAAAAGCGCTTTTTTTATCGAGTTTTTCTTTAGCAATGGCTATTGCTTTTAGTTATTCAATTGTGCCACTTTTTTTGGTTTTTGTTTTATATCTTTTAATTTATAATCGAGAAAAGATTTTTAAATTTCTTTTTTATTTTGTTTTATCGTTCATCTTATTTTATTTACCGGTTTTAATTTTTGAATTTCGTCATCAATTTCTTTTAACTTTTTCGTTATTGACAAAAAAAGGTCCACCGCAACAGTTTTTAGATTTTTTTAGTAAATTTAATTCTTTGTCTTATTTTGTCGTAGGATTTAATCATTTTTTATCAAAAATAATTTTTTTAGTTATTTTTTTATATTCTTTGATTAGGTTTTTATACTTTTATAGAAAAAATAATGATAAAAAATTTTTTTATTTTCTTTTTTTAGTAATAAATTTATTAACCTTTTTAATCCCAGTTTCTGTCCAAGCCCATTATATTTTTGCAATTAGTGCTTCATTTTTTTTGATTATTTTATTAGAGCGAAAGCTAATAGAAATTATGATTTTGATTTTATGCTTATTTTTTTATCTTACGCCAATTTTTAAAAACCAATACTTTCAAAAAGCGCCAAGAACATATGAAGAGATGAATAAGTGTTTTTTATATTTTTGTCAAAATTTTAAAAAGCCAATTTATGTTAGCGTTGTTTCCAGTTTTCATCCTTATCATTATGGACCAGAACATCGTTATTTACTTAAAAAAAATGGCTGTTTGGTTTATAACATTGAAGAAAATCAAAGTCAAACTGATTTGATGCTTGTGGTTTTAGACTCATCAGATTTTAATAAGGAGTTCAAATATTATGAACTTGATCTTTTTGGACCTTATGAGATAATAAAAAAACATTATTGTCAAAAAAATTTTGGTTATGTTTTAATCCGTAAACTCACTAAAGTTAGATAAAAAGAGGAAATTAAAATACCAAAAAAAATAGCCACTGGTGGGCCAAAGACTCCTTTTTGAGGAATTAAAAAATAACAACCGAAAGTGGTGATTAAAAAAAACATAATATTGCCGATTAAGACAAATGATGGTTTTTTTACCGTGTACAAAAGATATAAAAGCGGGATATTGGCTAGAGGATAAAGAATATAAGCTAAAGCTAAATTTTTGGTAATATCAGCCGTTTTAGCAAATTTTTCGGTGAAGGCAAGAAAAAAAAATTGGTTAGGGGTTAAAAAAAGGATAAGGAACAAAAAAGTGGGTAAAAGCAAATAAACAAAACTTTTTTTTAGAAGCGGTTTTAAATCTTTACTTTTTTGGACTTTAGCAAAGTCAGGTGATAAAACTTGAGTGATACTGGTAACCGCAGCGAAAAGAGTAAGAATAATTTTGGTCGAAAGACCATAAAAACCAATAGCATCTGTTTTTGGAAAATAAAACGATAAAAGAAAAAGATCTATTCTTGTTCCTAAATTAAAAAACTGAGAAGCGATAAAAAAAGTCAAAGTATATTTACTTTTAAACTCTTCTTTTTTAAGCGGGGCTTTTAGGATATGATAAAAAACATGTTTTTTTTCAAAAAAAAGAAAAAGAAAGAAAATTGAGGGGCCAAAAATTCCAAAAACAAAGATAATTGAGGCGGTATTTATTAATTTAAGATAAAAAAGAAAAAGAATAAGAATTGTTTTTAAAATATTGCTTAAATTCAAAAAAAAGTTGGCTAAAAAAATTTTTTTTACGGCCAAAAGGGAGTTTAGGGCATAGTTTTGCCAGATAAGAAAAAGGACAGAAAAAGTAGTCAAAGACAGCTCCCAAAAAGGCGCTTGCGTTTTGAAAAAAGATCTATCCAAAGCGGGGAAAAAAATAAAAAGTAAAATAATGATAATTAAAGAGAAAAAGGTTTGAAAGGTAAAGGTCGTTTTTAAAAAGGAAAAGGCTTTTTTTCTGTCTTCAATAATAGTGGGCAAGTATGAATAGATACTTGCTGAAACGCCAAAATCTAAGATATTTGCTAAAACATAGGCAATCCCCAAAAGAACGCTCAACACCCCATACTCTTTTGGATTCATGATTCTAACAAGCAAAAAAGCAAAAAAAGCGGTAAAAAAAACATTAAGATAATTGCCAAAAGTATTGATGAGGATATTTTTAGTAGTTTTTTGTTTGAGAAAGGAAAAAAGTTTTGGTATCATTGAAATATTATATAAAAAACTCAAAACGCAAATGTCAAAACTCAAAACTAAAATTAAAAACTTAAAACTTAATTTTTAAGTTAAAAAACATTATAAATTATTTTTATTTTTTTATGAAAAAAACAGCGTTGATTACGGGAATCTTGGGTCAGGATGGGCCATATTTAGCCAAGTTACTTTTGGAAAAAGGTTATAAAGTTTATGGAATGATTCGGCGTTATTCCAATCCTAATTTTGAAAATTTAGATTTTTTGGGAATTACTAATCAAGTAGAATATGTGGAAGGTGATATGACCGATGAGTCATCACTTTTAAATTTGATTCGAACTTTACGACCCGATGAAGTCTATAATTTAGCCGCCCAATCGTTTGTCGGCTCTTCTTTTGAACAGGTAAAATTAACCACCGAAGTTAATGCTTTGGGTCCTTTGTATCTTTTGAATGCAATAAAATATTTTTCACCAACAAGTAGATTTTATCAAGCCTCAACTTCAGAAATGTTTGGCTTGCAACATACCAATGGTTATCAAGACGAAGAAACCCCTTTTCATCCCCGTTCTCCTTATGGTGTCTCAAAAGTTTATGCCTATTGGATAGCGGTCAATTACCGTGAGGCTTATGGAATTTTTGCTTGTAATGGGATTTTGTTTAATCATGAGTCACCAATTCGGGGGATTCAGTTTGTGACAAGAAAAATTACCGATGGGGTAGCAAGAATAAAATTGGGGTTAACAAAAGAGATACGTTTAGGCAATCTTGAGGCAAGAAGAGATTGGGGGTTTGCCGGTGATTATGTTGAGGCAATGTATCTTATGCTTCAACAAAAAGATCCAGATGATTATGTGGTTGGAACGGGTGAGAGTCATTCGGTAAAAGAGTTTGTTAAGCTCGCATTTTCTTATGCGGGGATAAAGGATTGGCAAAAGTATGTCAAAATCGATCCTCAATTTAAACGCCCAGCTGAAGTCCCCAATCTTTGTGCCAATCCTAAAAAAGCGTTTGAAAAATTGGGTTGGCGGCCAAAATTATCGTTTGAAGAATTGGTGAAAATGATGGTTGAGGCGGATATGAAAAGAATTCAAAAGTCAAAAGTTAAAAGTTAAAATTTTAGCGAGAATTAAGGGATTGGAAATTTTAGGGCGAGTTTTTTGACTTCGGCGCGCAGTTTTTTAATTAAGGGATTTTTTTCAATTTCTTTTTCAAAGTGGGCAATGTATTTTCCTCTTTCTTCTTTTGTTTCTGGCAGATGATATTTTTTTAAGATTTCTACTACTTGTAAAATTTTTTGACCGATAAACTTCATTTCTTTTTCTTTCATTCCTCTGGTAGTTGCCGCTGGTGTCCCTAAACGGATTCCTGAGGGATAAAAAGGTGATGAAGTTTCGTTGGGGACAGTATTTTTGTTTAAAGTAAGACCTATTTTATCCAATGCCTTTTGAGCAAAAACTCCCATACCTTTACCTAAAGTGGGTGTTAAATCAACTAAAATTAAATGATTTTCACTGCCGCCACCAATCAGATAAAGACCACCCTCTTTTAAAACTTGAGCCAAAACTTGACTGTTTTTGACAATTTGAGCAACATACTTTTTAAACGATGTTTGTAGAGCTTCATATAAGGCAACGGCAATAGCGGCTGTTTGATTGTCGTGTGGGCCTCCTTGAAGACCAGGAAAAACCGCTTTGTTGATTTTGTTAGGTAAATCCGAATCTTTTTTTAGGCCTTTATCGGTTACCATAATCATTGCTCCACGAGGACCGCGAAGAGTTTTGTGAGTGGTTGTTGTAACAATATGAACGTAAGGAACCGGTGATGGATGAGCGCCACCAGCAATAAGACCGGCCACATGAGCGATATCTGCCGCTAAATAAGCGCCCATTTCATCAGCAATTTCAGCAAACTTTTTATAATTGAATTTTAAAGGATAGGCAGTGGCGCCAACCCAGATAAGTTTTGGCTTATACTGCCTAGCTAGTTTTCTTATTTCTTCGTAATCAAAAAGGTCTTTGTTTTCATAAACGTCTTCTTTTTTTAAACCATATTGAACAGTTTTAAAAAAAATACCAGTGGCTGAAACATTGTGTCCATGAGTGAGATGGCCACCAGCGGTTAAGGCTTGACCCATAACGGTATCACCCGGTTGACAAGTGGCAAGATAAACGGCTAAATTCGCTGGTGAACCAGAGTAAGGCTGGACATTGGCAAAAGGGACACCAAAAAGTTTTTTTGCTCGCTCAATGACTAAAATCTCAACTTCATCAACATATTCATTACCACCATAGTACCGTTTTTTTGGATAGCCCTCAGAGTACTTGTTGACAAAATAGGAAGATAAAACTTTTCTTACCTCAGATGATGCATAATTTTCTGATGGAATAAGCTCAATTCCTTCTTTTTGTCTTTTTTCTTCAAGTTTTATCAGTTTTTCAATTTTTTTGTCTTTCATTGGAAAATCAAAGAATTTAAAAAATAATAAAAAACTTTTTTTTAAAAATCAACTGGAAATTTTTTTTAAGATTTTTGTTGAGTACTGAAGAGCTTTTTTGTGGCGAAGAATTATTTCTTTGGGTAGTTTTAAAAATTTTCCCACTTTTCTTGAGAGATATTTTTCATAAACTTCGCCACTAATTAAATTTATTTTAAAATCTTCAGGTATCTCTAAAGTAAAGTCAACAAAGTCTTTTTCAAGATAGGGATTAACTAATTTAATATTAAAAATTTTTGCCACAGAAGAATCTCTTTTTTTATCAATTTCCAAAAGAGGAAGATC
>Ga0308411_10002671_pt1 | contig 12004 bp, 7 predicted proteins | sample HotsprottomLayer_2_FD_203530 | JGI IMG/M metagenome (GOLD analysis project Ga0308411, IMG submission 203530) | Hot spring phototrophic mat microbial communities from Octopus Spring, Yellowstone National Park, Wyoming, United States -... | ecosystem: Environmental > Aquatic > Thermal springs >... | reverse complement strand
CTTGACCAGGTAGGCCGCCGATTGGCCCGCGATCAGCGGCACGCTGTAGACCTCCGGGAAGGCCGTGCGGAAGAGCGGGATGCCGTGGCAGCCCTGGCACATCGAGATCTTGCCCCTGGCCCGCTCTGGGTCGCCTTTGATGTCGGCCGCAGCCTGCTGCGCCGACGCCCCGCCAGCGACCGCGAGGAGGGTCGCGAACACCGCACCGAGTGTCGTTTTCGTCATCGTGGCCCGTTGATCTCGCATCGACGAGGCGGTGAAAAGTGGCGCGGATTCTAACCGACCGCGCTCTGCGGGTCAAAGCGCGCCGCCGCCACGCCACGCGCCGGGCGCGCCCGGGCGACTCGACCGCCGCCGGTATAATCGGCCGCCTTCAAGGGGATCACGATGCGCTTCAACGGCTCCGCCTCGTACGTCGCGACCGACGACCTCAAGCTCGCGGTGAACGCGGCGATCACGCTGCAACGGCCGCTGCTCGTCAAGGGCGAGCCCGGCACCGGCAAGACGCGGCTCGCCGAGGAGGTGGCGGCCGCGCTCGGACTGCCGCTGCTCGAGTGGCACATCAAGTCGACCACCAAGGCACAGCAGGGGCTGTACGAATACGACGCGGTCTCGCGCCTGCGCGACTCCCAGCTCGGCGATCCGCGCGTGCACGACATCCGCAACTACATCGTCAAGGGGACGCTCTGGCAGGCTTTCACCGCCGACACGCCGGTCGTGCTGCTGATCGACGAGGTGGACAAGGCCGACATCGAGTTCCCGAACGATCTGCTGCGCGAGCTCGACCGCATGGAGTTCTTCGTCTACGAGACGCGCGAGCTGGTGAAATCGAAGCACCGGCCGATCGTGTTCATCACCTCGAACAACGAGAAGGAGCTGCCCGACGCGTTCCTGCGGCGCTGCTTCTTCCACTACATCCGGTTTCCCGACAAGGAGACGATGGAACGCATCGTCGAGGTGCATTTCCCGGGGATCAAGAAAATGCTGCTGCGCGAGGCGCTCGAGGTGTTCTTCGAGGTGCGCGAGGTACCCGGGCTGAAGAAGAAGCCCTCGACCTCCGAACTGCTCGACTGGCTCAAGCTGCTCCTCGCCGAGGACATCCCGCCGGAGGCGCTGCGTTCGAAGGACCGCAAGTCGATCATCCCGCCGCTGCACGGCGCGCTGCTCAAGAACGAGCAGGACGTGCACCTCTTCGAGCGGCTGGTGTTCATGGCGCGGCAGGGCCGCTGACCATGTCCGCACGTCCTGCCGGTCCGGGGGATCTACAAGGGGGCGTCGCCCCCTTGTTCGATCGCTTCGAGCAGGACGTGCACCTCTTCGAGCGGCTGGTGTTCGTGGCGCGGCAGGGCCACTGAGAAAGGGAACTGGAAACGGGCGATCGGCCGCGCGGCTCGCCCACTCCCGCCCCCGACCATGCTGACCGGCTTCCTGCTCAAGCTCAAGGCGGCCAAGGTGCCGGTCTCGATCAAGGAGTGGCTCGTCCTGATGGAGGGCCTGCGCGCCGGCGTGACCGGGCCGTCGATCGAGGACTTCTATTACCTCGCACGTACCACGCTGGTAAAGGACGAGGCGAACTTCGACAAGTTCGACCGCGTCTTCGGCGAATACTTCAGGGGCGTCGAGACGCTGCTCGGCGCCGAGGCCGACATCCCGCTCGAGTGGCTGCTCAAGCAGGCCGAGCTCGATCTGAGCCCGGAGGAGAAGGCGCTCGTCGAGTCGCTCGGCGGCTGGGACAAGCTGATGGAGACGCTGCGCAAGCGCCTCGAGGAGCAGAAGGGGCGCCATCAGGGCGGCTCCAAGATGATCGGTACCGCCGGGACCTCGCCCTTCGGCGCCTACGGCTACAACCCGGAAGGCATCCGCATCGGACAAGACAAGTCGCGCAACCGCAGCGCGGTGAAGGTCTGGGACCAGCGCGAGTACCGCAACCTCGACGGCGAGACCGAGCTCGGCACGCGCAACATCAAGGTGGCGCTGCGCCGTCTGCGCAAGTTCGCCCGCGACGGCGCGCCGGAGGAGCTCGACCTCGACACCACGATCGACCGCACCGCGCGCAACGCCGGCTGGCTCGACCTGCAGATGCGCCCGGAGCGCCACAACGCGGTCAAGGTCCTGCTCTTCCTCGACATCGGCGGCTCGATGGACGACCACGTGAAGCTGCTCGAGGAACTGTTCAGCGCCGCCAAGAGCGAGTTCAAGCACCTCGAGTACTTCTACTTCCACAACTGCCTGTACGACTTCGTCTGGAAGGACAACCGCCGCCGCCACGCCGAGCGCACGCGCACGCTCGACGTGATGCACAAGTACGGCCACGACTACAAGCTGGTGTTCGTCGGCGACGCCACGATGAGCCCGTACGAGATCCTGCAGCCCGGCGGCTCGATCGAGTACCACAACGAGGAAGCGGGCGCGGTATGGATGCGGCGCATCCTCGAGGTCTATCCCAAGGCGGTATGGCTCAACCCCGAGCCCGAGCAGCTGTGGCCCTACCGCCAATCGATCGCGATCCTGCGCGAGATCATGGGCGGCCGGATGTATCCGACCACGATCGAGGGGCTCGAGCGGGCGATGCGCTACCTGTCGAAGTAGCGCGCGGCCGGCCGCCTCACCTGCGCGTGCGCAGCGGCAAGACGTTTGCGCCGCGCAACCAGCGGCGCTCGAATTCGTTGGCGGTGCCGGGCTCGGCGAGCAGGTGCCCAGCGTACTCCTCGCAGCCCATGCCGCGCAGCAGCTCGAGCTCCTCCTTCGTCTCGACACCCTCGGCGATCGTATTGATGCGCAGCGACCGCGCCATGTCGATCATCGCCTTGACCACGATCCGGTCGTCGGCGTTGGTCATCATGCCGCGGATGAACGAGCGGTCGATCTTGATGCCGTCGATCGCGAAGCGGCGCAACTGGCTCATCGACGAGTAGCCGGTGCCGAAGTCGTCCACCACCACGCGCACGCCGAAGCTGCGCAGCCCGCCGAGCACCGCGCGTGCCTCCTCGGGGCCGCGCGCGAGCGCCGACTCGGTGAGCTCCAGCTCGAGCAGCCGCGGATCGAGGCCGCTCGCGTCGAGGCAGGCGCGCACCCGCCCGAGCAGCGCCCGGTTGAACTGCTTGGGCGAGACGTTGACCGAGATCGCGAACGCCGGCCCGTGCAGCCCGTGCCAGCCGTGCGCCTGGTCGCACGCGGTCGCGAGCACCCATTCGCCGATCGAGTGGATCAGCCCGGTCTCCTCGACCAGCGGCAGGAAGCGCCCGGCCGAGAGCAGTCCGTGCTCCGGGTGCTGCCAGCGCAGCAACGCCTCCGCGCCGGTGAGCGTGTCCGACGCGAGGTCCACCCGCGGCTGATAGAACACGCGCAGCTCGCGGCGCTCCATCGCCCCGCGCAGGCCGGTCTCCAGCCGCAGCCGCTCGGTCGCCCGGGCGTTCATCTCGGCCGAGAAGAACTGGTAGGTCTTGCGCCCGCTCGACTTGGCGACGTACATCGCGGTGTCGGCGTGGCGCATCAGCGTCGTCGCGTCGGCGCCGTCGCCCGGATAGATCGCGATGCCGATGCTGCCGCCGGTGTTGAGCGTGTGGCCGCCGACCTCGTACGGCTGCGCGAGCAGATTGATGATCTTCTGCGCGACCTGTCCGGCGTCCTCGGCCGCCTTCAGGCCCTCGAGCACGACGATGAACTCGTCGCCGCCGAGCCGCGCGAGCGTGTCGCCCTTGCGCAGCACCCCCCCGATGCGCTTGGCCACCTCGCGCAACAGCTGGTCGCCGATCTCGTGGCCGACGGTGTCGTTGATCCGCTTGAAGTGATCGAGGTCGACGAACATGACCGCGAGCGATCCGCCCTCGCGCTGCGCGCTCGCGATCGCGCGCGCGAGCCGGTCGCCGAGCAGCAGCCGGTTCGGCAGACCGGTGAGCGGGTCGCGAGTGGCGAGCTCCGCGATGCGCGACTCGGCCTGCTTGCGCTCGGAGATGTCGAGGGCGGTGCCGCGATAGCCGACGAAGCGTCCGTCGGCGTCCAGGATCGGCACACCGCTCACCAGCTGCCACACCTGCGCTCCCGAACGGCCGATCGAGCGCTGCTCCACGTTGCGGAAGCTCTCCCGCGCCCGCACCACCTGCGCGAACCAGTCGCGCACCCGGTCGGCCTCGCCCGGCGGCATGAAGTCGACCGGCCGCCGCCCGAGCAGCTCGGCGGGCGCGTAGCCGAGCACCTGCTCGACGCGGTTCGAGACGTAGGTGTAACGCCCCTCGACGTCGAGCTCCCACACGTACTCGCCCGCCGCTTCGGCGAAGTCGCGGAAGCGGCGCTCGGACTCGCGCAGCTGGCGTTCGGCGCGCTTGCGCTCGGTGATGTCCATCAGCGACGTGACCATGCACCGCTCCCCGCCGAGCTCGAACAGCTCGGCCGACAGCAGCGTGTCGGCGGTCTGGCCGGACTTCTTGCGCAGCCGGCACTCGACGTTTCTGACCGGCTCGCCCTCCACGAGCCGCCGCACGATCCGGGCGCGGTCGGCCGGGTTCGCCCAGACCTCGAGCTCGAGCGAAGTCTTCCCGATCACCTCCTCGCGCGCGAGCCCGAACCAGTGCAGCCAAGCGTCGTTCACCTCGAGATAACGGCCGTCCTCGACCCGGCTCAGCACCACCGGGATCGGGCTCGAGCGGAAGATCTTGACGAAGCGCGCCTCGGACTCCCGCAGGCGGACCTCCGCGCGCCGCGCCTCGGTGACGTCGACCGCGCTCGACAGGATCACCTGCTCGCCGTCGAGCTCGATCAGGTCGGCCGAGAGCAGCACTTCGGCGAACTCGCCGGAGCCCCGCCGCCAGCGGCACTGGAAGTTGCGCACCACGCCCTCGGCGAGCAGCCGCTCGCTCAGCGCGCGCCGGCGCTCGAGGTCGGTCCACAGACCGATCTCGGCCGCGTTGCGTCCGATCACCCGCTCGCGCGCGTACCCGTAGGTGCGACACCAGGCGTCGTTCACGTCGATCACCGTGCCGTCCTCGAGGCCCGACAGCGCGACCGGCAGCGGGCTGCGGCGGAACAGCCGCTCGAGCCGCTCGCGCGAGCGCGCGAGCTCCGCGGTGACGCGGTTGCGCTCGGTGACGTCCACGCTGATGCTGATCACCGAGGCCGCGCCGTGCAGCACCACCACCTGCGCCGAGAACAGCACCTCGCGAACGCCGCCGTCGGGCAGCCGGACCCGGAGCTCGAGATCGCGCACCGCGCCCGCCCGGCTGATTCGCTCCTGCACGCGGCGGGCGTCCTCCGGATCGACGTTCAGCGCGAGCTCGTGGACCGCGCGGCCCACGACCTCGTCGCGCCCGCGCACGTAGAACCGGCACCAGGCGTCGTTGACCGCGGTGACCACGCCGTCGTCCAGGCGCCGGAACATCATCGGGATCGGGCTGTCGTCGAAGATCCGCGCGAACAGCTCGCGCGACTCGCGCAGCTGCCGCTCGGCTGCCATCTGCGCGGTGACGTCGCGCCCGACGCCGCGGTAGCCGCGGAAGGCGCCCGCCTCGTCGAACACCGGCTCCCCGCTGATGAGCGCGTAGCGCAGCTCCCCGTCCGGCGCGCGCCTCACCACCAGGAAGTCGCGGAATGGCTCGCGCGCCTGGAGCTGCCGGCGGTGTTCGGTCCAGGCCGCCTCGTCGCGATTCTCGTAGGCGAGCTCCCAGAGCCGCTTGCCGAGGCATTCCTCGGGGTCCAGCCCGCGCGCGGCGAACCCGGGCGAGACCTGGGTGAACCGTAGCGTCTCGTCCTGCTCCCAGTACCAGTCCGAAGACAGATCGGTGAGGCTGCGAAACCGCGCCTCGCTCGCCCGCAGGTCGGCGGCGGCGCGGCGGCGCTCGCTGCTCAGCGCGGCGAGCAGCAGCGTGGTGAGCGCGACCGAGGCGAGCAGCCCGTGCAGCACGGTCAGCTCGGCGAGCTCCCGGCTGGGGCCGAACGGCGCGACGCCGAGCCAGGCGCCGCCGACGCACAGCGCGGCGAGCGCGAGGTTGAACGCCGCGACCTCGCGCATGGGAAAGCGCACCGCCGGCCAGACGGCGAGCGGGAACAGCGCGAACGAGACCACGAACCGGGTCCGCTCGGGCCCGAGCGGCGCCTCCAGCAGCAGCGCCCCGGCGACGAGCACCAGCGCGATCAGGGCGGCGTGGGCGAGCGCCTCGGCGAGCCGCAGGTCCGGGCGGCCGGCGTGCCACCACGCGAAGGCGAGCGGCGCGAGCAGCAGCACACCCTGCGCGTCGCCCGCCCACCACGCGAGCAGCGCGCGCGCCTGCTCGCCCGGTCCGATCACCCCGCCGAGCGACAGGCTCGCGACGCCGATGCCCGCCGCCAGCGCCGAGGTCCCGAGGGCGACCGGGAAGACGAGCCACACGACGTCGCGGACCCGGCCGAGCGCGCGGTCGAACTCGCCGGTGCGCGTGAGCAGCCAGGCCCCGGCGAGTGCAGCCAGCATGTTCCCCAGGCCGATTCCGAGCGCAGCGGCCGGCGGGACGCCGTTGGCGAGGTTGGCCGCGAACGCGGCCACCGCGATCGCTGGCGCGTAGCGCAGCCCCATCAGCGCCAGTGCCACCAGGGCGAGGCCCGAGGCCGGCCACACGAGCGAGATCGTGTCGTACAGCACCGCGAAGGCGAACCCGGCCTGCGCCGCCGCGAGGTAGGCGCCGACCAGGGCGACGAAGCGCAACGGCTGCGGCATGATCGGAGCTCGAATCGGTCGTCTCGCGGTGCCGGGGCGCGCCCGGCCCGGGGCACGCCCCGGTCAGGATCCTTCGTGCTGGTGCGGCGGCGCGGCCTTCAGCACTTCCTCGAGGGTGGTCAGGCCGGCGGCGATCTTCATCGCGCCGCTGATCCGCAGCGACTTCATGCCGTCCTTGTAGGCCTGTTCGCGGATGCGAGCGACGTCGGCCTCCGCGTTGATCAACCGCTTCACGCCGGGGGTCATCAGCATGACCTCGTAGATCCCGGCGCGGCCGCGGTAGCCGGTCATCCGGCAGTCGAGGCAGCCCACCGGGCGGTAGATGCGGCTCGGGCGCCGCGCCTTCCACGGCGCGACCAGGTCCTCCCAGTTCATGTCCTCGGCGCGGCCCTCGCCGTACGGCACGCGCTCCTTGCACTCCGGACAGAGCGTGCGCACCAGCCGCTGCGCCATCACCCCGATCACCGTGGCGCTCAACAGGTACGGCGGCACCCCGAGGTCCAGCAGTCGGGTCACCGCGCTCGCGGCGTCGTTGGTATGCAGCGTGGACAGCACCAGGTGGCCGGTGAGCGCGGCCTGGATCGCCATCTCGGCGGTCTCGAGATCGCGGATCTCGCCGACCATGATGATGTCGGGATCCTGGCGCATCAGCGCACGCACGCCCTCGGCGAAACTGAGGTCGATCGCCGGCTGCACCTGCATCTGGTTGAACGCCGGCTCGATCATCTCGATCGGATCCTCGATCGTGCAGACGTTGACCTCGGGCGTGGCGAGTGACTTGAGCGTGGAGTACAGCGTGGTGGTCTTGCCCGAGCCGGTCGGGCCGGTGACCAGGATGATGCCGTGCGGCTTGGCGATCATCTCGCGCCAGCGCGCCTTGTCCTCGTCGGAGAACCCGAGCTCGGTCAGGTCCTTGACCAGCACCTCCGGATCGAAGATCCGCATCACCAGCTTCTCGCCGAAGGCGGTCGGCAGCGTCGACAGGCGCAGCTCCACCTCCTGCCCGTCGGCGGTGCGCGTCTTGATCCGCCCGTCCTGCGGCCGGCGCTTCTCGACCACGTCCATGCGGCCGAGGATCTTGATCCGGCTGGTCATCGCGGCGATCACCGGCGCCGGCAGCTGGTAGACGTTGTGCAGCACGCCGTCGATGCGAAACCGCACCTGTCCCATCTCGCGCCGCGGCTCCACGTGGATGTCGCTCGCGCGCTGGTCGAACGCGTACTGCCACAGCCAGTCGACCAGATTGACGATGTGCTGGTCGTTCGCGTCGAGCTGGCGGTTGGACTTGCCGAGCTCGACCAGCTGCTCGAAGTTCGACAGCCCCGAGCGACCCTCGGTCAGCCCCTTCGCGCCCTTGACCGACTTCGCCAGGTTGTAGAACTCGACGATGAACCGCTGCACGTCGAGCGGATTGGCGAAGACGCGCTTGATCTCGATGCGGTGGATGCGGCGCAGCTCCGCCTCCCACTCGCGCACGTACGGCTCGGAGGTCGCGACCGTCGCCTCGCGCTGGTTGACCTCCACCGGCAGGATCTTGAACCGCTCGGCGTAACTGCTCGACATCAGCCCGGTGACCGACGCGAAGTTGGTCTTGAGCGGGTCGATGTGGTGGTAGGGCAGTCCGCACTTCCCCGCGAACCACTCGGTCAGGAACTCGAGCGTGAGGGGCTTGTGCGGCGCGCGCGCCGAGCGCCACTTCTGCTCCGCGATCGCCACCAGCGGGTGCAGCGCCCCCGCCCGGTGCGCGCGGCGGTCGGCGGTGAGGCGCTCGGTCTCCTCGCGCGGCACCAGGCCGTCGGCGACCAGGGCGTCTACGACCTCCGCGAGCGTGAGCCGGCGCTCTTCGCTCGCCACTGCGGCAGCGGCCATCGGGCGTCCTCGGGAAGACGCTCGAATATAGCCACTAAACCCTGGCCCCTCAACGGACTTTCCGCCGCCTGGCAGCGGCATTTTTGACTTTGTCGGCGAACTCCGCCATCCTCGCCTCCCGCAGTCGATCCAGCCCCACCCCGGAGACCAGCGATGACGATCAAAGCCGGCGAACGCCTGCCCGCAGGCAGCCTGACCGAGTGCACCGAGTTCGACCCCGCCAACGGCTGCCCGATGAATCCCCATCCGGTCGACGTCTTGGCGCAGACCAAGGGCAAGAAGATCGTGATCTTCGGCCTGCCCGGCGCGTTCACTCCGACCTGCTCGGCGAAGCACGTGCCCGGCTACGTCGCCAACTTCGATCGGCTCAAGGCCAAGGGCGTGGACGAGATCTGGTGCATGGCGGTCAACGACGGCTTCGTGATGGCCGCCTGGGGCCGCGACCAGAAGGCCGAGGGCAAGGTGCGGATGATGGCCGACGGCAGCGCCGAATACACCAAGAAGCTCGGTCTGGAGCTCGACCTCACCGCGCGCGGCATGGGCATGCGCTGCCAGCGCTTCGCGATGATCGTCGAGGACGGCGTGGTGAAGGACATCGCCGTCGAGGCGCCCGGCAAGTTCGAGGTGTCGAGCGCCGAAGCGGTCCTCGCGAAGCTGTGAGCGCCGGGCGGCCTACGCGCGGCAGAACCAAGCCGCGGTCGCGATCGTGTTGAACTGGATCTCGACCGTGTCGCGGATGTCGCGCGCGTAGCCGCCAGCCATCGTGACGGCCACCGGCAGGCCGGCGCGCTCGCAGCGCTCGAGCACCATCCGGTCGCGCTCGAGCAGGCCCTGCTTGGACAGCGCCAGGCGCCCGAGCCGGTCGTCCGCGTAGGGGTCTGCGCCGGCGAGGTAGATCGCGAGGTCCGCGGCTGCGCGGCCGAGCGCGAGCTCTAGGCCGCGCTCGAGTGCGTCGAGATACGCGCGGTCGCCGGTGCCGTCGGGCAAACCGATGTCGAGGTCGCCGGCCGCCTTGCGGAACGGAAAGTTGTTCGCGGCGTGGATCGAGAAGGTGAACACCGTCGGATCGTCGCGGAAGATCGCGGCGGTGCCGTTGCCCTGGTGGACGTCGCAGTCGATCACCACGACGCGCCGCACCAGGCCCTCGGCCTGCAGCACGCGCGCAGCGATCGCGCTGTCGTTGAACACGCAGAACCCCTCCCCCCGGTCGCGGTGCGCGTGGTGGGTGCCGCCGGCGAGGTTCGCCGCGGTGCCGTCGGCGAGCGCCGCCCGCGCCGCGGCGAGGGTTGCGCCGCTCGTCCGCCGCGACCGCTCCACCATCTGCGCTGACCAGGGCAGGCCGATCGCGCGCTGCTCAGCGGCGCTCAGCCGCCCGTCGACGACGCGCCGGATGTAGTCGACACAGTGCGCGCGCGCGAGCTCGTCGTCGCGCACCGCCGGCGGGACCACACAGCCGGCGCCGTACTCGCTCGCGAGCACCCGCTCGCGCAGCAGCGCGTACTTGCCCATCGGGAAGCGATGGCCGCCGGGCAGCGGCAGGACGAAGTGGTCGCTGTAGAAGATCTGCACCGGCGGCGAACCGTCTTCCCGACGTCAGCTCGGCGTCCAGATGCGCGAGCCGCCACCGGCGAGGTCGAGCATCAGCTCGTTCAGCCGCCGCACGAACCCGGCCGGGTCATCGAGTTCGCCGCCCTCGGCGAGCAGCGCCTGGTCGAACAAGAGCTGCGCCCAGTCGGCGAAGCGCTTCTCCTCGTGGCGCATCCGCAGCACCATCGGATGCTCGGGGTTGACCTCGAGGATCGGCTTGAACGCCGGCACGTTCTGGCCGACCGAGCGCAGGATGCGCTGCAGGTTCGCGCCGGGCTCGAACTGGTCGGCCACCAGGCAGGCGGGCGATGCGGTGAGGCGCGCGGTGGCGCGCACGTCCTTCACTCGCTCGCCGAGCGCGGCGCGGATGCGCGCGATGAGCTCCTTCGCCTCCTCGGCCTGACGGCGGTGCTCCGCCTTCTCCGCCTCGGTCTCGAGCTTGCCGAGGTCGAGGTCGCCCTTGGCGACCGAGGCGAGCGGCTTGCCCTCGAACTCGGTCAGGTGCGCGACCACCCACTCGTCCACCCGGTCGGACATCAGTAGCACCTCGATACCCTTGGCCCGGAACACCTCCAGGTGCGGACTCGACTTCGCCGCCGCGAACGAGTCCGCGGTGACGTAATAGATACGATCCTGCCCTTCCTTCATCCGCGCGACGTAATCGGCGAGCGACACGGTCTGCTCGGCGCTGTCGGCGTGCGTCGAGGCGAAGCGCACCAGCTTGGCCAGACGCTCGGCGTTGCCCGGGTCCTCGCCGAAGCCCTCCTTCAGTACCCGCCCGAACTCCTTCCAGAACGCGGCGTACTTCTCCGGCTGGTTGGCCGCGAGGTCCTCGAGCAGCTGGAGCACGCGCCGGGTACAGCCGGCGCGGATCGCCTCGACGTCGCGGTTCTGCTGCAGCAGCTCGCGCGACACGTTAAGCGGGAGGTCGTTCGAATCCACCACGCCGCGCACGAACCGCAAGTAGGCCGGCATCAGCTCGCCGGTGTCCTCCATGATGAACACGCGCCGCACGTAGAGCTTCAGCCCGTGCCGGCGCTGCCGGTCCCAGAGGTCGAACGGCGCCCGCGCCGGGATGTAGAGGAGCTGGGTGTACTCCTGCCGGCCTTCCACCCGGTTGTGCGTCCACGCGAGCGGCGCGTCGAAGTCGTGCGCGACGTGCTTGTAGAACTCCTGGTACTCCTCGTCGGTGATCTCGGACTTCGGCCTCGCCCACAGCGCGGAGGCGCGGTTGACCGTCTCCTCGAGGCCGGTGGCGACCATCGCCTTCTTGTCCTCCGACCAGTCGAGCTTCTGCATCACGATCGGGATCGCGATGTGGTCGGAGTACTTGCGCAGGATCGCCTTGAGCCGCTCGGCCGAGAGCAGCTCGTCCTCGCCCTCGCGCAGGTGCAGGATCACGTCGGTGCCGCGCGAGGCCTTCTCGACCTGCTCGATCGTGTACTCGCCTGCCCCGTCGGACTCCCAGCGCACTCCCTCGGCCGGACTCGCGCCCGCGCGTCGCGTCACCAGCGTGACGCGGTCGGCGACGATGAACGAGGAGTAGAAGCCGACCCCGAACTGGCCGATCAGGCGCGCGTCCTTCGCCTGATCGCCGGTGAGCGCGGCCAGGAACTCGCGCGTCCCGGACTTCGCGATCGTGCCGATGTTCGCGATCACCTCGTCGCGCGACATCCCGATGCCGTTGTCGGAGACGGTGATGGTGCGCGCCGCCGCATCGAAGGCGACCCGGATCTGCGGCTCGGGATCGGTTTCGAGCAATGCGGGGTTGGAGATCGCCTCGAATCGCAGCTTGTCGGCGGCGTCAGAGGCGTTCGAGACCAGCTCCCGCAGGAAGATCTCCTTGTTGCTGTACAGCGAGTG
>Ga0308411_10002670_pt1 | contig 12005 bp, 9 predicted proteins | sample HotsprottomLayer_2_FD_203530 | JGI IMG/M metagenome (GOLD analysis project Ga0308411, IMG submission 203530) | Hot spring phototrophic mat microbial communities from Octopus Spring, Yellowstone National Park, Wyoming, United States -... | ecosystem: Environmental > Aquatic > Thermal springs >... | reverse complement strand
GCCAACGCCTGGCTGATTGGCCGGGAAGATCCGGTCAATAACATTCATCCCGATATTGACCTGACGCCATACGATCCAGACCGCACGGTATCGCGGCGACACGCTCGCATCACGCTCACTGCCGGCAGTCAGCCAACAATCGTCAGCATCACGATGACGAACTGGACGAGGGTCAACGGCACGCGCATCGAGACTGGCCAACCCGTTCTGTTGTGCTCGGGCGATCGGATAGAGCTTGGCCGGTGCCTGCTCACCTTCGAGATATCGGGGCCAACCGCCACCGACGGATGATGCCGCGCATCACCTGAACGGATGGCGCGCACCCGCCGCCTCACCCGCCATGCTCACCATAGGCCAGCTCATCAACAGACGCTACCGCATCGTCGAGAAGATCGCTGAGGGCGGGCAATCTATCGTCTACCTGGCTACGGACGAGAACGCCTTCGGGCATCGCGTGGTGGTAAAGGAATTCAAGATCGGCGCAGGCACGCCGGCGTCGCGCGAGGCCGCGCTGCGCCAGTTCGAGGCGTCGGCGCGCATGCTGGCTCAGCTCCACCATCCCGGCATCATCCAGGTGATCGAGTACGTCCTGAACGGAGATGTGCCGCTGTTGATCACCGAGTACGCCGAGGGCGAAACGCTCCACCACCGCATGCAACTGGAGGCGTTCGGTCTGCCCGAAGAGCAGGTGCTCGACATGGCCGAGCAGTTGTGCGACGTGCTTGGCTATCTGCACAGCCAAAACCCGCCGGTCATCTACCGCGACCTGACGCCGGGCAACATCATTATCTCGCCCACCGGCCGAATCAAGCTGATTGACTTCGGCATCGCGCGCACAGTCAAAACCGGCAAGACCTCGGACACCGAGCCGCTGGGGACGACGGGATACGCAGCGCCCGAACAGTACGGCAACCTGCAAACCGGCCCTTACAGCGACATCTACTCGCTGGGCGCAACGCTGCTATACGCCGTGACCGGCTACGATCCCAGCCTGACGCCGTTCATGCTGCCGCGCGCCGACCTGATCCATCCCCACCTCAAAGAGGTCAGCACAGCACTGGCAGACGCCATCGAGAAGGCTACCCACCTCGACATTACCGAGCGCTATCAGTCGGTGGAAGAATTTCGACGCGCCATCCGCCGCGCGCGTCGGCGCACCCCGGAAGTCAACCTGGGCAGAGCGCCCATCCACGGCGCATACGCCGGCGCAGTCGCCGGCCTGGTCCTTGTGCTCCTCGTGCTGTGCGGTGGCATTGGTCTGATGCTGGCCAGTGCCCTCGGCACGCTGCCTGGCGACTCTTCAAACGGCGAGCCGACGCTGACCATCCTGGCCAACCAGACGCCGCTCACGGCAATCCCAGGTCTCACCGAAGCGCCCACCATAACCCCGCAATCCGCGCCGATGAGCGCCTCGACCGAGACGCCGCTGGCTGCGCCCGGGGCGACCTCGACGCTGCTGCCCACGGCTACCTTCGCGCCCACGCCCAGGCCAACTGCCACACCGACCAGGGTACCATTGCCGCTACCGACCAGCACGGGCGCATCTGAGACGCGCCCCGACATGCAAGTGGCGCCCTCACCGACGCGCCGACCGGTGTTTGTGGATACGCCAACGCCACAGCCGCCGTAACCACCGGCTGCGCTCAGCGGGGTCGAGCGGCCACGCGCCCTCCGGTTGCCCGGTGCTGAGTGCGTCGTTCCGTGGTTCCGATCGCATCGGGCTGATGGGGTGGACAACCGCACCGGTATGCGACAATTGACCGACCCAGATGTTGACTCCGGGAACGATCCTCAACAATCGTTATGAGATTCTCCGCTGGCTAGCCGATGGTGGGCAGTCCACCATCTATCTGGCTGCCGACAACCGCACGTTCAACCGGCAGGTTGTCGTCAAGGAATTCAAGCTCGGCATTGGCATGTCGTCCGACGCCGAGACAGCCCGCCGCCAGTTCGAGACCTCCGCCCGCATGTTGTCGCAGCTCAGTCACCCTGGCATTGTGCAGGTCGTTGATTACTTTGTCGGCCAGGATGGCAAGCCGATCCTGGTTACCGAATACATTCAGGGAGAAACCCTGGCCGAGCGCATGGTTGGGCAGTGGTATGGGTTGCCGGAAGAACAAGTGCTCGACCTGGCCGACCAGTTGTGCGACGTGCTGAGCTATCTGCACGGCCAGAACCCGCCGGTCATCTATCGCGACCTCACGCCCAGCAACATCATCTTCACGGCTGGCGACCGAATCAAGCTGATTGACTTTGGCATTGCTCGCAGATTCAAGCAGGGCCAAACGTCGGACACCGAGCCGTTCGGCACGGCCGGCTACGCGCCACCGGAGCAGCACGGCAAGGGGCAAACCGGCCCCTACAGCGACGTGTATTCGCTGGGCGCGACGCTGCTGCACGCGCTCACCGGCTACGATCCCAGCCTGACGCCATTCGTGCTGCCGCGCGCCGACCGCATACACGGCGACATGAAGGCCGTCAGCCCGGCTGTCGCCGATGCCATCGCCAGAGCTACCCAGGTCGAAATCAGCAAGCGCTACCAAACGGTCGAGGAATTCCGCAGGGCGCTCCATCGCAAAGGCCTGGCCTCACTCAGCCGAGGCATGCGCATAGGAATAGGCGTCACGGCCGGGCTGGTCATCGTTCTGCTGTGCGCCGGCATCGGGTTCATGCTGAGTAGCGCCTTCAGCCTGGCTGCGCAGGAGAGCACACCGACCGCTATTGCACTGGCTGGCGAGGCGACAACCGCTGCATCGCCAGCGGCAAACACCGCCGCCACTCATACGCCACCGCCCACGGACACGCCCAAACCGACGGCAACCGCATTGCCGACCTCTACCCCAACCGCACGCCCAACTGCAACGCCTGCGCCTACTCAGGCCCCAGCCATCTTCCCAACCGCGCCGATCGAAGAAACCGAGGCAGTCCCGGCCGAGACGCCCACGCCGCCAACGACACTGGCGCCGGCACCCACAGCGACGCCCACACCAACCCGCAGGCCTTCGCCCACGCCAACCCGCAGGCCTTCACCAACGCCAACGCGCACCCCCTCGCCCACGCCGACGCGCACCCCTTCACCAACGCCAACTCCCACCCCGACGGCGCTGCCGACCGCGACACCCACTCCATCGCCGACCGTAGTGGTGGTGCTGCCGCCAGCGGTCGGCACCGGCGATCTGCCTGAACCGCGCATTGACGGCATCGCCATTCCAGGCACCTTTAGGCCCGGCCAGACCTTCGACGTGATCGTATGGGGCAGCAACGTCGGCGGCGCCACAGCCGATGCCGGCTCAATCACGCTGTCGTTCCAGGAAGCAGAATCCGTAGAGTTGATAAACGTGGACAACAGCATCGTCCAGGTTGAACCCGACAATTGCATCTTCAACACCGAGTCTTATGCCCGCGTAATCACCCCCAACAGCCGCTGCAGCCAGATGATGTCATACATCACCTGCCAGCCTTCGCAGGCGCCCATCACCTACCCCATCGCCGAGTCATACTATCTGCGGTGGGAGCCGGGCAAGCAGCACTTCATCCATGCCCGCATCACGCCCAGGCAAGGCACAAACATCGTGGTGGTTGACCTGCGCATGGCGATGACCAGCACCAAAGCTCGCGACCGGCAGTGCAGCGCGCTGATCGTGCCCAACGCAGCAGAAAGCAGCCACCGCGATCAACAGACCTTCCCTGTGAGGCGCTACTACATCACCAGCGCCGCGTCGCAGCCATAGGGGGGTGTGGTCCAGGTACCCACCAGCTCCAAGCCCCCCGACGCCGCCGGTTTGACCTAAAATCAAGGGAGTGGGAGTCATTCGCTTCATCAACAATCTGATCTGCGCGCTAGGGTGCCTTACAGTCGCGATGGCAATGGTCGTCTTAATGTGGCTGCCGACGCGGACATTCGCCCGCCTGCAGATCAACTTGAAGGCCGATAGCCAGCCGATCTTCTTGAATATAACGGGCTACGAAGCGCTGATGATGGCAAACGGCCTGGCGGTCATCCCGGCGAAGGCTGCGGCGCTCGTCGGCGAGCTACAGAGCCAGGAGGGGGGTGAGCGCCTGATCGCGCAATACGACATAGGCGAGCGACAGCAAGGTTACCTTCGCGAACTCGCTGCCTGGGGAGAATCTGTCCCCGCCACACTGGTGCCGCTGCAACTGGCGTTCTTCGTCTTGCCCGCGATGGTTTTGCTCATGGCGATCATCGTGGCACTCAGCCGTGGATACTTCGGAGAGCAACTGATTAAAGGCGTTGCGCTGATCGGGCTTACGCTGGCAGCAGTTGCGGTCACCGCGGGCGCCATGCTCTTCCTGAGCGAGCGGCTGGACGCCGTGATCAATGCATCGGTGGCGCAGAACACAGCCGGCTTTCCGGGCCTGGGCGTGCCGGTAAACGACACCCTGCCAGAGTTGCGGGTGGGAGTCCTCAACTTGATTGACACGCGTACGCCGGTGATCGCCGGCGGCGTGGCTTTGATCGGCGCAGTGGTAGCTATGTTGGGAGCAGCCCTGGCCGCGCGCAAGCCCGGCCTCAATCCTCGCCAAATCGCGCAGGCGGCCATGCTACAGGCACAGATCGCTAATGGCATGCCCATCACCCCCAGCCCGCAGGCGGTCTCAGCCGGTCTGGTTCAGCCTACGCAGCGGCTAAATGAGAATTCGACACCTACTCCACCCCCCGCGCCGGCGGTTGCGCCCCGGGCTTCACAGTCCCCGATGTCCTCGCCGCCATCCCCTGCGTCGGCTCCTCCAGCTTCACCGGCGACCGCTTCACCCGGCGGCCGCCGCGTCTGCCCAACCTGCGGTCAGCCCATCCTGGGGACAGAGAAGTTTTGCCGAAGTTGTGGAGCCAGGTTGCCTGCGGCCTGATAGCCCTCGGCAGACAGGGAAAAGGAATGGGTGCGGGCGCTGCCCACACCCATCCAGCACGTGGAGTGATCGGCAAGCTATCAGATGGCCAGTTGCGGCGTCAACGATAGTTCCGAGGCTTTCGCGGCCGGTGCTTCGGCGGCTTTTGGCACATCCGCGCTCACCGGGCGGGCGGGCCGGAATTTGTAGCCATACACCAGCATGCCGCGTTCGCCGTCCTCGCGCAACACGCGCGTCACCATCTCCACCGGCATGCCGATCCAAATCTCGTCCTCGTCCACGTCTGTGAGCTGAGCGGTGACTAAAGGCCCTTCGGCCAGCCGCACCAGCGCCACAGTGTATGGGGCAAACTTTTCAAAGCCGTCCGGCGCGACGTGGATGGTGCTGTAGGAGTACACCTCGCCCTTACCGCTGAACGTGAACAGCGTCCGGGCTTCCTTCTCGCACACCGGACACACATCGCGCGGCGGAAAGATGCGATTGCTGCAGTTGGGACATACTTCCCCAACCAGCCGATACCTTTGTCCTGTCGTTCGCCAATATCGCGCTACTTCCATCTCATCCTCCGGTTTATCTGCAGTAGTCTCTCACCCTGCGCTGGCTGCTTCGCGCAGGCTCAACGTGGTCTATGTCCTCTCCAGGATGGTCGTGACGACCGTGGCGCCGCTGCCGCCGATGTTCTGCGCCATGCCCAGCCGGGCGTTTTTCACCTGATTGGCGCCGGCTTCCTCGCGGAGCTGCTCGGCCACCTCGACGATCTGATACATGCCGGTCGCGCCCACGGGGTGGCCGCGCGCTTTCAACCCGCCCATAGTGGTGATCGGAATGCGGCCTCCCAGGCCGATCTCACCTTCCATCGCCAGCCGCACGCCCTGGCCGCGCGGGGCAAACCCGGCCGCTTCGAGCGACAGCGCGCTCATGATGGTGAACGCATCGTGCACCTCAAACAGGTCAATGTCCGCTGGCCCAACTCCGGCCATGGCATATGCCTTCTGCGCACTGATCGCCCCACCCTCCAGGTATAGCGGGTCGCGCCGGTCATGCACAGCGAGCGTGTCGGTCGCAATCGCCGTCGCCTTCACCCGGATGGGCTTGCGAGTGAACTCCTTGGCGATCGCCGTGGGCGCCAGAATGACGCACGCTGCGCCGTCGGCGATGGGCGACGAGTCGAGCAAATTGATCGGATCGGCAATCGGCTTGGCTTCGGCAAACTGCCTGGCCGTAATAGGCGAGTGAAACATGGCATACGGATTATTCATGGCATTGGCGTGGGCATTGATGGCGAAGTTGGCAAAATCCTCTTTTTTGTAGCCATGCTCATGCATGTAACGCCGCATCAGCAGCGCGTTGATGCTGACGAAGCTCAAGCCCTGCAGCGCCTCATACTCAGCATCGGCAGCGGTGGCCAGCGCGCTGGTCACCGTGCCGCTCTGCTGGTCGGTCATCTTCTCCACGCCAACACAAGCCACAAAATCCTGCAGCCCGCCGGCCACAGCCATGTAGCCCACCCGCAGCGCAGCCGCGCCGCTGCCGCAGGCTGCTTCGACCTTGATCGCCTCGATGCCGCGCAAGCCGGCAAAGTCGGCAATCAGCGCTCCCACATGCTCCTGCGCTGTCAGCTCGCCGGAGAGCATGTTGCCGACGTAGAGCGCGTCAATACGCTCAACACCAGCGTCCTTCATCGCCGCGTGGAGCGCCTGGAAGCCCAGCTCGCGCAGGCTCTTGTCCCAGTGCTCACCCACCGGCGTTTGTCCTATTCCGATGATCGAAACGTCACGCATACGGAATCAAAATCGGCATTCTCAATTCAACTTGTAGTTGCCCTTTAGCCGTGAATATCGCGCGTAATCCACCAGCACCCGACGCTGAACGTATTCGCGCGTCGTCCATGCCGCCTTCGCCGCTGCCACTTTCTTTACGCGCAGGCAAAAGGCATCGCTGCCTGCGCCGCTGCCAAACGAGGCCAGCAAGACGCGATCGCCGGGCTGCGCGATGTCCAGAATCGCCGTCAGCCCAATCACCGATGAGCCAGCGTAGGTGTTGCCGATCTCATTGACCAGCAGGCCCGCCAGCATCTGCTCGCGGGTAAACCCCAACGCTTCACCAACCTTGAGCGGGAATTTGACGTTGGGTTGGTGAAAGACAGCATGGGCAAAGTCGCGAGCAGAAAGATTCATCTCCCTGAACAGCGCACCGACCGACTCGGTGATGTGATGAAAGTAGGCCGGCTCGCCCGTGAAGCGCCCGGCGTGCTCCGGGAACTTTTCGTATTGCCGTCGCCAGAAGTCGGGGGTGTCGGTGACAAACGACAACGACCCCTCGACCTCGACCAGGGCATTCTCGGCAGGGCCGATCACAAAAGCTGCCCCGCCGGCGCCGGCGGTGTATTCAAGCGCGTCACCCGGGCGCCCCTGCGCGGCGTCCATGCCAATCGCCAGGGCATATTCGGCCATGCCACTGCCGACAAACCCAATGGCCGCTTGAATCGCCTCTGTGCCCGCCTTGCAGGCAAACTGCCAGTCGGCCGCTTGCGTATAGGGCGTAGCGCCAATGGCCTCGGCGACGATGGTGCTGGTAGGTTTGACGGCATAAGGGTGCGATTCGCTGCCAACCCACACCGCGCCCAGCTTGGAAGAATTGAAAGCAGGGTCTGCATAACTCGCACGGGCGATCGCGTTACGAGCCGCCTCCACGCTCATCGTAGCCACATCCTCGTCCAGCCCAGGCACAGCTTTCTCGCGCACCGGCGACACCACGTTCCCCTCAGTCCATAACTCGGAAACTTCTTGCCCTGCCAGGCGATAGCGAGGCACGTAGGCGCCATAACCTGTTATTCCAACCGTTCTGAGCGGTTTCATCAACGCCATGCTTCTTTTTCCCAAATTTATCCCAAATCTACTTGGGTTATTGCACTCACTGGCGGCCGGCAGGAATCCTCTCTCTTCTATCGGCCGGCACAACCAATGGTGATTCTAGAGTTGACTTGCTGTCAAAAGCAGGCAAGGTTGGCGCGCCCAGACAAGGCGATAGATTTTGAAAGTGAAATTTAGCACAAACTGAGCTGCAAATCAGCCGGCGAGGGGTTGGCAAGCGGGGCAAAAGTGAGTGCCGCGTTGGGCGACCAGGATACGCTCGACCGGCCTGCCACAAGTCTGGCAAGGCTGGCCGGTTCGCCCATACACCTTGAAGTTGTCCTGAAAGTTGCCGCCTGGATAGACCCAGTCAAAGCTCGCGCCGTTGGCAGCAATGCCAGCCAGCAAAACATGCTGGATAGCGTCGTGCAGGCGCATGATGTCGGCATCGGAGAGCGACGTAACGGCGCGCCGGGGATGCAGACAGGCCAGGTGCAGCGCCTCATCGGCATAAATATTGCCGATGCCAGCAAGGAAACTCTGATTGAGCAGCACGGGTTTGAGCATCCCCTTTCTGGATCGCAACCGCGAAGCAAATACGTCTGACGGCACATGCAGGGCATCGGGTCCCAGATTGCCGATCACCGCGGCAGGATCGCCCACCAGCCAAACGCGCCCGAACTTGCGCGCATCGTCGAAGCGCAGCGCCAGGCCATCATCCAGCAGCCAGACCAGCCGGGCATGTGGCGTGAACGCCTGGCTGCAGGGGACGATGTCCAGCCGCCCACTCATCTTGAGGTGGACGAGCAGAGTGAGAGGCGCGCTGCCATCCTCGGCGGCTGGGGAGTCCAGGCCGATCAGCAAATACTTACCGTGGCGCCCAATGGATCGCACACGAGTTCCGGCGATGCGCCGCCTGAATACGCGCGGCGTCAGGTTGCCGAGCTCGCGCGGCCACAGCACCTCCGCAGAGCGGATGACGCGCCCCACGAGTGGAGGAGCGCCGGCAGGTGTGCCGTTGCGCAGGGCGCGCGCCACGGTTTCGACTTCCGGAAGCTCAGGCATGGGCAAACTGTTCGGCGCGCAATCGCCGCGCCCACAGGTCAGTCATCTACCTCTGGCGCATCTTCCAGCTCCAGCCGCATGTGGACGAGAGTGCGCGTGGGCTGGAAGCCGGCTGCCTGCAGGGCGGCATGCGGTATATCCGCGAGGCGGGCATGGGCAGCGTAGATCGGCTTGCTTGCGTATTTACTCAACCTCTGCAGCCCGCTTTCGATCAGCCGGATGGCATCTTCGGCAGTCGCATCGGTGCTCGGCAGTATTTCCAGGTGGTGATAGCTGCCTTCCAGGCTCGCGCGCGTGCGGACCGCGCCCAGCAACCGTCCGCGCGAGCTGGCATCCGCCACCAGCCACTGTTCAATGTTTCCGTTCAGCGCGTTCAGCAGCGACCAGCGCAACCCAAGGCGATAGACATTGGCATCGAAAGGCTCTGCAAAGGTGAACCGGTCGGGCACATGGTGCCGAGCCAGCTCCCACACGGCGGCGCGATCGGACCATTTCGCCCGGCGTATGCAGGGCAGGGGGGCGCCTCCTGGCAGGGCGTGACGAGCTGGCCTGAGATAGTGCGTCACTTCGCCCAAGGGTTGGAAGCCGAGCTTGCTATACAGATGCAGTGCAGGGCTGTTATTCACGTTGGCTTGTAGGGCGATGTAGCGCGCGCCGCGCGAGGCAGCATAGTGAATACACGCTTCCACCACTGCGCGACCAATGCCACGATTGCGATAGGCCGGCTGAGTCGCAACGTTGCCGACGATCCACGTATCCCTGCGGATGTAGTTGCGCTGCACCGAGGCATTGGCGATCAACTGGCCGTCCTCGACCCACACAAAGCCGGTCGAGGTGCCCAGTGTCAGCGCGTCGAGCATGCCGTAGTGGCGCAGGGCGTGGATCAGACGAACACCGTCATCGTTGGTCGCTTCATCCTGGAAGGAGGCTTCGAGCAGATTGGCGACAGCGCGTCCATCGCGCCATGGATCAATCTGCCGCACATGTGGGTCAGCAGGGCCGAAGGCAGTGCGAACGTCAGCGACCATGCGGCACAAATTGTATCGCCTTCACATTCGCCGCGCACGATCCACGAAGAGCGTGGCCGCGAGCACCAGCGCAGCCGAGCACAGCAAGACAACCGTGTGCAACACACCCAAGCCAAGCAGGCCAATGCTCAGGAAGGGCGCAACGAACCCTCTTAAACCAATTACGGTGGACTGCACAGCCGCATATTCCTGGATGTGCTCGGGATCCGATAACTCAAGGCAGGCCGTGGTGAAGCCGATATCTCCGCCAGCTCCCACCAGCCCGATTGCGATGAAGGACGGCAGCAACATCCAGCCGGCGGTAGCGAAGGCGTAGCCGAGCGGTGCAATCGCCTGAATGATGAAAGTGAACATGACGCAGCGCAGCGCGCCGTAGCGATCTATGATGCGCCCCCACAAGAAATAGCCAATCAACCAGCTAACAGACTGCCCCAGGCCAAGCAACCCCAAATCGGTATACGACAAGCCCAACCGGTTGATTTGCACATCCGGATAGAGCGGATTGGCCATCAGCGCTCCGAGGCCGAATAAGACCACGCCAAGTTGATACATCAGGAAGCGCCGATCGTGCACCACTCTGCGCACGGCGCCAACCAACGAACGATGCACTGCCGCCCGGCCAGGGTCTGCGACGATGCACATTTTGACGAACACCAGTGCCGACGCAACTCCTACCGCACTGGCGATCGGGAAGACAGCCTGATAGCCGAGCTGATCGAGCCCTAGTCCGATCAGAGGCGTGGAAGCCAGGATCGTCAGCGCCATGCCGAAGCGCACCAGAGCCATGATCTTGCCGCGATGCGCGAGCGGGTAGATGCTCTGCAGAATGCGCGTGTAGGCCGGACCGGGGACGATCTCCAGCAACCACAGTACCGCCGCCAGGACGAGCAGCGAGGCAGTATTGGTGGCGAAGGCCATTAGCATAAGCGCAGCCCGTCCCAGCGTCCAGCCTATCACCGCGAACGTCTTCGGCGAGACTCTGCGCATGACGAGCAGGCTGACGCTGCTGAAGATGTGACCCGTGTAGCTCAGCGAGACGTAGATGGAGATCAGCGCGGGCGTGCCGCCCATTCGGGTTAATACGGCCGGCACAAACATCATCGTTGCCATGAACGCGCCATAGGCGACCGCGCTCACGATCTCCACACGCATATTGCGGCGGACGTCGTCCTCCAGCGGCCCGGCAAGCTGCGTTTCAAAGCGCCGCAAGGCCGCGGTAAGTTGTATCGGGATGGCCATAGGACGCTGGCTTTGTACAATGCGAATGGCCGATGAGCAACTGACTGCAATGAGGACTCACAAACGGACAGCCCCTGTCGAGCGCAGCGCGTGCGCAAAGGTGATTCTGTGTGGGGAACACGCCGTCGTATACGGGCGGCCAGCCATCGCCCTGCCGTTGCCGAAGCTGCGCGCCCGCGCCCTTATCGAACCGAGCGATAGGAGCTTCAAGATCATTGCGCCCGACGTCGGCTCGACCGTCTGGTTGTGGCGTCACTCGCGTTGCACGCTCGATCCGCTGGCGCGCGCTGCGCGGGCCACCTTCGAGCTCCTCGGCAAGCAGCCCCCGCGTGCTACGCTCACCATCACATCCGACATCCCGGTAGGCGCCAACCTGGGCAGCGGCGCAGCAGTGTCGGTGGCCATCGCGCGGGCCATTGCCGCGTTCTTCGGTCGCCAGTTGCCGCCGGCGGACGCAAGCGCACTGGCCTACGAGGTCGAACAGCTACACCACGGCTCGCCCAGCGGGATAGACAACACAGTGGTGGCCTACGAGCAAGCGGTGTGGTTCGTGCGCGGCGAGCCGACCGAGCTGCTTGACATAAGCATCCCCGGCGGGCTGCCGATAGTGATCGCCGACACAGGCATTGCCACGCCCACCCGCATCCCGGTTGGCGACGTGCGCGCTGCATGGGAAAGAGATCGCCTGCGCTGCGAGCAATTGTTCGACGCCATCGCCGCGCTGGTACAGATGGCCCGCGAGTCGCTCGAACGTCACGACCTGGGGCGGTTGGGGCAAATGATGGACATCAATCACACCCTGCTGCGACAACTGGGGGTGTCGTGTGCCGAGCTGGACGCGCTGTGCGATGCTGCCCGCGCGGCCGGCGCGCTGGGAGCCAAGATGAGCGGCGGTGGACGAGGCGGCAACATGATCGCCCTCGCTCGCGACGCAGAGCATGCCGATGCGCTT
>Ga0308411_10002667_pt1 | contig 12013 bp, 9 predicted proteins | sample HotsprottomLayer_2_FD_203530 | JGI IMG/M metagenome (GOLD analysis project Ga0308411, IMG submission 203530) | Hot spring phototrophic mat microbial communities from Octopus Spring, Yellowstone National Park, Wyoming, United States -... | ecosystem: Environmental > Aquatic > Thermal springs >... | reverse complement strand
GTTGAGCTATCTGCTGCTGGAGGGCCCGCGTTCCCGCCGTCACCTGACCGAGCTGTTCTGGCCGGGGGCCAGCGATGCCTTGAATAGCTTATCGGTGGCCCTGAGCCAGCTTCGCGCGGCAGGTGTGCATGTCGAAGGGGAGGAGGTGCTGCGGGCGGAGGCGGCTTGTGACGCAAAGGAATTGGAATCTTTGCTGAAGGAGGGCCGCCTGCGGGAAGCCCGGGGGCTTTATCGGGGGCGTTTTTTGGAAGGTGCGGATGATGGCCTTTCGCCTGAGCTCGAGGAGTGGGTTTGGAGCCGGCGGGAGGCCATCGCCCTGGCCCTATGGCGTGCCCACCTCGAGCAGGCCGAGGCCCTGTACGGCCTGGGCTGGGAGGAGGAGGCCCTGGCACTCTTGCAGGAAGCGCGGGCCCTGCCCGGTGTCGAGGAAGTGCTTGAGGCTGAACCCGAGCTAAAAAGGTTTGACCTCGAGGTGCAGCGGGCTTTCTTTGCGGTGCAGTTGGTGGGCCTCTCCCGCGCAGTAGAGCTGCTGGGCCTGGGTGCGGAAACCCTGGATTTTCTTATTCGACGTAGACTGCTGGATAGCCAGGGGCAGCCCCGGCTGACGGTGGCGCCTACCATCGAAGGCCGTAGGGTGGCCCTCGAGCTGGCCCGCAAGCTTCCCCTAGCCGAGGCGGCGCCGCTATACCGGCTGGCTCGAGCCCACTGGGAGGAGGCCGATTTTTCCCGGGGGCGCAGCGCCCTGCTGCGTCTGGCCCGCGCCCAGGTGGAGGAGCAGCCTAAAGAAGCGCTGGCGCTGCTGGCCGAGCTGGTTCCCGACCCTGAGCTCAGCCTGCTGCGGGCCCGGGCTTTGGAGCGGCTGGGCCGCTACAGGGAAGCCCTCGATCTGCTGGATGAGCTGCCCGATAGCCCCGACAAAAGCGCTCTGCGGGCTGGGGTGCTCTTCCGCTTGGGGCAGTTTGCCGAGGCCCAGGCCGAAGCGGAGCGGGCCAAGGCTGGAGGCGCGTACGCCCAGGCCGAGGCCCTCAACCTACAGGGCATGATGCTCCTGGGTCAGGGCCGCTTCCAGGAAGCGGCCGAGGCTTTTAGCCGGGCCTCGGTGCGCTTCTTGCTGGCTGGCGAGGAGGTGCGCCACCTGAGCGCGCTGGGCAACCGGGCGGTGGCGCTGGTGGAGCTGGGCCAGGGGGAGGAGGTTTTTACCGAGGTGCTCGAGGCCATTGGGCCCCGCGAGGGCTTGCGGGCCAGGCTCTACCTCAACCTGGGGGTAATCAAGGAGCGCCAGGGCCAGCCCGCCGAGGCCGAGCGGTTGTACCGGGAGTCGCTGGCCCTGGCGGAAAGGGTGGGGAACCTCGAGGCCATGGGGCGGGCCTGGAACAACCTGGGAGCCCTCTACCACCGGCAGGGGCAGCCCGCCGAGGCCAGGGCAGCCTACCAGGAGGCCTTGCGACTGGCCAAGGCGGGTCAGGAGTGGGTGTTGACCGCGGCGGTGCTGGCCAACCTGGCCGAACTGACCGGGGAGCGGGCTGGCCTGGAGGAAGCCATCGCCCTTCTGGAAGAGGCCCGCTACACCGTGCTGGCCGAGCGTTACCGCAGCCGCCTGGAGGCGTTCAGGCTGCGTTAAGACCCCTTTTGCTAACCTACAGCCACCCACGGCAGGCCAGAGCCTGCCTGAAAAACAGCAAGGCTTTGCTTCCCGGGCCTTTTGCCTGTCGTGGGAATCCATAAGGAGGTTAGCAATGAAGTTGAAGTACAAGACGCTTGTCGCACTTGGTCTAACCCTGGTACTGGCCGCCTGTGGCGGAGGTACGCCCCCACCCCCCAGCAGCATCACCCTCACCGTGGAAGACCCAATGGGTAACTTCAACGCGGCGGCCTATCAGGTGGGCCCTGGGAGCTGACAGTTGCTTCCCATGAGCGGCACCGCCTCCAAAACTGGCACTTTCAACCTAGGGGGTCAGACCAAGTGCGGCGTGGCGGTGCGGTGCAGCGGCCTGGTGGTCAAGGTGATCCAGGCTACAGCCAGCGAACTGTCGAACCCCAAGCTTGAATGTAGCAGCAGCACTCCCACTAATGTCTCCTTCACGGTGAACGTGAGCGTAGATGCCAGCTTGCTCGCCGGTGGGGATTCGGTGTGTGTGAACGGTATGGGTTGTTTGTCCGCAAGCGGCAACGTCTCTATCGGGTTGAATCTGAAGCCTGGAACGCAGGACCTTCTGGTAACGTTAGTAAACAGCGGTTCCGTCAAAGTGGCTAAGGTGATCAAAAACGTAAGCGTGAGCAGTGGGGGCAGCACCAACGCCAGCCTAACCTCCAGCGACCAGCTTGCTCCGGTCAACCTGACCCCGCCCACGCCTCCCACAGGTTATTCGGGTTTCCCAGGTGCACTTGTTCTCTACCTGAGCTCGAGCAACACCGGCACCGGAGGAGTAAACGCCTCGCCCACCAGCTACCGGCCCGTGAGCGGGTTTGGCGGCGGGGATCGCTACGCGGCTCCGGTTCAGGCCAATGCTACCAACGCCTCGCTCCTGAGCAGACAGATCTTTGGCTCCGGCAGCCCAAACCTGAGCTTCCCCGCGCCTTGGTCTTCGGGTAGCCTGACAGTAAACCAGACAGCTCACCCCAACATAAGCGGCCTATCTCGCAGTGATAGCGATCTGCAAGGCTACCAGATATATTTCCAGATTGCGGGCCAGATTTACTACACCGCCAGCCTTACCAAGAACTGGCTGGGGAGCGCCACCAGCTACACTTTGCCCGACCTCTCGGCACCCAGTTTGCTGGGGTACACTCCTCCCACCGGATCAGGCAGCCTGAAGGTTTCCGCGATTCTGGGCAGCAAAAACCTGTTCGCCCTCGACCCCAATAACCCCAGCGCTTTGCAGGCCGGTGACTATTTCAAGGAGGCTACCGCTCAAACCAACAGTTTCACCGTAGGTGGTGGCACCCTTACCCTCCCCTAAGCCATGCCCGCCTGGGTGCTGGACTTGAGTGGATATAGTGTTATTTACGGCGATGAGGTGCCCCATGCACAAATGGTTCTGGTTGCTGCTGCTGCTATCCTCATGTACCCCTTCTCCCAGCCTGAGCCTTTCCCCCAGACGCGCCGCGCTGGGGGAGGAGGTGGAGGCCCGGCTGGGCGGGATGAGTGCGGAGGGAGCCCAGGTTTTTGTGGGTGGGGCCCCCGCCACGGTGACGATGCGTGAAGGAAACACGCTACGCTTTCGGGTGCCCAATGTTGCTGGAGGCCCCCAGACCGTGCGGGTGGTGCAGGGCACCCAGGAGGCCCGGGCCAGCCTGAATGTGCTGGGGCAGGTGGTTCGCGATAGGGTGTTGCTGCGGCTGCCGTTGGGCCAGGCCCCACGCCTGCCTGCTGGCTTTACCCTGATCCGAAGAGACGACCTCCAGGCCTGCGGCTTCGCTCTGGCGGAGCTAGACTACACCGGGGAGACCCTGGGGCGCGCGCTGGAGGAGCTGGAAGCCCAGGACCCCGCCTACAAAGCCGACCCCGAAAGCCTGTGGAGCCTGGGGAGCTGGGGCGGTGAGGCCATCGGGGCCCGTCAGGCGCACAGCCGTGGTCGGGGCGGGCAGGGGGTGCGGGTGGCGGTGCTCGACACCGGAGTGGACCCGGTCATCCCCCAGCTTCCCGGCTACGACTTCGTAGAGGATGACCCTGCGCCTCAGGACGCCTTCCCCGGCGGCCACGGGACCGGGGCTGCGGGCCTGGTGAAGGAGGTGGCGCCCCAGGCCGGAATCCTCCCGGTGCGGGTCTGCGACGAGGACGGCTTCTGCCGGGCGAGCCGGGTGGTGCGGGGGGTGTGCTGGGTGGTGCAAAACCGCCAGGGGCCCACGGTCCTCAACCTGAGCCTGGGGGGCGACACCCCGGTGGAGGCCCTGAAGCTGGCCCTGCAGGCGGCCCTCTCCCAGGGCATCCCGGTGGCCGCCGCTGCGGGCAACCAGGGCAGCCAGGGAAGCCCGGCCCACTATCCTGCTGCCTTTGACCTGCCGGGGCTGGTGGCGGTGGGGGCGCTGGAGCGGGGCCCCACCCAGGGCGTGCTGAGGCCAGCGCCTTACAGCACCCGCGGGGCCTACGTGGACCTGGCCGCCCCGGGCACCGCCCTGGAGTGCGTGACCCCCGGGGGAGGGCAGGGCCAATGCACCGGCACCTCCTTCGCCACCCCCCTGGTGGCTGGGGCTATGGCCCTGTGGCTTTCGGCCCAGCCGAACCTCACCCCGGCCCAGCTCCAGCAGCGCCTGGAGGAGAACGCCCAGCCCCTGCCCTTCCCCCCGCAGGAGGTGGGGAAGGGGATGCTGGACCTCTCCCAGAATCCCTGAGGCCCTGCCTACCAAGGCCCCCGGGGGCCCTCCCCGGGGGTTTCCTTTTGTTCCCTTAGGCGTTCATCCCCCGTTCAGGCTCCGTCAAGGGGTCTGCGCTACCTTTGACCTCGAGGCCAGCTTAGGGCAAAACGAGCTTCCCCCAAAACCTGCCCTAAGCCCCTCAGAGAGGAGAAGAACTATGTGGAAGAAATGGACGGCTTTAGCTCTTTTGGCGGCCCTGCTCCTGGCAGGGTGCGGGGGCGGGGGTACCGGTACACAGTGCACCCGGGCTACAGTGCAGCTCAACCTGAACACGGGGTACGATCAGTCTGCGGGGACCATTATCCCTGGCGGGCAACTGGATAATGAGTGGTGGGTCACGGTGGATCCGACTCCCGGGGCCACGGTTCCGCGCCAAGCCCACGTTACCAACCTCAGCTTTCCCATTAGCTTCCCCAACGCCAAGTACATAGGCATCAACCCTAACGGGACGGCCTACAACGATCCCAACAATCCTCCCCCCAACCCCATCATTTACGAGTACACCTACTACTTCGCCCTTCCCAACGGCGCTTCATCCCCGAGTCTCAACCTTAAGCTCTCGGCCGATGACGCAATAGAGGAGGTTCGCCTTAATGGGAACGTTCTTCACACCTTCTCTCCTAGCAACCCAGGCAACATGTTGACGGACTCCGTCACGATTTCTACCAGCAACCCTGCCTTGTTCAACTTCGGTGCCCAGATAAACATTCTCCAGGTTCGGGTAAGGGACACTTTCCGCGCTATCACCGCCCTTATCGTTGAGGGCTCGGTTCGCTACACCGATTGTTGCCGCGAGCCCATCCGCACGAGGAGCGGCTTGCAGTCGTTGAGCTTTTTGGAAGGGACGGGCGCTGTCCAAACTGTTACCTTCCCTGGCAATTCGGTGCAGCTGACCACGAGGCTCACGGGCAACCTGGGTCCGGCCAACCGGGATTTTGAGGGGGTTCCGGGTGAGGAGTTTTACGATGTCTTCTACTCTAATTGGGATGGAACTCCCAATCCCTTTGGAGCCTTCATCACTGTGGAAGCAACTTTCGAGCGTCAGCTGCCAAATGGGGGAGGCCTGAACATCGCCAAGGTGCTCCTCAACACCTCTAGCGGGAGTCTGGCCGCAGACTCGGTCATGAGCTTTGTAGGTCTGGGGGATAACTTCCTACCCCTGAGCGTGGTCAACGCTATAGACGGAAGCAACTCAACGGACACTACCATGGGAAATACCTCTGGACAAGGGGGGAAGCGTCTTCGCATAACCTTGGGCTTCCCCTGCTGCCAGCCGTAGGTTAGAAGTTACATGGAGAGGGTCAGAGTCTGGGCCCTCTCCACAAACTTTTGCCCAGGCTTAACTCAAAGCCTCTCGGATAACCTGCGCCGCCTGAAGAAGCTCCGCCAAAGGCCGCACCAGGGCGATGCGGACAAACCCCCTCCCCCCGGGCCCGAACCCCCGCCCGGGGGCGAGGGCCACCCCCTCTTCCTGGGGAACCCCGGGGTGCGCTACTGGCGGCACTTCCTGAGCGCCGGGGCCCTGGGAGGCGCCACGGGCTACTACGTGGACGTGGAGCAGGCCCCCGGCTTTGCTGGCGTGGTGCCCAGCTCCGGGAGCAGCGTCCAGCTCCGGGCTACCGCCTTCGCCGGGGACCAGCCCTTAAGCGCCCTCCTCGCCGCCCGGCCCATCCCCCAGGAGACCTTCGCCGCGCACAGCCTCTTCCTGGACCGGATGTGGCCCGTGCACCTCGAGGCCGCCCTCCTTCAGAGCACCTTCACCTGGTGAGGGTTTCACCTGAAGATTTTGCCTTACCTGTTGCCGCAGGCAATTGCCTGCGGTAGCATTTTTGGAACATGGTCATAGAACTCTCCGAGCTAAGGCGGGCGGTAGACGTGGCAATGGGCCGCTGCCCTGGAACCTTGCTGCTCAAGAATGCGCGGCTGGTCAATGTGTTCAGCCTGTCGCTTCAGCACACCCATATTCTGCTGGCCGGGCGGCTGGTGGCGGCGGTGGGCCTCGAGTACGCCCAGGCCGAGGCCGAGCAGGTGGTAGACCTCGAGGGCCGCTGGGTAGCGCCGGGGCTCGTTGATGGGCACGTACACCTCGAGTCCTCCCTGGTCTCGCCCGCGGAGTATGCGCGGGGGGTGGTGCCACGGGGGGTTACGGGGGTGGTGACCGACCCCCACGAGATCGGCAATGTGGCCGGGGTGGCGGGTATTGAGTGGTTGATGGAGGCCAGCGAGGGGCTGCCGCTCGAGGTCTGGGTCACGGTGCCCTCCTCGGTGCCGTCTACGCCCCTCGAGACCAGCGGCGCGAGGCTGGGCCTGGCCGAGATAGAGCGGCTGCTGGCGCATCCTAGGGTGGTGGGGGTGGCCGAGCTGATGAGCTTTCCGGCTATTCTGGCTGCCGAGGAAGGCGAGCTGGAGAAGGTCATCCTGGCCGAGCGCTTGAGCAAGTCGCCCGAGGGCCACGCCCCTACCCTGACGGGGCCAGCTTTGCAGGCTTATCTGGCCACCGGCATCGCCTCCGACCACGAGAGCACCACCCTGGAGGAGGGCCGGGCCAGGCTCGAGGCGGGCTGCTTCCTGATGGTGCGGGAGGGTTCGACCACGCGCAACCTGGCAGCCCTGGCGCCGCTCCTGCGCCCCGAGCACGCCGACCGGGTGGGCCTGGTAACCGACGACCGGCTGCCCTCCGACCTCCTGCGGGAAGGGGGGGTGGACTTCCTGGTGCGCAAGGCTATCGCGCTGGGGGTAGACCCCGCCTATGCCGTGCGGGCTGGGAGCTGGAATGTGGCCCGCCACTTTAGGCTGGCCCGGCGGGGGGCGGTGGCGCCGGGGTTCCAGGCCGACCTGGTGGTGCTGGACGACCTGCCCAGCTTCAGCGCGGCCCAGGTGTATCAGCGCGGCAGGCTGGTGGCTGAAGGGGGCCGGATGTGCGTGGAGCTGCCCCAAACCAGGGTCTCGTCGGCGGTCTCCCATACCGTCCGGCTGCCTGCCCTACAACCCGCTGATCTGCGAATTCCAGCAGGCGCGGGGAAGGTGCGGGTGGTGCGGGCCATTGCCCACCAGGTGCTGACCGCCGAAGAACACCTCGAGCCGACCATTCGCGGTGGGGAAGTGGTGGCCGACCCCAGCCGCGACCTGGCCAAGCTGGTCTGCCTCGAGCGCTACGGCAAAAACGGCCAGATCGGCAAGGGCCTGGTAACCGCTTTTGGCCTGCAAAAAGGGGCCCTGGCCTGCACCGTGGGCCACGACCACCACAACCTGATGGCGGTGGGGGTCTCGGATGCCGATATCATCACGGCAGCCAGAAGGCTCGAGGCCCTGGGCGGGGGCATGGTGGCCGTGGCCGAGGGCCAGGTGTTGGCCGAGCTGGCCCTGCCCATTGCGGGCCTGATGACCGATGAGCCGCTGGAGGCAGTGGACGCCAAACTGCAAGCCCTCGAGGCCGCGGCCAAGGCCCTTGGGGTAAGCCTGCCCGACCCCTACATGGTGCTGTCGTTTTTGGGTCTGGCGGTGATCCCTGAGCTGCGTCTGACCGACTTTGGCCTGGTGGATGTGCGGCAGGGGGCGGTGGTGGGGCTCTTTGTAGAATAGCTTGCCATGACCGTCATCCTGCGCGGCCTGATCGTTCACACGCCCAAAAACCCTTTCCTAAAAGCCCAAGCCCTAGAGGCTTTTTCCGATGGGGGGCTGGCCTTTCGCGCGGGGCAGATCCTCGCGCTGGGAAGTTTTTCCGAGGTGCTGGCCCGGTTCCCGGAGGCCCAGGTGCACGACTGCCGCGAGGGGGTGCTTTTGCCGGGGCTGGTGGATACCCATGTGCACTACCCCCAGACCCGGGTGATTGGGGCCATGGGCTACACCCTGCTGGACTGGCTCCAGCAGCGCACCCTACCCCAGGAGGCCCGGCTCTCCGACAACAAGCTGGCCCGCGAGCTGGCCCGGGAGTTCGTCCGGCTTCTTTTGCGCAACGGAACCACCACCGCCCTGGTCTTCGGCTCGCACTTTCAGGGGGCCACCGCCAACCTGTTTGGGGCCGCTGAGGACGTGGGCCTGCGGATGATCGCCGGGCAGGTTTGCTCCGACCGGATGCTACTGCCCGCACTCCACACCACCCCCGAGCAGAGCTACGCCGAGCAGAAGATGCTGATTCAGCGCTTTCATGGTCGGGGAAAGCTGCGCTATGCGGTTACCCCGCGCTTTTCGCTTTCGGCCTCGGAAGCCCTGCTGGAAGTCTGCCAGACCCTGCTTCAGGAGCACCCCGACCTGCATTTCACCACCCACATCAACGAGAACCTCGAGGAAATACGCACCGTGGCCGAGCTTTTCCCCTGGGCCCAAAACTACCTGCACACCTACGACCGCTTTGGCCTGGTCGGCGAGCGCTCGGTGTTTGCCCATAATGTTCACCCCAGCGAGCCCGAGCTGCTGCGCCTGGCCGAAGCCAGAGCGGCCATCGCCCACTGTCCCAGCTCCAACGCCTTCATTGGCAGCGGCATCTTTCCCATGAAGCGCCACCTGGGCCACGGGGTGCGCTTTGGGCTGGGCTCGGATGTGGGGGGTGGTACCGGGTTCAGCCTGCTCAAGGAGGGCCTGATGGCCTATCTGGCCCAGCGCTACGCCCCGGATGGGGTGCGCCTGACCCCGGCCCACCTGCTGTACCTGGCTACCCTGGCCGGTGCCGAGGTGCTGGGCTTGGGCGAGGTGGTGGGCAGCTTTTCCCCGGGCAAGGCCGCCGATGTGATCTGGCTCAAGCCCCAGCCCGGCAGCACCCTGGAGGTGCACTTCCGCCACCTGGATTCGGTGGAGGATTTGCTGGGCTCGCTTTTTACCCTGCACGGCGAGGCCCAGGTGCATAAGGTCTGGCTCGAGGGCCGGGAAGCCTCCCTGGACTAGTGGTATCTTGGGCCGCATGGAACAGGTTTACGTCCTGCCAGCTTCGGTTTTTCCGCCCCCGCAGAATAGGCTCATTCCCCTCGAGGCCCCCCTGTTACAGAAGATCGAGCGCGAGGGCTTCTTTATAGAACGACCCCAGGCCGAGGAAGACCCCACCTACCGCCAGATTATCCCCTATGCCCTGGTGCGCTACCAAGGCCGCTATCTCCTGATGCGGCGCACCCAGGGCGGCGGCGAGGCCCGGCTCCACAACCGCTACACCCTGGGGGTGGGGGGCCACATCAACCCCGAAGACGTGGACGACAACCCGGTGTTGGACGGCCTGCGGCGGGAGCTCCTGGAAGAAGTGGGCGTTCGTCGGTACACGGCAGAGCCGGTGGGCCTCATCGTCATGGCCGACAGCCCGGTAAGCCTGGTGCATGCGGGCGTGGTGTTTGTGGTGGACTCGGAGGACGAGCCCCAGGTGGTGGAGGTGGATAAACTGGAGAGCCATCTGGCTGGCCTGGAAGAAATCTGGCCGCTGCATGAAGGGCTCGAGGGCTGGTCGAAGGTGGTGTTAGATTGGTTGAAGCAACAAGGAAACTTGGTATAGAAAAGAACGGTTCTAATCGAAATAAAAACCGCTCTAGGCTTATTTTCCACCGCTGAAAGCGGCAAGCAAAACTCCCGATACATGCTCCGGATTCGGTGGCAATTAAGCCACTTCTCTGTAGTTGAAGTGGCTGTAGGCCAACAAACCCAAAAAGCCCACAATGGCCGTGCCCCACCAGGGGGTTTCGACGTACAGAAAAACCACCAGGGCCAGGTGAAAGAAGCCAATCAGCCAGAAAACCGCCTGGTAACTGCGTTTGACGGTTTTGTGTCGTATAAGTCGCTGCGCCAGCAGTCCAGCCGGCCAGCCTCCGATTAACTCGTAGAAGTGCAGGTTCCACTCCGGAACCCGCCAGCCCCCTCGAGCGGCCTGGTACTTGTCCCACCCGTAAAGCCATAGGGTGATGAGACCCGCAGAAACATACATGACCATCAGCCATTGCTCTTTGCTGAGCTGCAACCCCAAGCTTGTCAGCCACAGCAAGCCTTCATCGCGGAGGGGAGAGGTTTGAAGCAGCAGAACCACCAGAGCAGTAACCGCTACAAGGGTCAGGGGCAGACCAATGGCCACGCCCAGAATCCAAAAGACCACCTGCAACACCAGCAACAAAAGCCTGCGCAAGGTGTTCAGCAAGATGTTTAGAGCGTCTTTCATGACCGCTCGAAATTGTACTTTACGCCACTGGGTAGGTCGGTGGCATTTGAGCAGGTAGACGAACTATAACATGTTGTTATAAACTTTGACTCGGTATAAAAATAGCCAACGGCTCATAGCCAGATAGCAGGGAGCTGTGAGCCTTGGGCTGTCCGCGACAGTCGGCTCTGGAGGCAACATGCGAATCAAGAAAATCGGTGTGGTGGGTTCAGGTACCATGGGTGGTGCGATTGCAGCGCTGGCGGCCTCGGCTGGGGTGCCGGTGGTGATGCTAGACTTACCCGGGCAGGAAGACAAGCTCGAGCTGGTCAAAAAAGGCCTCGAGCGTCAGCTCAAGAGCAAGCCAGCCAGCTTTATGGACAAAAGCCGGGCGGCCCTGATCGAGCTGGGCACCACCGAGGAGCTGGAAAAGCTCAAAGACTGCGACTGGATCGTGGAAGTCATCATCGAGAAGCCCGAGCCCAAGCAGGCTTTGTTTGCCCGCCTCGAGGCCCTGGGGACGAAGGCCATTGTGAGCTCCAACACCTCCGGCATCTCCATGAAGACCCTGCTGGAAGGCCGGGGTGAAGCCTTCCGCAAGCGCTTTTTGGGCACCCACTTCTTTGCCCCGGTGCGCTACCTGCACCTCCTGGAGCTGATCCCCACCCCCGAGACCGACCCGGCGGTGCTACAGACCATGCGCCAGTTTGGTGAGCGCATTCTGGGCAAGGGCACGGTGATCTGCAAGGACGCCCCTGGCTTCATTGCCAACCGGTTGGGGGTATTTGGCATGACCCAGGCCATGCGCCTGATGATGTCGGAGGGCCTCACCATCGACGAGGTAGACGCCCTCACCGGGCCCCTTATGGGCCGCCCCAAGAGTGCCACCTTCCGCACCGGCGACATCTCCGGCCTGGATGTGCTTAAGTTGGTTTCCAGCGAACTTTCGCACACCATCGGCGAAGACTTCCGCATGCCCGACTGGGTCGAGCAGCTCATCCAGCAGGGCCACCTGGGCGAGAAGACCGGGGCCGGCTTCTACAAGAAGGTGGGCAAGGACATCTACACCTACGACTACACCAGCGGCGAGTACAAGCCCCAGCAGAAGCTGCGCCTGGATGAGATAGCGGCCATCAAAGACCTGCCCTTGAACGAGCGTTTGAAGCGCGTAGGCGAGCTGCCCGGCAAGTACGGGGCTTTCGCCCGCAAGCTGTTTTTGATTAACGCCCACTATGCCCTCGAGAAAGCCCAGGAAATCGCCTACGACATCGTCTCGGTAGACCGGGCGCTGGAGTGGGGCTTTGCCTGGGAGCAGGGCCCCTTCAAGAACATGGACGCGGTGGGGCTGGACTACTTGCGCAAGGGCTTTGCCGAGCTGGGCCTGTCCGAGCCCGAGCTGCTGCAAAAAGCCCAAGGGAGCTTCTACAAGGACGGGCAATACCTGGGCTTCGATGGGCAGTACCACCCCATTCCAGCAGAGGAAGGCGTGATCCGCCTCGAGCCGCTCAAGGCTGCGGGTAAGACCCTGTTGGAGGGGAAGGAGTATGCCCT
>Ga0308411_10002666_pt1 | contig 12014 bp, 16 predicted proteins | sample HotsprottomLayer_2_FD_203530 | JGI IMG/M metagenome (GOLD analysis project Ga0308411, IMG submission 203530) | Hot spring phototrophic mat microbial communities from Octopus Spring, Yellowstone National Park, Wyoming, United States -... | ecosystem: Environmental > Aquatic > Thermal springs >... | reverse complement strand
ACCTGTCGAAAGGCCGGCTCGTCGCCGTGGAAGGGCGCCTGCAGGTCCGGGAATGGGTGGGGCAGGACGGGGGCAAGAGGCGCGTCGCAGAGGTTGTGGCCGACACCCTTCAAGCCCTCGACCGGCCCGGAGCACGGGACGAAGGAGGAGGCGATGACCCGTTCGGGCATTCATAATGTGGGCGGTTCGTGCCCCGTCTGCGGTTCACCGGCACCGCGCTACCGGCGGACCTGCTCGCGCCAGTGCCTATCGCGCTGGAGGGGGGTTCTGAACAGCCGGCGCGCTGCGGCAGGACCGCCGCCGGAGCCGCGAACCAAACCATCGCCGCAGATGATAGCGGCGATGGCGCACTTCCTGGAGGCCATCGGGCTGGACGTGTCGCGCGCGGTGGCCCTGATTGATGAGGCAGAGAAGGCCGAGCGTGAAGAGTTCGTTGCAAAGCTCGAGGCAGCCCGCGCAGCCCGGAAACGCTGAGTTCGCCGCACACCTGGCAGACTACCTGGAGCGCGCCATAGGGGCGCGCTACGGGTGGACCGGGCATGCGGACGACCTGGCACAGGTGGCGCGCCTCGCCGTCGCACAGGAGTTGAGAGAGCACGGCCACCTGCCGGAGCCGCTCCTGCGCCGCTACATCCTCCGGCGGGCCTGGTGCGATGTGCGCGATGAATTCAGGCGGCTGCGCAGGCAGGACGGGCGCCTGGCGGAGCGAGCGCGCCCCCGGACTCACCCGATGGACTCCCGCCTGAGCATCCGCCTATCGGGGGAAACGCTGTCTGCCCTGGCGCAAGCAGCCGCCCGCCGGGGCGCAAGCCTGTCCGCGGAGGCGCGGGCCATTCTGGAGGAATCCCTTGGCGTCAGAGCGCGCGGCGCTGCTCGCTGACATCTACGCGCGGCTCGAGGCGGCCCGCAGAGCCGGCGAGCGCGCCCGGTTCCCGGGCTCATCCTGGGGAGAGATCATCCGGGCCCTGGCCTACCGCGTGCAGGATCCGGATCAGGCGTTCCAATTCGCCGCCGCGTTAGACGGCATGACGTCCGGGTCCTGGGACGCGGACGCCAGGGACTACGTGAACCATCTCCTGACCCTGACAGCTGACCTGCGCCGCCAGCGTCTGGCGGCGCTGCCGACGGAAAATCTCTGGGAAATTTTGATGCTGCTCGCCGAACGGTAAGGTTGTCAGACATTTTTGCAGCGAGTACATATACAGGCAGCAAGCAGAGCGGACCAGACCGAACACCCTCCTTTCCCTTTCTCTGGGGGCCCGCCAGACCGGTGGGCCCTTTTTCCGCTCTGGCCGGCCACCAGGCCGGTGAGGATTGAAACATGCCGCGCGGACGCCCGACGAAATACAACCCGGAGATCGCGGACCGGATCATCGCGGACATCCGGCGCGGGTCCTCGCGCGAGGAGGCGGCCGGTGCAGCCGGCATCGCCGAGAGCACCCTGCGCCGCTGGATGGCCAGACACGCAGACTTTCGCGCCCGGGTCCATGAGGCCGACGCCTGGGCGGTGAAAAGTGCGGAGCAAGCGGTCTACGAGCGCGACCCCCTGCGGTGGCTGCAGGCGAAACGGCCGGAGGTATGGGGCAATCTGGGCCGTCAGCGCATCGAGGTTTCCGGGCCCGAGGGCGGCCCGGTTGAGATAGCACATGCCATCGATACCGGCAGCATCATCGCGGTGGCGCGCTGGCTGGAGCAGCGCGAAGCGGAGCCCGGAGCGGAGCCCGGAGCGCAGCCTCAATGACGCACGGCGGGCGGTGCTCGCCCTCGCCCGCCAGCGCCTGATCCCGTTTGCCTGCGTGACTCTGCCGGGCTACCGGCCCGCGCCGCATCTGGCGCGCCTGGCCGAGGCGCTGGAGGCCGTGGAGCGCGGGGAGATCCGCCGCCTGATGGTCTGGATGCCGCCGCGCCACGGCAAGAGCGAGCTGGCGAGCATCCGTTTCCCGGCCTGGTACCTGGGCCGCAACCCGGACCGGCGCGTGGTGCTGGCTGCCTACGGGGCGGACCTGGCTCAGCGGTTTTCCCGCTTCGTGCGGGCGACCATCGAGGGTCCGCAGTTCCGGTGCATCTTTCCGGGAATCGGGCTGTGCCCGGACAGCCGGGCCGTGGATTCATGGGATATCGCCGGACGCAGAGGAGGACTGAAGGCCGCCGGCGTGGGCGGGCCTTTGACCGGGCACGGGGCGAACCTGCTGATCATCGATGACCCCCTGAAGAACCGGGAAGAGGCTGACAGCCAGACCATACGGCAGAGCGTCTGGGACTGGTACACGAGCACAGCCTACACCCGGCTGGAGGAGAACGGAGCAATCGTTTTGATCCAGACGCGATGGCACGAAGACGACCTGAGCGGGCGGCTGCTTGCGGCACAGGGCACGGACGCCCGGGCGGATGAGTGGACGATCATCCACATGCCCGCCATCGATGGGAATGGCCGCCCGCTCTGGCCGGAGCGTTATCCGCTGGAGGAGCTGGAGCGCATCAGGGCAAACGTCGGCCCGCGGGACTGGGAGGCGCTGTATCAGGGGCGGCCCGCCCCGCCGGAGGGCAGTATCTTCCGGCTCGCGGATGTCAAAATCGAGGACCGCGCCCCGGCGCATCTGCGCCTGGCCCGGGGCTGGGACCTTGCGGCATCATCGCGGACTACGGCCGACTGGACCGTCGGCGCCCTGTGCGGCATCGACGCGGAGAACCGGCTCTGGGTGCTCGACATCTACCGGCGCCGCCAGTCCTGGCCGGAGACGGTGCGGGACATGGCGGCGCTCGCGCAGCTTGAGCCGGGGACCGTCTGGGCCATTGAGCGGGCCGGCTTTCAGCTGGCCGCGGTGCAGCAGCTGCTTGCAGACCCGCGCTTCAACGCCCTGGCCATCCGCGGAATCGAGGCGGACCGGGACAAGGTGGCGCGTGCGCTTGCCTGGAGCGGCAGGCCGATCCATCTCGTGCGCGCTTCCTGGAATCAGGAGTTTGTCGCGGAGCTGGTGGCGTTTCCGCAGGCCCAGCACGATGACCAGGTGGACGCGGTGAGCACTGCCTGGGCCGCGCTTGCCAGACTGCGCCCGCCGGCATCGGCAACCGTGGAGGAACGCGGCTGGTACGCCGCAACGGACAAAGACGCATGGCACTGAGGGACATCCTGCGATGGCCATGGCCGGTGCGCGCTGTGGAGCCTGAGGGCGCGCCGGTGGACCGCGTGGAGCGCCTGTACGCGCGCGCGCTGGAAGGGCAGTGGGACGGCATCCAGGACCTTCTGGAAGAGGAACGCGGCTGGAAGCGCATCTCGAGCCTCTCAGGTCAGCCCACACTGGATCCGGCCGAGCACAGCCTGATGCTCCGCCTGGCCATGCACTTCACCGGCACGAGCCCGCTGGCGGTGAAGATCATCCGGACTATGGCGGCCCACATCTGCGGCAGCGTGCTGCAGTTCTCGAGCCCGAATCAGGAGCTGCACGAGGAGCTGGCGGCGTTCTGGCGTGATCCGGTGAACGGGCTGGAGCGCGACTACGTGCGGCTGTGCCGGGAGTGGCTGGCCCTGGGGGAGCTGTTCCTGCCGGCCTTTATCGCGCCCCAGACAGGGCGCATGCGGATCGGATACCTCCACCCTTCGCAGATCAGCGCGGTGGAGACCGACCCGGAGAATGCGCGGATCGCCACGAGCGTGACCGAGTCCCGGCCAGAGGGTGACCGGGTGTGGATGATCCTGAACTCGCCGCCCGTCGTCGAGGCCCTGCGCCGCGGGGATATGCCGCACCAGGAGGCGCGCTGGCTGCTGTACTTCCCGCTCCAGGCCGGTATGGTGGGGCGCGGGCGCAGTGTGCTTGAGACGATGTTTTACTGGATCCACCGGGCGGAGCAGTTCCTGAACGACCGCATGATGCTGAACAGCCTGACCAAGGCATTCATCTGGCAGGTGCGCGTCAGCGGCAGCGAGGCGGACGTGGCGCGGCGCGCCATGGAGATCGGCCAGAGCCCTCCGCGCCCGGGCAGCGTGCAGGTGGTCAACGAAAGCGAGAGCTGGGAGGCCGTGGTGCCCTCGATGCACGCAAGCGATGCCCGGAGCGACTATCTGGCGGTGCTGAAATACATCGCGCTTGGCGCCGGGTTCCCGGAGCACTGGGTGGGGGCGGCTGATGACGTGAACCGCACCACCGCGGACAGCGCCTCCGAGCCTGTGATCCGCGACCTGGAGGTGCTGCAGACGCAGTGGTTTGACGGCGTGGTGCGGCCGCTGCTGCAGATCCAGGGGTATCTTCTGGCCGCAGCGGGCATGGTGCGGGCGGCGCCAGATGAGATCGAGGCCGTGGACATCGCGGCACCCGATCTGTCGCGGAGTGACAACACCCGCACCGCGGACGCGACGCTGCGCATGGTGCAGGCGGCGCAGCTGGCGATGGCGGGTGAGCTGATGTCGCGCGAGACGGCCAGGCAGCTGGTGCACAACGCGGCCGGCGTGCCGGTGCCGGACAATCTGGACGATTTGATCGCCGGGGAGCGCAGGCGGGACCAGGCGGCCGTCTATGCGGCATGGCGGCCGCCTGAGCTCCCGGCGATGGAGGTAGAGCAGTGACGGAGACTGTGACGATCCGGGAGGCGGCGGCGATCGAGGCCGCCGCATTCGACGAGGAGCAGCGCATCGTGCCCGGCGCGGTGCTGATCCGCGCGGGCCTGAGCCGGAACCGCAATCGCTACCGCGAAGAGGTCCTGGCGCGCGACTGCCACATCATGGAGGGCCTGCCGGCGAGAAGCGGCCACTACCGCTCGGGAGACTTGACCGGGCGGAGCGACCCGCGCAACCTGGCAGGCACATGGCGCAATGTCCGGTACGCGGACGGCGCGGTGCGGGGAGACCTGCACGTGTTCGAGCACTACCTGCCCGTGCTGCGGGCGGCGCGCGAGGCGGGCGAGCTGATCGGTGTGTCCATCGATCTGGCTGCCAAACCCCGCGTGGTGCGCGAGAACGGGCAGCTGATCCGGGAAGTGGAGGCGCTCGTCGCCGACCCCGGAAACAGCGTGGATATCGTGGTGCAGCCGGCCGCTGGCGGCCGGCTCTTCGAGTCCACCACGGACCCGTGGTGGACCTCATACCGGGAGGTAAAGATGAATCTGACGATGGAGGACATCAAAGCCCGGCCGGCCCTCTGGAGGCTGGTCGAGGCGAGCGTGGAAAACGCAGAGGACCTGACGGCAGAGGAGCTGGCGTCCAGGCATCCTGCGCTCGCGGAGGCGCTGGAAGCGCTGGCGCGGGAGCTGGACTCATCGGCGCAGGCTAGCGATGCGTCCGGCGGGTCTGAGGACAACGGCGACGATGGACGCTCCGCTGAAACTGACGGTGCGGATGTGGTGCGCGCCCTGCTGGAGGAGGCCAGGCGCGAGCGCTGCGGCGTGCTGCTCGAGGCGCGGCTTGCCGAGGCGCGGCTGCCGGCCAAGGCGGCGGAGCTGGTGCGCAGCGAGTTCGCCGGGCGCGTCTTCGAGCCCGGCGAGCTGGACCGGCGCATCCGGGGCGTGAAGGAGGCGCTGGACGAGGCCGCACAGAGCGCGCGCGTGACCGGCCTGGGCGCGCGGGTGACGCAGGATGCGCGCGACCGCATGATCGCGGCGATCGACGGGATGCTTGCCGGCCAGCCGGTGGACGGCGTGCCGCCGTTCCGCAGCTTCCGCGAGGCGTATTGCCGGTGGACCGGTAAGGACTGGCTCACGCCGCCCATTGAGATCCTGCGGGACACGCACGGCGGCGGATACGACAGCGAGCGCAGCGTGGAGGCGCTCGTCACATCCACCTGGGCCGCGGTGTTCGCGGACCGGCTCCATAAGCGGCTCATCGCCGAATTCAGCCGGCCGGACGCCGATCAGGAGTGGCGCCAGATCGCGAGCACCATCTCCAGCGTGACCGACTTCCGGCCGCAGTACCTGGTGAAATACGGCGGCTTCGGGGTGCTGCCGGTGGTGCCTGAGAATGGCACCTATCACCCGCTCGCCAACCCCGTGGACGGGGGCGAGAGCTACACGCTCGGCAAGCGTGGCGGGCTGTTCACCATCACGCTCGAGACGATCGCAAACGACGACCTGCGGGCCATCCGCAGCATCCCGGTGGCCATGGGCCGCGCCGCGCGCCAGACCCTGAACCGGGATGTGTTCGGGGTCCTGACCTCCAACCCGACGATGGGGGACAACGTGACGCTCTTCCATCCTTCGAGCACGCTCCGGGGCGGGGACGGCTCCACCAGCGGCAGCGGCAACCAGGGCAACGTGGCACTCTCGAGTGCGTCCTTGAGCGCGCGCCGGCTGAACATGCTCAAGCGCGCGACCTTCGGGAACACCGTCGGCGGCCAGAGGATGGATGCGGGGACGATCATCCCGCGCCTGCTGATCGTTCCCCCGGACCTGGAAGAGACGGCATGGCGGCTGACCAACAGCCAGGTGCTGGTCCAGGCCGCGAACTTCAACGCAACGGAGCCGAACTGGCACCGGAACGCCTATCAGGTGCTCGTGGTGCCCTTCTGGACGGACCCGAACGACTGGTATCTGTGCGCGGATCCCGCGAGCGCGCCGACGCTCGAGGTGGGCTTCTATCAGGGGCGCCAGCAGCCGGAGCTATTCACCAAGGACGAGTTCGAGACGGACGCGTTGACCTACAAGGTGCGCTTCATCTACGGCATCGCCGTTGAGGAGCCGCTGTCCTGGGATCGCAGCGTAGTCTAACGGGCCTGCACCGGCATTTCCAGGCCGGTGAGGATTGAAACAGGAATGAGACACAGGAGGAAACCATGAGCAAGGCAACGGTTGGCCATGTCGGCTATGTGCCGGGCACCCACGTGGATCCCATCTTCGTCCGGACGCTGACCGCGACCTCGAGCACGGACCGGGCGGCCGTGTGGATTGCCCCGGCCCAGGTGGTAGTAGAGAGAGTGAACTTGATCGCCGGTGCGGCGGTTACTGGCGACAATACGAACCGCATCAACCTGAATATCCGGAACGGGGGTCCGACCGGTTCGGGGAACACCCTGATCGGGAACCTGAACTTCACGTCCGGGGTGAACGTGGCCAAGGACGACGACGTTTCGATCGCCTGCAGCGGCGCGGGTGCCACGTTCCAGCCCGGCGACCTGCTGATCGTCGAGGCGGAGCGGGTGGGTACCGGCGGCACGTGGACGAACGCGGGCGGCCATGTCCGGTTCCGCTATGTCTGAGCGGCGTGTAATCCGGGCCGGGAACCGCCAGGCGCTGGAGCAGTGGATTGAGCTGCACCAGGCCGACGGGCTGGACCTGGTGGAGATCCGGGAGACAGAGGACGATGACTGGCCTTACGCGGCGGTGCTCGAGCAGGCGCGGGCGGAGGATCCGGAAGGGGCGGTAAGCCAGGAGGACCGGGCCGCGCCCGCGGCGCAGGGCGCCGGCAGGAAGCGGAAGTGAGGCGGGCCGGGGAGCACCCGGCCCGCCTGCATAGCCCGGGGCACAGCAGTCCGGGCCGGAGGCGGTGAAACGTGCGCGGCAGCCCGTGGTGGGAGAAGGAGCTATCCCGCGCCGAGCGCGAGATGGAGCGCCTGAGCGCGCGCCACCTGGAGGCACTGCGCCGGGAGCTGGAGGAGGCCCGGGCGCTTGCGCTGCGGGAGCTTCTGGCCACGCGGGGCGAGTGGACGCGCGGGCGGCTGGACAGCGTGCTGCGAAGGATCGACGCGGCGCTGGACCAGGTAGAGCAGCGCCTGCAGGCCTCCGCGGGCACCATGCTGGATGAGGCCGCGCGCTCCGGCCTTGAGCGCGTGGACCGCGCCGTGGACCGGTACGCCCGGGACATCCCGGTGATGCGCCGGGAGCTGCCCGGGGAGCTGTACCTGGACCTGTGGGCGGACTTCACCCTGGATCTGGTGAAGCGCGACATAATGGAGCCCGTCCGCACAGGCATCCGGAACACCATCCGCGCGGGCTTCATCACCGGCCGCAGCCTCTTTGAGACCATGCGAGAGGTGGCGAGCGAAGACTTCCGCAAGCTGACATTTGCGTCGAAATTCCACCGGGCCGAGGCGATCGTGCGCACCGAGACGAACCGGGTCGCCAACCGCGCGGCCTGGCTGCGGGTGCTGCAGTATCAGCGGGAGGCGCCGCCGGGGGAGATTTGGAAGAAGCGCTGGGGCACGGCCGGGGACGACCGCGTGCGGCCGACGCACGTGGAGGCCGGGCTGCAGCCGCCGGTGCCGGTGAACGAGCCGTTTTACGTGGGCGGTCACCCCTGCCAGCACCCGGTGGATCCGGCGCTGCCGCCGGAGGAGTCGGTGAACTGCCGGTGCAGCCTGCTGGCGGTGCCGCCGGGATTGGAGTGAACAGGAGCAAGACATGAGCCTGACATTTGCCGAGACGCCGAGAGGGACGCCTGCGGCTCTGCGGGCCGACCCCCAGGGCCGGCTGGACGCAAGTTGGGACTACACACTTGTCAACGACAGCGGGACGGTGCACACCGGCCCCTGCGTGGTGGCCGGCATCACCCCGGTGGGTATCATGGGCTCAATGAGCTTTTCCATCTGGGACGGGACTGGACCGACCGGCCAGCTGTTGTTGGATCTCAATATCGCGCCCGGCCAAAGCGGCCTATTCATTCAGACGTTCCCGCCCGGGGGCGCGCGGCTGCAAAACGGGCTGTACGTGGAGCAGGTCGGGTCCGGGTCGGTGGTAATCTGGTTGCGGCGGGGCTGAGATGGACATCGCTCTCAGGGCGCGGCAGATTCTCTCAGACGAGGCAGGCGAGGAGGCGGAGCGTCTGGCAAGCGCGGAGGTGTACGCGGCGAGCGTGGCCGGGGCGCTCCTGGAGCTCTCCCGCCTGCGGCCGCGCGTGGCCCGGGCAGAGCTGGAGCTGGAGGCGGGGCCGGACCAGCCCTATCCGCCCGGCTGGGATTCAGGGATCAGCAGCATCCTGAGTGTCGAGTTTCCTCCAGGCAGCCGCAGGCCGCGGCTGCTCGGCGCCTCGAGCCTGCTCACAGGCCCGGACGGGTGGCGGATCCTCGGCAGGCCCTACGGGCCCGGGGATCGCGCCGTGCTGACCTTCACCCTGCCCTGGACCCAGGGCTCGATTCCAAACAGCCTGGCAGAGGCTGCGGCGCATCTGGCGGCATCGCTTGTGGCGCAGGCCGTGGCGGCGCGCTTCGGACGTAGCAACGCGCCCGCCATCCCGGCCGACAGCGTGAACTACCGCGAGAAGGCCGACGTCTGGCGCGAACTCTCCGCCCACCTGCGGCGCAGGGGGCTTGCGATTGCGGGGGCAGGTGCGGACGCGCAGGGCAACGCCACCCATTCCCCCGCGGCGCGCCATACGGACTGGGGGTGGCCGCAGCTGTGAGGATCTGGCAGGACACCGGCGCGCCGTACGCGCTTCATATGGAGGCTGAATCAGGCTCGCTCTCCCAACTGAATGGTTTTCTCGCGCGCCTTCGTGCCGGAATGGGACCGCTGGCGGCGCGGATCGTGGAGCAGGCCATGGCGAAGGCGACCGAGCAGCTGCGGACCGTCGCCTTTGAGCAGACCCCGGTCGGCGCGACGGGTTTTCTACGCGACACAATCGGCGCACAGGTGAGCGTGCAGTCGCAGGAGCCGGTGGACGTCAGCGGTTATGTCTGGTGGCAGGCCGGTTACGCCCCGGTGGTCGAATACGGGAGCCGGCCGCACTGGCCGCCGATCGGCCCGCTGGTGCACTGGGCCGAGCGAAAGCTGCATGTGCCGCCCGGGGAATCCTACGGGGTGGCGCGCCGGATCCAGGTTGCGATCGCCCGCCGGGGCACAAGGGCGCAGGAGTTCGCGCAGCGCAGCCTCTCACTGGCACAGCCCCTCATCGAGCGCGCTTTCCGCGAGGCGGCGGACCGGCTGGCGCGCCTGATCTCCGGAGGCGTCTGAGATGCCCTTCGGCGATCCCACGTTCAAGAGTGACAGCCAGATCCGGGCGCTGATCCGCGATATGGTCCTGTCAATCCCGGGCGCGGGCGACTGGATGGATGTGTGGGGCCGGACCCCCGCCTGGATGAATGCGCGGCGGGCCGCCGGGCGCCCCTGGTGGAACATCCGGCGCGCAAGCGTTTCCGAGGCCTGGCCGGACCGGGCCATCAACGACTTTCAGGGCCCAGAGGCCATCCAGACCAGCAGGTACGTCCTGGAGCTGAAAATGCCCTGGTCCATCGATCCCGGGCGCGAGAGCGAGCCGCGATTCGAGGCGCTCGTGGACGCGGTCCTCACCAAGTTCCGCGATGAGGCGAACCTGGACGGCGCGGTCTGGGAGGCAAGCCTGCTGAGCGTGGACGGGGGCGAGACTGGTTTCGTGCTGGTGCGCCGCGGCGACGACATGCTGACGGCGCATCTGGCGCGCTTTGAGATAACGATCACACAGATAGCACCGAGGAGCTGACATGGCAGCGAAAGACAGGATCGTAGGGGAGCTCGCGATTCTCACGATCGGCACCCACCAGCTGGCCGCCGTGGTGCGGGAGGCCACCGTGGAGATCGGCATGCGAACCGTGGACAACACGGCCATCAACGACGACACCGAGTGGCCGCTCGGCGTCCGGAAGTACGGCACCATCACGGCCACCTGCCTGCCGGAGGTCGCCACGCTGGACGCGCTCAACCTGGTGGCGGAGGCCGGGGAGTTCGCCTTTACCTTCAAGCCGACCGGCAAAACGGGCGGGAAGACAATGAGCGGCAAATGCCTCGTCACACGGTGGTCCTACAACGCGACCGATCAGCCGACCCTGACGCTTGAGGCGCAGATTCAGGGCGCTGTGACCTGGGGCACAAGCTGATGGCTGACCGCCTGACACCCGAAGCGCTGGATGCGCTTGAGTATGCGGATGAGCCGGTCGAGGCCGTGATCCGGGCGCCAGGACGGGAGTACTCGATCCGGATCCGTCCGGCTACGAGCTATAGCATCAGGGCGCCCATTTCAACGGAGGCGGACGCGCGGACGCGCTATTTCGCGGCAAACGACCTGGAGCTGCCGGGCGGCAGGACGGTGCGGCCGGACCGGACGCTCGTGTTCTGGAGCACCGTGATGGAGCACCGGGTGTCCGAGCCGAAGATGGAGTTCGCGCGCTGGGTGGAGCTAGCCGAGAAGGACGCGAGCCTCTGGTTTTCGGTGGTGGACGCGATCTGCCGGCTGGACGGCCTGGATGCCGAGGAGCTGGACCGCCTAAAAGCGGATGGCGCCGGCGGGCCGTGACCAGAGACGGCCGGCAGTACTGGGCCGTGCCGCTCGACCGGCGCCTGGTTGAGATGAGCGGGCGGTGGCTCGGGACGCATCCGGCATTTGCGCCCCTGCCGAAATGGGCGATGCTCGAGCTTCTCGCCGCCTACGAGCTGCAACTGGAGGAGATGGCCGCGGATGCCTCCGCAGGGTAACACGCGCAGCATCGAGATCAGCATGCGCGCGCGCATGGACGCCTCGCAGGCGCGCGCGGAGCTGGAGCGGCTGGAGCGCGACATGGAGCGCGCGACGCGGCCCCGGCGGCGTGCCGTGGAGACGGAGGAGGAGTACCGCCGGCGCGCGGATGCCTATCTGGAGCGGCTGCGCAGGAGTGTTGACCGCCCGTCACGCCGCGAGGGCATCCCGATCGATCAGGCCTGGGAGATCGTCCGGGAGGAGGAGCAGAGGCGCCGCGAACGGGATATCCGCCTGGCCCGGCAGCGAGAGGCAGCGGAGATCCGGCTGGAGCGGGCGCAGACCCGGCTGGTGCGGGCCGCCCAGTACGGGCTGCTGCCGGTGTTGAACGCCCTGACCACCGGCATGAGCGACATGACCCGAGAAGGCGCGCGGGCGATGAGGCAGCTCTCGCAGCTCAATATGGCCATGGCGGCCATGCAGATGGGCGGCGCCATGCTGGGTGGCCGGTTGGGCGTCGGCCTGGCCGGCGCAGGGACGGCGGGCGTGATCGCCGTGGCGGTCGGGATGGCGGTGGCGCAGGCGGTGGAGGCCTGGACGCGCAAGACCGAAGAGGAGGCCGAGCGCAGGGCGCAGCAAACGGCCGTGGAGTCCTTGCGCGAGGAGGCCG
>Ga0308411_10002663_pt1 | contig 12020 bp, 5 predicted proteins | sample HotsprottomLayer_2_FD_203530 | JGI IMG/M metagenome (GOLD analysis project Ga0308411, IMG submission 203530) | Hot spring phototrophic mat microbial communities from Octopus Spring, Yellowstone National Park, Wyoming, United States -... | ecosystem: Environmental > Aquatic > Thermal springs >... | reverse complement strand
TGCTTTGCGAGGGCGTGCAGCTCGGTGATGCTGCGCGTAGAAAGGGTCCGCACGACTGCGCGCAGGTGTTGCAGCGTCTCCTGAAACTCCTCGTTGTTCATCCTTCCTCCTGATTAGATTATATCGCAACCGTTTAAGCGGTAGCTCGTGATCAGCATATGCTCGCTTGGTTGCGCAGCTGGACGCTTGTCGCGCTTGTCCAGTTGGCGCACCCGCTTGACCTAGGTCATTATACCATACCTTGGCCGTGATGCGATCAGGGCAAGCCCGTCAAGTGAGGCAGATTAAAAAATTTAAAAGATTAAATTAAATATATTTATAATTTGATTTAAATTAAAAGTATTTTTGTAGTAAATAAAACATTTTAAGGGAAATATTTCTCGGTAATTATAAAAAATTTATGCTTATCATAATTTTCTATAAATTTAATACATTCTTTAAAATACCAAAGATTTAAATATTATTAAAAATAATTAAGTCACACTTTAATTTTTAATATATTTAAAATTTAAATTTAAATTTAATCTAATTAATCATAACTTTAAAAACAATCATCGTGACTACCTAACAAAATTTAATGACCAAAATAAATCGATTTCGATTACAGCCCACGAGCCGATTCCTGCAACCAATACTGTGACCTATCCTGTGACTGTGCATACCCAGCCATAAAACCAATGGCAAATATTATTCGAGTGGCGAGAAAAACAGACTTAGTAGTTTTTGACAACATCAGAAAATCACGATAAAAATTATAATATTTAAGATTTTCTGGATCAAGAATATTTGTTAAATTAAATTTTTCGACAGAATTTTGTATAGCTTCATATATCTCATTGTCTTTATAAGATTTACTAATATATTCATCTAAACTACAAAAAGCCTCTTTAATTATATTTAAATACATCTCTATTTCTTTAAATTTAGATAAATCTTTCTGTCCTTGTATTATTATCCCAGCTCCGAATCCCGCGACTAAACATGCCTTATAAGCTATGTCAATGGCAAGTTTAATAACATCATCGTCAATCAACCCTTCTCTCAACTCAGATTTATTTATTATTAATGTAATCAAAAAATTACATTGCACATCTAAGAAGTGGCAAACATCAAAATCTTTAATTGAATTTCCAATTACTCCTTCAAGATTTTTATATAAATTTAGGTTGTCAGCAGCGTGCTGAACGATCTGTGGTAATTGATCCAAAACACCAAGTTTTTTAGCCGTGTCCTGAAAGATCTGCAGCCATTGCTCCAAAGTATCAAATTCTTGGTCAGCATTAACACCTTCCGCTGCACATATCATATCCTCCTCCATATCTCAAATTATACCGCTGCTAAGCCTAATATCAACCCATCGCCACTCAGTCTAACCTGACAGTATAGGTCGTCCGACAATACTGCGGGCGTATATCACTCCCGTCGACGACAAGCTGATAGACTACCGTCCTACGATACGCGTCATCGTTGCGTATCAGGACCTGAACCTCCGCATGACCATGCGCCAGCCGAAATTCGCGCTCAACAAGCGGGTCAGGTGTCCCATCGACAAGACGATGATAAGCGAAGCAATCACCATCCCAGCGTTGGACCAGTGCGAGCCAGTGCCTGTGACTGTGCATATTTCTGCCCAGCTTTAAAACCAATGGTCAACAGCATTTGAATGGCGAGCAAAACCGAACCCATAGTTTTAGAATCAAGCACTCCGTTATGATTCGAACATGATTCTAACGAATAGAGCAGAAATTTACGAGAATTATTATAATTTACAAGATCTTCTGAGTCAAGGCTATCTTCTAAATTAAAATTACCGATGGCATCTTTCACATCCTTATACAAATCATTATCTTTTTCGTAATATTTACTAGATTCAATCACATATTCTGCTGATTTAGAAAAAGACTCAGCAGCGACTTTGAATATGTTTTGCTCTTTAAATTCAGATAAATATTTTTGTTCTATGTTTTTTGTCCCAGCTCTGAAACCTATAGCTAAATATGCCTTACAAGCTATATTAATGGCAAGTTTAACACGAGCATTAATAAAATCTTCTCTTAAATCGTTAATAAAATCTTCTCTTAAATGAGATGTATGTCTTAATATAAACAAACTAACACGAATCCAATAATATTTGCATTGTTCGTCTAAGAAGTTATAAACATCAAAATCACCAATTATGCCATTATCAAAATTTACTCGCCTAAAAATTTCGTAAGAACGTAGGCTGTCAGTAACGTACTGATCGAACTTCTGCCATTTCTCCAAAGCAGACCAGCTTCGTATTTTTGACTTGCCCATATCTCAGATTGTACCGCTGCCAAGCCTGATATCAACCCATCGCCGCTCAGTCTAACCTGACAGTATAGGTCGTCCGACAATACTGCGGGCGGATATCCCTCCCATCGACGACAAGCTGATAGACCACCGTCCTACGATACGCGTCATCGTTGCGTATCACGACCTGAACCTCCGCATGACCATGCGCCAGCCGAAATTCGCGCTCAACACGCGAGTCAGGTGCCCCATCGACAAGACGACGATAAATCGTGACCCGCTGGTCGTAAGCAGCCGAGGATACCCGGACGCTGAGCGTCATGACCTCGCCCGCCGCAAGCGTCGCCGTGAAGACGAAACGATCTACGTCGCTTGCGTCATGCAGCGTCCGCGAGATGACCGTCCCTCGGTTGAGCGCGACGCCGTCTAAGTCCCCTGCGCCGTCCTGACCCTCGTAGTCATCCGGGGGCATTGGACGCCCGTCGCAATAAGCGCCCACCATCGGCATAAACGCACGATGCGGGTGAACGGCGTGGCTGATCGCGCAAGCCGTCGTCGTCAACCCATCGCTCAGGAGGACCGTGTTTGTCACGATCCGTCCAGCGACCACTTGCCCAATGTGCTGAGGCTGATACCTGACCGGGACGGTGATCTGCGTGAGCGCGTTCGCTGGGATCGCGACTAACCAGCTCGGCGCACCGCCGATCAACCCGATGTAAGTGATCGGCGTCGTCGCCTCAACAGCGCTGACGTTGAGCGTCGCGGAGGGCGGGACCTGTTCGGTCAAGGTAAAGACGAACCCTTCGCCTATCGTCGCAATGCGTATGGCGTAGAGGACATCTTGGTAATAGCGTGGAGTCGTAGAGAGCAGGATCTTCTGTGCGCTGGCGATAACTTCAAGCGGCGAGAGGATGGTGAATTCCCACGCTTCCCCCTCGTTCGCGTCGTTGCATGTGCTGCCAGTGCAAGCGCGCACTTGCCAAGTGTAGGTGATGCCGCGCGCAAGGCTAATGGTTGCGCTCGTGCCTGTCGTTGATGCCCACGATGCGCATGGTATACCGCGCGGAACGACGCAGTACTCATAGCGCTCCGCGCCATCTGCCGACTGCCAAGCAAGCTCGACCACAGTCGTGGTGATGGCGCTATAGTTCAGCGGCTGCAGCTTGCTAAAACCATCCGCGGCGACAAGGAATGACCAGCTCGTCCCGCGGTCGGCGTCCGCGTAGATCGTGCATCCCGGGTCGGCGCAGGCCCGCACTTGCCAAGTGTAGGTAGCGCCGCGATTGAATGGACCGCCCAGCGTAGCGGTCATGTCGCTTCGGAGGATGAAGCTCGGGTCGCATGACGAAGGCGCTTCAGCGAAGCAATAGCGGTAGTGATTCACCACGCCACCAGTAATCTCCCATGTCAACCATGCTTGCACATCGGTGACGACGTCGCCATCAAACGGCGCGCGTTTGGTGGGATCCGGCGGCGTCGGCACCGTGCTGAAGCGGTGATAACTTCCGCCGTCTGCATCGCTGAAGATATTACAGAGCGCATCGGCGCAGGCGCGAACCTGCCACTCATATGTCGTGTTTTCTGCCAGCGAGGTGAGGGCATAGCTGGATCTGCCAGTCACGTCGATCCACGCCCCATCGCAACCCCCGTTGATCTGGTCGTCATAGCACAGCCGCACGGCGGACGGCGACCCGGGGACGTGCCAAGCCAGCGTGACATTTCTGCCGTGTCCCCCGCTGGCGTCAGGGGGTGAGAGCTTAGCAGGCACAGCAGGCAGGTCGATCGTTGTGAATGGCCAATGCCCACCATTATCCGCATCGACAAAGACCGAGCACAGCGCATCTGCGCAAGCGCGAACCTGCCAGCGGTACGTCGTCGCCGGGGATAAGCCGCTCACGAAGACAGTATTAGCTAATCCCACGGGGATAGTTGGGACACAACCTGGCGTCGACGATATGCAGTAACGGAAGTGATGGACGTTAGCGGTATGTGGTTCGGGATACCACCAGCTGAGGTTGAGCGTAAGCGGCTGATTCGTCGCGCCAGGAGCAGGCAACGACTTCGTGAACACAGTTGGAGTAGTGGCGATGGTAAATCGCCAAGCGCCTATATCGGCATCGCGGAAGGCCGAGCACGCCGCTTCGGAGCAAGCGCGCACCTGCCAGTAATAAGACTGGCCAGGAATACCGGTGAAAATCGTGCTTGTGGCTGTGCCGACGGATGTCAGCGGCGTGCAGCCTGGGGCAGTGCTGACGCAATATCGGTAGTGATCGACGTAAGCAGCTGGCCGCCAGATCAGCGTGACGGTGACGGGCTGCGCGGGGGCGTTATGAATAGGCGATGACTTGCTGAACGGACCGGGCAGTTGAGCAGTGGTGAAGGAGAAATGCCCGCCGCTGCCGTTTGCGTCCTTGAAGACGGTGCAGCCTGGATCGGCGCAGGCGCGGACCTGCCAGTAGTAGGTCGTATTTGGCACAAGCCCGCTGACAGCGACGAGCGTCGCGTTTCCGACTGTGATGGTTGGGACGCAACCGGCCGCTGTGGCAATGCAGTACCTATAGTGATCCAACGGCGCAGCTGCGCTTTCCCACGTCAGGGTGACCGCGAGCGGCTGATGCATTTCACCGTTGTACGGCTCGACCTTTCTAAAGTCACCCGGGCGGTTGATAACCTGGAAGGTATGCACAGCCCCGCCGTCAGCATCTCGATACAGCGTGCAGTCTGGGTCGGCGCAGGCGCGGACCTGCCAGCGATAGGTTTGGCTGGGGAGGAGCCCACTGATGGTGGTCTCAGTGACCGGCACGGCGTGATGCGGCGGAAAATCAGGGCAGGATGTCCCTGCCTCGAACAAGAGGCAATATCGGTAGTGATGCGTCCCGCTAGAGCTTGCCCAGCGCAGGGTGAGCGTGGCCGGCTGATCGGTTGCGCCATTTGATGGCGACTGCTTCGTGAAGGGCATTGGCTCGATGCTGAAGATCCGGTTTGGCCCGTCGACAATTGGCCCGGCGTCGCGGAAGACCGAGCAGCTTGGCTCGGCGCAGGCGCGGACCTGCCAACGGTAGACATTGCCATGCGCTAGGCCGAGCGGGAGGTCGGATGAGTCGATGGATGTTGTACGGCTGACCGGAGTATTTGGCGTACAAGGTGGGTTGTGCGCGAAGTCGACGCAGATGCGGTAGTGGTCAACGCCGCTTGCGCCCCCCCAAGTCAGGGCGCTGGGCGGAGCTGTGAGGACGGCGTTATGAGACGGGGTGAGTTTGTCGAAAGAGCCGGGGATATTCGCAGTTGTGAAGTCCCAGCGAGTGAAGTTGTCAGCGTCCATGAACACATAGCAATCTGGATCGGCGCAGGCGCGAATCTGCCAGCGATGGAGCGTGTTCGGCGCAAGCCCGCTCAGTGAGAACGAGTTAACAAGCCCGATGTTGGTGAACGGGATGTTCAAGCCGGCGGCGCTGGTGATTATGTAGCGATAGTGATCGACGCTCCCGGTGGGCGGTATCGTCCATGCGAGGGTCGGGTTGATGGGTTGATTCGTTGCGTTATTTCCCGGCGAGACCTTCTCGAAATGCCCAACGCAGCTATGACTGACGAGCGTCGGAGTCAACTGGCGCAGATTACCCGCGTTTCCGTCGCCTAATTGCCCATGGTTGTTATATCCCCACGCGTAGAGGCAGCCGCTGCTGCCGCGGGCGAGGGCATGGTCGTGACCATGCGCAATCGCGACGGGGGTATCCCAAGCCGGCCAACCTACCACGTTAACCGGGGTGGTGACCGGAGTTCCGAAGCTGCCGTTGCCGACGTTGCCGTGGGTATTGAGACCCCAACAGCGCAGGTGGATGTTCGGCTGTGTGGCGATCAGGCAACCGCCTTGTGGGCTCTTTGCGACGCCGGAGACGTGACCCGCGACGAATTCCGGAGTGGTTTTGTGGCCAGGGTTGCCGACGCCGAGGTATGCGTTCTGCTTGTTCTCGCCCCAGCAGTAGAGCGTGTTGGCCTTAATGGCACAAGTTGTGCTGCCGCTGGCGACCACGGCGGTGACGCCGCTGTCCATGTCTGGGACAGGGTTTGGCGTATTGATGATCGGCGGCGCGGGGACGCCGAGCTGGCCGAAGGTATTGTCTCCCCAGCAGTACAGCGCGCCGTTATGAATTGCACAGGTATGATCGTTCCCGGCGGCGACGGCGGTGACGCCATTTGTAAACACGGTGTGTTGTGGATACACGCCATAGCTATAGCCACCGTTCCCCACTTGGCCATAGGCGTTATTCCCCCAACATTCCAGTGCCCCGCTGGTGCGTATGGCGCAGGCGTGTCCTGCGCCGAAGCTGAAGCTCACGACATCGCTGACGATGGTGATGGGGGTTGTTGTCGTGAATAACGGGTCGGGCCTGAGGAGCTGAGCGGCATAGTTTTCGCCTAGACAATAGAGGTTGTTGTCCTTCAAATAGCACGAGTTGGCGACATGGCCCCCTGCCATGACCGCGCCATGTCCACCGACGACGGGTTCTGGCCGAGTAAGCCATGGCGCGGGTAGGTTAGTCATCGTGCGGTTTTCATTGTTGCGACCCCAACAGGTGAGGCGATGGCCGTCGCTTGGGATCGTAGCAGTAATAATTGCACAACTTTGATCTACGAAGGCAAAAACTTGTCCCGTCGATGAGTTATAGGCTTGCGCAGTTTTGGTGAAAAGCGCGCCGAGCAAACAGGCAAAAAGGGCGACGATAAGCTTCATCATGGCTCTATTCACCAATCAGTATCACGTGATCGTCCTCAACAGCCGCGGTGAACGCCCCAAACCCATTGAACGACCGCCATTCGTTGAGCGAGACGGTATATCGTCCCCCACACGGCGCATTTCCAGCAGCGGCGCGATTGAGCGTGAGGAGGACTTGGACGTCCTGTCTGGTGTAGCCAGAGCGACGCACGAAGTGGACGGTATAGCTACCGGATTTCATGGTCAATGTCCTCGTGACAGGATTGAACGATCCTGACGGCGAACTGACAGCCAGCTGCACGCCAGGCGTCCAAGATTCGACATCAATCCGGAACGTAAAAGTCTGTATGCCTGTGAAGGTCAGCGTGCTGCTGATGACGTCGACGTCGTTGGCGCTGTGGAAGGTGCGAGCCTGCTGCTGGGCAAGGCGGAGCACCTTCGCAGTGCGCTGGTCCTCATCCGGCTCATACATGTCCGGAGGCGGGAATGGGAGGCACTCGCTGTAGCCTGTCGGCAAGAACAGTCGATTAGGCTGCACGTTGTGTCCAAGCGGCCTTGTGATCAAGTGGGAATCATCGCGGCAATGCGTGGTCGTGGTCACACGGCGGCCGCCTTGCAGATCGGCGACGCTGGCGATGCCATACACGATCGTTGGCGTGATGACCGCGCGCGCAAAGGCTGGCAAGGTGACGCGCCAGGTTGGAGCGCCGGCGACGATTCCTTGATAGACGGCATTGCCTGTTTCATCCCTAGCGACGAACTGGCTATGTGATGGCACGACCTCGCTGACCGTGAGGGCGAGGGTTGTCGAGAGCGGGTTGGAGATGACGATGGCGTACTGGACGCGCTGGCCAAAGCGCGGAGCTGGCGTGAGCAGCGCCTTAGCAAGAGAGGCAGTCGAGGAGATGACCTCGACTGGGCTTATGGTTCGGAACTCCCACGGGGATCCGCCGTTCGCCGCCACCGGATGTAGACAGTCGGCCAAGAAGCAGGCGAACACCTGCCAGTGGTACCTTACCCCGCTCGCCAATCCGCTGACGGCGACCTGCGTCTGGGTTACTGGGACGGTGATGCTGGTCGCACATGGCGGTTCATCGGCGCGCCAGAGGCAATAGCGATAGGCGCTGGCACCGGCAGAGGGCGACCAGCGCAGGGTGGCCCCGGGCGGGACGACGACGGAGAGGGTAGATGGCGAGAGCTTGCCAAATGGGAGGCTGGCGACGTGGAAATGGTAGTGCGCCCCATCCGCGTCGCTGAAGATCGTACAACCCAGGTCGGCGCAGGCGCGGACCTGCCAGTAGTAGGTGACGCCGGGCGAGAGGTTGCTGATGGTGACACTGGTTGAGGCCCCGACATCGGTCGTCGATATGCACGCGCTGTCAGTTGTGATGCAGTAGCGATAGTGATGTGCGCCGCTTGCCATTGTCCAAGACAAGACGACGGCCGTTGTATGGATCACCGCACCTGAGATTGGAGCTTGTTTCTCGAATCTGCCGGGGATGGGCGCTGTTGTGAATCGGTGGAAGCTCCCGCTATCCGCTGGGCGCGAGATTGAACAATCGTGAACGGCGCAGGCGATGACCTGCCATTCGTAGGTGGTGTTCTGGGCAAGGCCGCTGATTGCAAATGACAGGGTAGAGCTTGGCACGCTCGTCCATGCCCCGTTACAGGCATTGTTGATGCTCTGGTCATAGCACACGCGGTAGTGGTCTACGCCCGTGGCAGCGCCCCAGCGCAAGCTCAACGCTGACGGCAGGCCTGCGGTGCCAGAGATCGGCATTGTCTTGGTGAACGGCGCAGGCAAAGCAGCGGTGCTGAAGCGCCATGTGTCGCTGTCGGCATACACACTGCAGCTTGAATTGGCGCAAGCGCGGACCTGCCAATGGTAGGTCGTCGCGGTGCTGAGCGGGCCAATTGTGGCTTCGGTCAACGCGCCGGTGGACAGGCTTGGGGTGCAACCGGGAGTTGTGGAAAGGCAGTAACGATAGTGATCTACGCCAGCGCCGGAGTGGCGCCAGCGCAACACGACGTTGGCTGGCAAGTTGCCCGCATCGTTAGGCGGCGCGATCAGAAGAGGGCGATCAGGCGGTGCAGCGACGACGAACGTCCATTCTGTTCCTCCATCTGCGTCGCTGTAGACAGTGCAACTTCGGTTTGCGCAGGCGCGGACCTGCCAGCGGTAGGCCACGCCGTGGCTTAAGCCGCCCATGCTTGTGCTGGTGACCGGGCCGACACTAGAAAATGTGCAGGGGAGGTGTGCTGGGACGCGGCAAAGCTGATAGTGGTGGACGCCGCTCGCTGGGGCCCAAGCGAGCGTCACGGTGATGCCGTGGCCTGTGCTGCTATTGGACGGAGATACCTTTTGGAACGACCCAGGCGGGGACGGCAAGGTCGTGAACGACCAAAGATCCCCGCCATCGGCATCACGATATGAGGTGCAGCTTGGCTCGGCGCAGGCGCGGACCTGCCAGTAGTAGGTTGTGTCTGGCGAGAGGCCGCTGACGGCAACGCTGGTCGATGTCACGATGTCGCCCGGCAGCGTGCACGCGCTTGCGGTCGTCGCGATGCAATAGCGGTAGTGATTTGCGCCGGCTGCGCTGTCCCAGGTCAAATTCAAAGCCAATGGCTGATCGGTCGCGCCAAAAGCGGGCCTGGACTTTTCGAAGGGACCGGGTGGGAGGAAGACGTGGAAGTGCCAGTGTCCGCTATTCGCATCGGTGTAGTCATTGCAATCCAGGTCGGCGCAGGCGCGGACCTGCCAGTAGTAGGTTGTGCCTGATGAGAGGTCACTGACGGCGACGCTGGTTGATGCCCCGACGCTTGTGCCTGGGGTGCAGCCGGACGTCGCCGCGATGCAATAGCGATAGTGGTTGACTGTCCCGCCGGCTGGGTTCCAGGCCAGCGTCGTCGAGGTAGCTGTGATGATCTGGCCATCATTTGGCGCTGTCTTGTTGAATGCTGTCGGGAAGGCCGCGGTTGTGAAGGTGTACCAGTTTCCGCTATCAGCCTCGACGTAAATGGTGCAATCCGGATCGGCGCAGGCGCGGACCTGCCAGTGGTAGGTCGTGTTGCCGCTGAGGCCGGAGACGGTGACGTGAGTGACGTGGCCTGCGCTGACGAAGGAGGCGCTTGATAGCGGCGTCGTTATCGCATAGCGGTAGTGGTTGACGCTGCTCGATCCGGTGACAATCCAGGTTAGAGTGACGGTCCCTCCATGGCCGGTGCTGCCGTTCGATGGAACGGTCTTAGTCACGGAGACCCCTGCTGGTAGGCAGCTGCCTGGGAGGACCTTTGGCGGGTGTTCTGAGGTGTCAGGAGGCAAGCCCAACTCGCCCTGTGAGTTCAATCCCCAGACATATATGCAGCCATCGCTCGCCTTGGCTGCGTGGGAGAACCAGCCATGAGAGGTCGCGAGGGCGCGCCGCGTGGGGGAGTTGAAGAAAGGGATGGCTGTTGGGGAAGCGTAGCCGGTGAGGCCGGTTCCAGCGGCGTTTGGCTGGAAGGGCCCCCAGCAATAGAGGTCTCCGCTGCTGATCAGGCAGCGGTTTGCGATCCGGATTGGTGCATTGAAGGTCAAGGTGGGGGTATAGACCCTTGGTTCATGCGAGCCGCCGGTTTGGTTTGCCAAGTTCTCGCCCCAACAGTGCAGATCTCCGCTGCGGAGGGCGCAAGTGTTTTGTTCCATAGCGACGACTGCGCTCACCCCGCTGTTGAAATCCGGCACGAGTTGGGGGGTGGTATAGAGGCCGGGGTGGCCAGCGCCGAGGCCGAGCTGGCCGACGGTGTTGCGCCCCCAGCAATACAGCGCGCCGCTGCGGATGGCGCACGCGTGTTCATGGCCGGCGGCGACGGCGGTGACGTTGTCCGAAAAGACCTGGTGTGGAGTAGTGACGTAATTACTGTCCTCGCCGTTGCCGATTTGTCCATACCTGTTGTTGCCCCAACAGTACAACCCACCGTTTCGGATCGCGCAGACGAATTCAATGCCAACCGCGACGCGGGTCGTGCCGTTCTCGAAGCCTGGGACGGGGGTTGGATAAAAGACAGGATGCGTCGTGGTGAGAAGTTGTCCATAACCATTATTTCCCCAGCAGTAAAGCGAGTTGTTATTATGAATCGCGCACGAGTTAACCGGGCCGCTGGCGATCTGGGTGATCGGAGTGGGCAGGCCTGGGACGAGCTGGAAACCGCCGAATTCAATCCCCGGCCCGCGGCCAAGCCGCCCCGATTCATCGTCATTGCCCCAGCAATAGGCGCGGCCGTTGAGGATGGCGCAGCCATGTACTGAGCCAAGCGCGACGTCTGGGGCGACGCTGCTGGCGTGGGCAATGCGCAGCGCGGCGAACAGGCTGATGACAAAGAACAGGGCATATTTCAACATAGGCTACCTTGCGCAAGTATCTTGAATCTCCCCATTGCGGAGGAACAAGCGGCAGCGATTGGGGGTAATCAAGGCGATCTGGCCGGCGCTGACCTCGGCGCGCTGGACGGTGAGCGCGTCTGGGGTCAGGTCGCGTGGGACGTTTGAGCGCGCCATCTCGCCCCAGCACAGCGCATCGCCGGCGGCAATGGCGCAGGCGGAGGCGCCAGCTGCGATCAGCTGGCCCACCGGTTCTTGCAGGGCGAGCGTCGGCGTATAGCGATGGATGTTGCTGCCGTCGCCGACCGAGCCGAGCATGTTGTTACCCCAACACCAGACTTGCGCGCCTTTGAGGACGCAGGTGAAGTCATCGCCGGCGGCGAGCGCTTGGACGTCGCGTTCCATGCCCGGCACCTGAGCGGGGGATGGGAGAAAAGCTGGTGCGGGACGACCGGCTTGGCCGAAGGTATTGCGCCCCCAGCAGTAAACGCTCCCTTCGACGATCGCGCAGGTGTGGTATCTGCCGAGCGCAACGGCGCGGATCTTGCCGGGCGGAAGCTGCACGGGTTGGGGTGAGGTGACCGGGAGGCTATCGACGCCGATGCCGAGTTGCCCGTAGGTGTTGTCGCCCCAACACGACAGGCGATTGTTGGCTAGGGCGCATTGATGCTG
>Ga0308411_10002658_pt1 | contig 12039 bp, 5 predicted proteins | sample HotsprottomLayer_2_FD_203530 | JGI IMG/M metagenome (GOLD analysis project Ga0308411, IMG submission 203530) | Hot spring phototrophic mat microbial communities from Octopus Spring, Yellowstone National Park, Wyoming, United States -... | ecosystem: Environmental > Aquatic > Thermal springs >... | reverse complement strand
ATGCCAACGGTCGCTATCAATTCACGGTTCGTGATGCCATTGGCTCCGGGCCGACCATTCGCTATCCCAGTAAGTTCTTCTTGCTGGGCGGCACCTACGGTCGGCAGACAGTTCAACGCCAGGATTTCATCATTCGCCAGACGCAACCAGAAAACTGGATCAACTTCACGAACAATGAACTCCGCGTCTCCGTGACGCAACTCAATCAGCAAATCACCGGACAAAACTTCGGCGAGATTCTGCCCGGCTCGATCAGCGGTCGGGTCTACTACGATGCCAACAAGTCGGGCACCTTCAATAGCGGTGAATCCGGTATCGCAGGTGTGGTGATCGTCCTGACAGGAGCGGATGCCTTTGGCAACTCCGTACAACTGACCACGACCACCAACGCTCAGGGGCAGTACCGCTTTGAGGGTCTGATGCCGGGCAGCTACAATCTGCAAGAGTTCCAACCGACTGGTTACGATCAGGGCAGCACGAATGTCGGCACCCTTGGAGGCACTGCTGGCCTGGATACCATCTCCGGAGTGAGACTGGGGCAGGGCGAAGAAGGCCGTGAGTACAACTTCGGAGAGACGCGTAACTCCGTTCCTCCTCCCGATCCGATTCGCACGATCACCTATCCGAGCAAGTTTTTCTTGCTCGGCGGTGTCTACCGCAGGCGTTGAGCGAATTAGCAACCTGCCATGCTGCGAAGGGGCCCGTGTGCTATCCACTGACCCCTTCGCTTATTTCCAGCCCGACAACTTGTCCGCCTGCTTGAAGAGTTGCTCGGCCTCCTGTTTCTTGCCCTGCTTTTGCAGCGTCTGGGCTAGCGAGCGAAGGATACCGACCATCAAGCTGCGGCCGAACACGCTTCGCTGGCTCAGGCTAGGCAACTTTTGCACGTCCTGCTTTAACTCTCGCAACACCTTCTCGGCACTTGCCAGATCGCCCTTTTGCCGCAGCACTTCGCCCAGCGTCAGCCGTGCCTCGAAGTTGGTCATCTGGTAAATCGGTACGCTTGGATAGCGGCGAACCAAGCTGGCGTGCAACTCCACGGATCGTTGTAGGTTGTCCAGGGCTTCGCTGATCTTGCCTCCCTGAAGTTGGATCTGCCCTAAGCGAGTCCGCGCTCTGGCGTATAACGCCTGATAGTCCGGCGTATTGGGATTCTTGCCCGCCAGGTTCTCCGCCAGACGAACGGCCTGTTGGTATCGGCTTTCCAGTTCGACACGCGGGCGGATCAGAAAAGTCGGTCGAGGTGCCGCACCAATCAGCAGTTCGATCAGGTCGGCCTGGTACTCCGGCACTGAGGGAAATTCGGCCACCAACTTTTCGAGCAGGGTTTGTGCCTGATTGCGTGCCTTGAGGCTCTCCGCGCGGTCGCGAGGCAGTAAAGCGATCGAGAGATCGTTGTAGACCCGCGCCAGGGTGTGTCGGTAGGCCGGGTTCTCCGACTCCTCGCCAACCAGTTGCTCTAGCAACTTCAGAGCCGCTCTCTGAGACTTTTCCGCTTGGGCGAAGCGCAATGTCCGCAGTTCCACGACTCCTTGCAAGTTGTAGGCTCGAGCCAGTTCCAGCCGCGCGGCTGGATCGTCATCGCCAGTTAGCAACTGGGCAGCGCGTTCGTGTTCTATTCTGGCAGCCGGCAATCGGCCTGAGGAACGCAGCACCACGCCCAGATCGTTGTGAACCTGAGCGAGTTCCAAGGGCTGCTCCAGTTCGCGCAACAGTTCCGCTGCACGACGAAACGCGATCTCGGCTGCGGGGTATTCGGCGAGTCGGAAGCGGATGGAGCCGACCAGCCGCAGAGCCTGAGCGGCTCCCTGTTGCAACCGCGGATCGCCGACGTTCTCGGTGGCAAAGCGTTCGTAGAAGCGAACCAGGTCTTGCAAAATGGCAGCCGCTTCCGGCGAGACGACCCCTATGCCGGGGCCAACCGGTTCTTCTGTGTCGCTCTCCAGGGCAGCAGCGGGCCGACCCAGAGCTAGACCGCTGGCAATGCTATCAAACGCCTCTAAAGCCAGATTCAGATTACCCTCGGCGCGATGCCGTTGTTCCTCCGCGTAGATGCGTTCCAGTTCTTCATTGGCCAGAGCGATTCGTGCCTGCTCGGCAGCCTGGATCGCTTCTCGCCATTTCCACCCTACCAGGACGTAGCCGAGCAGGACGCTGACCAGCAACGCCAGCGACAGACTGGCCACCGCCGGATTGCGGCGACACCACCGGGTCAGATGGACGAAGACATTTGCCCTCCTAGCTCGCACTGGGCGGTCGGCCAGGAACAGGTGCAGATCCTCGGCCAACTCGGCGGCATTGGCATAACGGCGTTCGGGTTCCGGGGCCAGCAACTTCAGCAGCACGGTTTCCAGATCGCTGGGCAACTGAGGAGCCAGCAATCGCGGTCGGGTGTATCGGCCTTGCAACAGTTGCGGCAGCAACTTGCTCGGATCGGTCTCGCCGTAGGCGGGTCGTAACGTCAACAACTCGTAGAAGGTCAGTCCCAGAGCGTACAGATCGCTCCGCGCGTCGGATCGTCCCTGGAATCGCTCCGGGGCGCAGTAGCGCAAAGTGCCGGCCAACTCTCCTGAGCGGGTCAGGTCAGCCTCTTCGAGCAACTTGGCCAGACCGAAGTCGGTGATCCAGACCACCCCCTGTTCGTCCAGCAGCAAGTTGGCCGGCTTGATGTCGCGATGCAACACGCCCTGCTCGTGGGCGTAAGCCAGAGCCTCGGCCACCTGCACCATCAGCCGCGCCACTGCTCGATAGAACTCCGCCGTTCCCGGAGTGGGAAACGGTGGCGACGGCAGGCGGCTCGTTGCCATCGTCGCTGTCTGAGCAACAGGGCAGTTGTTGGGCACCAGTGGATCATCGGCAGGGAACAGTTCCGTGGGAGCGACTCCGGGCAACGACGAAGGAGCCGATCGCGATGGCGTGTGGCTGGTCGGCGTCGCCTTGGCCGCGAGTCGGGCGATGAGCCGATCCAGCCCTTCGCCCTGGATATACTGCATGACGTAGTAGTGCAGGCCGTCCTGTTCGCCCACTCCGAAGACGGGGACGATGTTGGTGTGATGCAGACGACCGGCCGCCTGCGCCTCACGGCGAAAGCGTGCGACCTGACCGGGTGCGGACAGGCTCGTCTGAGGCAGCACCTTGAGCGCGACGTGCCGACCTAGCGAGACTTGTTCAGCCTCGTAGACGATGCCCATGCCACCTCGGCCGATCTCGCGCAGGATGCGGAAATCGCCCAGATGTTCGGGCAGTTGCCCCAGCGCGGATTGCGGCGACGAGGCCTTGAGGTCTTCCAACAGCGCGGCGGTTGGGAACAGATCGCGAATGTCCTCGGCCCACTGCGGATAACGCTCGACGTACTCAGTCACCGTAGGCCGTTCGCCGCGTCGCTGGCGGGCGATGTATTGCTCGGCAAGAGCTTCTACGGGATGACGGTCGGTCGGCTCGGTCATGGTAGACAGGTTTTCTCTAGAGCCGAGGTGTCCTGAGCCGACGACACCCGTCGTCGAGTGACTCATCCGCAGGCCGCCTCGACACGGATCACGATACACGTCACATCGTCGCCACAGCCGGCTGGCTCGATGATGGACGAGTCGCGATGACAGGCGACGGCGGCGGCCACCAGGTGCTGTGCCAGACGGGTGGGTTCCGTTGGCCCCTGCTCTACCAGTTTAGCCAAGGTCGGGGCATCCAGGAATACCCCTTCTTCAACCAGTCCGTCCGTGCAGAGTACCAGCACGTCTTCGGGCAGCAGTCCGAACTTATAGACTTCCGGACAACAGCGATTCTCGGAGGGCACCAATCGGCCTTGCGAGTCCAACTGGGCCACTCCTAGACAACTGTAAAGAGCCATCCCGTCGATGCCCAGCAGTTGCACCTCTTCGGGCGGCACGCCGGCCTGGAGTTCGAAGCACCGCACATCGCCATCGACAGTCAGTTGCTCGGCTTGGCCCTCGCGGATCAGATAGGCCCGGCTATCTCCCACGTTGGCCAGCAGCAGTTCGTTGCCCTGAATGACCGCTGTCACCGCTGTCGTACTCATCACATCCGTTGGCTCAAGATCTCGGTGAGGAGCCTGACTTTGTACCGCTTCCAGGATGGCCTGCGTGGCCGCCAGGTAGGCTTGTTGCAAGTGCGTCGGGGCCACCGTGTGTGCCAGAGCAGGCCGCAGATGGTCGGCCAACACGCCAATGGCCAAGTTACTGGCTTGCTCGCCGCTGCCGACGTTGGCTTGCGTAACTCCGTCGGCGACGATGGCGAGCAAGCGGTCGTCGGCCTGTTGCTCCAGCAAGTAGGCATCCTGATTGGGCATTCCCAGGATCGCATGAGAGCGGCCGATCGCGCTGGCGGCACCAGCACGACAGCGCAGCGGCGTAGTGGACGACATACGGCGACGACATCCCTCGATCGCGCCGGCTAGGGCATCTAGAAACTCGCGAATGCTGGCGGGCCGCTTCTCGGCTTCCAGGGACAGCCCCGCATGCAGGATGCCGGCGATGCCGGGAGGTAGGTGAGGACAGTAGATCCGTAGCGCGGGAATCTCGAACTGACAGGCGGCCAACCCCTCTCCAGGCAATCCCTCGGGCCAGAGGCCGGCCAGTCGGTAGTAGGCGTAGAGACTGAGGTGGAACACATCCGTGGCTGGGCCGATGCGATCGCTGCAAAATTCGCACACTTCGCGCGGAGAAAATTGCGGAGACAGTCGCAGCCCGCCCGGACACACGCCGCGCCGATGCAGTTCCACATCGAGCGAACGGACACGCACCTGGTTCTCGGACACCTCGACAGAATCGGGAGCGAAGTTGAGCCAGACGAACCCCGCCTCATGTAGCGGCTGTAGCACACGCGCCAGAAGTCGGCATTCCGTCAGCGTAGTTTCCAGCAATTGCTCCGTCGTGAGGCTCTGTTCGGGTTGCTCGGCAAGGGGGTAGACGGCATCCGGCAGGCTCTCGGCGACCACGACGGCTCCTTTTCCAACCTCGACGATGTGCAGAGGAGCCAGCACTGGAAGGCTCACACTGGCCCGATGCCGAACCATGTCGGCCAGATCGCGCCAACACAGGGAGTGAAAGCCGTAGGCCAGACAAGGCGTTTCGCCACAATGGGTCTGCAGAGGCCGCTCGAAGTCGGCCGGCCAAGCTCCCTGCCATTGCGAAAGATCGACAACCCGACCATCGGGCAGTCGGAGCGATTCGGGAACCGATTCCTCGACATCGTGCCAAAGGGGAACTTGGCAGCGATGACAGTACGAGTCATCCGGGCAAGGCTGTGAACAACTGGGACAAACGACCATCTCCCAATCACGCTCCCTGAATTGAAAGGCAATAGCGAGCGGTGCAGTGTCAACAGTCGCTAAGCGAGCGAATCTGAGCAAGTTCTCTCGACCGCCGAATCCAAGCGCTGGAAGCCCCTCTCCATGGTGCAATCGTTACGGTCATCCAGAGTGGAGCCGCCGTGCGGCGCGGCGCAAGTTTCCGGTCTTCCCTGGTTTTCTAATGGCGAGTGAACTCGATAGAATACATTGTAGGGAATGGCCCCTGTGGAGTCGCCGGTCATGACCAGTCCAACGCGGATACGAGTTCTGCTCTTTGTGGTGGCGATCGGCCTGTTGAGCGGTCTGGCCCTGGCGCAACCACCTGAGATCCCACCGTTTGATCCGACAGTCAAGCCAGGCGATCCTCCGCCGGTGCCGGGCTACGAAACGCCGACCCCGGCGGAAAATCCGTCGCTGCCACCGCCCAATCGAGTGCCCCTACCGGACACGCCGACAAACGCCAACGAGCCAGAAGTTCTCGGACGTGGCCCGATTCACGAAGGCTTTGCCCAGCCTGGGGCCAACGTGACCCAGCCTGGCCCAGTCGTGCCGCGTCAACCTCCCGAACCCATTGAAGAGATACCGCCCGACCAGCGGCCCGAAGGGGACAATGTCGCCTGGATACCCGGCTACTGGAGTTGGGACGAGGAACGCAACGATTTTGTGTGGGTCAGCGGCTTCTGGCGTGTCGTACCGCCGGGGCGGAAATGGGTGCCGGGCTACTGGACGCGGGCCGACGGCGGGTATCGCTGGGTCAGCGGTGCCTGGGTCGATGCCGCGCAGCCCGAGGTGCCCTACGCAGATACACCGCCGCCGGAATCGCTCGATGTGGGGCCGTCCATTCCGCCGCTGGAGGAGGATTCCATCTATGTGCCGGGGTCGTGGATCTACGCCGGCCGCTGGCAGTGGCAGCCCGGCTTCTGGTGCCCGCCGCGAATCGGCTGGGTGTACTGTCCGCCGCGTGTCTGCTGGACACCGCGCGGCTTCCTATTCACGGCCGGCTACTGGGATCGCTGTCTGGCTACTCGGGGTGTGTTGTTTGCTCCGGTGTGGTGTCCGCCACGACTGCTGGCCCGACCCGGATTCGTGTTCCGACCGGCCTTCGCCGTACCACACTCCGCCTTGCTAGGCGCGTTGTGGATTGGCCCAGGTCGGCGGCATTATGCCTTCGGCGACTTCTACGCTCGCCGCTATCTGGATCGCGGTTTCCAGCCGTGGGCCGTGGCCGGGCCGCGCCTACGCGATCCGCTGTTCCTCCATTATGCGGCACTGAACCGGAACAACCCGGCCTGGCAACGCGGGCTGGTGAGTACCTACGAAGGTCGGCTGCGAGGCACTGTCGCTGTACCGCCGCGTACTCTGGCCGCGCAGCAGCAATTGCTAGCTCGTGACCGTCAGACCCCGCAGGTGGTTACAGCTCTGAACAGCTATCGCAACGACCGACTGCCTCTGACTCGCGTTGCCGTTTCGGAACGTCAGGAAAGCAATCGTCTGCTCAACAACTATCGCCAGGCCATTGCCGAGCGTCAGCGTGTCGAGACGCGTCCGGCAACGGGGCTGAGGCGACCGGAAAGCCTGTCCTTGCAGCGATTGCCGACTCCTTCCGCCCCTGTGGCCGGCCGGCCTGCAACCACTGCGACCACTCGCCCGCAGAACCCTCGGCCTTCCACCTCACTGCGGCCATCGACTCCGACGCAACTGACACCGACCGTGCCTCGGCCCGATCTCGCGCGGCCCAGTCCGACGCAGCCGTCCGTCACTCGCCCGACACCAACCGTGCCTCGGCCCGACCTCGCGCGGCCCAGTCCGACACGGCCCGCGCCGGTTACGCCGCGACCGCAAGGGCCACAGCCGACACCCACTCCCCCGACACGGCCATCGGTTGTCAATCCGACACGACCCAGTCCGGTCGTGCCGCAGCCAACGCGGCCGACACTGCCAGGACGCGATTCGCCGCTGGTGCGTCCCAGCCCGAGTTCACCGCCGACGATGACGACACGTCCCACGATGCCGATGCCCTCGAGTCCTCGGCCCACTCCGAGCATTCCTCGGCCCAGCACGCCGTCGCCGACTTACACGCCTCGGCCTGCGATGCCGTCGCCGAGTTATACACCTCGACCCTCCATGCCGTCGCCGAGTTATACACCTCGGCCCAGCGCGCCGAGCATGAGTCCTGCCCCTTCGCGCGGAGGGGCACCTCCCGCCCGTGGGTAGTGCCCCCCCGGCACGAGGACGGCGTTGATTACTCGCCGCAGACGTACTGGGCAAAGAAGTGACAGGCTCCCTCGGCTGGAGGGGTTTGACATGGCGGTCTCCAAAAGGAACAGGATTTCGCCAAGACCATCTGGCGAGAGGCTTATCGGCGTATTATAAGTGTAGGGAGTTCGATTCATCGAATCGCGACTTAGCGAGCCGCCCCGCGTTAGCGGGCGGAGCGGCTACCTCCACCCGCTGACGCAAGGTGGCTCGCTGGAGCGAGATTCCCCTATTCACCATCTTCAAAGCGAAGGTGCTATGCGAGCCCAGTTGATGCCTCTGGACGGCGGCTCACCGATCGACATCGCCAAGGATCTGGTTGTTGTCGGACGCAAGGAAGATTGCGATGTGCGACTAGATCACAAGAGCGTGTCGAAACTGCACTGCGTGATCGTCAAAACCGATGGGCTGCTCCTGCTGCGTGATCTGGGCAGCACCAATGGCACCCGCGTCAACGGCACGCGAGTACGACGAGCGGCTCTGTTGCCCAACGATCAGTTGACGATCGCGCATTTCAAGTTTCGCATCCTCCTGGGGCCAGATGAACCCCCTCCCTCACCTCCGCAGTCCGATTTTGACAACACCCAGGCCCTCGATGCCAAGGAAGCGGCTCGGTTGATGCAAGGCAAGGCCAAGGCCGAACCGCCGCCTCGCGAAGCGTTGCATCGCAATCAGTTGCCCGATGTGTACCCCGATTGAATCGGCCACACTCTTTCTCGTCGCCGAACTGGTTCTTCGACGGGCAATCTGCCTACAATAAAGGCATGAACAAGCCAGATTTGACCCTGTACTACGATGGCCTGTGTCCTCTCTGCTCGCGGGAGATCGATTACTACCGCAAGAAGGTGGCAGGCGACCCCGGCGTTAGCTTTGTGGACATCACCGCTCCCGACTTTGTCGCCGAGCAACACGGCCTGGATGCTCATCGCGTGCATCGCGTTATGCACGTCCGCTACGACGGCAAAGTCTACACCGGCCCCGATGCCTTCCTGGCCATCTGGAAGCGCATTCCCGGTCATGCCTGGATGGCACGAGTGGGTAGCTGGCCCGTGATCTACCAACTCGGCTGGCTGGCCTATCATGCGTTTGCCTGGATTCGGCCCCTGTTGCCGCGTCGCAAACGCGACTGCGAAACGGGAGCGTGCCAGCGTTGATCGCAAGACTGGGACTACTTGTCCCTTGCGACCTTCTGCCGCAGCCGAGTGCGGAACTGCTCTAGCCGAGGTTCCTGCGGATCGAGTTTCTCCAATCGAGCGAGCCATTGAGTGGCTTCGGCCCATCGGCTGTTGGCCAGCAGGCGATCGACCAGTTCGCGAACCAGCCCTGGATTGTCAGGATCGGCGTTGATTTGCTGAAGGAACAAATCCCGCGCGGCCGGCCACTGCCCCTGGGCATCGAGGAGTTGCGCCAGTCGCCATTGTTCCAGGGTTGACAACGGCAAAGCCCCCGTGCGCGACTGAAAGGCTTGCAAAGCCGCCGCTCGCGTTTCTGGACGCGAGGCCCGAACCAGCCAGGCTACACGGTCGTCGAGTTCGGGTTCGGCTCCTTCCTGGCGATTGCGGGCCAGCAAAGCCAGAGCGGCATCGACGTGGTCAGCAGCCTGTTCTGGTGCCGTCCAGGCCAGCGCAAGTTGTCGCCGCAGATCGGGTATTTCTTCCTCCAGCAACTGCCCCGCCAGAGCCAGGGCACTACGGAGTAACGGCACGGCTTTGAGAGGCTGGTTGATCCGCAGATACAGAGCCGCCAACCGCTGCATGACCCTGGCGTTGCGAGGTTGCTGGGCGAGCAACTGCTGATAAGCGGCCTCGGCCTGACGGAAGCGGCCCAGGATTTCGTGACTCTGTGCCAGAGCCAGTTCGCGTCGCCTGGTCGGGATGCTCTGCATCATCTCCTGGATCGCCTGTTCGACCTCTGCGGGCGTTCCGTGTCGATGCAGAAAGTCGATCAGTGCTAGGTGCGTTTCGGGATCGGCTGGGGCACGCTGGACGATGCTTTGGAGAATGTCTCGCGCTTCGATGGTACGCTTCATGGCATCGAGTTGTCGAGCCAGCCAGAGTTGATCGTCCACCGAAGGAGAATCGGCCGAAACGGCACGATGGGCCAACTGGGCCGCCCGGTCGTAGCGTCCAGTGGCCACGGCCAACTCGCAGGCCAGTCGATTTAATGCGGGGCCGGCCCTTCCTGAACGCAGCGCCTGATCGAGCCAGTGGAATGCCTCGGAGTAGCGTTGCTTCTGCGAGAGGATCTGCACGGCACGAATCAACACGCGGGAACTGGGTTCGTTGAGACGCAGTGCATCCAGATACGCCTTGAGAGCCTCCTCGGAGCGCCCTTCCAGATCGGCCAGACGACCGGCCAGAACGGCCGGTCGCGACCAGTTAGGCCGAGCAATCCGCAGTTGGGCAATCAGAGGCCGAGCTAGGGTCAGGTTGTCTCGACGAACGGCGTCGTCGGCTCTCGATTCGGCCTGGGTGAGATACCAGTCCGCCTGAAGTTCGCGCCAGCGACTGCCGAGTTCGCCTTCGAGTTGTCGAATCTGCTGGATTCGGCTTTGTGCCTGGGGAAAGTCGCGGCGAGACAGCGAAACCCGAGCCAGTGCCTGTCGCGCTGAGAGGCTGTCCGGGTCGCGGGCCAGCAGCGACTGGGCCAACCGTTCCATGTCCTTGCTGTTGCGAACCTGGGTGTACAACTCCAGCAATCGCTCGTCGAACTGCCGTCGCTGGGCAGGGGCCAGTTTCTCGGCCAAGGACTCCAGATGATGCCACTCACGATTGCGAATGGCAGGGGGCTGCAGGGCCAGACGATCCGCTTGCAAGAACAGCCAATCCAGGCGATTGGCAAATCGTCGCTCACCTTCAACCAGTAGAGCGCGGGCTTCGGCTAATTGTCCCTTCCAGGCCAGTTGATCGGCCAGAGCAAACAGCAGCCGCGGATCGTCGGGATGCTGCTGCTTGGCTCGTTTCAGTTCCTCCACGGCAGCCGATTCCTGACCGCGTTGCGCCAGCATGTCGGCCTGGAGCAAGCTCCGCTCCGCCTGCCACGCGGCAATGTCTTGCAATTGCTGAAGAACGGCCTCCAGTTCGCTCCAATCGCGTTTCTCCGCAGGAAGTGATCGGTTGGTTTCCAGCAGGGCACGGCCGAGCAAGGGAAGGACGGCTTGGGCGGTCGCTGGCTCCTTCTGGAGAGGCCGCAGGATCGGCAGAGCCGCCGCCGCCTGACCGTACTGCAAAAGCAATTCGCCGAGTTGGAGCCGCGTTTGTGGAGTCGGTTGTAGCCGCATCGCCTGCCGGAGCATGTGGATCTGCTCGTCGGGAGCCTGCACTTGGCCAAAGCAGTCCACCAGATGTCGTAGCGTTTTCTCTCCCTCGGCAGCCGATAGATCGCCGGAAGCCAGGGCTTGTTCGTACAAGGAGATGGCCTCGAGCCATCTGGATCGAGCCTGAGCCAGGCGGCCGCCCAGGTACAGAAAGCCGCCATTGCTTCCAACCCCGCGCAGGCTCAACCGACAACGCCCAGCGGCTTCGAGTTGGTTCTGCTGCACTAAGATGTCACCTCGGATCAGCAAGGCTCGGCTATCGTTGGGAGACAGAGCAAGAGCACGCTCGACGGCTTTCAGAGCGGCGGACAGGTCGCCACTGTCCTGTTCGGCGCGGGCCAGCCCCAACCACCAATCCACGCGGTCGGCTTGCAAGGCTAGAGCCTTGCGCCATTCGACGCGAGCCAGTTCAGGCAGTCCTCGACGCTGGGCCATGTCGGCGCGAAGTTGCCAGATGTCCGGCTGCCGCGGATCAAGGCGAGCAGCCTCGGCCAGATCCTCCTCGGCGCGGTCGAATCGGCCCGTGTCTCGGCGATGGCGGGCACGAGCGATCCAGACGGCTACATTACGCGGATCGGACAGCAGGACGTGTTCCAGAACCGCGTCGGCCTGCTTGAGATCGCGACGCTGGGTCAGCAAGCGAGCGAGCAACGCCCCCGCCTCGATGTCGCGAGGATTCTGCCGCAGAATCTGCCGCAGCGTGGTCAACGCGGCCTCGGACTGTTGGCACTCCTGTTGCAGTTGGGCCAGCAGCATCCGCAAGGGGACATCGTCGGGGAATCGAGCAAGAGCGGCTTCGATCACCTTGAGTGCCTCGGTGGGTTCGCCCACCTCTAGAGCGAGTTGTCCGACACTGCGGACGGCTTCCAGCGGAGCATCGGCACGCTGCACCAGGGGCAGGAGCGTTTGCAAGGCGCGCCAGCGATCGGCGGGATACTGGGCCGTGCGAGCTAGCAACAGAGCGTAGCGAAGTCGAGTTGCCTGATCGGCGGGATGAAATCGCAAATACCGACTCAGAGCCACGATTTCCTGTTGCGTATCGCCCTGCTCGCGGGCATCGTCAGCCAACTGATACTGGTTGTTGGCATAACGACTCATTTGCCAGCGATGTACCCCATATCCCCCCAGTACAACAGCGAGCAACACGGCAAAGGTGGCG
>Ga0308411_10002657_pt1 | contig 12043 bp, 14 predicted proteins | sample HotsprottomLayer_2_FD_203530 | JGI IMG/M metagenome (GOLD analysis project Ga0308411, IMG submission 203530) | Hot spring phototrophic mat microbial communities from Octopus Spring, Yellowstone National Park, Wyoming, United States -... | ecosystem: Environmental > Aquatic > Thermal springs >... | reverse complement strand
GGTACCAGAGATGGTAAAATAGGAAAAGGAGGTGGCCTTAATAAAATAAGAATCACTGGCCTTGATAAATAAGAACAGCTGGCCTTGATAAATAATATTCACCGGCCAGATTGATAAGAATAGGCACATCATACCGTCCCTTAATGATTTTACTGCCTGAGCGAATGACCTCAATGGTAAAACTATTAATCGACTAATAATGACATTATTCACAAAAAAGGCGATGCCGTGCACAATCACTATAAAAACCACAGCGGTTATTATTATTTTTTTAGAAATAGAATTGACCCTTTTTGTTGAAAAATTGATATCTATTGTACCAAGAGCGGATTTACCTATAGTTATCGGATACCTAAGATTATAGCCTTTTTCTTTTGTCTCTTCTGATACTGCCTTTGCAATAATCTCCCCATCGCTACGGGTTACTATTAAAGACCTTATATTTGAATCATTGACTATTTCACGAACATATCTCTCCATGGTTACATAATCATGAACAAGCATAGAGTCCTTTGCAACAGTAGAAAGTATCCTCGCTATCGAATCTCCCTTGTCCCTCATATCATTAATAACTATTTTACGCACCACAGCAATAGATGTGACACTAATAAATATTGTCGAGATTATCATAAAAAAGCTAAGTATTTTGTAAAATTCTTCCTTTATGCTCATCTGCCTTCAACAAAATTGACCACTTTTCTGGCATCTAAAAAATCACTATCTTTCACAGCTGAAAAACCGATGAATTCAGGGTCGATGCTCGTAAGAATAGTTGTATCATTAAGATTTAGAAGTGCATCTTTTAACTTTTCCTTGATATCAGGTGAAAGTCCTTTTCTGCAAACTATAACATGAGGCGGGATACGAAAAGGTCCTCCAATAATCTTTATTGGACGATCTCTGTATTTCTCATAGATATCCTCTCTTACACCACCGGCGTCAAAATCTCGATGGGATACAGCAAGGACAACTCTGGAATGACTGCCCAGATAATCGTAATATTTCAGATCTTTAAGCCTGACCCCTGCTTTATTTAAGAGGTAACGGGGATAAAAATGGCTTCCATAAGATTGTGGGTCGCCAAAGGCAAAAGACTTTCCTTTTATATCTTTGAGTTCCTTAATGCCACTTTCTTTATGAGCAATTATCACCATACTGTCTATTCGGTTATCTCTCATCAGAAACCTTGCTATTAATTCTACGCCCTTGAACTTATCATTAACCCTTATATAAGGCGAAGGCCCCATAAATGCAATGTCCACCCTTCCCTCACCTATATTCCTGATGTTTGAGATATAATTAGGAGCTATCACAAGACTTACCTTTAATCCTGTTTTTTGAGATAAATATTGAAGCAATCGGTTGAAGTCCTGGTAAATCCTTGACGGATTATCATAGGCATATATTCCAAAGATCAATTCTGATTGTCTTTCAGCATATAATGCCAGATCAGATGTCAGGATAAAAATACAGAACATAAGAAACAAAAGTTTGCCTGTCTTTTTAGTCTGCTTCATGTCCTCTATCATCTTATTATAATAGTATAGCATTTTTCCTCTTGACAAACATATCAAAATTGATTTATATATAACTAAAAACCTTCTGGAGGCATGAAATGCTTAAAGAGTTTGCATCATATGTTACATATGGTCTGATTAAGCTCGAGCAAGGCTCACGACTCGGAGATGCAATAGAATTCTTTATATATGACACGATTAAGATATTTTTGCTTCTGTCGGCTATTATATTTGTCATATCCATCATCAGGAGTTATTTTCCTCCTGAAAAGACGAGAAGGATCTTATCGCATAAAAAAGAATTTATAGGTAATATCCTTGCCGCTCTGCTCGGGGTGGTAACCCCCTTCTGCTCCTGCTCGGCAGTGCCTCTTTTTATTGGCTTTGTTGAGGCAGGTGTGCCACTTGGTGTGACATTTTCATTCTTAATATCATCTCCAATGGTAAACGAGGTTGCCGTGGTTCTGCTCTGGGGTCTCTTCGGATGGAAGATTACTGCTATTTATATTGGAACGGGTCTGCTCGTAGCAATCTTTGGAGGGTTTATTATAGGAAAACTAAAACTCGAGAAATGGGTTGAGGAGTATGTTTATAAATTTAAAACAGGCCAGACTATGGAGGTTGAGAGCAAGTCATTCAGAGATAGGCTTGAGTATGCAAGGTGGAATACTATGGATATTCTCAAGAGGGTTGCACTTTTCATTATCATTGCCATTGCCATCGGTGGTTTTATCCATGGTTATGTTCCTGAGGATTTTCTTGCCAGGTATGCTGGCAAGGGAAATCCCTTTGCAGTTCCAATAGCTGTTGCCCTCGGTGTGCCCCTTTATTCAAATGCAGCAGGTGTGCTTCCAGTGGTATATGCCCTTATGGAAAAAGGCATGAGTATAGGCACGGTGCTTGCCTTTATGATGGCCGTTACTGCTTTGTCTTTGCCAGAGATGATAATTTTGAGAAAGGTCTTAAAGATTCAATTGCTGGCAGTGTTTGTCGGGATTATGACGATAACAATAATGGCAGTGGGGTATATGTTCAATGCGATATTGTAGGAAGAGAAATTATCCAAATAGAATTGTTAGAAGGAATTTTAGCTTTTCTTTCGTGATGCCAGCCTTTTTGAGAATATTATGGAGTGTTCCCTTTTTGAGAGGTCTATTGGAATGTACTGGAACAGGGATAGTAATTGCACCTTCTTCTGTTATTTTATGGTATATGCGATGTGAGCCTGTTTGTCTTACCATTTTAAAGCCATCTTTTTCCAGGACAGAACATAAATCTTTACCTGAGATAGAAGGGAGTTTATCCATTCACTACGAGTTCAAGCTCCTCTTTTATAGAATTTTTAGAAAAATAAGGAATATTCTCTATGCCTACTACTTCTATATATCCACTGGCAGCATCTTTCAGCATCTCTATCGCCTCTTGCACAGTTTCACCTTCAGTGGTAATGTCAAGTTCAGGACAGTAAACTACATAGCCGCCTTCTTCAGCAGGTATCAATTCAGCGGTAATTTTTATCTTTCTCATGACTTTTTACCTCCCTTTTTTAACATTATACCACAGGAGACAGGGATATGCTGAAACTCACAATAAAGTGGCAGAGGCTTGTGGATGAAGCTCAAAGGACATGCCCGAGATGTGGTGGAACCGAGGAAGAGCTTGAGAAGGCATATCTAAAACTGAAGGAGGTACTTCAGCCCCTTGGCATTGAGGTTGTTTTTGTTAAAGAGGAGTTGAGGATGGAGGATTTTAAAAAAGCCCCTCTCGAATCGAACAGGATATGGATTGCTGGAAGAGGTATTGAGGAGTGGCTTGGTGCAAAGACTGGTCAGAGCCAGTGCTGTGACCTATGCGGTGATTCAGAATGCAGGACAGTAGAGATTGGAGATAATGTCTATGAAACGATACCCTCATCATTGATCATAAAGGCAGGTTTGATTGCAGCTGCAGAACTCTTACCGATAAAGACACCGTATAATAGTAAAATTACCCTGATTAGAAGGGAGAAAACATGAAAATCGATTGTTACATGTCTTTGAGATGCGGTTCGGAAGATGCATTGAGAGAAAATATCTCAAAGGCTCTGGAGCTTGAGGGCATTATTGCTGAAGTGAATTTTTACAGAATTACAGAAGATCAGGCAAAGTCAATGGGATTAAGGGGTTCTCCTTCAGTTCTTATTAACGGACATGATATTCAGCCTGTTGAGATCGAGGGGTTTTCTTGAAGGGTCTTTATTGATGAGTCTGGAAGGCTTACAAATGTCCCTTCTGTTGAGATGATAAGAAATAGGGTAAAGAGTGAAATAGGTGAAGGGGTTCACCAGAACAATAAGGAGGTTTAGAAGATGGAGATCAAGGTATTGGGTCCAGGGTGTGCTAATTGCCACAAGATGGAGGAACTCGTAAGGAAGGCTGTAAAGGAGCTCGGGATTGAGGCAAGGATCGAGCATGTGACAGATATTCAGGAGATTATGAAATACACCATGTCAACCCCGGGTCTTGTTGTCAATGGTAAGCTCAAACATTCAGGAAAGCCATTGCCAAGTCAGGAGAAGGTAAAGGAGTTGATAAGGCAGGAGATGTGACATGTGCTGTCACTCGATGAATAAAAGACTTGCGAAAGTTACGGATGTATCACGATATGTCCCCACACTTCTTATCTTTCTATTATTATTTTTTGCAAAAGATCTATCCGCTAATGAAGGCAATCTCCTCACGCTCAAGGATTGTATCAATATAGCTCTCAAACAGAGCCCTCTCATCAAGACATCAGAACTCGATATAGATGCATCCAGCGAAGGCTATAAGGCATCAAGGGGTGCAATCCTTCCGAGGCTTGATTTGAATGCTTCATATCTCAAAGAAAATCAAGACATACCCTTTATCCCTGCTCAGAGTACAAAGATTCCGGCGAAGTTCAGCGATGAGGTTTATTCATGGAACATATCAATGAAGATACCTCTGTATGAAGGTGGAAGGCTCTGGTCACAGATAAATGTCTCGAGCGTCGAAAAAGAGATACAGGGACTTAAAAGAGATTTTACGATTCAGGATGTAATTGCAAACGTTACCAATACATTCAATAAGCTTTTGCAGTTAAAGGAATTGAGATCTGCTTATCAGAAATCAGTGGAGGCGCTTGAAAGGCAGAGGGAAAATACATCACTTCTCGTAAAGACAGGCAGGGCTGCAAATATTGAACTTTTAAGAATAGATGTGCAGCTTGCCAATGAAAGACAGAATCTCATAAAGACAGAGGAGGCCATGAACCGCACCAAAAATACCCTGGCATTCCTTATGGGAATCAAGTCTATCGAAGGAATAGAGGTATCTGGAAGCCTTGAAAAAAACGAAAGGTTAGAATCCGTTAATGTGGATGAATTGATAAGGGCAAGACCTGACGTTTTACTGTTTGAAAAGAGAGTAGCTCAGTCAAAAATAAAGGTAGATATAGCATCATCAAAGAGATACCCCTCTGTATCCCTTGTTGGCAATTATGGCAATCGTGCTGGCAGCGGGATGAATGATAGAGAAGAGGTCTGGGAGGCAGGGGTTGTTGCCTCTTTAAATATTTTTGATGGAGGCATAACATCTGCTGAGATAAGACGTGAAAGGATATTGCTTGAAAAGGCAAAAGAAGAACTCAGACAGGCAGAACTGAGGGCAAGGCTTGAGATCGAGAATGCCCTTTCTTTATTAAAAGAGGCAGAGGAGAGACTTAAGGCATCTGAAAAGGCAGTAGCCCAATCTGAAGAGGCATTGAGAATAGAAGAACTGAAATATAAGACAGGAGCAGGAACTATTACGGATGTCTTGTTAGCACAATCAGCAATGAGTCTCTCCAATGCAAATTATTATCAGGCATTATATGGTTACAATACTGCGATCACAGAATATAAACGAGCAGCAGGAATATTAGAGGTGAGAAGATGAAAAAGATAGTAGCTATTGTTGTGGCATTACTATTAATTGCATCAGCAGTAATTGTTATTAAAAAGAAAAAGGCCGCGATCGAAAAGACTCCCACAGTGACCTCATATCCTTTGCCTGTAGATGTGGCAGAGGTAAAAGAGGGAAGCATCTATAAGGCATCGCATTATCTTGGGAAAATCATGCCTCTTAATTCTGCTGACATCTCTCCCCGCATCACTGGAAATATCATATCTGTTAATGTCAGAGAGGGTGATCATGTCTATCGTGGACAGCTCCTTGTCTCGATAGATGACAGGGCATTAAAAGAAAAAGAGTCAGCACAGCTTCTGGAGACAGCCTCTGTAGAGGCACAGATTTCAGGTGCAAGGAGTGTATATGAAACACAATTAGCTATTTATGAACGGGATAAGATGCTTTATGAGCACGGGGCCATCTCCTTAGAGACACTTCAGAAGTCAAAGGCATTGAAAGACTCTGCCATGTCACAGGTTAGTAGCCTTGAAGAAAAAGTAAAGGCATTAAAAAACATCTATAAATCATTAGAAATAGAAACCTCTTATGCAAAGCTATATGCACCATTTGATGGAGTAGTGACCAAGAGGCTTCAGGAACCGGGTGACCTTGCAGTGCCTGGCAAACCGGTATTGACAATAGAGGGCAAATCTGGTTTTAAGGTCTATGTACTGATTCCACAGACAGAGATACCATTGGTGAAAAAAGGCAGCAAGGTAATAATCTCGGATGGTCAGAATAAGATAGAGACATCCATAAGCCGTGTCTATCCATCGACAACAGCAGGTACGATGGGGGCGATCGAGATAGACATGGCAGACAGGCCATTTAATATACCATCAGGTGGAGCTGTCGGGGTTGATGTCATAACAGGAAAGATCGATAAAAAATTGATTGTGCCTCTAAATGCCCTGCTCGAAAACCAGAGGGGCAGCTTTATCTATAAGATATCTGACGGCAGGATAAAGGTGATTAAGGTTCTGGTTGCAGGTAAAAATAGCGAATATGCCGGTGTCATAGGTGATATAAAAGATGGAGATACGGTTGTTGTTGGAGATGAAGGAAAACTATTGAGACTGTCAGAAGGCATGATGGTTATTCCTCAAAGTGAGAGGAAAAGATGAAACTCACAGAAAAATACCTCAAAAGGCCTTACCTCATCATCTCTCTTATTCTGCTTGCTGCATTTGTGGGAATCATCGGATTTGAGAAAATCCCTATAAACCTGTTTCCAGATAGCGATTATCCTCAGATAGCAGTGGTAGTTCCATATCCAGGTGCATCTGCAAAGGATATAGAAGATAAGGTTACAAGGCTTATAGAAAAAGAACTCAATACACTGGACGGATTGAGGAAGGTATCCTCATCCACTAAAGATGAGATTACCGCTATACTGGCAGAGTTTGAATATTCAAAGGGTCTTGAGGCGGCGGCAACTGATGCAGCAAATGCCCTCAAAAAAATAGAAGGACAGTTGCCTCAGGACATAAGACCACCCCAGATATTCAAGATAAGCAAGGCAACACAGCCCGACCTGATCCTTTCTCTGACTCCAAAAGAAAACTCTCCATATGACCTCGCAAAGATAAGACAGATGGCAGAGAATGAGATTAAAGAGGACCTTTTGCGTATAAAGGAGGTTGCAAATGTAGAGGTCTTTGGAGGCTATAACCCCGAGCTTACTATTGTTATAGATCCTGACCGTTTAAATGCCCATGGCATTAATATAAGCCAGGTGATTACTGCTATAACATCCCAGAACCTCAATATCCCAAATGGTCTGATAATAAGGGATAAGGATCAGTATATCTTAAAAACCCAGGGAGAACTGACAAAAAAGGAGGACGCTGGAGACATTATCATTGCCCGTATTGGAGATGGAAATCTCTATCTGAAGGACATTGCTGATATTATCCCCGGTTATCAGGAAAGGCAATCCCTCTATCATGGCAATGGCAAACCAGCAATTGGCATAAGCATCCTTCGTTCTCATGAAGGAAAAGATATGGATACCATTCATGCAGTCGAAAAGGCGCTGCCAGCGCTAAAGGCAAAATATTCGATGATAGACTTTGAGATCTCCGATACCCAGAAAGAGCTTATAAAAAAGAGCGTTGACAACATGATTGATGCCCTTCGTGATGCAATAATAATGACCGTTTTTGTGATATTCCTGTTTCTGGCTGATATCAGGGGAATGATTATAGCTGCCATATCGATTCCATTCACTTATCTGCTCACATTTGCAGTCATGTACATAATGGGGATGGAATTCAACATGGTTACCCTCACAGGGATAATATTAGCAGTTGGTATGCTTCTTGACGACGCCATTGTAGTCATAGAAAACATAGAAAGGCGTTATCACCAGAACAAAGAAGATTTGAAAACTGCAGTATTTGGTGGAACCGATGAAGTAATGCTCGCCATATTCTCTGGAACTTATGCAACCATTATGGTATTGCTCCCTATAATATTCATCGGAGGTTTTGTCCAGACCATCTTGAGACCTTTGGCTGTAACACTAACAATTGCCCTTGCAGCATCCTATGTTGTATCAGTAACAATCATACCCATCTTCGCACCATTAATACTGAAAACAGAAGCAAAGAAAAATAAACTTGAAAGATTGACCCAACTCTTCGATCATTATATCGTTTCCTCTGTACAGGACTTCTTTGTTGGCATACTGAATACAGCATTAAAACACAGGGCCATGTTTCTTATCGGTGCGGCAGTTGTCCTCATATTCAGCATAAAGCAGATGCCTCTTGTTGGCAGGGACCTCATGCCACCAATGGATACAGGAATCATAAAGATTAATTTCGAGGCAGACTCGAATACATCACTTGCACATGTCGAGAAGATATTGAACAGGATGGAATCTATCATAAAAAAGACCTCGGGCATAGAGAGAATCTCTACAACCGTTGGTTCGGAACCGGGTGTCATAAGCTTTGGAAGCGGAAGGATTGCCCAGCAAGGTACCATCACCATTCACCTCGTTGACAGATTTCATAGAAAGGAATCCATTTGGCAGATAGAGGACAAGCTGAGAAAGGAATTCAGAAATATACCAGGTCTGAAATTTGTAGATGTCTTTGATTATGGTGCAACAGCCATGTCATCGATAAAGGCTCCTGTTGACATTATGATAAGCGGACCCGACCCTAAGATCATAGATGCCATAGGCTCAGATGTAATGGAGAGGATGAAAAAGGTTCGTGGACTTACGAGCATATCAAGGAGCTGGACATACGATAAAAAAGAATTGACATTTAAAGTTGATATGCAACGAGCTGCTATATATGGTATATCTCCTGTTACTATATCACAGCAAATAGCGGCAGCAGTTAGAGGAGGCATATCCTCTGTATTCAGGATTCCTGGCGAGGACGGATATTTTATAAGGGTGCGATTTTCAGATGAGTTCAGGGATAATCTTTCATCTATAGAATCCATGCTAATTCAGACACCAAAGGGGGCAGTGCCTGTAAAAGAACTCGGAATATTTGAATCTATTAAAACCCAGACATCAATGTCCCGGCAATACCTCCAGCCAACGCTGGATATCTATGGCTACAGGAGCACAGCAGCAATATCACATATCCATAACGATATAGACAATGTCCTTAAGGAGATCAAATTGCCGCCAAACTATACAATTAGCCATGAAGGCGACCTGAAACAGATGAAAGAATCATTCGTCAGGCTTATTGCTTCATTAGCGATTGGGCTGATACTGCTCTATTTCTCCCTTGTGCCAGCGTTTAAATCATGGATACATCCTTTTACTATAATGTCTGCAATCCCTCTTGCATTGATTGGCGCGATATGGTCAATGCTGATTACAGGAAAACACCAGTGCATGCCCTCGTTTATGGGAATGATCCTCCTTGCCGGCATAGTAGTTAAAAACTCTATTCTGCTCATAGACTTTATCGAAGAGGCAAGGGGTAAAGGCAACGGCATTGCAGATGCGATTATTGGAAGCGTAAGGGTGAGGACAAGGCCAATACTTATGACGGCAGTCGGCACAAGTGTTGGAATGATACCGATTGCACTGGAATGGGCAATAGGCCTTGAGAGGCTTTCGCCTCTTGCTGTTGTCGCAATTGGAGGGCTTATGATCTCGACATTTCTGACACTTATTTATGTGCCAATCTTATACAGTCTATTCGATGAATTAAAGGAAAAGATAAAAGTGATTATTCCAGCAAAATTCCATTCTCTTAGAAAGGGTGAGATAAATGGATAATCTGGTTTTAATCTTTAAGGCCCTCTCTGATGAGACAAGGCTCAGGATTCTCAAGCTTCTTGAGCATGGTGAGCTTTGCGTATGCGATATTGTTGCTGCCCTCGATATGATTCAGCCAAAGGTCTCCTTTCACCTCGGCGTGCTTCAGGAGGCAGGTCTTGTAAAGAGCAGAAAACAGGGAAAGTGGATTCATTACAGTATAGATGAGTCAGATCTATTCAAACGCCTCATTCTCATCTCGGCTCTGGAACGCATTCCTGAAACCGCGATAGCGGAAGACAAAAAAAGGCTCAAGAAATTCTTGGCTGATAAAAGCGAAAAACAGGGAACGAAATCAAAAACCAAATCATCGGCGTGTCTTTGCGAAAAGCAGGGAGACAGGCAATGTTAAAGGTCATGTTCCTGTGCACGGGCAATTCATGCAGGAGCCAGATGGCCGAGGGTTTCGCGAGGGAAATCGGAAAAGGTATTATCGAACCTTACAGCGCCGGGCTTATTGCAGCCGGAGTTAATAAAAGGGCAATAGCCGTTATGAAGGAAATCGGAGTAGACATTTCCAAACAGAAATCCGAAGAGATAGACGAAGAGCTTCTCGGGAATATGGATATTATCATCACCCTTTGCGGTCATGCAGAGGCTTCATGCCCCATGACACCGCCGCATATAAAACGCCTCCACTGGCCAATTGACGACCCGGTTGGCACCGTAGGCACAGAGGAAGAGATTATGAATGCCTTCAGAAAGGCAAGAGACGAAATAAAGGAGAGAATACTAAAATTCATTGAGGAGGTAAAGGATGCTCAGAAAATTTCTTGAAAAGCTTCACAACTTCAGGTTGTTGCCGGTCTTTGTCATTGTCAGCATGATAATCGGCATCGCAATCGGCAAGTGGTATGGAATTTCGAATTTTGCACTCACACCGCCTATTGACGCAATCAAATCTATCTTTCACGGTACTTATGAATTCAGCATACCTAACACCCTTGCCCTGGGTGTTGTCGTCGGTCTTTTCATGATGATGTATCCGGCAATGGCAAACATAAGATTTGAAGATCTGGGCAAAGCGACGCGATCGCCGAAACAGCTTCTCATTGTGGCATTTTTCAACTATGCTATCGCCCCGTTCTTCATGCTCCTGCTTGCAAAGATATTTTTGAGTGGTGAGCCCGACCTTTATACAGGTCTTGTTCTTTATGGACTTGCCCCGTGCATTGCGATGGTTATAGTCTTCACCTATCTTTCGGCAGGAAATGGTCCTCTTGCAATAATACTCGTTGCACTCAATTCAATCATCCAGATGATACTTATACCTGTATATGCAAAACTCCTTCTCGGAGAGATTCAGTTTGATGTATGGGTTGTTGGTGAGAGTGTGCTTCTGTATCTTGGCGTTCCCCTTGTAGCAGGGATGCTCACGAGGTTTCTTGGTGTAAAAAGATATGGTGAGGAATGGTTTAATAAACTGAAGTTCTACTTAGATACGATGTCTATTGTTGGACTTTTATTTACCTTAGTAGTGATGTTTGCACTGAAAGGAGATTTAATCCTTGAAAGACCATTTTTTATCGTCCAGATGGCAGTGCCTATGACTATATTTTTCTGGACAATGTTCGTTGTGGTCTATCTCGTTGGCTGGAAACTTGGACTAAATTATAAGGATGCAGTGGCAGTAGGCTTTAACTCAACAGGAAGGGATTTTGAGATAGCCATAGCAATTGCGATTACTGCATTTAATCCGACTGTTGCCCTTGCAACTGTCATAGGTCCATTGATAGAGGTGCCTGTGATGCTTGCCCTTGTATGGTTTGCCAAGAATACGCAGAATAAACTTTTCAAAGGGAGGCTGTAGCATGAAAATAGAAATTTACGATCCTGCAATGTGCTGCTCTTCAGGATTATGCGGGCCAAGCATTGACCCTGTTTTAGTTAAAATGAATGATGCTGTGCTTGCATTGAAAAAACAAGGAGTGGAGGTTGTGAGATACAACCTTGCCCAACAGCCGAAGGCGTTTATGGAAAATCCAAAGATACGGCCGATTATAACTAAACAGGGGAAAAAGGTGCTTCCCATTACTATTGTCAATGGAGAGGTATTCAAGACAGGCGAGTATCCTTCCTACGAGGAACTGTGCAAGGCTCTGGGAATAGAGCCGCTGAAGGCAAAGCCGATAAGTTTGGTGAAGAGGTGAAGAGGTGAATATGGGATACCAAAATTCCAACTCAGATTGCGCAAAATGTAGTTAAAAGTCGTATATGTCGTTATTCTGATCGTAGGAAGAATCTCGTTTTAAACGATTGAGATTCTTAGGGGCTTCGCCCCA
>Ga0308411_10002656_pt1 | contig 12045 bp, 10 predicted proteins | sample HotsprottomLayer_2_FD_203530 | JGI IMG/M metagenome (GOLD analysis project Ga0308411, IMG submission 203530) | Hot spring phototrophic mat microbial communities from Octopus Spring, Yellowstone National Park, Wyoming, United States -... | ecosystem: Environmental > Aquatic > Thermal springs >... | reverse complement strand
GCGTAGCCCCTCTTGACCATCATAAGCCACGAGGGTTTCATAGCCCTGACGTTGCAGGTTGTACACCAGACCATCCACCAGATCGCGTTCGTCCTCGATGATGAGAACTTTGAGACGACCTGTTGTCGAGGAAGGGGTTGTAGAAGGTGCGGCGGCAGCAGCAGCCATGTCGAGGTCTCCCGAAGCGTTAACGCTAGCGTGCCGGATTTCGGCGGTGACGCACGATGTCACCGCTAATCAGGTAAATCACATCTTCGGCAATATTGGTCGCGTGGTCGGCAATGCCCTCGACGTGTCGTGTCGCCGAGAACAACGATAAACAGCCCTCGATCTGCGTCGGCGAGGTCTGCATGGTCTGGATCAACTCTACGATGATGTCATTGTTGTAACGATCGACCTCATCGTCCATACGCAGCACTCGTTCGGCCTGGGCCAACTCGAGATTGACGAAGGCATCCAGAGCCTGGCGAACCATAAGGGTTGTCAGATCGGCCATTCGTTGGAGTTTTTCGGGGATGACGATGACGGGACCGCTCGCTATCGCCAAGGCGCGTTCGGCGATCTCTTCTGCCAGGTCGCCCATGCGTTCCAGATCGGTAGTAATCATCATGGCGGCCGCGATGCGTCGCAGATCGCGAGCCACGGGCTGATGCAGGGCCAGCATTTTCAGGCATTCCTCAGTCAGCCCATTTTCCTCGTCGTCAATCTGCGAGTCGCCGGCAATCACTTCGCGAGCCAGAGCCACGTCCCGACGTTTCAAGGCGCGAATGGACTTGTCAATGGCCTGCTCCACCAGGCTGGCAAGAGCCAGCAAATCACGCTGCATTCGGTCTAGATCGCGCATCAGGTGAATGGCCATGGCCTGCTCCCTCCACGAACTCTCAACCGAACCGCCCAGTGATGTAATCCTCGGTCTGTCGGTCGCGGGGACGGGTATACAACTGAGCGGTCGGCCCCATCTCGATCAATCGGCCCTCCAAGAAGAAGGCGGTCTGATCGGAGATGCGGGCCGCCTGCTGCATGTTGTGGGTGACGAGGATGATGGTGTAGTCGCGTTTGAGTTCAAAGAGAAGATCCTCGATCCGTGCCGTGTTGGCGGAATCCAAGGCACTAGCCGGCTCATCGAGCAGCAACACTTCTGGGGCCGTCGCCAGAGCCCGAGCGATGCACAGCCGCTGCTGCTGCCCGCTCGAAAGGTTCATCGCCAACTCTTGCAGTCGATCCTTGACCTCCTCCCACAACGCCACTGCCCGCAGACACTTTTCGCTAATCTCGGCTAGAATCTTGCGGTCGTGAATGCCGGCCATGCGTGGCCCAAAGGCCACATTCTCGAAAATCGACTTGGGGAACACCGTGGCTTTCTGAAAGACCATGCCGACACGACGACGTAGTTGCGTTAGATTGGCGTTCGGCGCGTGAATGTCCAGCCCATCGAGCAACACACGCCCGGTATGTCGCACGTCCGGCACCAGATCACTCAGGCGATTGAGCATACGCAGAAACGTCGTTTTGCCGCTGCCCGAGGGGCCGATCAGTGCCGTGATCGAGTGTTCGGGGATGTTCAGATGAATACGATGCAGTACCGGCTTGGAGCCGTACCAGACACTCAGGCTCTCGATCTGGAACTTGTTCCGCCCCAGCTTGGTAGAGACGACCTCCTCCGAGCGGGAGTCTTCATGCAGGAGAAGGGAGTTGTACGAAAGCTGGGTCATCGGCTTTCTCGCCGTAGGTCATCAAGGCGAATCAACAGCGATCCACTACTAGTTATATGAGCATCTTGTGAAGATGGCGTGAAGAAGACAAAAGGGTTAGATGAATTTAGATTGCCGACTCGACGATCTAGCAGTCGGTTACAGGGTTACTGATCGGCCAGGCTGATTGGCTAGGGGTTTGAGCAGAACGAGCGAGCGTCGGCCGCTGCGGTCATAGCGTTCGCGGCGAGAGGGCGGCAGGTCGTCGGGAGTTCCAGGCACGAAGCCGCCTTTTTGCTGGAAAAAGTTGAATGCCTGGGTGGACAGACAGAACAGCGTCATCACTCCCAGGGCGCGAGCCTGATCCTCGGCATAACGCATGAGTCGGCCACCGATGCCCTGATTCTCGAAACGCGGATCGACGCTGACGCAGGCCAGTTCGGCCATTTCGTGTTCAGGATACAGGTGTAAGGCGGCACACGCCACTGGGTTGCGATCGACCTCGAAGACAAAGAAATCGTCGATTTGCCGTTCGATCTCGGCACGGGTTCGACGGATCAGTTCGTCGCGTTCGACCCCGGCCTGGATCAGATTGTAGATAGCTCGGGCATCACGTTTGACGGCTCGACGAATGGCCTGGTACTCGTTGGCGTGAATGAGGGTGCCGATCCCCTCGTTGGAAAACACCTCGGCGAGCAGTCCTTCCTCGACGCGACCGTCGATGATGTGGACGCGTGGTACGCCGCCACGAACCGTCTTGACCGCCTGTTCCAGTTTGGAACGCAGTTCGACCGGCAATTCCGAGCCATGCCGCCGCGCAAACAGTTCAGCCTCACCGACCGGCAGATGGCGTAGTATTTCTCCTTTGTGCTCGGGAGTCAGATCGGGGATGCCCCGATGCGTGGTCAGGTAGATGACTTTGACCGCTTGCAAGGCGCGGGCGACCTCACCGGCCACCTGATCGGAATTCAGCCGAAACGAGACTCCTTCGCCATCCATGCCGATGGGCGGAATCACCGGCACAATGTCGTTGGCTAGCAACGATTGCAACAGCGTCGTGTCCACTCGCTCGACTTTGCCCGTCCACTGGTGATCGACTCCTTGCAAGATCCCGGCTGGATGGGCTACCAGGGCGTTAGCGATGGCTCCACGCAAATCGTTGGCGGCTAGTCGTTCCAGCAATTCGTGTCCGACGCGGGCAGCGGCAAACAACGCCAGATCCATCGTGGCCCGATCCGTCACTCCAGAGCCATCGTAGTTGCTCGGGGTAATTTGCAGACGATCGGCAAGTTGGCGAATCTGATGGCTCGCTCCGTGGACGAGACAGACTCCGATATTGAGGCTTCGCAGCAGGGCGATGTCTAGCAGCAGATTGCGGAAGTTCTCCGCTTCGACCACGGCTCCGTCGAGAGCGATCACGAACAGTTTATCGCGAAAGCGTGGCACATAGCGAAGAATCTCACGCAGATCGGTCAGCCTCATCTTGCCCCTCTCCTGGCGGATTGATGGAGGTATCCGTCCGCCTCGATCGTAGTACAGATCAGATCCGTTTCCTTGTGGAGTTTATCGGCCCAGCGTTGCAGTCAAAAGGTCGGCTTCCGGAATTCCTGCCCGGATTGTCCGATTCGGCCGAACGACAAACTAGCAACCAGAGATTGAGAAACGGCGTAGGCCGACCAACTTCCAAAGGCTCACGCGTTGGCCGTCTCTTCGAGAAAATGCCGCGTCACCTCCTGCTGCGGCTGGCCGAAAATCTGCTGGGGCGGCCCCGACTCGACGACCTTGCCCTCGGCCATGACATGAACCGTGTGGGCCACCTTCCGCGCAAAGTTCATGGCATGCGTCACCACGATCATGGTCTGTCCCGCGCTGGCCAGGTCGGTCAATACCGCCAGTACCTCGCCCGCCATGCGCGGATCGAGGGCACTGGTCGGCTCATCGAAGAGAATCACCTGCGGACGTACCGCCAGGGAGCGGGCGATGGCCACTCGCTGTTGCTGGCCGCCCGACAGTTCCGCCGGTCGGGCATCGGCCTTGTCGGCCAGCCCTACTCGCGCCAGCAGGGCGCGAGCCTCCTGCTCGACTTCGTCACGCGAGCGGTGTTGCGCCCACAACGGGCCGGCCATCACGTTTTGCAGGACGGTCAGATGGGCGAAGAGGTGAAACTGCTGAAACACCATGCCGACCTGCCCGCGCAGGCGTTGCAGCAGGCGTGCCCGAGGCCGACCGGGGCCGAGTTGCCATTCGCCCACTCGCACCAGACCGGCCTGAAACGGCTCTAGCCCGTTGATGCAGCGGAGCAGGGTGCTTTTGCCTCCTCCCGAAGGGCCGATCAACACCGCCACTTCGCCGGGTTGCACGCGTAGCGTTACGCCACGCAGCACCCGCAACTTGCCGTGATTCTTGACTAGATCCAGAATCTCGATCATGCCGGATCGTCCTCCTCGTCTTCCTGGTGCTGTTCCATGTAGCGAGCCAGCAGCGACAGCGGATAGCTCATGAGCAAGTACAGACACGCCGTTATGAGCAGCGTCCACAGGGCCAACTGAGGAAAGTTGACGGTCAAGGTGCGATAGCGGGCCAGCAACTCGGTGACGGCGATGGCCGAGCAGACCGAGGTGTCCTTGAACAGGCTGATGAAGTCGTTGGTCACCGGCGGGATGACCAATCGGATGGCCTGTGGCGCGATGATGCGGCGTAGAGCCGTCGTGCGACTCATGCCCAGAGCCAGGGCTGCTTCCATCTGTCCGATCGGCACGGCGAGCAGGCCGGCCCGGTAGTTTTCCGCCTCGTAGGCAGCGTAGTTCATACCCAGGCCGATCACTCCAGCCCAGAAGGGCGACAGGTTGATGCCCAGCAACGGCAGTCCGAAGTAGAGGGTCATGAGTTGAAACAGCACCGGCGTACCGCGTGTCGCCTCGACGTAGACGGCCAGCGGAATCCCTAGCCACCGCGGGCCGTACAATCTTCCCAGGGCGATGAACAGGCCGACGGTCATGGCCAGCGGCATGGCCGTCACTGAGAGCAGGACGGTCGTCAGGGCGGCCTGAGCCAGTTGCCAGACGAACCAGTCCAGAGACGGCGTGATGCCCGCCTCGGCGGGCGGCCAGTGGTTGCTCACCTCGAGTAGGCGTTCCTGAGCCGAGTTCCACAAGCCATATCGCTCGTAGATACGCCGCAAGGTGCCGTCGCGCAAGCCTTCACGGATCGCAGTGTTGAGACGTTCGCGTAAGGCCTCGTCGCCCCGTCGCACGAAGATCACATAGTAATTATTCGCGCTGGGAGCTAGCGGTTCGCCCACGGCGTGCAGATTGGGAAACAGCTTCTTGCGTTCGAGATACCACGGCACCAGGCAGTCGTCTTGAACCGTCGCATCCATCTGGCGATTGCTGACCCGCGTCAGCACAGTGGTCGTGCCCTCGGCTCCCAGTGCCTCGATGTTGCCCTCGGGCACGTTCTCCATCAAATAACGATGGGCCGCCGTATCGCGCAGCACGCCGATGCGCAGGCCAGGCTTTTTCAGATCGTCCCAGGTGCGAATCGGACTGTCCTTGTGAACGATGAGACGAAGGTGATAGACGTAATAGGGAATGGTAGAGGCCATCGCCTTTTCGCGTTCGCTCGACCACTCATAGCCGTTGAGGATCATCTCGACATCGCCGCGTTGCAGGAACTGCGGCAGACCGTCCCAGTCGCCCTGGACGAACTTGGTGGGCCGACCGAGTTTTTCGCCGAGGTAGGCGACGAGTTCGCCTTCAAAGCCGTCCGGTTCCTCACCGGGGCGTTCGACGAGGTAGGGCTCGCCCCCGGAAGCGTCGGCACCCCAGCGGAGTTCTTCCGTAGCAGGGCTAGAGCAACCCGCCAGTGCCGACAGCAGCACGCCGACGATCCAACAACGGGTCAAGATGAGTGGTTTCAAGGAGAGACATCCTCCTATCCGTCGAGCCACCTGATGCCGATTTGCGGTTGCCAGTCCGCCTGGCAGCCGAGAAGATAACACAATCACCTACCGGATGCACTGCCATGAAGAAAAATCGCGTACCTGCTGTTGCTGCTGCCGCGACCACGCGGAGCCAGTTCCCTGTGCTGCTGTTGGGCGGCCTGTTGCTGGCCGGGCTGGTCGGTGCCTTTCTGGCGGTGTGGGCGATGGATCCAGCCCGGCCAACTGGCCCTGCGCCGGAGGGGATGGTCTGGGTGCCGGGCGGCTGGTTCTGGATGGGCAGCGATGAGTTTGCCGATGCCGGCCCAGTGCATCAGGTCTACGTCGATGGCTTCTGGATGGATGCCACCGAGGTGACCAACGACCAGTTCGCGGCCTTCGTCGCGGCGACCGGCTACAAGACCACCGCCGAACGCAAGCCGACTCCCGAAGAACTGCCCGGCGTTCCTGTGGACAAACTCGTGCCCTTTTCGCTGGTGTTCTCGCCGCCGGCGTTCTGCCCGCCGGAGATGCGTGGTCAGTGCGATCAGTGGTGGAAGGTGGTGCCGGGGGCTTGCTGGAAGCATCCGACCGGCCCCGGCAGTTCCATCGAGGGCAAGGGCAACTACCCGGTGACGCACATCACCTGGGAAGATGCTGTCGCCTACGCCGAGTGGGCCGGCAAACGATTGCCCACCGAGGCCGAGTGGGAGCGGGCCGCACGCGGCGGACTGGATCGCAAGCGATTCTACTGGGGCGACGAACTCAAGCCCAACGGCAAGTGGGTCGCCAACATCTTCCAGGGGGAATTTCCCTCGGGTAACACCGTGGAGGACGGCTACGCCGGCCCTGCGCCGGTCGCCAGCTATCCCCCCAACGCCTACGGGCTGTACGACATGTCCGGCAACGTCTGGGAGTGGTGTGCCGACTGGTATCAGCCCGGCTTCAAGGTCGAGGATGGCCGACGCATCAACCCCACTGGGCCGCGCTACAGCATCGACACGCACGGCCGCGACGAACCCAAGCGGGTGCAGCGCGGTGGGTCGTTCCTGTGCAGCGATAGCTACTGCGCTCGCTACCGGGCCGGTGGTCGGATGCAGGGAGAACCCAAGACCAGCCTGTCGCACTCTGGTTTTCGCTGTGTGCGATCCGCTCGCTAGGAGACACTCATGCCGCGAATCCTGTTGCTGGGGCTGGCTGCACTGGCCATGCTCTGCTCTGCCGTCGTTCTGATCGGGTCGCCGATTGGCAAGACGCAAGCCGTCCGGGGACTTCAGGTGCCGGCCGGCTTCTCCATCAGCGAATTCGCCGGCCCCGACTTGGCCAACGACATCCACTGTCTGACCATCGGCCCCGCCGGTCAGATCCTGGCGTCGGGACGAGGCTATCTGCGGCAACTGATCGACAGCGACGGCGACGGCCGGGCCGATCGCGTTCTCGACTTCAAGCACCCGCCACGCGACGGGGCGATGGGGCTGTTGTGGGAAAAGGGGGCACTCTATTGTGTGGGCGATGGGGCCCTGCGTCGTTATCGCGATCCCGAAGGGGCCGGTCGCGAACAGCCCTCGGAGATCCTCTTCAAGTGCCCAACCGCCAGCGAACATCACGCCCACGCCGTCGGTCGCGGCCCGGATGGTTGGCTGTATCTACTGGTCGGCGATTCGACCGGCATTGGCAAGCACCACGCCACGCTGCCCACCTCGCCCATCCGCGATCCGGTCGGCGGCTGCGTCCTGCGCTTCGCTCCCGATGGCAGCGGTTGCGAGATCGTGGCCGATGGCTTCCGCAACGCCTACGCGATGGACTGGAACCTCGACGGCGAATTGTTCACCTACGATTCCGACAACGAACGCTGTGTGTCGCTGCCCTGGTACGAGCCGACGCGCTGTTACCATGTCCATCCCGGCGGGCATCACGGCTGGCTCAATCGCCCACACACCACCACCTGGCGGCTGCCACCCTACGCCGTCGATGTGGTCGCGCCGATCAGCACGCACGGCCGGGGATCGCCGACCGGCGTCGTGTGCTATCGCCACACGCAGTTTCCACCGCGTTATCGGGGGGGCTTGTTCCTGCTCGATTGGACGTTCGGCATCGTCTACTTCGTCCATCTGGAAAAACAGGGCAGCACCTATCGCGGCCGTTCCGAGGTGTTCCTGCGCAGTCTGGGCGAAGAGGGCTTCGCGCCGACCGCCGCTGCCGTGCATCCGCAAACCGGCGATCTGTACCTCGCGATCGGAGGTCGGGGCACTCGTGGCGCGGTCTATCGCGTTCGCTATACAGGCTCGCCCCTCCACCCGCTGACGCCAGGTGGCTCGCCAGCGAGCCGCCCCGCGTTAGCGGGCGGAGTTGCCGCCAACCAACTGCTCGCCGACATCCGCTCGAAAGATGCCCACGTCCGCCGACGAACTCTCGAACGAGCCGTTCGGCACGCTCGCCAACTGAGCAGCGACACACGCATCGCTCTCGTCCGGGCCAGTGCCGGCGATCCCGACCGGGGCATTCGTCAGGCCACCGCTCGGCTCTTAGCTACACTCCAGGAGCGAGAACAGAATCGCCTCGCGGATTCGCTGCGGTCGCCTCTGGAGCGAACGACGCTGTATCTGGCCCGCCCTTCGCTGGATGCCGTCTCGCTACTCGATGCGGATCTGCCGACCACCGTTCGGCTGGACGGCGTTCGACTGCTCCAGATCGCTCTGGGGGATCTGTGTACGCCGAAATATCGCGGCACCGTGTGGGAGGGCTACACCCGTCGTCAGACCTCGGTGACTGCTCCCGAGACGGTGCGTCTTGCTCTGCGACGAGCTTTCCCCTCGGGCGACGCCGATCTCGATCGGGAACTGGCCCGAACGCTGGCCCTGATCGAGGATGACGCGCCTGATACCCGGCAGCGCATCCTGGATCGGATCACGGCGGATTCTTCTCCTATCGACGACATCCACTATCTGATCGTCCTGGCTCGTCTGGGCAGCGTCCCAGCCGCTGAGCAAACGCGACAGACCGCCCGAGCTTTGCTCGCTCTGGATCGCAAGTGTGAGGCCGGCAGGCACAATCGCGACACCAATTGGCCTTTGCGAATTGCCGAACTGCATGCCGGGCTGGCTGGCCGCGATCCGCGACTGGATGGCGTACTGCTGGCGCAACCCGAGTTTGGCCGGCCCGCTCATGCGCTGTTCTGTCGTCGAGCGGGATTCGACCGCCAGAAGGCCGCACGCCGCTTCCTCAGTCGCATCGATGCCCCGGATTTCGTCTGGAATGCGGAACTGATCGGACTGGTCGGCGAACTACCGCCCGCCGAATCCTTGCCCGTGCTACGCCGTCTGTGGGGCGAACACGGACTCGATGAGGCGATTCTAACGGTGCTATCCCGGCAGGCGCAACCGGCCGACCGAGCAGCGTTCGTCCAGATGCTGCCCTCGGCGCGGCTGGATGTGGCCGCGACCGCCTGGAACGCGCTGAGCCAGTTGCCCCTGCCCGAAGAGGCCGAGTCGCGTGCCGAGGAGGCTCAGGCCTTGTTGCGAGCCTTGCGACAACTGGGCAAGACACCGACCGAGGAACGTCTACGGCAAGAGTGGCTGAAGCGACTGTCTGGGCACGCCGATGAGAAACTGCCGAGCCTCGAGTCGGCCCTAGCGTGGTTCAGTCGTACCTATCCCGAACGAGCGGCCACTCTTAGCGATGGTGTGGATGTGGCCGGCTGGCAAAAACGCCTAGCCCGCATCGCCTGGGATCAGGGTGACGCTCAGCGCGGCCAGAGTGTCTATCTCAAGGCGAGTTGTGCGGCCTGTCACTCTGGTGCGGCCGCTCTCGGGCCGGATCTGCGCGGCATTGCGGGAAGGTTTTCCCGCGACGATGTGTTCACCGCCATCGTGCAACCCAGCAAAGATGTCTCGCCGCGCTATCGTACCACCCAGTTGACCACCGCCAAGGGACAGGTCTATCAGGGCATTATCGTCTACGAAGCGACCGACAGCGTGCTGATGCTCACCGGCCCCGGCCAGAACATTCGCCTGGCCCACACTCAGATCGCTGAGCGACGACTGACCGTCAACTCGCTCATGCCGACCGGCCTGCTCGACCGACTGAGCGATCGGGACATTGCCGATCTGTATGCGTATCTGCGATCGCTCAAATGAGGCAGCCCACTTCAGGGCTGATGCGTGCTGGCTGCTGGGCAAGCGATAGGCCGAGAGGAACTCATTCCATCTGCAATCGCTGGGCCAGATACCCCACAAGAAGCGTTCACCCCAAGGAACTCGGCCTGGTACAGTGAACGCAAGTGTCCGACGAAAGGAGACTCGACATGACCAGGATTGTGTGCAAAGGGATCGTCCAGGGCGGGCAGATCATTGTCGCTGAACCGATCAACCTCCCCGACGGGTCGGAAGTGACCATCACTAGCCAGGCGTACGGCAACTTCGTCAACGATGAGGACAAATCGGTGCGAGAAGTGACGATGCAGTTAGGCGACATCGAGTTTATGACCGAGGAAGAGCAGAGCGACGATCCTGAAGCGGTTCAGCAGTGGATCGACGACTTGCGGGCGATTCCACCTGTCCCTGTAGATCCAGAAAGGGAAGCTGAATGGCGGGCGTGGAGCGAGAAGATGCGACAGTTCAACGTCGAGGCCATGCGTAAGCAGTTCGAGGAAGGCACCTCATGACTCGTCGCTATCTTCTCGACTCTGGCCCAGCCCAGGACTTTCTGTTCCAGCGAGGGAATGTCCAGGAGCAAGTCGATACTATGCGCCGGGCCGGCGCCAAGATCGGTATCTGTACGCCCGTTCTGGGCGAGATTGCCGGCGGACTAGAGTACAGTGCCAGTCGCGAAGTGTCCTGGGACATTGCCCGACGACGGTTGTGCAAGCTGATCTGCTGGCCTTACGACAAACTGGCTGCCCTCGAATATGGTCGTATCGTTGCGTTGCTGAAACGGATGGGCCGACCAATGCAACAAATCGACATTCAGATCGCGGCCATTGCCTTTACTCTGGGTAGTTGCACCGTCGTCAGTAGTGACAGTGACCTGTTTAGCATACCTGGCCTGACCATCGAGAACTGGTCAAGCAAGGCATGAAGGTAAACGGCAGAAGTTTGCCGAGAGGAACTCATCCCATCTGCAATCGCTGGGCCAGATACCCCACGAGCAGCTCGCCCAGCGATTTCGACGTATCGACGAGCCAGTAGTCGCAGCGGCTGGCCTGACAGCCGGCACGCAATTCCTTCAGATATGCCTCGATGGCTCGCAGGTAGGCCGGCCGAATCAGTTGCGGTCGGGTCAGTACCTTGTCGCCTTCTTCGAGGGCGACGAAACGGATCATGCCCTGGAAGGGGAAGCCCAATTCGTCGGGATGCAGCGTGTGAAACACGGTGACCTCGTGGCCCTGAAAGCGCAGGTGCTGTAAGCCCTTGATGAGAGCCGGCACCTCGTCGAAACAATCGCTGATAAGGAACACTAGCCCACGCCGTCGCACCTGCTGCGCCAGGTCGCTCAACAGGGGCCCGATACTGCCCTTGTCGCGCGGTTCGACCTCCTCGAGCGACCGCAGAATGGTTTGCACATGTCCAGGTTGACTGCTGGCCGGCAAACGCAGTCGCCAACCGTTGTCGAAGATGCCCAGACTGACCGTGTCGCGCTGGTGGATGACCAGATAGGCCAGGGTGGCCGCCAGCAGCTTGCCGTACTCCAGTTTGTTGCTCTGGCCCTCGCCGTAGAGCATAGATCGGCTGGCATCGAGAAGGATGTGGGCGATGAAGTTCGTCTCCTGCTCGTACTGCTTGATGGTGTAGCGTTCGGAACGCCCATAGCTTTTCCAATCGATGTGGCGGATGTCGTCGCCGGGGACGTACTCGCGGTGCTGGACGAACTCGACGGAAAAGCCGCGATATGGACTCTTGTGATCGCCGATGCGCAAGCCTTCGACGATGCTGCGTGCCTTGATACCCAGAGCAGTGGCGCGGGCCAGGACATCGGGTTGCAGGCTCAGTGGCATGACAGGTTCATCCGTTGCGAGGAACGCTCATGAGAATACGGCCGATGACTCCCTCGACATCGATGCCTTCGGACTGAGCGGTGAAGTTGGCGATGAGTCGATGCCGTAGAATCGGCAGAGCAACTGCCGCCACATCGTCCGTCGAGACATGGAACTGGCCGCGAAGCACTGCGTGGGCCTTGGCAGCCAGGATCAGGTTCATGCTGGCCCGCGGGCCGGCTCCCCAGGTCAGGTACTTGTTGACGAAGTCGGCCGCTTCCGGCGTGCCGGGCCGGGTCATGCGAGTCAGCCGTTTGGCGTAGGCGAAAATGTGGTCGGCCACGGGCACGCGGCGGACGATGTGCTGGAGCTTGAGGATGTCCTCGCCGTGCAGAATCTTGGCAATGCTCACCTGCACATCCGAGGTGCCCTGCCGCATGATCTGTTCTTCCTCGTCGGCGGAG
>Ga0308411_10002654_pt1 | contig 12047 bp, 8 predicted proteins | sample HotsprottomLayer_2_FD_203530 | JGI IMG/M metagenome (GOLD analysis project Ga0308411, IMG submission 203530) | Hot spring phototrophic mat microbial communities from Octopus Spring, Yellowstone National Park, Wyoming, United States -... | ecosystem: Environmental > Aquatic > Thermal springs >... | reverse complement strand
CTCGACCCTCGGCACGAGGATCCGATGAACATCCACGAGTACCAGGCCAAGGCGCTGTTGCGCGAATACGGCGTCGCCACCCTCGAGGGGCGGGTCGCCTACACGCCCGAGGAAGCCGAGCAGGTCGCCCGCGAGCTGCCCGGTCCGGTCTGGGTGGTCAAGGCGCAGATCCACGCCGGCGGCCGCGGCAAGGCCGGCGGGGTGAAGCTCGCCCGCTCGATCGAGGAGGTCCGCCAGCTCGCCGACGCGATGCTCGGCATGACGTTGGTCACCCACCAGACCGGGCCGCAGGGGCGGATCGTCAAGCGGGTCTATGTCGAGCAGGGCTGCCGGATCGCCCGCGAGCTCTATCTGGGCGCGGTGCTCGACCGGACGACCGCGCGGGTGACCTTCATGGCCTCGACCGAGGGTGGGGTCGACATCGAAGAAGTCGCCAAACACCGACCGGAGAAGATCTTGAAAGTGGCGATCGACCCGGTCATCGGCTTCCAGCCGTTCCACGGGCGGAAGTTGGCCTTCGGCCTCGGCCTCAAGGGCAAGGAAGTGCAGAAGGCCGTGGCCTTCATGAAGGGCGTCTACGCCTGCTTCGTCGAGCGCGACGCGAGCCTGGTCGAGATCAACCCGCTCGTGCTGACCGCCGAGGGTGAGCTCGTCGCCCTCGATGCGAAGATGAACTTCGACGCCAACGCCCTGTTCCGCCAGCCCCGCATCCTCGAGCTGCGCGACCTCGACGAAGAGGATCCCCACGAGATCGAAGCGAGCCGGCACGAGCTCAACTACATCAAGCTCGACGGCAACATCGCCTGCATGGTCAACGGTGCCGGGCTCGCCATGGCGACCATGGACATCATCAAGCTCTACGGGGGCGAGCCGGCCAACTTCTTGGACGTCGGCGGGGGCGCGAGCAAGGAGCGCGTCACGGCGGCTTTCAAGCTGCTGTTGTCCGACCCGAACGTCGAGGCCGTCCTCGTCAACATCTTCGGTGGCATCATGCGCTGCGACGTGATCGCCGAGGGCGTGGTGGCCGCCGCCCGCGAGGTCAATCTCAACGTGCCGCTCGTGGTCCGCCTCGAGGGCACCAATGTCGAGCTCGGCAAGCGGATCCTGTCCGAGTCGGGCCTCTCGATCATCCCCGCCGACGATCTCGCCGATGCCGCGCAGAAGGTCGTCGCCGCCGTTCGGAAGGCCGCCTGATGTCCGTCCTCGTCGACGCCTCGACCAAGGTCATCTGCCAGGGCTTCACCGGCGCCCAGGGCACGTTCCACTCCGAGCAGGCGATCGCCTACGGAACCCGCATGGTAGGCGGGGTGACCCCGGGCAAGGGGGGCGAGACCCATCTCGGCTTGCCGGTCTTCGACACCGTGGCCGAGGCCAAGGCGGCGACCGGCTGCGACGCCTCGGTCATCTACGTCCCGGCGGCCTTCGCCGCGGATGCGATCCTCGAAGCGATCGACGCCGAGATCCCGCTCGTGGTCTGCATCACCGAGGGGATCCCGGTGCTCGACATGGTCAAGGTGAAGCGGGCGTTGCAGGGCTCGCGAACCCGTCTCGTCGGCCCCAACTGCCCGGGCGTCATCACCCCCGGCCAGTGCAAGATCGGCATCATGCCGGGCCACATCCACACACCCGGCACGATCGGCATCGTCTCGCGCTCGGGCACGCTCACCTACGAGGCGGTCGCTCAAACGAGCAAGCTCGGCCTCGGCCAGTCGACCTGTGTGGGGATCGGTGGCGATCCCGTGAAGGGCATGGAATTCGTCGACGTGCTCGAGCTCTTCCTGGCCGATCCCGGTACCGAGGGCATCGTGATGATCGGCGAGATCGGCGGCAGCGCCGAGGAGGAGGCGGCCGAGTTCCTCAAGCGCTCGAAAGTGAAGAAGCCGGTCGCCGGCTTCATCGCCGGGCGCACCGCCCCGCCGGGCCGGCGGATGGGCCATGCCGGAGCGATCATCGCCGGCGGCAAGGGTGGGGCCGACGAGAAGATCGAGGCGATGCGTTCGGCCGGCATCGTGATCGCCGAAAGTCCGGCGGCGATCGGCCGGGCGATGGCCGAAGCACTCGGCCGCTGAGGATCGACCCGGCGCCTCGAGGCGCCTTTCGACTGGAGGAGCGGGCGGGCATGGCGACACGACGCGAGCTCGAGCAGACCTCCTTCCTCTACGGCGGCAACGGCGCGTTCCTGGAAGAGCTCTACGCGCGTTATCTCGCCGACCCGCGGCAGGTGGATCCTTCCTGGCGGGCCTATTTCGACGAGCTCGGCCCGGACAATCGCCAGCTCTTCGAGCGGGCGCGGGCTGCGCTCGAGCCGAGGCCCCGCGAGCTGCGCGTGGTCGCGGAGCGGGTGGGGGCTCCGGTCGCTGTGATCGCGCCGAGCCTCGACTCCCCGGCCGTCAAGGCACTGGTGCGCGATCATCTGCGCGTGATCATGCTGATCCGCGCCTACCGCGTGCGTGGGCACCTGATCGCGAAGCTCGACCCCCTGGGTCTCACCGGCAACGATTATCATCCGGAGCTCGACTGGCGCACCTACGGCTTCACCGAGGCCGACCTCGACCGCGAGTTCTACCTCGACTACGTGCTCGGCCTCGAGAAGGCGACGCTCAGGAAGATCGTCGAGGTTCTGCAGCGGACGTACTCCGGCACGATCGGGATAGAGTTCCTGCACATCCAGGATCCCGAGCAGAAGGCCTGGATCCAGGCGCGGGTCGAGAACCCGGCGACCTTCGCCGACGTGACGGCCGAGGAGAAGCGCGAGATCCTCGAACAGTTGACCGTCACCGAAGGATTCGAGCAGTTCCTGCACGTCAAGTTCCCGGGCACCAAGCGGTTCGGACTCGACGGCGGCGAAAGCGCGATCCCGGCGCTCGAGACGATCATCCGCACCGCGGCCGGCCTCGGCGTCGAGGAAATCGTGCTCGGCATGGCACACCGCGGCCGGCTCAACGTGCTCGCCAACGTGATGGGCAAGCCCTACGCGGCGATCCTCTCGGAGTTCCAGGGGGCCGCGGTCTACGACCGGTTCCTGGGCTCGGGAGACGTCAAGTACCATCTCGGAACCTCGACCGACCGGACCCTTCCCGACGGGCGCACGATCCATCTTTCGCTCACCGCCAACCCCTCGCACCTCGAGGCGGTCAATCCGGTCGTCATGGGCAAGGTCCGCGCCAAACAGCGCCTGCGCGGCGACACCGCCGAGCGTTCGCGGGTGATGGGCCTGTTGATCCACGGCGATGCCGCCTTCATCGGCCAGGGCGTGGTCCATGAATGCCTCGAGATGTGCGAACTCAAGGGCTACCGCATCGGCGGGGTCGTGCACCTCATCATCAACAACCAGATCGGCTTCACGACGAGCCCGCACGCCTCACGGAGCTCGCCCTATCCTTCCGACGTGGCGCGCGGCGTGCAGTGTCCGATCTTCCACGTCAACGGCGACGATCCGGTGGCGGTCACCCGCGTGGCGCGTCTGGCGACCGAGTTCCGCCACAAGTTCAAGAAGGACGTCGTCATCGACCTTTGGTGCTACCGCCGGCACGGCCACAACGAGGGCGACGAGCCGTCTTTCACCCAGCCGATCATGTATCGGAAGATCGCCCGGCACCCCACGGTCCGGCAACTCTATGCCCAGGCCCTGGAACGCGAGGGGATCCTCGAGCCGGGTGAGGCCGGTGAGCTGCTCGCCGCGGTCAACCGCCAGCTCGAGGCGGCGCACGAGGCCTCGCGCAGCTACAAGCCCAACCAGGCGGACTGGCTCGAGGGTGCTTGGAAGGGCCTCAAGCGGGCGCCGGAGGCCTACGTGCGCGGCTCGACCGCGGTGCCGATCGAGCGGCTCAGGGAGCTCGGCGAGCGGATCACCGAGCTGCCCGAGACGCTCCGCGTCCATCCCCGGCTCAAGCGGATCATCGCCCAGCGGCGCGAGGCGATCCGCGCGGGCGAGGGGATCGACTGGGCGACGGCCGAGCATTTGGCCTTCGCGACCCTGTTGGCCGAAGGCTTCGCGGTGCGCCTTTCGGGCGAGGACGTGGGACGCGGCACCTTCAGCCAGCGCCACGCGATCATCTACGATCAGGAGACCGAGGAGCGCTACGTCCCGCTCCAGACCATCCCCGCGGATCCGCACGATTTCGAGTGCTTCGACAGCCACCTCTCCGAAGAAGCGGTGCTGGGCTACGAATACGGCCACAGCCTCGCCGACCCGAACTGCCTCACGATCTGGGAGGCCCAGTTCGGCGACTTCGCCAACGGCGCGCAAGTCTATTTCGACCAGTTCATCAGCTCGGGCGAATCCAAGTGGCTGCGGATGTCCGGGCTCGTTTGCCTCCTGCCGCACGGCTACGAGGGCCAGGGCCCCGAGCACAGCTCGGCGCGGCTCGAGCGCTTCCTCCAACTCTACGCCGAGCACAACATCCAGGTCTGCTACCCGTCCACGCCGGCCAACTATTTCCACATGCTGCGCCGGCAGCTGCACCGCGACTTCCGCAAACCCTTGATCGTCATGACGCCGAAGTCGCTCTTGCGGCACAAGCGCTGCCAGAGTACGCTCGCCGAGATGGGCCCGGGCACGAGCTTCCACCGGGTGATGTGGGAGCAGCCGCCCTCCGAGGCCGACCGCGCGGTCGAGCGGGTCGTGCTCTGCTCGGGCAAGGTCTATTACGAGCTCGTGGCGGCCCGCGAGGAGGCCGGCCTCGACGGCAAGGTGGCACTGATCCGGCTCGAGCAGCTCGCCCCCTTCCCCGAAGAGGCCGTCACGGCCGAACTCGCCCGCTACCGGCCGGATGCCACCTACATCTGGTGCCAGGAGGAGCCACGGAACATGGGTGCCTGGTTCTTCGTGGCCCCGCGCCTCGAGAACATCATGGAGACGCAGGGCAAGGCACAGCGCCGACCGATCTATGCCGGCCGGCGACCATCGGCCTCGCCTGCCACCGGCTACCACGCCGAGCACGAGCGCGAGCAACGCCAGCTCGTGGCCGAGGCCCTGGGCCTCGGCTGACCGACGGCGAGGGGGTACCCGCGATGAGCATCGAGATCCGCGTGCCGACGCTCGGCGAGTCGGTCACCGAGGCGACGATCGCCCGCTGGCTCAAGCGGCCGGGCGATACCGTGGCGCAGGACGAGCCGCTGGTCGAGCTCGAGACCGACAAGGTCAACCTCGAGGTTCCCTCGCCGGCCTCGGGTGTGCTCGAAGCGATCCTGGTCGAGGCCGGCAAGGACGTGGCGGTCGGCACGGTCGTGGGCCGGATCGCCGAGGGGGCCGTGGCGCCCGCCCCGGCTCCGGCGGTGTCCGCCGCGGCGCCGGGCGAGCCGGCCCGGGCGCTCGCTCCCGAGGTCCGGGCCGGCCCGGCGGCCCGCAAGGAGGCCGCCGAGGCGGGGATCGCCCTCGCCGCGGTGACCCCGACCGGCCCCAAGGGCACGGTCACGAGGGAGGATGTGCGGGCCGCGGCGGCCGCTGCCGCGGTCCACGGCGCCGGGGCCGAGCCGGCGATGGCGCCGGCACCTGCCGCGCCCCCCTCGCCCGCGCCGCCGGCCGTGGCGCCGGGGCGTGCCGCCCGCGAGGAGCGGGTGCGGATGACCCGCCTCAGGAAGCGCATCGCCGAGCGCCTCAAGGAGGCGCAGAACACGGCGGCCATGCTCACGACCTTCAACGAAGTCGACATGAGCGCCGTGATCGCCTTGCGCGAGCGCTACCAAGACGCCTTCGTGAAGAAGCACGGGGTCAAGCTCGGCTTCATGAGCTTCTTCGTGAAAGCGTCGATCGAGGCGTTGAAGGCGTTCCCGGCGGTCAACGCCGAGATCGACGGCGAGGAGATCGTCTACAAGCACTATTACGACATCGGCGTGGCCGTCTCGACCGATCAAGGCCTGGTCGTGCCGGTGGTGCGCGACGCCGATCTGCTCTCCTTCGCCGACATCGAGAAGCGAATCGCCGACCTCGGCAAGCGCGCCCGCGAGGGCAAACTCGCCATCGAGGAGCTGCAGGGCGGCACCTTCACGATCACCAACGGCGGGATCTTCGGCTCGCTCTTGTCCACGCCGATCCTCAACCCGCCGCAGGTCGGCATCCTCGGCATGCACAAGATCCAGGAGCGGCCGATGGTCGTGGCCGGGCGGATCGAGCCGCGACCCATGATGTACCTCGCCCTCTCCTACGACCATCGGATCATCGACGGCCGCGAGGCGGTCTCGTTCCTGGTCCGGGTCAAGGAGTGCATCGAGGCGCCGGAGCGGATGCTGCTCGAGGCGTGAACGCCGAAGCGGGCCGGGCTAAACCTTCGTCGGGCTCGGCGATCGTCCGCAGCGCGTCGACGTCCTCGATCCGCACCGTGTGACCGACCGTCGTGACCCCGAGCCGGCGCAACCGAGCGAAGGCGCGCGAAAGGGTCTCGGGCTGCATGCCGAGCCGGGCCGCCACGAGCGTCTTGTCGAGCGGCAGTTCGAGCACCACCGGCGGGCGGCGGCCTTCGCAGAGCTTGACGAGGAACGCCGCGAGCCGCTCGACCGCGGAGCGGCGCGCGAGCGCTTCGATCTGCCGGACGAAGGCCTGCAGTCGCCGCGCCATCGAGGCCATGAGGTTGCGGCACAGCAGGCGGTCGGCCTCGAGGGCGCCGAGGAAGGAGGAAGCGGGGACGTGGAGGAGGCGCGAGGGCTCGGCTGCGACCCCGCAGACCGGGAAGCGGCCCGGCCCGAGCATCGCCGCCTCGGCGAAGCTTTCGCCCCGGGCGAAGAGCGCGATCGTGATCTCCGCGCCGTCCGGGGTCTCGCGATAGAGGCGGACCCAGCCCTCGAGCACGATGTAGAAGCGGTCCGCCCGGTCGCCTTGGAGGAAGAGCGTGGCACCCCGCGGATGTTCGTGGACCCGCGCGTCCGCCAGCAAGGCCGCGAGCGCGGCGAAGGGTAGCCCCGCGAAGAGCGGCACGACGCGGACGAGCGCCAGGTCCTCCGCGGTCATGCCGGTCCGGCGTAAGAGCGCGTCGGCCTGCTCGCGGGCAGCTGCCGGCTCGACCATGCCTCCCTCCCCTCGAGGCGCCGAAGTCATGCTGCCCGAGGGTGGGGCGGCCGGGAAGAGGCTCAGCCCTCAGCCGCGTCCGCGGCAGCGGTGCTGGCGCTGTGCGCCAGGGCCTCGCGCCGTTCGGCCCGAACGCGACGTTCGATCAAGGGCGGGCAGAGCCGGTCGTCGTGATAGTTCACCTGGCAGCGCAGGCAGTGGATGCATTCGCCCGGGTGGATCTTGCCGTCCGGGTGGATCGCCTGGACCGGACAGCCGGCCTCGCAGATCCGGCATTTCTGGCCGCACTGCCAGCGCCGCTCGAGCCACTCGAACTGGCGCAGCCGCGCCGGCAGTGCGAGGGCCGCTCCCAAGGGGCACAGATACCGGCAGAAGAAGCGGTTCACGAAGAGCCCGGCGACGAGGAGCGCCACTGCCCAGGCGACGGCCGCGGGCGCGTCGACGAAGCGCTGCACGATCGCGGTCTTGAAGGGTTCGACCCGGGCCGCCTGGATCGCCTGCTCGAGGGCGCCGAGCGAAAGGCCGAGGATCGCGAGCAAGATCGCGAACTTCACGCCGCGCAGCCGCTCGTGGAGAGAGAATGGGATGCTGAGCTGGGGTAGGCGCAGCCGTGCCGCCACCATCGCGAGGAGCTCCTGGAGCGCGCCGAACGGGCACAACCACCCACAATAGACGCCACGACCCAAGAAGACGAGGGCGAGCGCCACGTACGTCCAGAGCATGAAGATCAGCGGCTCCAGAAGGAACATATCCCAGGAGAATCCGGTCAAGAGAGCCTGCGAGAAGGTCGTGACGTTGATGATCGAAAGTTGCGCCTTGGCCCAGAAGCCGAGGAAAAGGAGCGTGTAAAGGAGGAAGACCAATCGCAGCCGCTGCCAGAGCCGGCGATGGCGGACGATCAACGGTTGGAGGGTGAGGATCGCGGTCAAGAGAACGAGGCCGGCTGCGAGCAGCACGAGATCCACGGTGCGGCCGCGCCAGACGGCGAGCCAGGCGGGCTCGGCCGCCGGCTCGGCGAGCGGGCGGAGCAGGGCGGCGGGCGGCCGGTAGGGAAGCTCGAGGAGGAGTGGCGAGGTGGGCACGGCGAGGGAGGGCAGGAGGAACTGCAGACGCCAGGGCTCCTCCGCTCGGAAGCCGCTCGCGGCCGGCAGCACGAGCAACAGCTGCTCGCGCAGCTCCGGGGCACCTTCGACCACGAGCCGCTCGATCGGCCTGATCATGCTCGCCGAGACTGGAATGGTCCGCTCGCCCTGGACGATGGCGAGCCGCTCGAGCCGGCCGGTCCGCCGCCAGCCCGGCCCGGTGATCGAGGCGAGCCCCCGGGCGGCCACGAAGAGGAGGTGATCCTCGGTCGCCAATTCGCCGCGCAGGCGCGCCTCGGCGCGCTCGCCCAGGAGGTTGCGCAGCACGCGGGCCGGCGTGGCGAGCCCCGCCCAAACCTCGAGGAAGGTCGCCTCGGGTTCGGGTCGGCCCATCGCCTCGGGGAACAAGGCGGTGCCGCGCCGCGCGAAGGCGGCCTCGGCCTCGCGGTTGGAAAGGCGCAGCCGGGCGAGTGCCCCCATCGTCTCGAGCTCGGCCCAAGTGGCCGGCGCGAAACCCTCGAAATCGAGCCGGCCAGCGGGCCCCAGAACGCCGCGGGAGCGGGCGACCGCGCGGGCCGACTTCAAAAGCGCATCGTGGAGCACGAGCGAGGTCATGGTGGCCCCGCTCACCGCGTCGATCCCACCGCGTGCCGCAGCACCCCGACCGACCTCGATCGGCGCGCGCACGTCGCGGCCGACATAGCGGGCGAGGAACGCCTCGAGGTCGCGCTGGTCGCGGCCGGTGACGAGGATCGGCTCCTTCTGTTCGAGGATCACCGCGCCGGTGATGCGGCCCGCGCGGTCGAGGCCCACGAGGAGATCGAGCCGGGCGCCGGAATAGCCGGTCGAGCGGACCGCGAGCCAGGAGGAGAACACCCAGCCCACGGGCTCGCCCGCGCGATAGGCGGTGGCCGCGGGTGGGTCGCCCTCCATCGGCCCGAAGGCGTCGGCTTCTGGGAACGCCCGGCGGAGGTCGTCGGGGCCGGGCTCTCGGCCGCCCGTCTCGACCGCCCCGAGGAGCAGCAGGATCAGGGCGAGGAGAAGACGGGCCACGCGCGTGCTCCGACGATCCGCGTGCGCGACAGTCGAGCGCAGCCGCCCCGCTTGGACCTTGACCGCCGTCAAGGACGGCGGCCCCGGGCCGTGCTCCGCTCGATCGGCCAGCGAGGAGTCCCGGAGAGGGGGTCACGATGAGGACGACGGCTCGCGCGACGATGCTCACGAGCACGGGCGTGGCGCTCGCGCTGTTCCTGGCGGCCGGGGTGACGGCGGCGCAGCAAGCACCCACGCCGGCCGAGCTCGAAAAGCACAGGCCCACGGTGCCACCTTACGAGCCGGCACTCGACGTGCTCAAGGAAAAAGGCCTGCCGCCACCCGGTGCCCAGCCCGGGATCCCCTCGTTGAGCAAGGCCGAATTCGACGAGGCCAACCGCATCTACTTCGAGCGCTGCGCCGGCTGCCACGGCGTCTTGCGTAAAGGGGCGACGGGCAAGCCGCTCACGACCGACATCACCCGCGAGAAGGGTGCCGAATACCTCAAGACGTTCATCGAGTACGGCTCGCCGGCCGGCATGCCGAATTGGGGTACCTCGGGCGACCTCACGCCGGCCCAGGTCGAGCTCATGGTCAAATATCTCTTGAACGACCCGGTCGCCCCGCCCGAGTGGGGTATGAAGGAGATGCGCGCCTCCTGGAAGGTCATCGTACCGCCCGAGGCGCGCCCCAAGACCCAACAGAACAAACTCGACATCGACAATCTGTTCTCGGTGACGCTGCGCGACACGGGCAAGGTCGCCTTGATCGACGGTGCCACCTACGAGATCCGGGCGGTGTTCGACACGGGTTACGCGGTGCACATTTCCCGGCTCTCGGCTTCCGGGCGCTATCTGTTCACGATCGGCCGCGACGGCCTCGTCAACTTGATCGACCTCTGGATGGATCCGCCGCAGACCGTGGCGACCATCAAGATCGGCTACGAGGCCCGCTCGGTCGAGACCAGCAAGATGCAGGGCTGGGAGGACACCTACGCGATCGCCGGTTCTTATTGGCCGCCGCAATACGTCATCATGAAGGGCGATACCCTCGAGCCGCTCAAGATCGTGAGCACCCGCGGCATGACCTGGGATACCCAGGAATACCACCCCGAGCCACGGGTCGCTTCGATCGTCGCGTCGCACCACCGCCCCGAATTCATCGTCAACATCAAGGAGATCGGTCGGATCGACCTGGTCGACTACACCGACATCAAGAACCTCAAGGTGACGTCGATCGAAGCCGAGCGCTTCCTCCACGACGGCGGCTTCGACCGCAGCAAGCGCTATTTCCTCGTAGCGGCCAACGCCCGCGACAAGATCGCGGTCGTCGACACCAAGGAGGGCAAGCTCGCCGCCCTGATCGACAGCGGGGGTAAGACCCCCCATCCCGGTCGCGGCGCCAACTTCGTGAGCAAACAGTGGGGCCCGGTCTGGGCGACGTCGCATCTCGGCGACGACACGATCAGCATCATCGGCACCGATCCCGAGAAGCATTCGCAACATGCCTGGAAGGTCGTCAAGAAGCTCTACGGCCAGGGCGGCGGTTCCTTGTTCATCAAGACCCATCCCAACAGCCGGAATCTGTGGGTCGACACGCCCTTGAACCCGGACCCGTCGATCGCCTCCTCGGTCGCCGTCTTCGATCTCGACGATCTCGACAAGCCCTACGAGGTGGTCCCGGTCGGCGATTGGTCGGGCATCGCCGAGGGCATGCGCCGGGTCGTCCAAGGCGAGTACAACAAGGACGGCAGCGAGATCTGGTTCTCGGTCTGGAACGCCAAGAACCAGGAGAGCGCGATCGTCGTGGTCGACGACAAGACGAGGAAGCTCAAGAAGGTCATCAAAGACCCGATCATCGTCACGCCCACGGGCAAGTTCAACGTGTTGAACACCCGCAAGGACATCTACTGAGCCGGGTGGCCCGGGCGGTCTGCCGCCCGGGCTCACGACACGGGCAGCCGCGGGAAGCGAGCGATGCAGCCACCGACGGTCCACCTCGTCGGAGCCGGGCCCGGCGACCCCGAGCTCTTGACCTTGAAGGCGGCGCGACTGCTGCAGCTCGCCGACGTCGTGGTCCACGACCGGCTGGTGGGCGAAGGGGTGCTGAGCCTCGTCCGGCCCCGGGCGCGGCGGATCGACGTCGGCAAGACGCCCGGACGCCACGCCATGCGCCAGGAGGAGATCAACGAGCTCCTCCGCCAGCTGGCGGCACCGGATCGGGTGGTCGTCCGGCTCAAAGGCGGGGATCCGTTCGTCTTCGGCCGCGGCGGGGAGGAAGCCCTCTATCTCCTGCGCCACGGCATCGCCGTCGAGGTCGTCCCCGGGGTGACCGCCGCGGCCGGCTGCGCGGCGAGCGCGCTCATCCCGCTGACCCACCGAGGGCTCGCCACGGGCGTCCGGTTCGTCACCGGCCATTGCCGGGACGACGAGCCCCTCGAACTCGACTGGCGCGGACTCGCGGATCCCGAGACGACGCTCGTCGTCTACATGGGCCTCGCGCAGATCGACCAGATCGTCGAGCGACTCGTCGGAGCCGGCCTCTCGCCCGCCACCCCCGCCGCGGCGATCGCGCAGGGGACCACGCCTTCCGAGCGGGTCGTCCGCGCACCCCTCGCGGCGATCGGCGAGGCCGTCCGCGCCGCGAGGCTCGCTTCGCCCACCCTCTTCGTGATCGGCCGGGTGGTCGAGGCGCTCGCTCTCCCGCTCGAGCTCGCGCGCCCGGCCGCCTCGCTCGCACGGCTCGAGGTGCAGGGCCATGCCTGAGCGTGCCGCGGCCGCGCTGCTGTTCCTGCTGCTCGCCGGGATCGGCCGGCCCGAGGTGGAGCGGGCAAAGGGCGTCGAGCTCGCGCCCGCGCGCCGGAGCGAGCTCGTGCACCTCCTGCGGCACGATTGCGGCTCCTGCCACGGCCTCACTTTGAGAGGCGGGCT
>Ga0308411_10002653_pt1 | contig 12049 bp, 9 predicted proteins | sample HotsprottomLayer_2_FD_203530 | JGI IMG/M metagenome (GOLD analysis project Ga0308411, IMG submission 203530) | Hot spring phototrophic mat microbial communities from Octopus Spring, Yellowstone National Park, Wyoming, United States -... | ecosystem: Environmental > Aquatic > Thermal springs >... | reverse complement strand
AGGAGGTGTTTCCCGAGATCCGCATCGACGTCGTGACCGCGCAGGTCGTCTATCGCGGCGCAGCGCCCGAGGAAGTCGAGGAGGGAGTCGTCGTTCGCATCGAGGAGGCGATCGAGGGCGTCGAAGGGATCAAGCGCATCACTGCGGTCGCCAGCGAGGGCGTCGGCGTCGTGACCGCCGAGATTCTCCCTGGTGCGGATACGCGGCGGGTCCTCGACGACATCAAGGCACGCGTAGATGCCATCGACACCTTTCCCGCCGAGACCGAGAAGCCGGTCGTCCAGCAGGCTGTCATGCGCTCGCAGGTGATCACCGTGGCCGTGGCGGGCGACGTCGGCGAGACGACGCTGCGCGCCGTCGGCCAGAAGGTGCGTGACGAGCTCGTCGCGATCCCGGGCATCACCCACGCCGAGCTGCGCAACGTGCGGCCGTACGAGATTTCGATCGAGGTGGCGGAAGAGGCGCTGCGCCGCTACCAACTCAGTTTCGACGACGTCGTGGCGGCGGTGCGCCGCTCGTCAGTCGACCTGCCGGCCGGCTCGCTGCGCAGCGAGGGAGGCGAGATCCTCCTCCGAACCAAAGGGCAAGCCTATCGCGGAGCGGAGTTCGAGCGCCTGCCCCTGGTGTCGCGGGCGGACGGGACCCGGATCACGCTGGGGGACGTGGCCAGGGTCGTCGACGGCTTCGAGGAGACGGACGCCGCGGCCCGATTCGATGGCCAACCCGCCGTGCTGGTGCAGGTGTTCCGCGTCGGCGAGCAGAGCGCCCTCGAGGTCGCCGCCAAGGTGCGCGACTGGGTCGCGCAGGCGCAGCCGCACATGCCGGCCGGGGTCACGCTCACGACCTGGCAGGACGATTCGCAGCTCTTGCGCGCCCGCCTCGATACGCTGCTGGCGAACGCCCGTACGGGGTTCGCGCTGGTGCTCGTCGTGCTGGCCGTGTTCATGCGGCTCCGGGTCGCGTTCTGGGTCGGCGTCGGCGTCCCAGTGGCGATCCTGGGTACGCTCGCGATGCTGCCGCTCCTCGATGTCTCGATCAATTTGCTCTCGCTGTTCGCGTTCTTGCTGGTGCTCGGGATCCTCGTGGACGACGCCATCGTGGTCGGCGAGAACATCTACACCCGCCAGGCGCGCACGGCTGACCCGCTGCGCGCTGCCATCGCCGGCGCCCAGGAGGTGTCGCTGCCCGTGATCTTCGGGGTGCTGACCACGGTGGCAGCATTCACGCCGCTGCTGACGATTCCCGGCGCCATGGGGAAGCTCACCGCCTCGATCCCGCTCGTGGTCATCACGGCGCTCTTCTTCTCGCTGGTCGAGTCGCAGCTCGTCCTCCCCTCGCATCTGAGCCACGTTCCGCCCGATGAGCATCCCCGCCATGCCGTGACGCGCGCCTGGTCGAGGCTGCAGCACGCGGTGGCGCACGGGCTCCAGCGCTTCGTTCGCACGGTATACGGGCCCTTCCTCGAGCGTGCGCTCGACTGGCGCTATCTCACAGTGGCATCCGGCGCGGGGGTGCTGATCGTGGTCGCCGGCCTCGTGGGCGGCGGCTGGGCACGTTTCGTGTTTTTCCCGCACGTCGAGGGCGACAACGTGGTGGCGTTCGTGACGATGCCCCAGGGGACGCCGGCGGCAGTGACGGCGGAGGCCGTTCGGCGCCTCGAGGAGAGCGCGGAGCGTCTTCGCCAGGAGCTGGAAGCGGAAGGCGAGGGTGCGGGGATCTTCCGCCACGTCCTGGCGGCGATCGGCGAGCAGCCGTATCGCCGTCGCCAGGAAGAAGATCGCACGGGCCGGCGCGGCGCCGCGCTCACCGCGGGCAATCTGGGCGAGGTCAACATCGAGCTGGCCCCAGCCCAGAGCCGCCGCGTGACCAGTGCCGAGATCGCCGCGCGGTGGCGCGAGGCGACCGGCCCCATCCCGGACGCCGTGGAGCTGAGCTTCACCTCCGACCTCTTCTCCGCCGGCGAGGCCGTGAACATCGAGTTGCGCGGCAACGACACGGATACCCTCCGGCGGGCGGCAGACGATCTGAAGGGGCGCCTCGCGGCCTATCCCGGTGTGTTCGACGTGACCGACTCCTTCCGTGGCGGCAAGCAGGAAATCAAGCTTCGGATCACTCCCTCGGCCGAAGCCCTGGGGCTGTCGCTCCACGACTTGGCGCGCCAGGTGCGGCAGGCGTTCTACGGTGACGAGGCGCAGCGCATCCAGCGCGGACGCGACGACGTGCGCGTGATGGTCCGCTACCCCCAGGAGGCGCGGCGATCCCTCGGTGACATCGAGACGATGCGCATCCGGACCCGGGAGGGGGCCGAGGTGCCGTTCAGTGCCGTCGCCGTGGCGGAGGCTGGACGTGGCTTTGCTACCATTCGCCGCGCCGACCGCCAGCGCATCATCGCCGTCACCGCCGAGGTCGACGAGAGCCGGGTGGATCCCAACACGGTAATCGCTGCCGCCCGGACACGCGATCTGCCGGCAGTGCTGGGGGCACATCCCGGGGTCAGCTACTCCCTCCAGGGCGAACAACGCGAACAACGCGAGTTCCTCGATGCCATGCTGCGACGCTTCGGGCTGGCGCTCCTCATGATCTACGCCTTGCTGGCGATTCCGCTACGTTCCTACCTCCAGCCCCTCATCATCATGACAGCGATCCCTTTCGGGATGGCTGGGGCGATCCTCGGCCACGTGCTCATGCGCTGGGACTTGAGCATGTTCTCGGTCATCGGCATGGTCGCCCTCTCGGGCGTGGTCGTGAACGACAGCCTGGTGATGGTCGACTGGATCAACCAGCGCCGCCGGGAAGGCGTGCCGCTCGTGGAAGCCGTACGCACGGCGGGCGCAGCGCGCTTCCGGCCCATCCTGCTCACCTCGGTCACCACCTTCGCTGGGCTCACCCCCTTGCTGCTCGAGCGTAGCCTCCAGGCGCAGTTCCTGATTCCGATGGCCATCTCGCTGGCCTTCGGGGTGATGTTCGCGACCGGTGTGACGCTCGTCCTGGTGCCCGCGATCTACCTGGTGCTCGACGACGCGAAGCGCGGGGTGGAACGCTGGCGGGGGCGAGCCGCGGACGATGGCGGCCACAGTGCGCCCGCGCTGGCCGTGCTTCGGCCGCAGTCGGAAGAAGGCTCCCGCGCGGCGGGCTGAGTCTGGCCTGACGAAAGTACCCCGCTCTCAGCCGAGTGCGGCATCGAGGCCTTCCAGCGCGCGGGCGGCCTCGTCCTCACTGAGAACGAGCGGCGGAGCCAGCCGCACGGTCGTATCCCGGTGCAGGGTCCAGTTGAGGATCAGCCGGCGCTCCCAGGCGCGCGCGACGAAGCGGGCGCAGGCGCCGGGAGTGGCGAACTCGAGGCCGAGAAGCAGCCCCGCGCCACGGACGTCGACCAGATCGCCACGACCGATGCAGGCGGCGAGCTGCGCTCGCATGGTCGCACCGAGGATGGCGGCCCGCTCGGGGAGCCGCTCGCGCAACAGCACCTCGAGCGCTGCCAGACCGGCTGCGCAGGAGAGGGGGTGCCCGCCGAAGGTGGTCACGTGCGCGAGGGGTGGGTCGTGCGCGAGTGTCGCCATCACCGCGGCCGAGCCGACGAAGGCGCCGAGCGGCAGGCCTCCGCCGAGCGCCTTGGCGAGGACGAGGAGATCGGGGACCACCCCCCAGTGCTCGGCGGCGAAGAGCCGGCCGGTGCGCCCGAACGCCGTCACCACCTCGTCGAAGACGAGTAGCGCGCCGACCGCGCTGCAGCGTGCGCGGAGCGCGGGCAGGAAGCTGGGAGCTGGGATACGCACGCCGCCTTCCGCTTGAATGGGTTCGACGATGACCGCAGCCACGGTGGTGTCGATGGCCTCGAGGGCCCCTGGTTCGTCGAAGGGGAGAAAGACGACTTCGGGCAGCAGCGGCTCGAAGGGCGCGCGATACGCGGGGTTACCGCCGACCGACAGCGCACCCCAGGTATCGCCGTGAAAGCCGCTCTCGAAGGCGACAAAGCGCCGTCGGCCGGTGTGCTTGCGCGCGGTCTTGAGCGCGCCGTCGACCGCCTCGGCGCCGCTGTTCGTGAAGTACACGACGTCGAGCGGCGGCGGACAGAGCGTGGCAAGCCGCGCCGCAAGCCGCACCTGCGCTTCCTGCACGAGCTCGCCATAGACCATGACGTGCAGGTGCCGTTCCGCCTGTGCCCGCAGCGCGGCGAGGACCTCGGGATGGCCGTGGCCGATGTTGGCGACACCCATGCCGGCCAGCAGATCGAGCCATTCGTTCCCATCGGTGTCGCGCAGGATGCTGCCGCGCGCCGAGTGTACCACGAGACCCATCGGCATCGCCGAGGTCTGACAGAGGTGGCGCCGGAACAGCGCGCTGAGGTCCGCGCTCACGGTGCCTCCGGGCATGTCCTCATCGCGGATGCCGGGAGGGTGCGCTCGTCGAGGAGCGTACGCATGGGATCGTCCGGCCGCAGCAGCGAGCCCAGCGCCGGCCGCTGGCCGCGAGGCCAGGCCAGCGGCGGCTCCTGCATGCGACCTGGCTGGCACAGCCGTGCCACGCCGCGCGCCTCGAGGGCAGCCACGTCGACCTCGTCGCCGTGGATGGCGATGCACTCGATGCGGCCACGCGGCAGGGCGGTTGGAAGCGCGCGCAGCGAGTCGAGGGGGCAGACGCGAATCGTGCGTCCCCCGGGCCCGGGCCGCAGATCGGCCCACGTCTCGACGAGCACCGTTCCGCCCAGTCCCGCGCGCACAGCATGCGCTCCGGCCCACGATGCTTCCTCGATGGCCAGCCGAATGGCGGCGCGCTCTTCCAGCGTGGCCTCGCCAGGGGGTAGGACGGGGCGCAGCGCCGCCAGCGCGCGCACGAGCGCGTCGGCGAAGGCCTCGCAATCTCCGGCCACGAGCGCGACCTGCGGCGAGAGGCAGCCGCGCTGGTCGTAGAGAACGACGTCGAGGGCGACCGCCCTGGCCAGGGTGTCGACGCAGCGCTCACGACGAATGTCGAGCGCGACGACGCTCGTGCGCGTTCCGTGGGCGACGAGCCGCCGTCCGACGCGACGTCGCAGCGCCTCCATCGTCAGGTCGCTTCCGCTCGCCACGACGACCTCGGCGCGAGCGAGCGCCGCCTGCTCGAGCGTTGATGTCCCCCCGGGCCAGTATGCCGGCACCACGGTCGCCGCGAGCTCCGAATCCACGGCGGCGAGTGCCCGGTGGAAGGCCGGTGCCGACAGCGGATCGCCACGTCCCGACTTGACGAGCACTGCAGCGCCGGCGAGACAGCCGAGCGCGATCGCAGGAACGGCAAGTGCGGGCACGTTCGAGGCGACCACGGCCGCCACCAGCCCGGGGGGTGGACTCATCCCGCGCTCCCGGTTCACGAGCTCGACCATCGCCTCGACGTCAAACGCGGCGGCCACCCGCGGGAGCACGGAGCCCACCATCGGCGCCGACAGTCGCGCCACCGCCGGCAGCCCGCGATGGAGCTCCTCGTCCTCGATCCAGCACCGGGCCGCCGCCGCCAGCGCTGTTGCGGTCTCGCGCGGGGAACGGTCGCGAAGCCGCTGGCGTACCTCGAGTGCCAGGTCGAGGGCGCGCGCGATCTCGCGGCTCGTCGGTGCCGCCGGCAGGTCCGCTCGCTCGTCAGCGCTCATCGAGCTCGCGCAGAAGCAGGCCGCAGCCGCGCGCCGGCGCACCAGGCACCCGCCCGAGCACCGCGATGCCGTCGTCCACGGCACGTCCCAGGTCGTCCGTGAGCACGACGGCCACCGAGCCCGCGTTGGCCAGGTCGTGATGGCAAAGCAGCCCGGGAGCGCCGGGTGATACCTCCTCGAGCGTGTCCGGATCGAGCACCCGCGTGCGTAGCCACGGTGGCGCCAGCAGGCGGCGCGGAGCCAGGCTGGCGCCAGCGAAGCGTTCGCGGAGCACGCTCTCGTAGCGCTGCGAACAGAGCTCGCTCATGCCGTATTCGTTCACGCACCAGTAGGCCGCAAGCCCGAGGTGATGCCAACAGGCCCGGAGAAAGCCAGCACGCGACAGCGGCCGGCGCATGCCCTTGGCCCCGCCGGTGTCCATCAACCGACTGCCAGGACCGAGGCGCACGCGCCATCCACTCTCGAACAGCGCGGCAAAGGCCGCAGTCGGGCCGGCGAGCACCACGGCCTCACCGCTGTCTGCCGCGGCCACCAGGCGAGCCTGCAGGGCATCGCGTCGGAGCCCGGTGTCGTCGGCGAACCACTCGACGCCCGTGCACAGCTCCTCACCCACCCAGGCGCACATCCGCACCAGGGACGAGGCCGGCGCGAGCTCCGGAGGCGGCAGCAGGGCCAGCATGGGCAACCGGACCGCGTCGGGCAGCAGAAAGTGGGCGAAGGTGGGGACGGCCGACGCCCGGTAGAGGTCGAGCGAGGGGACCGCATGTCGGCTTCGCATCCCATCACCGGCCGTGGTCCCGCTCGAGCGAAAGACGGCCTCCGCAGGCCCGCAGGCCAGGTCGGCCTGGCGAAAGGCGGCTGCGGGCACGGCGGGAATGTCTTGCCAGCGCGCGACGGTGCGCGGGCTGATGCCCCGACGCTCGCACAGCCGGCGATAGGCCGGATTGCGCTCGTACTGGTACTCAAAGACGCGCCAAGCCCAGCGCTCGAAGGGGAACCCGCGGGCTGCCGGCCCGGCAGCGCGGATCGTCGCGGCCAGCTCGGCGAGAAGCGACACGCTCGACCCTAGCAGCTCGCCCCGGCACGCGCATCCAGCTAGGCTGCGCGTATGGCCGACAAGTATGCCCTGTACGACGAGGCCGTGGATCTGGTCGCCGAGGGCCGTCCCGAGGATGCCGTGGCGCGCTACCGCGAAGCGATTGCCCTCGACGAGGCGTTCGCCGATGCCTGGCAAGGGCTCGCCCTGGCGCTCCAGGACCTGGGCCGCCTCGAGGAGGCCATCGAGGCCGGGCACCGGCTCTGCGAGCTCGCGCCGGATGATGTGCTGGCGCACACGACGCTCTCGCGCCTCTACCAGGCGGCCGGGATGATTCCCGAGGCCGAGGCCGAAGCGGGCAAGGCCCGGATCCTCGACTGGAAGCAGCAGCTCGCGGCGACCAAGTCGTGAGCTGGCATCGCTCCTCGCAGGGCCGGGCTGCGATCCTCCGATGACTGCGCTCGCCGGGATCCGGGTCCTCGACCTGACCCGCTTCGTTGCCGGGCCGTTCTGTACGGCCATCCTGGCCGATCTCGGGGCGGACGTCATCAAGGTGGAGGCGCCGCGGGGGGGCGACGAGGGCCGCTTCGCCTATCCCCCGGTCGATGGGGTGCCCGTGTTCTTCCTCGCATTGAATCGCAACAAGCGCGGGATCACGCTCGATCTCCGGCACGAGGCCGGGCGCGAGCTGTTGCGCCGCTTGCTGCCGCACGTCGATGTGCTCGTCGAGAACTTCGCCGGTGGCACGCTGGCCCGCTGGGGGTTGGCCCCGGAGCAGCTCTGTCGGGATCACCCGCGGTTGATCGTGGCCAGTCTCTCGGGATTCGGCCAGACGGGCCCCTGGGCACCCCGGCCTTCCTACGACATTGTCACGCAGGCGGTGAGCGGCTTCATGTCCCTCACCGGATTTCCCGGCGGACCGCCAACGCGCGGCGGAGGCTCGCTCGGTGATTACCTCCAGGGCATGTTCGGCGCCATCGGCGTGCTCGGCGCGCTCTGCGCCCGCGACCGGACCGGCCGGGGGCAGGCGGTCGATGTCTCGGGCATGGACGCCATGTTCTCGGTGATCGACTGCTGGGTCTCTCTGTACGCCGCATCGGGCCGACTACCGCAGCGCGTGGGGAACCGTCACCTCGGCACCGCGCCCTACGACTGTTATCGCGCGCGCGATGGTTGGGTCGTAATCGCCATTGGCAGCAACAAGCTCTTTCGGCGGCTCGCCACGGCAATCGGCCGGCCCGAGCTCGGCGAGGATCCCCGCTTCCGTGGCGTGGGGGGACGGGTGCGGCACAGCGACGAGATCAACGGCATCGTGGGCGACTGGGTCGCCGGGCGGACCGTCGAGGAGGTGACGAGCACGCTCGGCCCCGAGGGCGCGAATGTCCCCTGCGCGCCAGTCCACACGATCGATCAGCTGCTCGGCCACTCCCAGCTGCTCGCGCGTGGGATGCTCGAGCGGCTTCCGCACCCGCAGCTCGGCGAGCTTGTCGTTCCGGGGGTCGTCGCCAAGCTCTCGCGCACGCCAGGCAAGGTTCATCGCCTGGGCCCTGCGCTCGGCGAGCATACCGACGAGGTCTATCGCGAGCTCCTCGGCCTCGGGGGAGACGAGCTCGCGCAGTTGCGTGCAACGGGAGTGATCTGAGCCCGAGTGCTAGCGCCCCTGCGCCTGGAGTTTTTGCTGGAGCTCGGCGATGAGCGTGCGGGCCTTGGACAGCTCGGTGTTGCACTGCGTGAGCCGACCCTCGGCGACCGTCAGCTTGCCTTCGATATCGACCTGCTTGTTCTTGCGATCGACCAGCTCGGCATTCAGTCGCTCGGTTTCGGCACGGAGCGCCGGAGCGCCCTGCGGACCATAGCCGTAGGCGAGCCACGAGGCGAAGAAGCCGAAGCCAAACACGACCAGGAGCACCAGCAGGCGCTGGGTCCACTGCCACGCGGCCTCTTGCACCCGCTTCTTCGCTGCCTCGTCGTCGAACTGTTCGCCCACGGTACGCTCCCCCTTGCCTGTCGACGCCGCATTGCGACGTGTGCGGGCTGCAATAGCGCAGCCGATCGCCGAGGGAAAGAGCCGCCGGCTCAGCCCCGAATCGGCGTGCCGCGCCCGCGCTCGAGGTAGTCGCGCACGAGTCTGGGGGCGCGTCGCAGGCACTCGCCCGGGTCGCGAAACGTACGCTCGCAGACCCATTCGCCCTCGACCCAGGCGTCGAAGGACGAGGACTTGCCGATGCGAACCTCGACCAGGCGCTGCCCGGGGGGCGATCCGGTGATGATGGCGCGGAGTGCATTGCCCGAATCGAGCAGCACGGCGCGTCCCTCCTTCGGGACCTCGAAGGCAGCCAACACTTTCTTCACTCGTGATTCGGGTACCCGTTGGTCGTCGACGAGATGCAGGATCGCCCACTCGCCCGGCGGCGCATCGGCCTCGTCGAACCACTTGCGGTTCGTCTCGGTGAGACGCTGCTGCGCCCGGTCCTGGTCGAAGCCAATCGCGCTGCGAAAGAACGAGAGCGAGACGCGGGGCTGCTCGACGAGATCGCCCTGCTCGTCGCGCTGCTCGTCGACCCACCAGCGATTGGCCAGGGCCGGCGGCCGATCGCCCTTGCCGCCCATGCGGCTAGCCTACCGGCCCGCGGCATCGCGGTCCACTGGCGTCGTGGCGTTGCTGGCCGCGCCGCTTCTCGCTATCCCTCGGCCCGCAGGGATGGAGGCGTGGCGGCCGTTTGCGGGCGCGTGGGGCCTGATTCTCGGGGCGTCGAGCGGCTTCGGTGCTGCCGCCGCCCGCGAGCTCGCCCGGCGGGGGATGAACATCGTCGGCGTGCATCTCGATCGCAAGTCGACGCTCCCGCTGGCGGAGGCCGTGGCCGCGGACGTGCGGGCGGCCGGCGCTGCAGCGCACTTTTTCAACGTCAACGCGGCCGATGCGGCAAAGCGTGCCGAGGTCTGCGATCGGCTCCGCGAGCTTGGCGGTGGACAGCCCGTCCGAGTGCTCCTGCATTCGCTGGCGTTCGGGACGCTCAAACCCTTCGTGACTGCGGATCCCCGCGAGCGGACGACCAAGGCCCAGCTCGAGATGACACTCGACGTGATGGCTCACTCGCTCGTCTACTGGGTCCAGGATCTGCACGAGCGCGGGCTGCTCGGCCCGGGAAGCCGTATCTTCGCCATGACGAGCGCGGGCGGAGCACGGGTGCTGCCCTTCTATGGCGCTGTCTCGGCTGCCAAGGCCGCGCTCGAGTCGCACGTGCGCCAGCTCGCGCTCGAGCTGGGCGCGGCGGGGATCACCGTGAACGCCATTCGGGCCGGCGTGACCGACACGCCCGCTGCCCGCAAGATTCCCGCGGCGGACTACATGTTCGCCGAGGCGCGGCGGCGCAATCCCGGCGGGCGGCTCACCGTCCCGGAGGACGTGGCGGGCGCGATCGTCGCCCTGACCTTGCCCGGCGCAGGGTGGATCAACGGGAACGTGATCGGCGTCGACGGCGGTGAGGACGTGACTGGGTGATCCCGCGGCGTACGGCGCTTCCGCCATTGCGCCCGTTCGCGGCGATACCCCGAACGAAGCGGTAGGCGAACTGATCGGCCTTTCGCTCTGCGTCAGCCCACAGTACGTAGTGTCCGAGCTCGTGATAGACCGTCTGGATCCACTGGCGCTCGGAGTTGTATTTCCGCCCCCGCTTCCAGTTCTCGGGATGGACAAGGTGGATCTTGCCATCCTCGTAGCACCGGCCTGCAGTTTTACCCCAATCGAGGTACTCGAACCACTCCACTTTTGGGGATCGCAAATGGTAGAAGCGGCTCAGGCCCGAGATTGCGCGCCGAAAGTCGTGCTCGCGATGTTCTCGAAAGAAATCACTGAGTTGCCGGTCAATGGCCCGGCGTTCACGCAGTCCGGGAAAAAGCATTCGCATGGCGATCACCGTGGAGCTTGCTCGGTGTTCGCCCTCTCCGGGGGGCACCGAGGGGAGGAGAGGTTACCGGCGCCTCGTGCGTGGTGTCAACGGCCCGGAAAAATCCTACGCGATGCTTGCGGATCGCGGAGCTTGCGGGCAGCCTGCTCGTCAGGGAGGAGGTTCGATACGATGCGGATGCTGCTGCTCTCGGCCTGCATGGTGCTCAGCGCCTGCGCCACGGCCACCGTCGACAAGTCGTCCGTGCGGGCGACGCAAACCGCGCCCGAATCGACGCAGGTCGAGGTGGTGCAAATCCCCTACGATCCCTCGCTGCCCACCTATGTCGTGACCGTCGAGCCCTTCACCTTCGATGCGGACGGCTCCGGCGGGGGTGGCGGCGCGCCGCCCGTTCCTGGACGGCGCCGCGGCTGGGGACCCTGGGGATGGGGGCTGCTGCCCGAGGGCCCGCAGGCGCAGGCCTACAATCCTCCACCGCAGGGAGCGCAGGGTGACATCGGTGCCGCGATCGCGTCGCAGCTCGTGACGGCGCTCGGCAATGCGGGGAACATCGCTGTGATCGACTGGCAGTACTACCAGCAGCATGCGGGGAATCCCGCAAAGCTCGTCGACCGGGGCAAACGGGAAGTCGGTCCCTTCGTGATTCGCGGCTCGGTGACCGAGTTCAACGAGATCGCCGAGGCGAGCGGCCAGTCGACGGGCGGGTCGCTCGGGGCCCTCGGCGCAGCGCTGGCGATCGGCGGCGCGATTGCGGGCAACACGGCCGCCACTGCGACCGGTGCGGGAATCGCGGCGGCGAATCCGACCTTCGAAAACACCGTGGCCCGGCGCACGGGATCGGTGGCCATGGACCTCAAGATCGTCGATCCGCGCAACGGCCGGGTGGTCGGGACAGCGATGGCGAACGGCAGCTTCACCGCGGAGACGGCAGCCAGCGGCTTCTCGCTCTTCGGCGTGGGAAAGGCGAGCAATGCCTTCGCCGCCAGTGCGCTGGGTCAGGCGAACCGTGCGGCCATGAACTCCGCGACCACGCAGATCATGGAGCGGCTGGCGCGTCTGCGCTGAGCACGGCCTGCCACGACCCCCCGCTCGCCGCGTAGCGTGCCGCGACGTCTCTCGAGCCCGGCCGGCGTGCTCGCGGAGTGGAACGCCAACGGCACGATCCGGCGACTCGTGCACGAGGGCGTCGTGGTCAATCTCTTTCCCGCGAGCGAGGTCGAGGGCGGACCGGCAAACCTCTATCTGCGCTGCCACGGTGCCACGGTCGCCTGGACCCCGCTGTTCGGGCCGTGCAGCACCGCCCGCGTGTCGAGCGATGAGCACAGCATCCGGGCTCGAGGCTCATGGCAGGGCATCCGCTTCGACGTGGCTTTCATGCTCGCGGCCCGGGCCCCGGCCTGGTTCTGGCATGTGCGTCTCGAGAACGGCAATGCGACGGCGGTCGCCGTGGATCTCGTGCTGGTGCAGGATCTCGGCCTGGCGGCG
>Ga0308411_10002652_pt1 | contig 12049 bp, 8 predicted proteins | sample HotsprottomLayer_2_FD_203530 | JGI IMG/M metagenome (GOLD analysis project Ga0308411, IMG submission 203530) | Hot spring phototrophic mat microbial communities from Octopus Spring, Yellowstone National Park, Wyoming, United States -... | ecosystem: Environmental > Aquatic > Thermal springs >... | reverse complement strand
TTAAAAGGGTGCTAGTAAGCACCCCACCCTCCCACCCTTAAGATTCTAAGGGATGCTATCGCCTCCCTTAACCCTAATAGAGAAGTGCTTTTAGCACAAAGTGCTTTAAGCACAAAGTACTTTAAGCACCTAGTGCAATAAGCACCTAATTAAGAAAGTGCTTTAAGCACAAAGTGCTATGAAGCACCCACACATCCTAATTAATCAATAAAGAAGTACTGTTAAGCACCTTACTCATTTTTATCAGAGAGGCTAAGCCTCAGAGAGGCTAAATCTCTAAGAGGTTAAACCTCTATACATAATTATCTAATCTTACTCTCTGCTAAAGATTTAACTTTTAGTATCAAGGAAATGTCGTAAATAATTTTAGATACTTTCCTACCAACTGAATCCTTGATAAGGTCAACAGAAACCATATTTCTCAAAGGATTACCAAAAGTATCAAGAACGATGAGCACTTCTGGCATCATATCGTAATCAGAATGTAACCTAAGAACTATTCCTATCTCACCTGTTGAAAGCTGAACAACAGAATTTTCAGACAAAGGAGATTGAATTTTGTAAACTTTAGATACTTCTACAGCAAACCTAAGAGCTACCTCAGGGTCAAACTTAGTACCAGCTTCCTTGAGTATCTCTTCAATTGCAACTCTAATTGGTAATGGAGGTCTATATGGCCTCTCTGTAGTCATAGCATCAAAAGCATCACATATTGAAGCTATCTTTACGTATACATCTATTTTATCTCCTGTAACACCCAAAGGATACCCTCTACCATCAACCCTCTCATGATGCATAAGAACTATCCTTTTAGCTATGTCATCAATCTCTGTAGAATCCTTTATCAACTGATACCCTATTACTGGGTGCTTTCGGATACTATCTATTTCTATAGGCGTAAGAGGCTCTTTTTTGTTAAGAACTGAGGAAGGAATCTTAATCTTGCCTATATCCATCAAAAGACTCCCAACACCTACATAAGAGACTCTGTCCGAAGTAAAGCCAAACTTCGTAGCTACCAATGTAGCAAGCAAACTACAGTTTACTGCATGAACATAAGAGTATTCATCATGGCTCTTCAAGTCAAGCAAATTAATTGTCTTACCAATACCTATTCTTATTTCCTTAGCAACATCATTTATAGACTCCTTAGCTTTATCTAATCTAGGAATAGAATTATTAGCAATATCCCAAACAACATTAGTGAAACTTTTATAAACCTTTTTTTGAGTTTCCTCAGAAATCATTGGGTCACTAACCTGGCTCTTACTAGCCGCTGCCTCTATTGAAATAGGTCTATATGTAAGCTCAGTTATACCTAAACTCTTTAATCTGTCAATGAATTCCTGCCTTATAGGCACTCTGGCGGGCCAAAGGAAGCTACCCTTCATGTCATAAAGAGGACCACTCAAAACCATCCCATCCCTAAGGTAATCAACCGTTATTACCTGGCTAGTATCAAAGCTGCCACTCATCTTACTTCTCTCCGAAATCTATTATAGAACTAACCTAAAAACATTTCAACAAAACTAAATTTTCTTTTCCATGAAAAAAAATTATTTTGAAGTTGTATCGTAAACATCAAAGTAGTTAATCATTACAAAGAATTATTAATTCTTCAAAATTTACCTTAAGCCTACCTATCACCAGAAAGTGCTCTAAGGTAGTTACCCAACTCTATGATTTTATCTCGTATCAAATCTCTTATCTTTTTTATTTCCTCAAGCTCTTTATCTTTCGGGTCAGGTATATTCCAATCAATAGTTCCTCTCGAAGGGTAATAAGGGCAAGTATCACCACACCCCATATTAACAACAAAATCAAAGATCATCCCTTTAGGCAAATCACCAAACCCTTTAGGCTTCTTATCAGAAATATCAATACCTACCTCTTTCATAGCCTCAACAACTAAAGGATTCACCTCATTAGCTGGTCTAGAACCTGCACTATAAGGCTCAACAATATCATTTAAAATCTCCCTAGCGAAAGCTTCAGCCATCTGACTTCTACCAGCATTCTGAACACAAAGAAACAAAATCTTATATTTCTTCTCCATATCTTAAGTTCTAAACAAAAACTGACAAGTTTTTCCTAGGAATTTGTAAAGAATTCGTAAAGTTTAAATAAACCTAGGAGAGGCGAAGCCTCTCTTAAAAGAAAATGGAAAAAACCGAACTTCTACATTCAAAATTACTTAAGGTAACGAGCTATGATAGATTTACACATGCACACCTTTTTGAGCGATGGGGAACTATCCCCAAACGAGCTAGTCCAAAGAGCTAGAAAAATTGGATACTCAGCAATGGCAATAACAGACCATGTTGATATATCAAATGTTGAGATAGTCGTAAAGGAAATAGTTAAGTTCTGCGAAGAAGCAAAAAACTACTATACTGACATAATAGTTTTGCCGGGAGTTGAGATAACCCATGTACCACCTCACCACATAAACGAGATTGCCGAGTTTGCCAAAAAACTAGGGACGAAAATCGTAGTCGTTCACGGTGAAACGATCGTCGAGCCAGTTGAGCTAGGAACAAACAGAGAAGCAATAAAAAGCAAGTATGTTGATATACTGGCACATCCAGGGCTTATATCAGAAGAAGACGTAATCCTAGCTAAGGAAAACCAAAAATACCTTGAAATTACAGCGAGGAAAGGGCATTCAATAACAAACGGACATGTTGCCAAACTGTGTAAGAAGCACAACGTAAAAATGGTAATAAACACAGACACCCACTCACCAGAAAACCTAATCACTGACGAAACAGCTAGGAAAATACTTAAAGGTGCCGGCTTGGAAGACTCAGACATCATAACAGTCTTTCAGAACTCCCTAGAAATAGTAAAGAAATACAACTCTTAGAACACCACAAAACCAAAAAAATTTCATCTTTCTTCAATATTGCTAAATAGCACCTTTCTAATTAGGTGCTATAAGCACCTAATCAAATTGAAATTAATCAGCAGGTGAATTAATAATTTTCTTTCATTCTTACTTTTGGGGTTAAAGGTATGGTAAAGGGAATCAATGTTGAAAATTTAAATCTTTCTGAAGAGGCAAAAAGGAATCTGAGTGTATGGCTAAACTTTGGTAAGGATGTAAAAGAGGAAATACAAAGGTTACTGGACGAAGGCAATATAAAAGAACTAGAGGATAGATTCTATAAAAAACTAGAGTTTGGCACCGGCGGAATGCGCGGCAAAATGGCAATAGGCACAAACAGAATGAACAAGTACACCGTCATGTTTGCTACACAAGGACTCGTTAACTATGTTAAAAGTGTCAAACCTAACAAAAAGCTCTCTTGTTTCATAGGGTATGACACAAGGAAAAATTCCTACGACTTCGCAATAGAAGCAGCTAAAGTATTGCTTGCTAAAGATATTGATGTTTACATCCTGAAATTACCGATGCCTACCCCGTTCTCTTCTTTTGGTATCAGATACTACAAAACAGATTTCGGAATAATCCTGACAGCATCACACAACCCACCAGAGTACAACGGATACAAAGTTTACTGGGATGACGGAGCACAAGTTGTAGCACCACATGACAAAGCAATAATTGACGAAGTGTACAAAATAGACGATATCTCAAAAGTAAAAACAATATCAAATGACGAACTAACAAATTCAACAAAGTTACACTACGTTTTGGAAGAATTAAAAGAAGCATACCTAAGGGTAATGAAAGTCAACTTAAGCGAAATCTACGATGTTGATGACACTTCATATAGAAATAACATTAAAATAGTTTACACACCTCTACATGGAACATCAATAAACCTAACACCTGATGCCTTAAGGTACATTGGATTTGAAAACATATACTTAATTGAAGAAGAAACTACAACTGACGGTACATTCAGTGTAGTTCCTTCTCCTAATCCAGAAGATGATAATTCATTCAAAAACAGCATAGAGCTAGCTAAGAAAGTTGGTGCTGATGTATTCTTTGCTTCTGACCCTGACGCTGATAGGGTAAGAGCAGGAATAAACATAAACGGTGAAATAACTCTCTTTTCTGGCAACCAACTCTCTTCAATGATGCTAAACTGGATATTATCTAATCTTCTTAGAAGAGGAAGGTTACCCGAAAATGGCTTTGTTGTAACAACGATAGTAACAACAGATTTAATCCAGAAAATCGCCCAAAACTACGGAGTTGAAACATACCTTACACTAACTGGCTTCAAGTACATTGGTGAGAAAATAAGAGAATTTGAAGGTAAGAAAAGGTTCGTATTCGGATGCGAAGAGAGTATAGGCTACCTCTACGGAACAGATGTAAGAGACAAGGACTCAGTAATATCAACATGTATAATAAGCCTAATGGTGGAAGACCTAAAAAAGAGAGCTTTAACACTTAAAGACTATCTCTACGAGATATACAAAATGTACGGAGTACATATCGAGAAACTAGAATCAATAGAACTTGAAGGAATAGAAGGACTCAAAAAAATGAACGAAATAGTCAATAAACTGAGGAAAGAAAAACTACCAGAATTCAATGGACTCAAACCCTTAACAAGAATAGACATTAAAAACAGGACAATAGAGGATTTCACCACAGGTGAGATTAAGGAATATGCCACCGATTTACCAAAGTCCGATGTCATAATCATAAATCTAGAAGGGCAAAACAAATTTATAGTGAGACCATCAGGAACAGAACCAAAGTTAAAAATATACTTCTTCAGTAAGTTCGACAATGATATAACGAAAATTGAAGAGTACAAAAAAGAAGCAGAAAAACTAGTAGAGAGTGTCAAAATCTACATACTAAGCTAATATGCCAGTTTTCCTAAAGAAAATAGAACTCTTCGGCTTCAAATCGTTTGCTGACAGGACAAAATTAGAATTCATTTCTACAATTACAGGTATTGTTGGTCCAAACGGCAGCGGTAAAAGCAACATAATTGACGCAATAAGGTGGTGTCTCGGAGAAAACAGCCCAAAAACCCTAAGAAGCTCAGGCTTCGAAGATATACTCTTCTCAGGCTCACAGTACAGACAACCCCTAAGCGTAGCAGAAGTTTCATTACTCTTTGATAACTCAACTAGAATACTACCTATACCACTTGATGAAGTAGAGATAACAAAAAGATACTATAGGTCAGGTGAAACAAAAACACTTATCAACAGAAATGAAACTAGAGTCAAGGATGTTATCAATCTATTTCTAGGAACAGGCTTCGGCAAAGAAGGATACTCAATAATTGGACAAGACGAAGTCGATAAACTCGTAGTAGGTGACCCATCCGAAAAAAGAAACTACATTGACGAACTACTAGGAATATCAAAAGCAAAATTCAAAAAAGGAGAAGCTGAAAAAAGACTAAAAGAAATAATTCTTGACCTAGAGAAAATTTCTATTTCTCTCGAACAAACCGAAAGAGAATACTTCAAACTCAAGGAGCAGTCAGAAAAAGCAAAAAAATACAAAGAACTTCAAAACCAAATTGAACTATACGAAAAGGCTATCAATAGGTTCAACCTAGAAAAATACAAACAAAAGCTAAACACTCTAGAAAAAGAAAAAAGCAAAGCAATAGAGGAAATTGAAGAAATACTAAAGAAAATTGGTGAAATTGAATCAAAAATAAAAGATGTTGATAACGAACTTCAAACATACTCGGCAATACTGGAAGAAAAAAGAAGGAAACTAGGAGAAGTTGAAAAGAACATTAATGAAAAGGAAGTAGAAAAAAGAGAAATACTCTCAAAAGTAGAGCTAAGCAACCGCCTCATAGATTCATTAGAAAAAGAAAAAAATAATCTAGAGACAAGAAAAAAAATTCTCTTAGAAGAAAGAGAGGTTATCTCCTCAAAACTCTCAAAAATCCTTGAAATCATACCAGAAATATCCCAAAAAGCATCAAATCTAGAAGAAGAAATAAAAAGGTTAAGTAAAGAACTAACTCTAAACGAAGAGGAAAGAGCAAAAATCTACGAATTGGTAAACTTCTGTAACAAAACACTCAAGGACCTAGAAATTACTGAAAATGAAATTAGTAGTAGCTTAGCAAGAGAAACAGAAATAGAAACGGAAATATCTTCTTTAACTGATAAAATTTCTGATCTCAAAAGCAAACTCTCAGACATTGAAATTCAAAAGGAATATAAAACCATCAAAATTGAAAACCTGAGAGAGCAAAGAGAAGAACTAAAAGAACAGATAACCCAACTCAAAAAGTACATAGCTACCTCTAGTGATGTAATAAAAGAAACCCAAAACATGATTAAAGAACTCACCACTGAGTCACAAAAGCTATTCGATGAGTTTTCAAAAGAAATTGGAAGGAATGCACTAATCGTAGGTGACTTCATAAAAAGAGCTAAGGAAATCTCCAAACTCATAATAAACAAGTGCGAACTAATAGCAAACTCCCCAGAACCAGCAAAAATAGCAAAGGAAATAAAAGATTCAGCTAACGAGCTATTAAATAGTCTATCTCTACTTCCATCATCCATAAGCAGCGACTTCTTCACAAAAAGAGAAAAAATAGACAAAGAAATATCATCACTAAGATCCAAATTAGAAACTTTAGTTGAAGAAGTAGAAAGCGAAAAAAATCACCTCTCAGAACTAACCGAAAAATTGAACATAATTGAAAAAAATATCTTCTCACTAGAAAGAGAACTCTCTTTCTTAGAAAGAGAATTCAAAACCCTGGAACAAAACATCATTTCCTACGAAGAAGATCTAAACTACAAATACAACGAACTAGAAAAACTAAAAACAAAAAGAACTAACCTAATTAAAAGAAGAACAGAAATAGTCACAAAAACCATAGAAACCCTAAGTGCTTATAGCACTAGTGCTTATAGCATTAGTGCTCGTAGCACCAGTACTTACAGCACCCCCTCCTACAACGCTGACATATTAAAAACACTAAAGGCAGACGATGAAGAATTTTTTAAGCTAAGAAAAGCTATTGAAGAAATTCTAAAAAATTTAGACTTCAACATAATCAATAATTCAATAAACCAACTCAAGCATCAGATTAGCCAAAGACAAGCAGAGTTTAACCAGATTCAAAACTCTCTAACAAAGGCACAAACTGAGAAAGAAAATATTTCAAACAGGCTAGATAACATAGAAAAGGAAGTAAAAGAAATAAATAACCGAATAAGCAAAATAGAAAGTGAGACAAAGGAGCACATAGAGAATATACAAAAGCTAAAGCTTTTACTTCCATCTAAAGAGGAAGAAATCTCTAAACTCAAAAACTCAAAAGATGAACTACTCAAGGAAATAGGCGAATACTCTGTCAAAGTCAAAGAACTAAACGAAGTTTTCAAAAACTACATAAAAGAACTTAACACACTAAAGGACGAAGAAATAAACAAAAACAAAGTTCTACATGAACTAATCGGTAAAATAGAAATCACCAACAATCAGATAGAGAAACTAAAAAACAGCATCTTCGAAAAGTATGGCTCAAACATTGAAACCATTGAACTACCGGAAGACTTTGAGCCAAACGAATATCATAGAAGACTAGAAAACCTCAAGAGGGAAATAAACAATTTGGTAAATGTCAATTTCTCCGCAATTGACGAGCTACCAGAAGTAGAAGAAAGATACAAGTTTTTGAAATTTAACTATGATGACCTTCTACAAAGCAAAGAAAAACTAGAAGGTGTAATATCTGACATAAACAAAGAAATAGAAACGATAATTTCTTCTTCCATACAAAAGGTAGAGGAAGTCATAACTACCGTATTCAAAGAGGTTTTCGGTGGCGGAGGAGTAAAGATAGAGCTAGACAACAACGATTTAGTCGAGGGAGGAATAGAATTCATAGTAAACATACCAGGCAAAAAGATAAAAAACATACTTCTACTGTCAGGTGGCGAAAAGGCTTTAGTAAGTATAATTCTGATTTTCTCAGCACTTATGATAAAAAATACACCTCTTGTCATACTTGATGAAGTGGATGCACCTTTGGATGACGAAAACAACGAAAGATTCAAAAGACTAATAAAAGCTTTTGAAAGTAAAACACAGTTCATAATAATATCTCACAATAAATCAACCTTGGACATATGTAACACTATATACGGTGTGACAATGGAAGAAAAAGGAGTTTCAAAAGTTGTATCATACCAATTAAAAAACGCTGAAGTTCTATTCTAATCGAAGTGCTTCTTATACACCTCAACTATACCACTTATGAACTTGTCAAACGAATAATAATCAAGATACTTGCTTAGTAACATTTTCTTCTGCTCTCTCAGATCACTGTTGTTTATAAATAACTCAATTTTTGATGCTAGTTCACTGGGAGAATGCGGGTCAAAAAACACATCTTCATCAGCATCAAAGAACAACTCCTTACTAACTGGTATATTAGACACTAAAGGCAAAGTACCAAACTGCAAACTTTCAAACGGTACAAACCCAAACCCCTCATAAAGAGAAGGAGACACTGTCAAAACAGCATTCCTGTAAATAAAAGAAAGGTAACTATAAGGTATATTTTCTAGCAAAAGTACCCTTTCCCTGATTTGAGAGGTCTCGACTATTTTGTCCAAGTAATCATATTTTTCAAATTTCTTCCCTACTATCACTAACCCTAATTCTGGATACTTATCCTTGAGGATCTCTAAAGACTTTACAACTACACCAAAATTCTTGTGAGGCTTTCTATTCCCAACACATAAAACATAAATCTCAAAAGGCTTTGTATAATTCTCTTCACCTTCATTATCTCTATTACTAATCTTCGGTACAGGATTATGTACAACGAAAACTTTGTTTTCGTTAACTTTACAAAAGTTAAGTAACTCATTTTTCACAAAATTTGACACACATATCACTGCTTTAGCATTTCTAACAGCATTTTCCAAAACCATTTTACCCACAGCCTGCTTCACTTTACTTGAATAACCAAACCTGAACTGTATTAAGTCATGTACAGTTACAACATAAGGCATAACAGAAAAAAACGATTTACTGTAGTTTAGATAATGTACAAAATCAAAACTATCCTTATTCCTAAGCTCCATAAAAAATGTATCTATCTGCTCCCTAAGAGAGTATATAGAATCCGATAAACTTATAACCTTTACATCACCACCAAAAAACTTCGTTATGTCTTCTGGCTTACCCGCTAAAGCAATATCTAATTGCAATTCTTTATAATCTAGAAGGCCATTAACCAAGTTTCTTGTATAAGTGCCAATTCCTGTTCTAGCAACATTCCTAGCATCAATTATTACCTTCATTTAAGTTCCTCTTCCTTTACTGGTCTCACAATGAATATTTTTGTCTCCTCAGAGAGTTTTATTGTCTCACCATCATCTATTTTTGTTCCAAATTCGTCATACACAACTTTAACCACAGGTCTGAAAGGCGATATAGGGTCAGAAGATATCACTTTAGCTATTGCTCTAGTATTAAGCATCACATAAGAGCCAACAGGATACACCGACATCATCCTGAGGAAAACCTTAAGTATGTCAGGGTCAAATTTCGTACTACCTTCTGTGAGTATTGCTCTCATCGCCTCAAATGACATCATTCTATCTCTGTATACCCTCTTTCTTGTCATTGCCTCGTATGTATCGACTATCGCTGCAACTCTAGCATACTCGGATATCTGCTGTTTCTGTAGATTTCTTGGATACCCCGTTCCATCCCATCTTTCATGATGCTCTAAACAAACTCTACCAACCTCAGGAGACATGTTGTTTTCTTGTACCACCGCCTTATACCCCAAAACAGTATGCGTCTTTATCTTGTTATACTCCTCATCTGTTAATTTCGTCTCCCTCTCCAATATGCTCATAGGTATAAAAACCATACCTATATCCATAAGCAGTATCCCCGTGCCAAGCAACTTGAGCTTAGATTCTGGATAATTTATTTCTTTACCCAGGAGTAGCCCGAGTATTGTTGCATTAAGAACATGAGTTGGCAAATATTTAGTCTTGTCAACAATGTTTATCAAATTCAAAAAGACATTCTTATCTCCTACTTCCGAAATTTTGTCAATTACCTTTTCAACTATATTTACAACCTTCTCAGGTAATATCTCTTTGTTAACCTTGTAATTTGTATACACACTCTCTACGCTATCAACCAACGACTTATAGAAAGTCATCAACTCCCTTGCTGATGACTCAACCCTATCAACCAATGGCACCTCTTCCTGAATTTTCACAACTCCTTTAAGTTCACCGGTAGTCTCAACGAACTTAACCCCCTTTTTCTTCAAGTTCTCTATGTCCTTAGAAGTTATCGGGGTATTGGGCTCGGCAATAATCTCATAGTTATCACCAAATACAGTTCTAGTAAACACCATTCCAGGCTTAAGTTCCTCGATTGGTATTTTCTTCATTTGTGGCATCTCAGGCATATCACTCTCCTAACTTGGTATAGTAATTTTTTATAATGATTCCATCATATTCAACATTGCTGCTTTCACTCACTATCACCCCTTCAACTCCAAAGTACTTTATCGCCTTTATAACATATTCGTAATGAAATTGACTCTCTTCAAATGTAACATGGTATTTCTCCCCCTTGCTACCATACTCCATACCACTTATGTGCATATGCATATTCTTCAAAGCGAACTCTCCGAGTTCATTACCTATGTACTCAAAAATACCGAATATCTCCTTCTCAGTATTATATCCCCCTATACTTCTCGCATAGAGATGCGCGAAATCTATACAGGGCAAAACATTAGGGAAATGTTTTGATACCTCCACTATCTCTTCAAGTGAACCAAACTGTGTAGGCTTACCCATCGTCTCAGGTCTAAGCCAAACACTGAAAGAAAAAGAAATTGACTCTAAATAACTATTTATTTCCTCAATTGCTGTTATAACTCTTTCCATCACTCTCTTTGAATCATCTCCTAAGTAAAATGCTGGATGAAAAACAACACTCCAAGCACCTATTTTTTCAGCCGCAAGCAAGCTTTTTATTATGTGCTCCTTACTCTTTTCATACTTCTCTTTTTCTTTTGCATTCAAATTTATATAGTACGGTGCGTGAGCAGTAAAAACTATTCCTTTCTCCTTCCCATACTTTCCGAACCTTAGCAATTCTTCATCTTTCGTCCTCACACCATGGACAAACTCAACTTCTATTCCATCCAAGCTAAGCTCTAAAACTCTGTCTATCCCCTTCATCATTGTTTGAGGCTGAGGAGTAGACAGAGGTATACCAGCCGTAAGAACCTTCAAACCTGAAAAATTCTTCGATATACTCATACTCATCTTCTGACTCATCATAGCAACCCCAAGTTATTGTACTTTTTGACTTCCTCCGAAGATTTTACCTCCTGTGCTCTTGTAGCATACGGCGGATATGGGAATGTTATCACTAGTGGTACTTCAACATCCGGTTGATACAGCATCATAGTACCGCTAGCTATCTTCTTTGCCTTTTCCTTAAATGTCGGTGGCAAGTACTTGTAGTACTTACTTTCAAGTTCTCCTGAGTCAACTCTACCGTTCACTTTTATGCTACAGTTCGAAGCTATCCTCGGTTCAATCTGACTCACCATCTGCTGAGCACCTATCAGAACAATTCCCAAGCTCCTACCTCTTTCAGATATATCAACAAGTAAATTTTTTAGAGGGCTTTCACCTTCGGACGGGGCATACTTATTCAACTCATCAAGCATTATAAAAACATATCCTTTGACCTTATCCAAATACCCAGCCTTATCTTCATCCATATTGAGTATATCAGAAAGGACAGCACCAACAACAAACCTCTGAGCATAATTATTAAGTATAGTATCAGAAATATTAACAACTATCGCCTCAGGTCCCTCATTCTTACTAAAGCTAACTCTCCTACTCTCAGCACCTTTTATCATATAGTAAATACTCCTCGAAACATTAGAAAACTTCCTTATGAACTTAGAAATAGTAGCAGATGAAGCACTTGATGGAAACAATACTCCTTTGAACTTTAGGTTCTCATCCTCATCTTCCCTCAACGTATACAAATCCAAGAGAGTAGTAAGAGAAATATCCACTGGTTCACCTCTCTTAACCTTTGCCATTACCTTCTCAA
>Ga0308411_10002651_pt1 | contig 12052 bp, 8 predicted proteins | sample HotsprottomLayer_2_FD_203530 | JGI IMG/M metagenome (GOLD analysis project Ga0308411, IMG submission 203530) | Hot spring phototrophic mat microbial communities from Octopus Spring, Yellowstone National Park, Wyoming, United States -... | ecosystem: Environmental > Aquatic > Thermal springs >... | reverse complement strand
AGCAAGCCGCCAGGCTTGCCACACCGGTCGCCCCGCGTGGAGCACGCAGTCTTGCGTGCCACACCGGCAGTCGTGCCGGTGGTCGGCTTCCGAGCCGGCCTGGGTGCCCTTTACCCACTGCTCTCTCTTCCTCCCAATCGCTCCCTCGTGAAGCATGCCGCATGGCTTGCGACACCGTCCGCCCCGTGGAGCACGCAGTCTTGCGTGCCACACCGGCAGTCGTGCCGGTGGTTGGCTTCTGAGCTTCCGCTTCTGTGGGGCAGGCTGTCTTTGTGAGGCAGGCCTCCAGGCCTGCGGCCGGCTTTCCACCCTGCCTTGGCCCCCCTTCACCCACGGCCCTTCGCCGTGCGCCCGCTCACGAACGACTCAGCGGGAGGAAGACGGCGGTTCTGGCTCGAACTCAAACTGCTCCCCGCAAGCTTCCACCACCATGCGGCTACCCTCCAGCGGCCGCCCGCGGGCGGGGAAGAACAACGCCCCGTCGGTCGACTCGCCGGGCTTGAGCTTGGTTTCCACAAATGCGATGGCCGAAGCCGCCGCCGCCGCGCTCAGCTTCGTAGGCGCCAGCGCCGCTTGGGCCGCTTGCCGCCGCTGCTCGTAGCCGTTGGTCGAACGGAACCGGCTGAGGCCGTAAAGGCTGATCTCATAGGTAGACACTAACCGGATGACGTCGGTGCGGCTGGCCCGGTTCAGAAGATTGTTAATCACAGATTCGGCGCTCCCGGCCCGCACCTCACGGCCGTCCGGAAATCGAAAGGCGAACATCTCCGGCTGGACGGTGCAGGCCGCTTCCGAGCCGTTCGACACAGCAGCCTGAACGATGCTGTACTCGCGCACCTGCATCGGCAGATGGGCGAACATGATGGTGACCCCGTTGCGGCTCAGCGTTTGATACTCCAGGCCGCCAGACTCGAAGCGGATGACCTGGGCTGTGAGGACGCACCCGCCGGCCCATGCCGCCGCCAAGATGAGCCTGAACCACCGAAGCATTCTATTCATCATGATAGACGCTTGACCGGGCGGCGGCCGCGTTCCTTCTTCGAACTCGCCTCCTCTGGGCGCAAGCGCGGGGCGTCGGGCAGCGGAAATCAGCTTCCGAATAAGCGCTGGAAATACTCCCGCGTGCGCGTTTTAATCTGCGCCAGCTCCACATCCAGAGGCTGGTCGTGCAAATATCCCGGGGTCCAGCGCTTGACCAGCGCGGTGAGGTTTTCAAGCTGGGCCGGCGATGAGGGCAAATCGCCCTCGGTGTGGCCGCTCGAGACGCGTAGGCCGTGATCGACCGCCCGGTAGAAGGTGGCCGCATCCCGCAGGAAATCGGCGTCGGCCCGCTCCAGGTGCCCCATCTTCTCGATCACGTCGATGCGCGCCGGCGTGTTCAAGACCTTAAAGAAGATGCCCGCGCCTTTGAGCCGCAGATACATCAACGCGAAGTCGATGTCGTAGTAACCCCCTCGTCCCGCCTTGAGAGGATTCGCCGCGCCCTGCTCCCTCTCCAGCCGCAGACGCATCTCCATGAGCTGGCTCTTGGACCGCCCGCTCTGCCCATAACGCCGCCAGTCGATGTCCTGAAGCTGCTGCAAAAACCGGGTGGCCCGTTTGGCGCTGCCGGCCACGCCGCGCGACTTCATGTAAGTGATCCCCTCCCAGGCTTCGGCCCGGGAAGCGAAGTACTCCCGGTAGGCAGACTCGGTCTGGACCAGTGCTCCCTCCCGGCCATTAGGCCGCAACCGCGTATCGACGGCGAACATCGTTCCCTGCCCGGTGTACGAGGTGATCAGTTCGATGGTGCGTTCGGCCACCCGGGTCCAGAAGACCATTTCCGAAGCATCGGCGTCGGGCAGGACAAAGACCAGGTCGGCGTCGCTGGCCAGATCGAATTCCCGCATGCCCAACCGGCCCAGGGCAATCACCAGCATCTGGTTGGACGGCTCGTAAGAGGCCGATTGGGGCGGGTGGGATGCGGCCACTTGGCGAACGGCCAGGCGATAGGCCGCGCGGATGACGGCATCCGCCAGATCCGAGGTTTGCTCCAGCGTGGGAAAGATCGGCGCGCTCAGGCAGATGCTCCAGGCCTGGATCCGGAACATCTGGCGCACAAAGTAGGCGCGCAGTTCGTCAATGCCATCTTCGGGCGGCGGAGAGATCCCCTCCGTTTGCTCTTCCAGCGTGCGCAGCTCGTACAGCAGGCTGGGGCGGCGGATCAATTCTTCGGAGAAGTAGGCGCTGTGTTCAAACAAGTCCACCATGCGGCGCGCGAAGACGCGATCCTGATCGAGGGCCTGGATCAGTTCGGCATCGCTGAGGTTCTGCTCCAAAAAATGCTCCAGGCGGCGGAGGCCTCGGCGCAAATCGCTATGCGCCAGCAGCGAGGCCAGCGACGGCGCCCGCAAATCCAGCGCCCGCAGCACATTGCTCGGAGGCGCTTCCACCACCGCCCCAATTTCCTCGGCGGCAATGGACCCGCCCGGCGCGGCTGCGTAGGGCAAACTGTAGTACATCTGGCTCTGGGCGTGGATGACGCGCTCGTAGATCTCCTGGACCTCCTCCAGGTGGCGGTTCACCTGGCTGAGCAGAGTCTCGCCCGAGAGCGCCGGCGCCTCACGGCTGAGCGCCATCTTGCGGGCGAGGACGGCCAGCTCCGCCGGATCGGTGGGCAGCGTGTGCGTCTGGCGGTCCTCGTCAAACTGGAGCCGGTGCTCGAGGTGGCGGAAGAATTGGTAGGCGGAGGTGAGCCGCGAGTACTCATGATCGCTGAGGTAACCTTTATCCCGCAGCCGGGACAGCGCCAGCAGAGTGCCGCCATGGCGCACCCAAGGATCGTGGCCCCCGTGCAGCCGCTGGAGGCATTGCACCAGAAACTCGATGTCGCGAATGCCGCCGCGGGCCAGCTTAATGTCGAAAGCGGACTGCTTGCCCTTGCGGGCCGCCAGCTTCTCGCTGATGCGGTCACGGGTGGCGCTCATGGCCTCCACCGCCGCGAAATTCAGGCTGCTGGTGTAGATCCTCGGCTCCACCGCCTCATAGAAGCGCTCCCAAACCCGCCAGTCCCCCGCTGAGCAACGCGCCTTGATGAGCATTTGCAGCTCCCAGTCGCGGGCGCGGTGCTGATAGTAGTGGCGCGCGGCCTCGACAGAAACGGCGACTTCTCCAAGGCGCCCCTCCGGCCGCAGCCGCAAGTCCACGCGGTAGCAGCGCCCTTCGACGGTATAAGCGGACAAAATTTCCGAGCAGCGGTTGGCGAGTTTCTGAAAGAACAGCTTATTCGGAATCCGGACCGGTCCGGCAGTTTCTCCTTCCGCTTCGTAAACGAACATCAGGTCGATGTCCGAGCTGTAATTGAGCTCGCGTCCCCCCAACTTGCCCAAGGAGATGACCGCCAAGCCGGCCTCCCGCGGCTCGCCATCCTCGAGTTCAACGAGCGGCGGCCCGTGGCGCTGGGCAAGCTCCGCGCGGACCCGGCGCAGGGTGACCTCCAAAATCGCATCGGCCAAATTGGACAGCTCCTCGGTGGTCTCGGCCAACGTGCAGAACCCCTGGACGTCGCGGATAAGAATGCGCAGCAGTTGCTTGCGGCGGAACTGAGCCAGCGTCTGAGAATGCGGCGCTCCGGCCGAGCTGGGGTCTAAGAAGGCCTCGGCATCCAGATTCTCTTCCAACAGACGCTGGTAGTCCTCCGGGGTCAGGATCCGGTCCATGTCCCGCGAGTGGATCAGCTCCTCCATCCACTCTGGATTCTTCAAGACAGCTTCGGAAAGAAACCGGCTGTAGGAAAAGACCGTGATCAGGAAGGACAGTCCGGCGACCGAAGAGGTGAGCCGCTCGAAAGCTTCCCTTCTCTCCTCCCCCAACCGGGTGAGCATGTGCAGCGCCTGGTCCGGATCCGGCGACGCGCTGAGCAGCGCCCGGATTCCGGCCTGCACCTCCGGCGTGAGCTTGGGCGTGAGGCGGGCGATTTGTTCAGCGGCGCGCGAGGAGTCTTGGAACCGGACGATTTCGAGGAGGCGCTTCATGTCGGGCGGGGCCTATTCTCCGAGTGCGATTATACCGTGCCTGCTCGGCTCGGCTGGCCGCGTCTTACGGACCTGGATCACACTCCACGGCCGCGCGGCGCCGGCAGCTTTCGCGCGCCAGCTCCAGGAGGCGCATGGCTCGGTAGCCGTCGCGCGCCGTCACCGCCAGTGCTGCCGATCCGGTTAAGGCGTCCCGTACGTTCTCATAGTAGCGGCGGTAATCGCCGGGTTCGGTGCGTACGGAACGCTTTCCCACCGCTCCTTCCGGACCGCTCACCGCCAGCGTGCCCCAAGCCGATTCCGGCTCCTCGCCCCAAGCTCCTGTTCCCGGCCGCGCGCCTGCGCGCAAGGCGGCCTCCTGCGGATCCAGGCCGTACTTGACGAAGCTCCCCTGGACGCCGTGCACCAGAAACCTTGGGCCGGGCGAGCAAGCGAGCATGGAAGCTCCGAGAAAGACCCGCAGGCGGGGATAGTGCAGCACCAGGTCGAAGGCGTCGTCGGTCACCGCGCCGTCCCGCTCGATGCGGATGTCGGCCGCCACCGCCTCGGGTTCTCCAAACAGCAGCAGCGCTTGATCGGCCAAATGCGGGCCGAGGTCCACCAGGAGTCCGCCGCCCGGCCCTTCCGCCTCCCGCCAGGCGTTCGGCCGCCGTTGAGGACGGTAGCGGTCGAAGCGGGATTCGAACCGCACCACCCGGCCCAGATCGCCGCGCTCGATGAGGCCGCGCACGGTCAGAAAATCCCCATCCCAACGGCGGTTGTGGAAGACCGAGATCGCTCGTCCCTTCTCCTCGGCCAGGCGCTCCAGCTCGAGCGCCTCGTCTGAGGTGAGCGTGAACGGCTTGTCCACCACCACGTCATGACCCGTGGCCAGCGCCGCCCGGGCCAGCTCATAGTGCGTGGCGTTGGGCGTGGCGATCACCACCAGCCGCACGCAGCCGGAGGCGAGCAGCGACTCCGCATCCCGATAGACGCGGATCCCAGGGTACATCTGCCCCGCCGTTTCGCCGCGCCGTTCGACAACCGCCGTCAACTTCAGCCCTTCCACCGCTTCGATCACCGGCGCATGAAACACGCGCGCGGCCACGCCGAATCCGATCAGCCCAACCGGGATCTCCGTCATAAAGCTTTATGATGACACCGCGCGAGGCTGCTACGATCAAAAGCAAGGAGGACAACAACGATGGGCAACCGGGTCGCCGTCTTCGACACCACTCTGAGGGACGGCGAACAAGCCGCCGGCACGCGCTTGGGCAGCCGCGAGAAGCTGACGATCGCGCGCCAGTTGGCCCGCTTGAAGGTCGACGTCATTGAGGCAGGCTATCCGGCTTCCTCGCCGGAGGATTTCGAGTCGGTCCGGCTCGTCTCGCAGGAGGTGCACGGGCCGGTGATCTGCGCGCTGTCCCGCGCGGTAGCCAGCGACATCGAGGCCTGCGGCAAGGCGTTGGCCAAGGCGCGGCGCCCGCGGATCCACACCGGGATCGGAGTGTCGGACATCCACATCCTGGGCAAGTTCCGCGATGACAAATACGGCAAGACGCTGGCGGAAAAGAAACTCAAACTCATCAAGATGGCCGTCTCCGCCGTGAAGCTGGCCCGCAATTACACCGACGACGTCGAGTTTTACGCGGAAGACTCCGGGCGCGCCGATCCAGCCTACCTTTTCGAGATGCTCGAGGCCGCCATCGACGCCGGCGCCACCGTGGTGAACATTCCTGACACTACCGGCTATACGGTTCCGGAGCAGTTCGGGGCGCTGATCCGGTCGATCCGGGAGAATGTCCCCAATATCGGCAAGGCCACCATCAGCGTGCACTGCCATGACGACCTCGGCATGGCCGTGGCCAACAGTCTGGCGGGCGTCATCAATGGCGCGCGCCAGGTAGAAGGCGCCATCAACGGCATCGGAGAACGCGCCGGGAATGCGGCTCTCGAAGAAATCGTTATGGCCCTGCACACGCGCGCGGACTACTTCAAGCTGAAGACCGGCATCGATACGCGGGAGTTCTACCGCACCAGCCGCATGGTGGCCGACATGCTCGGCATGAGCGTGCCTCCCAACAAAGCGGTCGTGGGCGGCAACGCCTTCTCTCATAGCTCCGGCATCCACGTCGACGGCTTCCTCAAAGAGCGCACCACTTACGAGATCATGAAGCCCCAGGATGTCGGCTTCCCCGATAGCCGCGTGGTTCTCACCGCGCGGACCGGCCGCCACGGCCTAAAAGACCGCCTCGAGAAGTTGGGCTTCAAACTCTCCAAGGAAGAACTGGAGGCGACCTATCAGCGCTTTCTGGAGGTGGCGGACAAAAAACAAGAGGTCTTCGACGAGGATCTGGTCGCCCTGGTCCACGACGAAATGCAAGCGGGCGCGCAGAAATACCACCTGGAGTACTTGCAAGTCTACAGCGGCACCTCGGCGATTCCAACCGCCACCGTGCGCGTCCGTGTGGGAGACGAGGTCAAGCAGGGCGCCGCGGTCGGCGACGGGCCGGTCGACGCGGTGTGCAAAGCCATCGCCACGGTGACGGGCGCAGAAGCTGAGCTGGCCCGCTATGAGATTCGCGCCGTCACGGGCGGCACCGAGGCCATCGGGGAGGTCACGGTACAGCTCGATCACCGCGGTCGGCGGGTGATGGGGCGCGGGGCCTCGACCGACGTGATCGAGGCCAGCGCCAAAGCTTATTTAGATGGGTTGAACAAACTGGCCGCCCTGGGAGCATAAACCCCGCTCCGGCCGGCTTCAGAAACAAGATTTAGATGGACCGTTACCAGCGCGGTCCGCGCCGCCGGCCGCCGCCGCCGCCGCGTCCCGAACTGCGGCCTCCGCCGAAACCCGATCCCCCGGTGGGCTTGGGCCGGGCTTCATTTACGCTGATGGCTCGGCCGTTCAGCTCCATCCCGTTCAAACGGGCCATGGCGGCCTCCGCCTCGCTGCGGTTGGTCATTTCGACGAAAGCGAAACCGCGGGGCTGGCCCGTGTCGCGGTCCGTCACGATATTGACTCGCTCGACCGTTCCGTAGTTGGCGAAAGCGGCATAGAGCTCTTCCTGCGTTGTCTGGTAACTGAGGTTCCCGACAAAAATGTTGGTCATGGATACTTCTTCCTTTTCTCAAGTGAAAATCGTCTCTGCTGGACAGCGAGGGAACCGAGACAACAACGGAGGCAGGAGAAGCCGGCCGAAGAGGACTCGCGAACTGGCGCGGACGCAGGCAAAGACGCTTTCAGTGTAGCAGATCTCCGGCCCCCGCGCACAAAAGAATCCCAATTCTCCGGCGTGCATGCCCGCTGCCACCCCAGCAAAAGGCCTCCCTGGCGACGAATGCCGGAGGCCCCGCATTGGCTTTACCTCCAAAACTCACCACCACCGCTGGCCGGCCATGCTCCCCCTCGAACACCTTCGGTGCTACTCTGGCTGTTCAAAGGAGGAACCTCGAATCATGCCTGACCACTCCTGGCGCCACGATTTGGCCCGGCTTTCCCGCCGCAGCCTTTGGCGCCTCCCCTTGGCCGCCGGCGCATTGGCGAACCTGACGGCCGCGCCCATCGCCGAAAACGATCCGGGCAACATCAAGATCGCCACACGCCTGCCGGTCCGCTCCGTGACCGACGAAGATCTCCTCTTCCTCAAGCAGATCGGCTTGCGCTGGGTGCACGCCGAGTTCGGCCCCGACGCCCCGTTTGAGTTCATCCGCAGCACTCAGGAGAGGCTCCGCCGGTTCGGCATCGAGATCTACGTGGGCGTCATGGACGCCTACCGCTCCCTGCGCATTCAACTAGGCCAGCCGGGCAGAGATGAGGACATCGAGAGGTTCCAAACCTTCCTCCTGGATCTCGGACGTCTCGGCATCCCTGTGACCAAGATCGATTTCCACCCGGCCAACACCTATACGACCACCATGGTCGAAACCCCGCGCGGCTACCGCGCGCGCCAGTTCGATGTCGATGAATTCCGGAGCAAGAGCGAAAAGCAGGCCTTCGAGCGGCAGTATTCCGCCGCCGAGATCTGGGCCAACTATGCCTACTTCATTCGCGCCGTCTTGCCCGTCGCCGAGAAAGCCAACGTCCGGCTGGCGCTCCATCCCGACGACCCGCCCCTGGCATTCATGAATGGGGTGGCTAAGATCTTCGTCAACTACGACGGATACCGGCGCGCGGAGGAGATCGCGGGCGCGAGCCAGCACTGGGGACTGATGTTTTGCGTCGGCACCTGGGGCGAGGGCGGCGAAACCATGGGCAAGAACATCTTCGAGATGATCCGGGACTTCGGCGGCCGTGGAAAGATTCATGCGGTCCACTTCCGCAACATCAGCTCGCCGTTGCCGCGCTTCCATGAGACCTTCATGGATGACGGCTATCTGGACATGTACGCCATCATGAAGGCCCTTCGCCAGGTCCGCTTCAGCGGCTCCATGGTCCCGGACCACATTCCCGCTCTGGCAGGGGACCGGGGAATCAACCGGGCGGGTACGGCCTATTGCATCACCTATATGCGCTGTTTGCTCCGCCGGGCCAATGAGGAGGTGGGCTAGCTTCCAGCCAGTCCGCGCCCTCGCGTATCGGCTCAATCCGCATGCTCTTGATGAAACCGCCGGCTTGAGCGAGGGACCATTTCGAACTCGCAGCATTTTCTCATCGAAGGATGAGCCTGAAGAATAAGAGTTGAGTGTCCGCTGGGCTCCTTTCGGTTCTGGGTTGGATGAGTCTGTAGATCGCCGTAGTCGAAGCTGTGGGAATGTGGGAATCGCGCAGCGATTTCCAAGGGCGGCGGGAGCGGCGGGAAACTGCGGAGCAGTTTTCCACGGCTTCCACCGCCCGGCATGTCCACAGCCGGCTCGTCGTCGTTCTGTGCGGCGCGCTCATGCGATCTTCCTCACGATGCGCCGGAAGAGGTCTCGCTTGGCTTCCTGCATGAGGATGGCGGCTTCCGTGTCGGTCTGAGCGCCGGCTTGCGTGTGCAGGTGCGCCGCCGTGATCTCCGGGCGCAATCGCTTTTCCCAGCCGGCCGCCTCCCGCAGCCGTTCGTACGGCGTCGCCCACCTGCGATAGACGCGTTTGATCTTGCCTTGGCCCGGCTGCCGCAGTTCCGGCGCCGCCCCCGCCAAAAACGCCCGGATCTGCTCCAGGCTCAGCCGCTTCGAATCGTTCCGGCGGATGATCCATCCCCAGCATCTCACCTCCCAACCCCTTCAGGCTCATCTTGTGTGAGAATCCATCCCCGCCTTCAGGCTCATCTTGCATGAGACAAGACTCTCGCGACGCACAAGGCGCGGCGGAGTGCTAGACTTAGAGCACCGGACCATCGAACTCATTTCCCGTCTTCAGGGACAGGGCGGTTCACCCGGCCCTTCCCGCCGTCAGGAGCGAATTCGCCGGAGAAAGAGAGCCCCGCGCAGCCACAGCCTGCGCCGCTTCAGACGATGCGCATCCTCCTCTACAATCCCGACAACGGCGTCACCCGCAACTTCATGCCCCACCTTTGGATGTTTCTCCTCCAGGCCCTAACCCCGCCCGGCCACGAGGTCTTCCTGATCGACGGCAACGCGCAGCCCATGGAGGACGGCGCGCTGGTGGAGTTCGCCCGGCGCAACAACATCGGCTTGGTGGGCATCGGCGCCATGACCCGCATGATCGCCAAGGCCTACCGTGTCGCCGATGCGCTGCGCGCGGCGGGGATCCCGGTCGTCATGGGAGGCCCGCACGTATCTGCCCTGCCGCGGGAAGCGCTAGGCCGCGACGGCGGGCCGCGGCACGCCGATGCCGTGGCGGTCGGGGAAGCGGACGCCACCTGGCCCCTCATCGTGCAGGATGCCGAGCAAGGACGCCTCAAGGAGATCTACGAGGCCTTGGACGCCGCCGGCAAGCCTTCCAAGCCTTCGCTCGACGCCTACCCGCAGATCCCCTGGGAGAAGCTGGACCTTGCAGCCTTCAACCGCATCCCCGGCCCCCTGCGGCGCCTCATGGCGCATTTCAAAACCGGCTGGGAAACCTTCCACATCATCCCCATCGAATCCGGACGGGGCTGCCCCTACGGCTGCGACTTTTGCACCGTCACCGGCTTCTTCGGAAGCGCCGTCCGGTTCCGCAGCAACGCCAGCGTGGTCGAGGAAATGCTCCGCCTGAAAGCCATGGCCTCCCGCAGCCGCGGCAAAGTCGCAGTCTTCTTCGTAGACGACAACTTCGGCATCAACGTCAAGCGCACTAAGTCTCTGCTCAGCGACATCATTGCGGCCAACGCGCAGTTGTCCTGGGTGGGCCAGATCAGCGCCAATCTGCTGCGGGACCCGGAACTCGTCGACTTGATCGCCGCCTCCGGCGGCAAGTGGATCTTCATCGGCATGGAATCCATCGACCCGGCCAACCTCGCCGTGGTGAACAAGACCTTCAGCCGCCCCTCCGACTATGCCGAGGTTCTGGAGAGGCTGGCCCGCCGCAACGTCTATGCCATCGCTTCCTTCATCTTCGGATTGGATCACGACACGCCCGGCGTTGCCGCCCGCACCTTGAACGAGATCCGCCAGTGGGCGCCCTGCTTGCCCGTCTTCGGTCAGATTACCCCGCATCCGGGAACGCCTCTGCATGACCGCCTCAACGAAAGCGGACGGTTAACCCGGCCTCGGCATTGGCTGGAGTTTGCGCCATTCCGCATGGCCCATCAGCCGGAGCGGATGACCATTCCCGAAGTGGAACGAGAAGTCCGCTGGGCTTGGCAGGAGTCCTACAGTCCCGAAGCCACCGGGGAGGCGCTCGCCGGATTGCAAGACGACCCCGTCCCCTACCGCATCAGCCACCTCATTGCGCGCCTGTTCTTCCGCGGCATCTACTTTCCTCAACGCAACGCTTGGGGGTGGATCAAACTGTTCTTTCAAAACCGGCGGAACATCCTTCGCCTGATCCGCGACTCGCTGGCCTCCTGGCCGGGCGGCCGCAACGCCCCCTTGAGGCTGGACTTCGACGCCCCGCACGCGGACTGAAGCCGCCATTGAATCCGGGCGGCCTCATCTCTCGTGCGTGCGCCTCCCATCGTCTGTGGAATTTTTCGGCATGGCCGCGCCTGCCGGGTATCCGTCTCCTGACGCGGCATCAACACTCCTACGGCAGCCGGTGAGCCCCGCAAGCCGTAGGCCGGCCGAGAGAGTTTTTTACCCCGGCGACACGGCAGTTTAACGGCGGAGCAACTTTTGCCTGATAAAGTTCCAGTCATGAGGATTCGAAGTCTCTGTGTAGTTGCGTGTTTGTTGTTTGCCGCCGAGCTGCGCGCGCAGTTTGAAACAGGCGCCGTGCTCGGAACGGTTCGAGATGTTTCGGAAGCTGCGGTCCCCGGCGCGAAGGTCAGCCTGGTCAACGTGGACATGAATCTCAGCGCCGAGAGGCAGACCGATAGCAACGGAAATTTCGAGTTCCTGAATGTGCGGCCGGGGCGTTACCGGTTGAGCGCGGAGAAGACCGGCTTCGCCACAGCCGTCACAGAGGTATTCATCGTCAGCGTCAATTCCAGACAGCGCGTGGACCTTGGACTGGAGCTGGACCAAGTCCGGGAGAGCCTGACCGTCCGTGCCTCGATCCCGATGGTCGAGTCTGAGTCGAGCCAGCGCGGTCAAGTGGTGGAGCAGAGACAAATCACCAGCCTTCCGCTGAACGGACGGAACTATGCGGACTTGGCCCTGCTCTCGGCGGGCGTGCGGCGGTCTAGCTATGCGGTCGCAAACCCTCCGCGGGAAGCCTCTTTCAATGTAAACGGGCAGCGCAGCACGTTTAACAACTTCCTTCTGGACGGCGTCGACAACAACGCTTACGGCACCAGCAACCAGGGTTTCAGCAATCAGACGGTCACTCCTCCGCCGGATGCGATTGCCGAATTCCGCATTGTCACCAACAACATGAGTGCGGAGTTCGGACGCACCTCGGGAGCCGTGATCAATGCCGCGATGCGCAGCGGAGGCAACAGCTTCCACGGCGTGCTCTGGGAGTTCCTGCGCAATGACAAGCTCAACGCCGTGGGCTTCTTCAAGCCCCCCAAGAACATTAAGCCCGTGCTCCG
>Ga0308411_10002643_pt1 | contig 12063 bp, 11 predicted proteins | sample HotsprottomLayer_2_FD_203530 | JGI IMG/M metagenome (GOLD analysis project Ga0308411, IMG submission 203530) | Hot spring phototrophic mat microbial communities from Octopus Spring, Yellowstone National Park, Wyoming, United States -... | ecosystem: Environmental > Aquatic > Thermal springs >... | reverse complement strand
TATCACGGTAAAGTATGCAGCGAAGGAGCGGACGGCACGGTTACCGGCACGGTGTCAAAGAAAGGCGACAAGATGGTCGTCAAGGCCACGAAAGTCGAATTCAAAGACAAGTAACCAGACTTGGGTCACAGTTCAGCGAAGCGCGAGGCGGGATTGGTCTCGCGCTTCGCTTTTTTTCCGATCGAAGCAATCAACTGCATCCCGATGTGGCACCGCAGGTATCGCATTTGCAGCAAGCACCACTCCGAACAAGAGTCAGTTGGCCGCATTCGGGACAAGGGTCCCCCTCATAACCTTTCAGTCGGGCCAAACGGATCTTGTCGGCAGTCGGCACAGCCGATGGGGCGGCACTGGTCGTTCGAGTTCCACTGGCCGCGGGGTCGTGACCGTTCCCATTCAATGGTCTCAGGTGAGTCGTCTTGGGCGTGGTGAAGGCTGGCACGGACACCTGTCGGGGGTCAACAATGCGCTCCGTCACGATTTCCTCATCTTCGAAGTCGGTCTCCACGCGATCTTGCTGATGCAGCGCGTCACCGCGGAGATCTTCGGGAGATACGTGAGCCAGGTCATGGCGGCCCAGATAGCTGATGGCCAACTCGCGGAAAATGTAATCGATTATAGATGTGGTCATCTTGATATGCGGGTTCCCCAACACCACACCGTTTGGCTCAAACCGCGTGAAAATAAAAGCATCGACGAATTCTTCCAACGGTACGCCGTGTTGGAGTCCCAAGCTAACGGCAATGGCAAAGCAGTTCGTCATGCTGCGGAACGCAGCACCCTCCTTGTGCATGTCGATGAAGATCTCTCCCAATGAGCCATCCTCGTATTCGCCCGTCCGGAGATACATTTTGTGATTGCCGATCCGGCATTTCTGAGTGTACCCGGCCCGGCGATCCGGCAAGCGCCGACGGCGAGCGATGTACCGGTGAACAATCTTCTCCGCGACGCGGACCGGTTCGGCGGTCGGTTCAAAACGGCGTGGCGACGCCGTGGACTCACCACTGGGACTCACCGGTTCAGCCGCTTCTTCCTCCATCGACAGATCGCTGACGGTGTTCAATGGCTGACTGAGCTTCGACCCATCGCGATAGATCGCGTTGGCCTTCAGCATCAACTTCCAGCTCATCTGATACGCGGCTTTGATGTCGTCGATCGTCGCTTCGTAGGGCATGTTGATGGTTTTGCTGATAGCCCCGCTAATAAACGGCTGAGCGGCCGCCATCATGCGGATGTGCGCTTCCACAGGAAGAAAGCGTTGGCCCATCCGACCGCATTTATTGGCACAATCGAAGACTGGATAATGTTCCGGCTTGAGGTGGGGTGCCCCTTCAATCGTCATCGTGCCGCAAACATAAGCGTTCGCCTCGGCAATTTGTTCGCGGGTGAACCCCATGAGCGTGAGAATGTCAAGTTGCGGTGACTGAATTTGCGCATCCGTCAAATGCAGCTGGTTGCGCAGAACGTCGTCTCCCACGGTGTACCGATTGAATGCAAAGGGAAGCTCGAAGGCCAACGGCAAGGAAGCCTCGATCCGGGTAATCACGTCGTCGGGCAAACCGCGGGCCTTTAGGCTTTCCGGATTGATATGCGGGCATCCTTGGAGCGTGCCGGTCCCACGGCAATACCGGACGATCTCCTCGATCTGTTGCGGCGTATAACCGAGTCGAGCTAATGCCGGGGGCACGGATTGGTTAATGATCTTGAAGTAACCGCCTCCGGCCAGTTTTTTGAATTTCACCAAGGCAAAGTCTGGCTCGATTCCCGTCGTGTCGCAATCCATCACCAAGGCGATGGTCCCCGTCGGTGCGATGACGGTGACCTGGGCATTGCGGTAGCCGAACTGCTGCCCCAATTCCAGCATGCGATCGCACTCGGCCCGCGCTGCTTGCAAGAGTTCAACGGGGCAATAAGCCGGATCGATGCCGTCTGGCGTGATGGTCAGGCCTTCGTATTCCGAAGGTGGTGCGTTGTAAGCTGCCCGGCGATGATTACGAATCACTCGGAGCATCGCCTCCCGATTGGCCTCGTAGCGGGGGAACGGGCCAAGTTCAGCCGCCAGTTCGGCACTTGTGGCATAGGCAGCAGCATGCATCAAAGCCGTGATGGCACCGCATTGGGCACGTCCTTGGGGCGAGTCATAGGGGATCCCCTGCACCATCAACAGCGCGCCCAAATTGGCGTACCCCAAGCCGAGGGTACGGAAATCGTAGGACTTTTGGGCAACGGGCACACTCGGAAACTGGGCCATGTAAACCGAGATTTCCAAAATGATCGTCCACAAGCGGCACGCATGCCGGAACGAGTCCACGTCGAATCGGCCTGTTGCCACATCGTAGAAGCGCATCAAATTGATCGATGCCAGGTTACAGGCGGTGTCATCGAGAAACATGTACTCCGAGCACGGATTACTGGCATTGATGCGACCATCCGCCGGGCAGGTGTGCCATTCGTTGATGGTCGTGTCGAATTGCACACCCGGATCGGCACAGGACCAGGCGGCATAGGCGATCTGATCCCACAGTGCCCGTGCTTTCAACACCTTGCACGGTTTCGGGTCACGACGTTCGCGTTGGGCTTTGGTCTTCTCGGTCCGCCAATAGAGGGCCCAATCGCCATCCCGTTCGAGGGCTTCCATGAACGAATTCGGAATTCGCACGGAGTTGTTGCTGTTTTGGCCCGAGACCGTGTAGTACGCTTTCGACGTCCAGTCGGTGTTGTACTCCTCGACTTGCACCTCCCGCACGCCTTGACGCGCCAATTGGATAGCCCGAGCGATGTAATTTTCGGGAATGGCTGCCGCGCGAGCTTCTCGGATCGCCTTGCGGAGTGCCGCGTTGTGTTTCGGCTCGAAACGCTGTGGGTCAATTCCTTGCTGACAGGCTTTCAGAACCGCATTCATATGGCGATTCAAGAGTTTGGACCCGGCCACCAACGCCGCGACTTTCTGTTCTTCCACGACTTTCCAGTTGATGAATTCCTCGACATCGGGATGGTCCAATTGCAGAACGACCATCTTAGCCGCTCGCCGAGTGGTACCGCCCGATTTAATGGCGCCGGCGGCCCGATCACCGATTTTCAGGAAACTCATCAAGCCACTTGACCGACCGCCGCCGGACAGTGGTTCGCCTTCACCACGGATCGACGAGAAGTCGCTGCCGGTACCTGAGCCATACTTGAAGATGCGGGCTTCGCGGACCCAGAGATCCATGATGCCCCCTTCATTCACGAGATCATCGGCGACGCTTTGAATGAAGCAGGCGTGGGGAGCTGGCCGCTCGTATGCCGACGTTGAGCGACAGACTTTTTTCGACTGCGGATCGACATAGTAATGGCCCTGGGGCGGCCCTTCGATGCCATACGCCCAATGCAAACCCGTGTTAAACCACTGCGGGCTATTGGGAGCGGCCATTTGGGTGGCCAGCATGTAGACAGTTTCGTCATAGAAGGCGCGGGCGTCGGCCTCGCTGGAAAAATAACCGCCTTTCCATCCCCAGTAGGTCCAGCAGCCGGCCAGACGGTGAAACACCTGCCGCGAATCGCTCTCACCGCCCATGGTGGCGCCGTCGGCAGGAATCGATCGCCGCAGCCATTCTGGCACGCCTGCCTCGGCAACACGCTCGACCTTCGAGGGAACGCCCGCCCGGCGAAAGTACTTTTGCGCCAGAACATCCACTGCCACCTGAGACCAGGACTCCGGCACGGAGATGTTGTCCATCTCGAACACGACCGAACCGTCGGGATTGACGATACGGGACGAGCGCGGGGCAAAGGGAACCGACGCGCAGGGGTCTTCCCCCTCGCGGGTGAAACGACGAACAATTTTCATAGCTGGGTATTCCGATGTTGACCCGATGAGCCAAGGTCAACGCTGCCACGTTCGACTGCCTGAGTTCCGGCAGGGTGTGGCCCCATTGAATCTCCTTGGCGCCTCATGCACCCTGGCATCCTGCCCGATCCGCTCCGTGTCGAACCCTCGACTAGTGCATATGGTTGCATTGTAGCGAACCAAAAGTCAATCACAGTCGGCGAGAATTTCTTTTTTCTCATCCGTGATCATTCAAACAACGTTTTTGACGAATGAAGAAACTGTGTGGATCACCAACGATTTACCACTCACCGGCTTTCTCGCAGCTGTTGATCGCTGGGTACAAACGGAAGTGTGAGACCGGCCTGGTCCTGGTACTTGCCGGACTTGTCGGCGTAACTCACCCGGCACACTTGTTCCGCCCGCAGAAAGACAATTTGAGCAATCCCCTCGTTGGCATACACCTTCGCCGGTAACGGCGTCGTGTTGCTGATCTCAATCGTGATCTTGCCCCGCCATTCCGGTTCCAACGGCGTCACATTGACAATGATTCCGATTCGAGCATAGGTGCTCTTGCCCACGCAGATGCACAAAATATCTCGCGGGATTTCAAAGTATTCCACCGTCTCGGCCAAAGCAAAACTGTTAGGAGGAATCAGACAGTAATCCCCCTCGATGTCGATAAACGATTGCTGGTCAAAGTTCTTTGGATCGACAATGGCACACCGCGCGTTCGTAAAAACCTTGAATTTCCGCCCCAGACGCACGTCGTAACCGTAGCTCGTCACACCGTATGAGATGACGCCCGGACGTTTTTGCTGCGGAGCAAAGGGGACAATTTTGATGTCTCGTTCAATCTGCCAATCAGCAAGGACACTCATGCAAAGACCTCATGGAGAGTCATCGACCCGATCAACCAAGAATTTCATGGAATCATCGCGCTTTCGCCAGACACTGATGAGAGCCGGAAGCCCGAGCATACGCAACCGGTATTGGCGCTGCGCTGCCCACCCGACCTGACGAATCGCTGCCAGCAGCGGGCGAGGCTCACCGACGATCAGAACGGCTCGCCCGCCCGGTTTCAAAACGCGATTCCATTCTCGCACAGCGGATTCATACAGCGCGGCGATGTCCTCGTCCGCGCCGAGTTGCTTCCCAAACGGGGGGTTGCAAATCACCCGATCAACCGAATGGTCAGGCAGGGGTAACTCACGGGTATCCCAACGGGCCAGGATTTCCGGACGAAACCGCCGTAAATTGATGGCTGCGGCCTGCACCGCCGCTCGTTCGCGATCGCCACCCCATAAGTGCAGCTCATCCATGTGCCTTTGACGGGCGTACTCCGCCTGCTCCGCCAATATCGTGCCGGCGCCCATCATCGGATCGACCACCACCATGCCTGGGGAACTTCCCGCCAACCGGACCAACGCGGCGGCCACCGACGGGCGAAGCGACGCGGGCAGATGTTCCCTTTTGTAAGACCGATGACGCATGGTTCGATCCGACAAACGTAGACCGCAAACGGCCTGAGTGCCGTGGATCGTCAACCAAACTTCTACGGCGGCATTTTCCTCCGCGAGTCGCCAACTCGCGGGGAAAACACCCTCTAACCCGAGCGTTAAGGCCTTCCGCGCATCGACGCGCCGATAACCGTGCTCCCCAGTCATTTGGGTGACGAGCCAATAACTGGGTTTGCCAGCAGGCTTCGGATGAATTGCATGATGCCAACGGAGTAACTCATGCCAACGAACCTTGCGCGTCCAGCGTTGGATCTGATCCAAAGCTGCCGATGTGTAAGGCAACTCGTCGCTGCCCCATGCCAGGAGGAACACATCTTCAACGGTTCGCAACTGGAGGAGGCGTTCATCGAGACGGGGCACGCGGAAGGCAACAATGCCTCGACTGGCTTTTTTTACCTCCCCTCCCAAGTCACGCGTGATTTCATCGGCAGCCACCTCTTCGAGACCGCGATGCACCATGGCGTAACATGCCGGGACGGGAGATTCAGGCCGTCGAGATGCCATTTTGGTAATATAGCGATGTCGGAATCACTGGCGCCACCACCTTCACGCGCCCGACAACGGTAGCGGGAGTTCTGCCGTCGTTGCCTCGATGTTTCGTCTCACCCGGGGGGATTTCGATGCGATGGAAGTCACTTGGGACCGGATCGATCCTCGTTCTGGCTTCTGTTGCTCTCGCTGACGACGTCGCCCTGCCGCGCAGTACGCCCGAACAGCAGGGTATCTCGTCCGTGGCGATCACGGAATTTCTCGATGCAGCTGACCAGTCGATCGATCAATTGCACAGTTTCATGCTCGTCCGGCATGGACATGTTGTGGCGGAAGCCTGGTGGAAGCCCTATGATCCCGATACACCGCATGTCCTTTTTTCACTGAGCAAAAGCTTTACTTCCACAGCGGTCGGCCTGGCCGTCGCGGAGGGGAAACTCAGCCTCTACGATCCCGTGCTGAAGTTTTTCCCCATGGAAGCCCCAGCGGAGCCTTCCGCGAATCTCAAGGCGATGCGTGTCGTTGATCTGTTACGAATGAACACCGGCCAACAGACGGAACCGGCGCTGTGGCGTCCGACAAGCGATAACGCTTCGGTCTCGTGGGTTCGCCAATTCCTCGCCCATCCCGTTCCGTTTAAGCCGGGCACGCATTTCGTGTACAACTCCGCTGCCTCGTACATGCTTTCTGCCATTGTCCAGAAGGTAACGGGTCAGACAATGCTGGAATACCTGAAACCACGGCTTTTTAACCTGCTTGGTTTTCGCGACCCGATTTGGCTTGCCAGTCCCCAGGGTATTACCAACGGCGGGTTCGGATTGTTGGCTCGTACCGAAGAAATCGCCCGTTTTGGCCAAATGTATTTGCAGAAAGGTCGTTTCGGATCCCGCTCGATTCTTCCCGAGTCCTGGGTCGAAGCGGCCACGTCGCTACAGACCTCGAATGGGAGCAATCCGCTCAGTGACTGGGATCAGGGGTACGGTTACCAATTCTGGCGATGCCGTCACAACGCGTTCCGAGGCGACGGTGCGTTCGGCCAGTATTGCATTGTGATGCCGGAAAAAAACGCGGTCATCGTCATGACAGGCGGCGTGGCAAATATGCAAGCTCCACTCAACCTCGTTTGGTCAAAGTTGCTCCCTGCCATGGGATCAGCGCCACTGCCCAACAATGACGCTGCCGTTCAACAATTGCGTCAACGAGCCACGACGTTGACGGTCCGACTTCCGCAAGGAAAGGAGACGTCACCCATTGCCAAAACCATCTCGGGAAAGACCTACCGCGTCGGAGAAAATGATCGTGGACTCACGGCAATTCGCTTCGACTTCGCTGCCCATCCTCCTACGCTGACCGTCGAAACGAAAGCTGGTGGTAATGTGACAACCGCATTCGGTTTGGGGCGGTGGGTTTTGAATCCGTCAGGTTTCACGAACGGAATGGATAAATTGGTGGGTGTTCCCGAAAAGCCGCACATCGCGGCGGCTGCCGCTTGGGCAAGCGATGACGAATTGATCCTGAAGCTTGTTGCGACCCAGACGCCTTTTGCTTCGACACTTCGCGTCAAATTGTCGGATAACCGCTTGACGATGGAATCCTCCCATAACGTGGGGTTTGGGCCGACAGCCCAACAACCAATTACAGGAGAAATGGCCATCGGACCGGGGAACTGACGATTTCTCGCCAGCTACTTCACGAAACACGATCGAGAGTCGTTGTTCGCATGTCGTTTGTTGGTAGCACGCGAACGATCAAGGTCTGGTGGGCGATCCGGATCACCCCGTGACGGCGCCCTCGCCGGCAGAACGCACACCGGTGAGCCTCAAAAAGGTTCGTCGTTCGGCGATGTTCCGGAGTTCCCCAAACGCCAGCACTGTGGATCGCCGACCGCAACCGCTGGCCGGGCAATGAACTGGTCATCCTGGAAGAGTGCTTGCCCCTCAGGTAGGGTCACATCCCGTTCGCAGGTGGGTTTGTTGTCTCCTGATCTTTTATGCTTTGTTCCTTCGGTTTAAGACGCCCGCTTTTCAGTAAAGCCTGCCGCAACAAGTATTCGATCTGGCCGTTCAAGCTGCGCAGCTCATCGCTGGCCCACTGCTGAAGTGCGGCCAGCACCTCAGGATCGACACGCAGCAAAAAAGGCTTCCGTTCGGCCATCTCAAACATCCAGGGTTAGAATCGTGCTGGAGAAAACCGGGCTGGTCCCCCGCCTGGCCCCTCCCGCGACGTGGTTCAGTTGTGCAGCGTGCCAGTGTTCAGGACGGGCTGAGGGTTGTTATGGCTGCAGAGCACAACCAGCAGATTGCTGACCATCGCCGCCTTGCGCTCTTCGTCGAGTTCCAACACCTTTTTCTCGGAGAGCAACTCCAAGGCGTGTTCCACCATCCCGACAGCACCTTCAACGATCTTTTGACGCGCCGCGATCACGGCCGCGGCCTGTTGTCGCTGCAACATAGCCGCCGCGATCTCGGGGGCATAGGCCAGATAAGCTGATGCGGGCTTCAATGACGTGGACCCCCGCTTGCTTGAGTCGCTCTTCCAGTTCCGCCTTCAGGCGTTCCGCCACCTCAGCCGTGTGACCACGAAGAGAATGAACGGCGTCCTCGTGGCTGTCGTAGGGGTATTGACTTGCCAGAGTCCGCAAGGCTGCCTCCGCCTGAATCTGCACGAACTCCTCGTACTTGTCGACCTGGAAGACGGCATCGGCCGTGTTCACCACTTGCCAGACCACGACGGCCGCGATCTCGATCGGCGTTCCGTCGCGGTCATTTACCTTGCTGGGCTGTCGACCGCGCGAACTCGAGGCGACGACATTCCCCTCCGCGTACTTCACTTCCGGCGCCGATGATTGCCCCGTCTCGAAGGTGTGGGCTCGCAGCGATACCTTCGTCTTGGTGTAGAACGGATTTCCGAAGTAGAAACCGGTGTCCTTGACCGTTCCCACATATTCGCCAAAGAGCTGGATCACCCGTGCTTCGTTCGGATTCACAATGATAAACCCGAACAAGCTGATAAACCAAATCAGCCCCAAGATAACGCCGGTGACGATCAGCAGCCAGGCCAGGACCGGCACATCCTTATGATTCATGCTGATTCCAGTCCAAAAGATGATTTGGGCCAGCACGAAGGTACCGAGCCAGATCGGGAGCACCGGCCACCCGGAACGCAGTTGCAGACGAACTTCGGTCATAGGCATTCCTCCGATTGCTAGGTGACATTTTTATGATATCACAGATATATCATTTGTTAAGGGGAGAGCACTGTTTTTTCAACTCAGGATCAGCCAGTACTTCGTGACCCGATTTATCCCGAATCTCGCGAGCCAGAGAGTAGAATTGTCAGAGGACCGTAAACCCTTTATCCGTAGAGGTTTGTAAAAACGGCAACCTCACCCCGAAGGTTAGGGAACGGTCATGGATCGGTGTGTGGTGTTTGCTTGGGGGACTCGCAAAGTATTGTTGTGGCGAATTGGTAATTTAGAGGATGTAGCGAAAACTTTCGGTGGTCAAACGGCGGGGACAAACCCCGCCGCTCGCTGGAATGTCATCGTTATATTGAGCACGTCTTGTTGTTCTTGTTAATCGAGCAAGCCGCCGGCTGAATTGTTCTCCGACCCCGCTCCTCGCATTACCTCCAGAAAGGTCGGGTACGCTGCGCCAAACAAGTCGGTATTTTGAACCCATTCAAGGCATGGCGAACAAAAGCTTTCGATGCGTCGCCTTCCTCGAACCTAAAGATATCACCCAGCGTCGGTTTTGGGACTTCGAACGGTCCATCGGATCATCGGAGTGCGGTTTCCATGCCAAAGGATTGGTTGGTCGTGCGCTACTCCCTACTACCCTAGGTGAAGGGATACTAAAATTTGGGATGACCTTTTCCGTTGGTCCCGATGGTGGTTTGTCTGTGCGTCAAGTCATTTGAAGCCTGGAATCAGTTGGAGTGCGTCACTGCATGCGCCCTACACCGACGTTCGAGAAGCCTCCCGTGGTGGAACTTGTGCTGGGTGCTCAGTTCTCGCCCTTGAAAAAACTAACTGCCGGTCACTTCGGGCTGTTCTGGAACGAACTCGGGCGAGAGGAATGGGTCAAACCATCGGACGGACCGGTTATCGAAGACCAATTTGAACTGTTTGATCGCTCATGGGAGTTAACTCAGTCAGAGTTTCAAATTCGCCTGGAACCGATGCGTCCGTCCGGTCGGTTTTTGATTGAGCATCGGAGCCGAGACCGCCTCGTCCAAATCCAGGCGTCGCGGTTCCACCTGAACTGGCGGAGGCGAGACGATTTCTATCCAAGTTACAAGAAACTGATCGCTGAGTTTGAGGGGGCATTTGCTCAATTCACGAAATTTGTGGAAAAGCACGATTTGGGCATAGTCTCCTTAAATCAATGGGAACTTACTTACATTGACTCATTTCCCCGAGAGGAGTACTGGACAACACCAGCCGACTGGTCTCGGGTTTTGCCTGGGTTGTTTGGGAGTTTGTTTCCCACCGATGGTTTGAATCTTTGCCTTGAATACCGACGGGCACAGTGGAGTTACGAAATCGAGCCAAAGCAAGGTCGTCTGCACATCGCTGCGTTACCTGGGCAGTGGGGTGACGAGAGACAAGATAGTCTGCTGCTTCAGATGACGGCTCGCGGGCCAATCGGCAAAGACGGAGCCAATTCATTGCGGGCGGGCTTGGATCTCGGGCATGATGCTGCAGTTGAAGTGTTTCTGCGGGTAGTAAATGAAGACCTACAGAAGCAGTGGAGAACGAAACCATGAGCACGATCGTACACCAGGCAAGCGGAGCATCAGCCTATACACGATATCACACGTCCACGTTCCCAAGCTTCGAGAGTTGTGGCTGGTTCGGACGGCCGGATGATTCAGACCATTTCGGGAAGGACTGGTCCGCGATTACTGATGAATTGTTGCGTATCCGCAACCTCCAAGACGACTGGGATGGCGAAGGTGCCGAGGCACCACAGATCGATTTGGTGGACGGGGCGATTGCACTGGCTCAAATGCTTAAATCGAAAAACGTCGCGCCGCCCGACCGAGTTCATGCCAGTGTCAATGGCACGGTTTATTTCGAGTGGTACTCGCCGCGCGGCTACTGTGAGATCGAAGTGTTGTCACCGATTACCGCGGAGTTGCGTTTCGTGCGAAAGGGATCGAACACAACCGAGGTGGTTGAGTTTCGTCGTCAAGTATGAGCACGAAGTGGTCGGTCCTCGGCGTATTCCGTCCCGCGAGTTGATATGAAGTCCGAATCCGACCCGATTACGGACGATGAATGGCTCTTACGCCGAGTTCATTACGAGCGGTTTCGGACTGACACGATCCCTCTGATTTCTCCAAACGCATTTGAGCCTCGGCTAAAGGGGCGCGACGTTGACAAAGATGGGATCAGCTTCTACCGACAAGCGTGCTTAGCCTCTCCAGAAGAAATCTTGGCCACCGTTCCCGAAGAGAAACGACATGAGTTCGGTATCGTGCGCGTTTCGGTTGCTCTCATACGATCCTTGGGTTTTGCTGTAGAAAGTCGCCCTGATAGCCGGGTTCGGGGACACGTCACAATACCGGAGATGAACGCATCCGATTACGCAAAGGACAAAGCTCAATTCATCCCAATCAAATTGCGTCTTGCAGAGGAAGCCAGCAAAGAGACCAACATCCTTCGCTATCCGCAAAATGTCCCAAGAACCTAGACACCGTTGTCACTTCAAAACGCTCAGTCGGTATCTTGCACGGGACTGAGGTGAGGTTGATAAGTGTTGAGGAACCAATGTCCACAAATTATCACTTCACGAAACACGATCGAGAGTCGTTGTTCGCATGTCGTTTGTTGGTAGCATGCGAACGATCAAGGTCTGGTGGGCGATCCGGATCACCCCGTGACGGCGCCCTCGCCGGCAGAGCGGACGGTGCGGGCATATTTGGCGAGCACTCCTCGAGTCACTTTCAACTCGGGCTTTTTCCAAGCCGCTCGGCGTTGCTGCCACTCGGCTTCAGTCAAATCGGCATCGAGTCGTTTGGCGTCGGCGTCAATGGTGATGCGATCACCGTTTTTCAAAAGGGCGATGGGGCCGCCGACCCAGGCTTCCGGCGCGACATGGCCGACGACCAAACCGCGGGTCCCGCCGCTGAACCTTCCATCGGTAATCAGACCGATCTTGTCGCCTAACCCTTGGCCGACCAGCGCCGCGGTGACCGCGAGCATCTCCCGCATGCCAGGCCCGCCGACCGGCCCCTCACCTC
>Ga0308411_10002642_pt1 | contig 12063 bp, 14 predicted proteins | sample HotsprottomLayer_2_FD_203530 | JGI IMG/M metagenome (GOLD analysis project Ga0308411, IMG submission 203530) | Hot spring phototrophic mat microbial communities from Octopus Spring, Yellowstone National Park, Wyoming, United States -... | ecosystem: Environmental > Aquatic > Thermal springs >... | reverse complement strand
TCAGTCCGGTCATAGAGCGTAATTTCTCCGGATTTTCGATAATGGATCGATACTTACACATCGTTTTTCTCCATTTTCAGATTGTACAAAAATAGTATATCACTAAACCTTGATGATGTCTAGTATATCACTAAACCTTGATGATGTCTAGTGCTCTTCAACGAGCCGAAATTGCTGAAATAGCGTTAGCCTAGCACACAAGTTCCCATCTGTCAAAGTTTCAGTGCTCTTCAACGAGCCGAAATTGCTGAAATGCGCAACTGAAGCGGGATTATTTGTTGCTGCCGTCGTTTCAGTGCTCTTCAACGAGCCGAAATTGCTGAAATCGTAGACGAGCGCGGCATCCGCCGAGGACCGATAACGTTTCAGTGCTCTTCAACGAGCCGAAATTGCTGAAATTGGTCGTACCAACTTACGAGATAGCGCGCGTTCGCGGAGTTTCAGTGCTCTTCAACGAGCCGAAATTGCTGAAATCAACATCAGGGTTGACGCACGACGCGGTGAAGTATCGGGTTTCAGTGCTCTTCAACGAGCCGAAATTGCTGAAATAGCAATCGTCAACGACCGTAACTTGAAGAGCAGAAGTTTCAGTGCTCTTCAACGAGCCGAAATTGCTGAAATCCATGAGAGACCGAATCGAGTTGAGCGCGCCCACGAGTTTCAGTGCTCTTCAACGAGCCGAAATTGCTGAAATAGAAACGGCAGAACGTCGTTCACCCACGCCGTAGCCAGTTTCAGTGCTCTTCAACGAGCCGAAATTGCTGAAATCGATCTTGTGCTCGACACGCAACGCCGGCGCCAGCGCGTTTCAGTGCTCTTCAACGAGCCGAAATTGCTGAAATTTGACCGGACGGAAAAAGAATCTGTCCGTAACGGGAAGTTTCAGTGCTCTTCAACGAGCCGAAATTGCTGAAATCGACTCGACTTGCGGAAACGCTGCTGTATACGGTCAAGTTTCAGTGCTCTTCAACGAGCCGAAATTGCTGAAATTGGACTTCGAGCGTTACCGTAGTAGGTGCGCCGTCGCGTTTCAGTGCTCTTCAACGAGCCGAAATTGCTGAAATTCTGCGCGCAGCGCCGCAAGATGCTGCGCCACGCGCGTTTCAGTGCTCTTCAACGAGCCGAAATTGCTGAAATTACTACCGTTTGGCGCTGGCCGTATGCGCGCCTAGGTTTCAGTGCTCTTCAACGAGCCGAAATTGCTGAAATGACTGCCGGAGCCGACGCTCGTTGTCCATACCGGCAACGTTTCAGTGCTCTTCAACGAGCCGAAATTGCTGAAATTGATCGTCGTCTGCTGCGACGCGCTGCACCAGCGCGTTTCAGTGCTCTTCAACGAGCCGAAATTGCTGAAATCCACAACCGGCCGGACTGCACCTCGAGCCAGTACGTCCCGTTTCAGTGCTCTTCAACGAGCCGAAATTGCTGAAATTCGTGGGTTGACGAACTTTCGGCGTCGATCCACAAGTTTCAGTGCTCTTCAACGAGCCGAAATTGCTGAAATGTTCACGTGATCCTCTCCTACTACTCCTCTCTTCAGGTTTCAGTGCTCTTCAACGAGCCGAAATTGCTGAAATAACCGACGCGATCCGCGCCGCTGCCGCAATTTCCGGTTTCAGTGCTCTTCAACGAGCCGAAATTGCTGAAATCTATCGCGTGTGGGAAGGAACTCGGACTTGGCTGCCGTTTCAGTGCTCTTCAACGAGCCGAAATTGCTGAAATGCACCAGCGCCGGTCGCGCCGCGCCAGCACGGTGTAGTTTCAGTGCTCTTCAACGAGCCGAAATTGCTGAAATAGCAATCGTCAACGACCGTAACTTGAAGAGCAGAAGTTTCAGTGCTCTTCAACGAGCCGAAATTGCTGAAATGTGACGGGGACGGCGGCGCTGCGCGTGTTCGTCAACGTTTCAGTGCTCTTCAACGAGCCGAAATTGCTGAAATCATCCACCGACGAGCGAAACCGACCATAGTCGTAGGTTTCAGTGCTCTTCAACGAGCCGAAATTGCTGAAATGATGCGTCTGGGTTACTGCGTGTGCGTCCAAGTCCGTTTCAGTGCTCTTCAACGAGCCGAAATTGCTGAAATGGGTTATAACGAGATGGGACAGGCGATGAAGGATGCGTTTCAGTGCTCTTCAACGAGCCGAAATTGCTGAAATTTTTGCAGCGCCTGATCCCGACCACCAAAAGCGCGAGTTTCAGTGCTCTTCAACGAGCCGAAATTGCTGAAATGCCCGTTACTCCTCCCCCTGGTGGCGACGATATGTCCTGTTTCAGTGCTCTTCAACGAGCCGAAATTGCTGAAATCTGTCGACGAGTATCACCGCATGCGCGACTCGTCGGGTTTCAGTGCTCTTCAACGAGCCGAAATTGCTGAAATCCCGACGCCGACTCCGACGTTTACGCCTGATGCCGGCGTTTCAGTGCTCTTCAACGAGCCGAAATTGCTGAAATGTGACGACCTGTTCTAGTGCATCGCGCATATACATCGTTTCAGTGCTCTTCAACGAGCCGAAATTGCTGAAATAACCCGAACTCGCCGCTTAGTTCTTGCCGAAACTGAGTTTCAGTGCTCTTCAACGAGCCGAAATTGCTGAAATTCGAGGACGTTTTCCGCCTTGCAAGCGCACTGGCAGTTTCAGTGCTCTTCAACGAGCCGAAATTGCTGAAATCGACTACCGCCCGTTTTTGTGTGCGTTGATGAGTCTGTTTCAGTGCTCTTCAACGAGCCGAAATTGCTGAAATCAGCCCAGCGCCGCGCGCCGGACTGTGATCCGTGCACGTTTCAGTGCTCTTCAACGAGCCGAAATTGCTGAAATGCATTGCCGCGAAATCGATAGATACGCTGTTGAGTAGTTTCAGTGCTCTTCAACGAGCCGAAATTGCTGAAATGATGAAAACGAATTCAGCAAACTCGTAGAACTGATGGTTTCAGTGCTCTTCAACGAGCCGAAATTGCTGAAATTATAGGAGGATGTATGGTGACGGTTGTCTCCTACGGGTTTCAGTGCTCTTCAACGAGCCGAAATTGCTGAAATCGTGCGTGCGCTGGGCCGTGATGTGGCGTTTATCTGTTTCAGTGCTCTTCAACGAGCCGAAATTGCTGAAATGAGTATGCAGCGCGCCCGTCAGGCAGACGCCGAACCGTTTCAGTGCTCTTCAACGAGCCGAAATTGCTGAAATCCGATTACGCCCCCCCCGGGCGCTGATGACATGTCGTGTTTCAGTGCTCTTCAACGAGCCGAAATTGCTGAAATGCTCAACAGCGATGAATGGTTGTCAATCCTCAACGCGTTTCAGTGCTCTTCAACGAGCCGAAATTGCTGAAATCGATATGATGTTTTTGGACGCCCGGGCCACCCTCGCCGGTTTCAGTGCTCTTCAACGAGCCGAAATTGCTGAAATGGTTTTGTCAGGCTCCCGGTGACGCTGCTCGTCGTGTTTCAGTGCTCTTCAACGAGCCGAAATTGCTGAAATTCTGGATGTGTGGTATGGCATCTACGACACGCTCTAGTTTCAGTGCTCTTCAACGAGCCGAAATTGCTGAAATTCTGGGCGTTTGAGTGTAGGTGGTAATTGGTAACAGGGTTTCAGTGCTCTTCAACGAGCCGAAATTGCTGAAATCGTTAACCGCGCCGCCGCTCGACTATCGCTCGCAGGTTTCAGTGCTCTTCAACGAGCCGAAATTGCTGAAATCTGGGCGGCGGATGTCAGCGACTACGCGATTGTGCCGTTTCAGTGCTCTTCAACGAGCCGAAATTGCTGAAATGCGCCCTCGACGAATTGCGGCAGATCGAGCCGCGCGCGTTTCAGTGCTCTTCAACGAGCCGAAATTGCTGAAATTTGTTGTCTTGTCGCGCGGCGGAACGCGATTTCGGGTTTCAGTGCTCTTCAACGAGCCGAAATTGCTGAAATTTCAAGAGGCTCACGCTTCCCGACGGTGATCGTCGCGGTTTCAGTGCTCTTCAACGAGCCGAAATTGCTGAAATTCTTACGCACCCGCTGCGATCTGCACGAACGGGCTGAGTTTCAGTGCTCTTCAACGAGCCGAAATTGCTGAAATCATCGCGGTAGCGCTCCACTATCACGCGCACATCGTCGTTTCAGTGCTCTTCAACGAGCCGAAATTGCTGAAATGCGTATAATACGCTGTCCTTGACGCTTCCAGATTATCGTTTCAGTGCTCTTCAACGAGCCGAAATTGCTGAAATCGAAATTGCAAGCGTTCCACAGGCTACGCGCGAACGTTTCAGTGCTCTTCAACGAGCCGAAATTGCTGAAATCGTCGAGTTTCATCTCCGCCTCCGTTCCACGAAACGTTTCAGTGCTCTTCAACGAGCCGAAATTGCTGAAATCGACGAGGGAAACGAGTAGCGCGGGCGACGGCGTTGTTTCAGTGCTCTTCAACGAGCCGAAATTGCTGAAATCCCGCGCCCGAATCGCGGCGTCGGGTTCAAAGATTTGGTTTCAGTGCTCTTCAACGAGCCGAAATTGCTGAAATTGCTGAGTATCGAGACGACTTCTACAGGTGTGATCGCGCGTTTCAGTGCTCTTCAACGAGCCGAAATTGCTGAAATTCAAGTCGCAATCGAAGCGCTGGTCGCGGCGGCGCAGTGTTTCAGTGCTCTTCAACGAGCCGAAATTGCTGAAATTGACAAACGCCCCCAGGCGATACCAGAACTGCTCCGTTTCAGTGCTCTTCAACGAGCCGAAATTGCTGAAATCGCGGTATACTGTTGGTGTGACAATCACCTATCGAAAGTTTCAGTGCTCTTCAACGAGCCGAAATTGCTGAAATCGGGGGCGCGGCGGCAGCGGCGGCGATAATGCAGCAGTTTCAGTGCTCTTCAACGAGCCGAAATTGCTGAAATCGGTTCAGTTCCTCGCACTTCGGGCGGTCTTGTTGAGTTTCAGTGCTCTTCAACGAGCCGAAATTGCTGAAATAAGCGTTGGAGAATACGGCAGTAAAGCGATTGCGGAGTTTCAGTGCTCTTCAACGAGCCGAAATTGCTGAAATGTTTTGTGCCGCTGGTGGGGCAACTACGATTTTGCCGTTTCAGTGCTCTTCAACGAGCCGAAATTGCTGAAATAAAGCATACGGCGAAGACATTCTCAACGAGCCGTATGGTTTCAGTGCTCTTCAACGAGCCGAAATTGCTGAAATGTCAGCATCAGTTCCGCCGCGCGCTGGAGCAGTTCAGGCGTTTCAGTGCTCTTCAACGAGCCGAAATTGCTGAAATCGAGCAGTCCGCGAAGCGCGCCGACGGATCGAATATCGTTTCAGTGCTCTTCAACGAGCCGAAATTGCTGAAATTGCACTATCGGCTAATAGAGACCTAGCCGAACGTATGTTTCAGTGCTCTTCAACGAGCCGAAATTGCTGAAATCGTGAAGACGCGCGGGAAGACGACCGCCGGCCGGCGCATGTTTCAGTGCTCTTCAACGAGCCGAAATTGCTGAAATCGGCGTTGTGACGGCTGCTACTGCTGTACACTAGGGTTTCAGTGCTCTTCAACGAGCCGAAATTGCTGAAATGGCAACCAGGCCACGCAGCACCAACCCAGTCGTTACGTTTCAGTGCTCTTCAACGAGCCGAAATTGCTGAAATCGTCCGGCAAAGCCCGGCGGTAGAACAGTTCGGCGCGGTGTTTCAGTGCTCTTCAACGAGCCGAAATTGCTGAAATAGTTGCAATTCAACGCGCACGTATTCACCCTCGTTGTTTCAGTGCTCTTCAACGAGCCGAAATTGCTGAAATAATGAACGGATCGAGCAATACGAGGCAATCGCAGACGACGTTTCAGTGCTCTTCAACGAGCCGAAATTGCTGAAATCGGTATGACCTAACACAGCGATACGTCGCACGCGAAGTTTCAGTGCTCTTCAACGAGCCGAAATTGCTGAAATTTCAATTGCAAAAAAACGCGCAAAAAAATAAGCAACAGTTTCAGTGCTCTTCAACGAGCCGAAATTGCTGAAATCCTAAGCCGTTAGGGCTTGTAACCCGTACAGCGCGCGTTTCAGTGCTCTTCAACGAGCCGAAATTGCTGAAATGGAATGCAACAAATGCCTTGTCTGCGTACTGATTACGTTTCAGTGCTCTTCAACGAGCCGAAATTGCTGAAATGCATCGACGCCGCCCGCTGGAACGAACTGGCGGACGGTTTCAGTGCTCTTCAACGAGCCGAAATTGCTGAAATGAATGGATGCGTCGGTGGAGCAGGAGGATTTTTGCGGTTTCAGTGCTCTTCAACGAGCCGAAATTGCTGAAATCGAAACCGTACTTGCGGCGCTGCGCGGTCTGTTTGGTTTCAGTGCTCTTCAACGAGCCGAAATTGCTGAAATACTGTGAGGCGACGGTGATACGTGCGCGGCTGTTGGGGAGTTTCAGTGCTCTTCAACGAGCCGAAATTGCTGAAATGGCGCCGGACCAGGTCGATGTTCGTGACGTTATCAAAAGTTTCAGTGCTCTTCAACGAGCCGAAATTGCTGAAATCGAAAACAAGGTTTTTATCGGTCAATCAGAAGATAGTTTCAGTGCTCTTCAACGAGCCGAAATTGCTGAAATTCGTCGTTACTGCTGATTGTCAATCTCCGGCGCCCGTTTCAGTGCTCTTCAACGAGCCGAAATTGCTGAAATATTGTCGGGCGCTGATTGAGGCGAAGTGTGCCGAAAAGTTTCAGTGCTCTTCAACGAGCCGAAATTGCTGAAATTTCTTTTCCAGCGAGGTTCAGAACGGCACTTCTTCAGTTTCAGTGCTCTTCAACGAGCCGAAATTGCTGAAATCATCGTTGACGCAACTAATCAAGACGCGCCCGGCATCGTTTCAGTGCTCTTCAACGAGCCGAAATTGCTGAAATATAAAATGACTGCATTTTACGAAGCAGATGGCGGCGTTTCAGTGCTCTTCAACGAGCCGAAATTGCTGAAATCGGCGGTGCAGCAAGCAGTGCAGTTTGCGACTGCGCGTTTCAGTGCTCTTCAACGAGCCGAAATTGCTGAAATCTGTCGGTACATCCACGCCGCCAGCCGGATCGTTGCGGTTTCAGTGCTCTTCAACGAGCCGAAATTGCTGAAATCGAGGTCGGCGTACCGCTCGCCGAAGGCATTCTGCGCGTTTCAGTGCTCTTCAACGAGCCGAAATTGCTGAAATCGAAGCCGATGTCGTTTATCGGCGCGCTCTTCCAGCGTTTCAGTGCTCTTCAACGAGCCGAAATTGCTGAAATACAACCCGACGTAATGACCGCGTGGTACGAGGAGGAGTTTCAGTGCTCTTCAACGAGCCGAAATTGCTGAAATAAACCGCAATCGCAGTGCTGCGCGGTCTGTTCGAGGTGTTTCAGTGCTCTTCAACGAGCCGAAATTGCTGAAATTGCGCACCTCATCCGCGCGCCGTCGGTATAGGAGGCGTTTCAGTGCTCTTCAACGAGCCGAAATTGCTGAAATCGTCAAGTGACCGACGCGACCGGTTGAAGTCAAAAGGCGTTTCAGTGCTCTTCAACGAGCCGAAATTGCTGAAATGTTGACGAGAACGCCGATCCCGCTCTCGATGCCTTCGTTTCAGTGCTCTTCAACGAGCCGAAATTGCTGAAATTGTATAAGGCGCTGCGGCTTCAGTCGCTGGCGCTGGAGGTTTCAGTGCTCTTCAACGAGCCGAAATTGCTGAAATTGTGACGGTTGATGATCCCGTCCCGTCGTCCCCGATGTTTCAGTGCTCTTCAACGAGCCGAAATTGCTGAAATTGAGGAAGAGCGCCCGGAGTTGAACGGTGCGTATGTTGTTTCAGTGCTCTTCAACGAGCCGAAATTGCTGAAATTGTTGCGGAAGCATCGAGAGTACGACATCAAAGAAGTTTCAGTGCTCTTCAACGAGCCGAAATTGCTGAAATGGTCATCCGATCCGCAAAAGGAACCGGCAAAACCCAGGTTTCAGTGCTCTTCAACGAGCCGAAATTGCTGAAATCTAAGATGCGCCGTTGCCCCTCGTCACCGTAGCCCCGTTTCAGTGCTCTTCAACGAGCCGAAATTGCTGAAATCGGGCGCGGGTTTCTGGCGCACATCCACCCGCTGACCGTTTCAGTGCTCTTCAACGAGCCGAAATTGCTGAAATCTTCGCCCGGTTCGCGCGTAACCCGCTGCTCGCGCCCGTTTCAGTGCTCTTCAACGAGCCGAAATTGCTGAAATGGGATCGGCGTTCTCGTCAACCTCGCCCGACAGTATGTTTCAGTGCTCTTCAACGAGCCGAAATTGCTGAAATGTCACGAATCAGAACGATGCACGATTGGTATTCGAGTTTCAGTGCTCTTCAACGAGCCGAAATTGCTGAAATGCTGCGTTCTTTCCCACCCAAATATGCGCCAAACCAGTTTCAGTGCTCTTCAACGAGCCGAAATTGCTGAAATTCGTCAGTGGTGGCGTATGCATTCGATGCGACCGTGTTTCAGTGCTCTTCAACGAGCCGAAATTGCTGAAATTCGGCTTCAAGGTGGACGGGCGGCGGCTGAAGCTGTCGTTTCAGTGCTCTTCAACGAGCCGAAATTGCTGAAATTTAAATTACAACGACCACATCAACGCATCCGCCAACTGTTTCAGTGCTCTTCAACGAGCCGAAATTGCTGAAATCTGCGCCGCAAGCGCCGCGAGCGGATCGCCGGAAGAAGTTTCAGTGCTCTTCAACGAGCCGAAATTGCTGAAATGATAAGCGCGTTGAACCAGATCGCGAACAACGCGAACGTTTCAGTGCTCTTCAACGAGCCGAAATTGCTGAAATCGGCGTTGGGATTGAAGGGAAGCAGCAGCGGGTAGAGTTTCAGTGCTCTTCAACGAGCCGAAATTGCTGAAATCTCTATTGACCAACAGCACCACGCCGGTCTGCGCGTGTTTCAGTGCTCTTCAACGAGCCGAAATTGCTGAAATTATAGGTTGTACCGCCGCTTCACCGCCTTCCGCCGCCTGCGTTTCAGTGCTCTTCAACGAGCCGAAATTGCTGAAATATGACGCGGTCGGCAACCACCACATCCCACGCGACGCGGTTTCAGTGCTCTTCAACGAGCCGAAATTGCTGAAATGCGCGCTGGGCGTCCAGCGCGCCCTCGCCCCGACGCGGTTTCAGTGCTCTTCAACGAGCCGAAATTGCTGAAATCTTCCCGTATTTTTCTCGTCCAGTTCGCAACGCCGTCGTTTCAGTGCTCTTCAACGAGCCGAAATTGCTGAAATAGGGGTTGACGCCGCTGCCGCTGCTGACGCGCGACGGTTTCAGTGCTCTTCAACGAGCCGAAATTGCTGAAATGCTCTGGTCGCCCGATGGTTCGGCTCTATGTTGATGAGTTTCAGTGCTCTTCAACGAGCCGAAATTGCTGAAATCCCGCGACGCGGGAGTATGTCCGTTATTTCCGCGATGTTTCAGTGCTCTTCAACGAGCCGAAATTGCTGAAATCTGGCCGCGCTGCGCGGCGCGGTTCTCGTTTGGGATGGTTTCAGTGCTCTTCAACGAGCCGAAATTGCTGAAATCGACTACGCGACGGTGACGGTCGGTAAACGCGAACGTTTCAGTGCTCTTCAACGAGCCGAAATTGCTGAAATCCAACAGCACCACGCCCGTCTGCGCTTCGACCAGCGGTTTCAGTGCTCTTCAACGAGCCGAAATTGCTGAAATACGGAAGACGGGAAGTCGAAATTTTTCGACGCGAAGTTTCAGTGCTCTTCAACGAGCCGAAATTGCTGAAATAGCGGCAGCGGCGTCAACCCCTCGGTCAGCCCGCGTGTTTCAGTGCTCTTCAACGAGCCGAAATTGCTGAAATCGACCGCAGCCGGCGTGATCGCGCGGGTGCGGGTGACGTTTCAGTGCTCTTCAACGAGCCGAAATTGCTGAAATCCGACGAAATTGTTGAAGAAGTCGTTCTTCTGCGCAGGTTTCAGTGCTCTTCAACGAGCCGAAATTGCTGAAATACCGCGCCGCCGGCGTCAACGTCAACCGTCAACGTGTTTCAGTGCTCTTCAACGAGCCGAAATTGCTGAAATGAAGATGCGCTCTGGTCGGTCGTGCACCAGCGGTGTTTCAGTGCTCTTCAACGAGCCGAAATTGCTGAAATGTTCAACGCGGCGGTGGAGACGTTGCAGATTACGGTGTTTCAGTGCTCTTCAACGAGCCGAAATTGCTGAAATCGAGCGAATCGATGTTCACCCCGCGCATCTTCGCCGGTTTCAGTGCTCTTCAACGAGCCGAAATTGCTGAAATAGTGTTACTCTACCACACAATCCCCCGCGTGTCAAGGTTTCAGTGCTCTTCAACGAGCCGAAATTGCTGAAATCTGGCGCTGGAGGGGTACATCGCCGAGGCGGTCGCTTGGTTTCAGTGCTCTTCAACGAGCCGAAATTGCTGAAATCGCGCACGTTGTGGGCGACGCGCTCCAACACGCCGCGTTTCAGTGCTCTTCAACGAGCCGAAATTGCTGAAATGTTGTGACGGCTGCTGCTACTGCTGTACACTAGGGGTTTCAGTGCTCTTCAACGAGCCGAAATTGCTGAAATTAAACCTGAACCTCGTTGGAAGAGAAAGGAGCGCGGTTTCAGTGCTCTTCAACGAGCCGAAATTGCTGAAATTATACGCCATCATATACGCCCAGCGTGCCGCCAAAACGTTTCAGTGCTCTTCAACGAGCCGAAATTGCTGAAATTTTGCCGTCGTCGATGTTGAAGTTTGGCAGACCGACGCGTTTCAGTGCTCTTCAACGAGCCGAAATTGCTGAAATAGAACACCTGAACGCTGCGCAGCCGCTCGGAAAGCGGTTTCAGTGCTCTTCAACGAGCCGAAATTGCTGAAATGTAGCCGTCGAGATCGTTGACGATCTCGTATTTGGTGTTTCAGTGCTCTTCAACGAGCCGAAATTGCTGAAATTCCGCGCCGCCGTCGCCGCGAAGCGCCGCCCGGTGTTTCAGTGCTCTTCAACGAGCCGAAATTGCTGAAATAGCACCCGCTCGTACACCGCCTTCAACGCCCGCAGCGTTTCAGTGCTCTTCAACGAGCCGAAATTGCTGAAATGTCCCTCAAGAACAAGCGCACCGTTGCGGACGTAAAGTTTCAGTGCTCTTCAACGAGCCGAAATTGCTGAAATCTGAACGAGTCGGCGGTGCGGTGGGCGATCCTCGAGTTTCAGTGCTCTTCAACGAGCCGAAATTGCTGAAATTTGAGCGACGTACCGGCATCTGCGGCGCTGCTGAACGAGTTTCAGTGCTCTTCAACGAGCCGAAATTGCTGAAATTGCGCTGCTGGCTGCGCTGGCGGCGCTCCAGCGCGCGTTTCAGTGCTCTTCAACGAGCCGAAATTGCTGAAATTACACTGGTAATGCCGCTCATCCTCGTCCCGACCGAGTTTCAGTGCTCTTCAACGAGCCGAAATTGCTGAAATCGCCTGGAACTTGAAGAGCGCGCTCTCGAAGTTCGGTTTCAGTGCTCTTCAACGAGCCGAAATTGCTGAAATACACCCGATCCCGCGCCGCGACCGGACGGCGCTTCGGTTTCAGTGCTCTTCAACGAGCCGAAATTGCTGAAATTTCGCCGTACAGCGCCTGCAGCGTCGCAGCGAGGGCGTTTCAGTGCTCTTCAACGAGCCGAAATTGCTGAAATTGACTCATCATAGAATCTGCTATCAAGAACGTGCGCACGTTTCAGTGCTCTTCAACGAGCCGAAATTGCTGAAATGCCTAACCGCTCGGCTAAAGCATGGCGGCTTGCGGCCGTTTCAGTGCTCTTCAACGAGCCGAAATTGCTGAAATCGCAACGCCCGCGCCACTTCTTCACCCACATCCCGTGTTTCAGTGCTCTTCAACGAGCCGAAATTGCTGAAATTCGTGACGAACAGTGACCCCCGTGCTGGTGCAACGGTTTCAGTGCTCTTCAACGAGCCGAAATTGCTGAAATCTTTTTTGCGACGCGCGCTTGATGTAGATGTCGTATACGGTTTCAGTGCTCTTCAACGAGCCGAAATTGCTGAAATTCAGTTTGCGCTCCAGACGCTCAACCTCGTCCGCGGTTTCAGTGCTCTTCAACGAGCCGAAATTGCTGAAAT
>Ga0308411_10002640_pt1 | contig 12065 bp, 12 predicted proteins | sample HotsprottomLayer_2_FD_203530 | JGI IMG/M metagenome (GOLD analysis project Ga0308411, IMG submission 203530) | Hot spring phototrophic mat microbial communities from Octopus Spring, Yellowstone National Park, Wyoming, United States -... | ecosystem: Environmental > Aquatic > Thermal springs >... | reverse complement strand
GAGGCGGAGCAGACGGTTCGGCAGTGGGCGGAGGTGCGGTACTCTCTGCCGACGGAGTCTCGGTCGTCGCTTCTGGAACCGGCTCAGTCGCTGGAGCGGACGGCGAGGAAGCCTCGGGCTGTGGGGCAGGCGATTCCACAGGAGTTTCCGTGCTGGGTGCGGTCGTCTCTGCGACGATGGAGGAAGGCGCTGGAGTCGTCTCAACCGGGGGCTCGACTCGCGGAGCAGCGGAAGGCTCTGGAGTTGTCTCGACCAGCTGCTCGACTTGCGGAGTAGTCGCCGCCTGTTGTCGAGAGTCATCGGCTTGCGGATTCAGTCGTCGCTGTTCCAGGCGGGCCAACAGTTTAGAAACGAGTTCCTCGGTTTCTCGACAGGCGGTGCCATTACCAATGGCGATAACGTGAATTTGATAGCGGCGAACCATTTCCTCCAGGCGAGCCAGAGCTTCTTCTTCTTTCTTCTGAGGAGGATGCGGGAAGATGATGCCATCTCCCAGCAAATTGCCCGTCTCGTCGAGAGCCGCGAGCTTGCAGCCGGTGCGGAAGGCGGGATCGATGGCCAGCACGCGTTTGCCGCGTAGCGGGGCGGCGAGCAGTTTGCTGCGGAGGTTGCGAGCAAAAACGGTGACCGCGTGGTTTTCGGCACGCTGGGTCATTTCGCGACGGATTTCGCGTTCGAGGCTGGGCACGAGGAGTCGGCTCAAGCCATCGTCGATGCAGCGTTCGAGAAACTCGCGGTGCGGATGCTTAGCGAGATCTTCCGTGCGGTTGATAAAGGCCGGCCCACCTCGCGAACCGCGTGAAGGAGGCGTTGGCGGAGTCGTCGCTTCGGTGTTCTCGGAAGTCGCCGATTCGGCAGTTGGTGTGGAGCAAGGCAAGGGCAACGGCAAGCGTTCGATGGTCACGCGTCGTCCGGCGGCTTCATCCCATTCGAGTTTGACGATCAGGGCGTTGTCTTTTTCGCCGCGATTGATGGCCATCACGCGATGCGGCGGAATCTGCCGGATGGACTCGCTGAACTGGAAGTAGTCCTTGTACTCGAGTCCCTGCCCCTCGGCCAATTTCTCGCTCTTGGTGGTGTTCAGCTTGCCGGTGTCCCACATAACGCCGCGAACGGCAGCGCGAATGTCGGCGTTCTCGGCGATCATCTCGGCGAGGATGTGCTGCACCCCTTGAAGGATGTCTTCTGAACTGTTGAGTTGCTGCTCGGGGTTGATGAGAGTGGGCAACACCTCGTCGAGATTAGCCACGACGGGGTCGGCTTCCCAGATAGCCAGGGCTAGCTTGTCCAAGCCCTTTTCGCGAGCGGCCTGGGCCAAGCTGCGTTTCTTGGGCTTATAGGGCAGATAGAGATCTTCGAGACGTTTGGGGTTGTCGGCAGCAAGGATGGCCGCCCGCAAATCCTCAGTGAGTTTGCCTTGGCCTTCGATGCTTCGCAGGATGGTTTGCTTGCGTTCGGCCAACTGGCGGAGTTGCCCGATGCGTTCTTGGATGATACGCAGAGTCTCTTCGTCGAGTCCCCCAGTTCGCTCCTTGCGGTAGCGAGTGATGAAGGGAATGGTGTTGCCCTCGTCGAGCAGTTGAACGACGGCTTCGACCTGCACCTTGCGGATTTGTAAATCTTGAGCGATCCGCGAGAGATCCATCTGGCTAAGCTGGCCGCGCGGTGCTGGCGGTGTAGCTGTTTCGAGGGCCGCCGGCATTGCTGTAGTAGACACTGCGCTGTTTCTCCCTGCCGCGTTCGTCGTCAGGACAAGCTGCCGTCCTGCTCCTGCAACGCTAGCGAAATCATCTAATCGGCCTATTCTGGCCGTTCAGGGCGAAGGTGTCAAGACACTCAGAGGGGCATGGGAACTTCCTTCATGGTTCTTACATAGGCAAGCAGGTGGATAGTGCCCAGTCTCTGTGAGCAAATTCATCCCAATTACTCATCGACAACATCGGTGAGACGACTGACCGCCACCACCTCTCGCCGGGTCAGCAGCAGCTTGCGGCGATTGCGTTTGATCCCTGTAGCCAGCGAAGCTACCACATAGTTTTCTCGCGTAGTTTCTGTGTCACGGAGGTCGTGCAGGTCGCCATTCTTCAGTTCTAGCCAGTGGTCGTCTACTCGAACCAGCGTTCCCAAGCAAACGTATTCGCTACGCAGGTCGATAACCACTTTTTCGCCGATGTACTCTTCCAGCACGGGTTGGTCCTCGCTGTGCTTTGGCCGGGGGGTCGCCAACTTCGGCTCGTCACATATTCTAGCAGGCAACTGCCCGTTCAGGATGATGCACCATGTCTACTCCCCAGTTGCCAGCTGCTGAGCGGTATTTTCGTGAAGCGATGACTCGTTTGCAAGGACTGCTCGATGGCCAGCGAGCGGCTCTAGATCAGGCCGCTGAGTGGTGTACCGAGGCCATCGCTGCCGATGGGTTGGTACACCTCTTTGGCTGTGGTCACAGCCGCATGCTCTGTGAGGAAATGACTCCCCGACAGGGCTGCTTTGTCGGCTGGCACACGCTGGTCGAACTAGCTCTGAGCTTTCACAACCTCATCGTCGGCCCTAACGGGTTGCGCCAGAGTCTGCACCTGGAAAAGACCCCCGGCTACGCCGAACAGATCCTTCGCAATTTTGCCTTCGGCCCCAAGGATGTCTTGATTGTCATCTCTACCTCCGGCATCCGTGAAGTTGTCGTCGAGATGGCACTAGGAGGGCGACAGCGGGGGCTGAAGGTGATTGGCGTTGTTAGTCGAGCGCACTGCGAGCAGGCTAAGCCAGCCCACGCTTCGGGGAAAAAGCTCATGGACGTAGTCGATGTGCTGCTGGACAACGGAGCCCCTGTGGGCGATACCCTGCTTGCCCTGGAAGGGGCACCGGGCAAGACCGGCCCGTTCAGCACCGTTGGCGGAGCCATGCTCATGAATCTGCTCCGCTGCGAAGTGGCGCAACGACTAGCGGATCGCGGCATCGAACCGGTGTTTCTGCCCAGTCATCAATTCGTCGGCAGCCGATCGGTTGAGGAACAACTCGAATACTTTTACGCCCAGTATGCCAAGCGAGTTGCCCCGTTGTATGCCCGACAAGGGTGAGTCGCTATGAGTCAGCAAGGCAGCAGGTTGGCAGCGCGTCGCTGTCTGTTGGTGGGCGGCACAGGAGGCCTAGGGCTGGCCACCGCTCGCCGCTTTCTCGAAGAGGGAGCGCGGCTGGTGCTGGCTGGGCACGAGGTTCAGGCTGGTCGGTCGGCCGAGCAGGCCTTGAATGCTGCCGACCGTTGTCGCTTTGTACTGGTGGAGGCGACGCAGCCGGAGTCGGTGCAACAACTGTTTGTCGAGGCGATCCAGTTTCTAGGTGGACTCGATGTCCTCTATCACCTAGCTGGAGCCAGTGGGCGACGATACGGCGATGGCCCGTTACACGCCTGCACCGACGAGGGTTGGCAGCACACGTTGTCGGTCAATCTGACCAGCGTGTTTCTGACCAATCGGGCCGCTATCCGCCACTTTCTGAGCGTCCAACAGCCGGGCGTGATCCTTAATCTGGCCAGCGTGCTGGCCTGGTCACCGGCACCGCATTTCTTCAATACCTGTGCTTATGCTGCTGCCAAAGGTGGTATCATCAGCCTGAGCCGACTGGCGGCTGCCAGTTATGCCGACCGAGGCATCCGGGTCAACGTGTTGGCACCCGGACTCATTGACACGCCGATGGCCAGCCGTGCGGTGAACGATCCAGCCATTGCTGCCTATCTTCGCAGTAAGCAACCTCTGGCTCAGGGGGCAGGTCGGTCGGTTGACTGTGCCGAGGCGGCGGTCTTTTTGTGCAGTGAGGAGTCGGCGTTTCTAACTGGCGTTGTGCTGCCCGTCGATGGCGGCTGGTGTGTCAGTGAAGGACAGTATTGTCAGTGAGGAGAGGGCATGGCCGGCATCCGCGAAGAGATCATCCGCACCCCTGAAGAACTCGCGCGCTGTTGTAGCGAACTGGCTAATAGCACCTTGCTCGGACTGGATACCGAGTTCGTCGGCGAACAGACCTACCATCCCCGACTGTGTCTTGTGCAAGTCGCCGTCCCTGATTGCCTGTACCTGATCGATCCGCTGAGTGCCGGGCCCCTGGATGCGTTTTGGAAACTGCTGCAAGATCCCGCTCGCTTGGTGGTGGTGCATGCCGGCCGAGAAGAGGTTCGGCTGTGTCGGCTGTGGAGTGGGTATCCGCCGGCTCGGCTGTTTGACTTGCAACTGGCGGCAGGGCTGGTTACTCCGGTCTATCCCATCGGTCATGGCCCGCTCGTCAATCGCCTGTTGCAAACCCGCTTGAACAAGGGCGAAACTCTGACCGAATGGCGTCGCCGACCACTAACCGACGAGCAGATCCGCTACGCCTTCGATGATGTCCGCTACCTGTTGCCGGCCTATCAGAAACTGCACGAACGCTTGGAGAAACTCGGACGATTGACCTGGGCCGAGGAAGAGTTCGAGCGGTTGATTCGGAGTGCCAGCCCCGAGATTCCCGGTCAGGAGGAACGCTGGCGCAAGCTCAAAGGCGTCGGTGCGTTGGATCGCCGCAAACTGGCGGTGGTCAAGGCCCTGTATGAGTGGCGCGAGGAGCGAGCCGCCAAGGTCAATCGTCCTGCAAGAACCGTCGTGCGCGACGACTTGCTCGTTGAGGTCGCCAAACGCAATCCCAGCCGAGTTCGCGATTTGCAAGTGGTGCGCGGCTTGCAACCGCGCGAACTGGAAAGCATGGTCGAGGTCGTTCAGCAGGCGCGACGACTCAGCCTGGAAGAATGCCCGGAACCGACTCCTCGCGAAATCGACACGCCTCAGCACACCCTGGTATCGGGCATTCTCATTGCCGTGCTGGGCCATCTGTGCGCGCGAATGGAACTGGCAACGAGCTTGGCCGCTAACAACAGCGACATTCGCCTGCTGGTGCGTGCGCGCATGGCCGGTCAGGACATTCCGAGCAACCTGGTGCTGACGCAGGGTTGGCGAGCGAAGCATATCTTACCGGAGTTGCTAGCTGTTCTCGAAGGTCGGCGGGCGATTCGCATCACGGGCCTTCAGAGCGAGAGTCCCCTCGAATTGATACCCACGAGTGGGCAACAGAAGTGATCCAGCAGCGAGAACGGAATCCTGAGCAGCAGATGCCGACGGTCGCCGTCGCTTGGGCTAACAGATGGGTAGGCGAGCTTGAGGAATTGCCGTCGTTTCGTCAAGTTTTTGGCTCGGCACGGTGTCGAAAAGTGCGATAGGCGCGAATGTAGTCGATGCGACGAAGACGCTGGGACTGGCGACTGGTTGGGGCAAGAAATAGGCCATTTCTGGGCCAGCAACATCGGGTGGAGCAGGTTAAATGGCCGATAGCTAAAGTATCTACGGCAGCTGCCAGGATGGCTGTAGGCTGCCTTCAGGGTTGGCTAATCGAGGAGACCCTTCCCCATGAAACGCCTTTTCCGCAAGGCAGCGTGGGCGTTGCTTGTCACGCTCAGTCTGGCCGGTACGACTCAGGCTGGCTCCTTTGGCCTGTTCTACTGGGGCCGCTGGGACTGCACCAGTTGCTTCTGCGAACGACCGCTCAATGCTTTCACGCCCACCTGTTATCCCTACGGCGGCACCAATCATTGCTGCGGCAAGAAGTGTTGCCACGACGATCGGAAACACGGCTGCAAGGACGGCCACTACGGGCATGGCTCCAAGCTGCATGCGTTGCAGTTCAGCCATCTGCACAATGTGCTGTCCCATTTTGGGCTGCATAGGCTCCACTATCTCAGGTCAGCAGGCGGTTGCGAATCCGGTTCGTGCGCGACGCCGAGTACAGCGCCGGCCTCGGATGCCAAGACCATGCCGACAACTGCGCCTGCCGGCAAGTCGGCGGTTGCCCCAGCGACACCCGCCCCGGCACCTGCTCCCCTGCCAGTTCCCGTTGGTGTCAACGACAAGGCACCAACAACTCTGGGCGGTTCCTCGCAACCCCTTTTGCTGATGCCCATTTCGTATCCAGATTATCCGGGCTATGGCTACTCCGGCTATCCCGTGGGCCAGCCTGCCGGCAAATGAGGGATCGAATCGAATCTTGGCCGGTTCAGAGAGCGGACGCAGGGATCGTTGCCTGTAGGGGGGCGATCCCTGCGGTCGTTGTGTTGGGCGATGCCAGATTACCCCCGGCTCGCAGTACACGCCAGCGTTCGTAGAGCAGCAGATCCATGCGCAGGTCGTGCAGATTCTGAAACTCCGGGTTGACCTCGCTGACGATCAACCCCTCGAACCCGATCTGATCCAGCAGGGTCAGCACATTCAGGGTCAGATCGCGCGAACAGTACATCGGGCGATGCTGCGGTTGGCCGGGCAAGTAGCCGGGCATGTGGACGTGATGGAGTTTGTCAGCATAGCGTCGCAAAAAGCTCTCCAGGAACTCCAGTAGCTCGGCGAGCGGACAATCGGACAACGTGAATTGCCAAACGTGTTCGACATCCAGAGTCAAGCCGGGATTGCGCTCGGCCCAGTCGATGAAGGCCTGACGATCCAGTTTGTGATTCTCGACCGCTAATCGCATGTCTGGCGCGAGTTGTCGCAATCGCTCGCCGTAGCGATCCTGATGCGGTTGATGCACGATCAGGGCGTGACAGTCCAGTGCCCGATACAATTCGACGGCCTGTTGCAGTGTCTCGTCGGACTGCTCCAGTTGATTAGGAAAGTGGATGGCGTACTCCAGCGGATACTCAATAGCTCGGCTGGCAACCTGTTGCCAGGCGGCTAACACGGCTACGTCCGTCCATAATTCGGCGCGACAGAAACCTGCCTGCTGAGCAATCTGAAAATACTCAGGATAGGGAGCGAATTTGGTGGCTATGGTGATCATCTCGCCCCTCGAAGTACGGGAAAGCCATCGATAATACACACGCTCTCTACCAGATCGAGTTCCTGTCCAAAGGATGAGAGCCTGTTCTATCGGTTCTCGACAGAGTCATTGTATAGCGAGCCAGCGGGCGAAGATGAGGGCAATCAGGCGATGATTCGGCCGCTTCTGCCGCGCCTGTATCGCTTGTAGCAATCGTGCTGCACAGCAGTGTACGCAAGTAGTAATCCACCTACCTGTTCGACGGCATGAGTTGTCTCTCAAAGAGGTGGGCACCAGTGCCAGTTTGCCAGGACTGAAGCCAATCCCCTCGGGGCGGAACGGGTTGGCCACCAATGCCGCTCGTGAGGCCATCAAGGCGATCGAGGCGCGGAAGTGAGAAACGGCGATGAGCAGCTTTTGCTTGTGCCTGGCCCGAGTCAGGACGAACCGAAACCAAGCACAAGCAAAGGGATTTCGCCCCCCCCAATCAGCATTTCTTGTATCCAGAGAATGCGAATTGTAATCGTGATATTTTTGGCCCTATTATCAATTCGCAAAATAAATTTGAATTATCATTCTTCGCAAGTCCCAGCAGGCAACAGACATCGGTTAGGGTCTCAGGATGTAATAAGTCCAAGGCACGCCAGTGTCAATGACATATTGTTGACGGCTTCTCTGGTTAAGGTGATACTTCTTGATATCTTCAAGTAATTTTCATCTCTCGTTGCCTAAAGCTGCCTAAGATAAAGCGTGTTCCATGTATCTCACTCGTCCGATTACCCAGTGTTCTCTGGAGATGAAGTGATGAATCGGTTACGTCGCGCTTTTACACTCATCGAGTTACTGGTGGTAATCGCCATCATTGCCATCCTAATTGGCCTGCTCTTGCCGGCGGTTCAGAAGGTGCGTGAAGCCGCTGCTCGTATGCAATGCAGCAACAATCTCAAACAGATTGGCCTGGCTCTGCACAACTACGAAAGCACCCATGGCATCTTCTGCCCTGGGCTGGGGCCGGTTCCTTTCCTGACCGGTACTCTGGCAGCTCCTGTACTGAGCGGTGAAGGCCGGGCGGGTAGCAGTCGTGCAACCCCACAAGTCCTGTTGCTGCCCTATATCGAGCAGGCGAACAAACTGGCCCAGTGGAATCTGGATTTCGATGTAAACGCCTCAACGGTGAACAGTGCCGCTCGTTTGACGGACATACCGGTCTATCTGTGTCCCTCGGATCCCTCAAGAGAATCCTACTTCTCAGCAGGTCGCCAGAACTATTTCGGCAACAACGGTATCACCGCCGACCAATACGATAACAGCCCTGCAGTGGCGGGCTTGTTCAATGTTACGGTCGATATGACGACTCCGCTAGCCCCTGTTGGCCAACGCAATCCGAACTACCGAAAGCTCCTCAGTAGTGTTCGCATCCTGGAAGTGACCGATGGCACTAGCAACACCGTGGCTTTTGCGGAAGTCATGCGCTCCACGATTGCGTGGAACGCGCCGGCTGGAGTCCGCGATCACCAGACAGTCATTATCAACAGTAGCAACACCGGGTGGAATGTCACCGACGGCACCACCATTCCCATGTGCATAGACGGAAGCAACTGGACAAGCTCCATCAAATATATGGGCCATCAGTATTATCGCAATCTCCCCTCCAACTATATGTACACACATACCCTTCCCGTCAACTGGTCGAAGAAAGTGTACTCGGGTGTCCAGCGTTACAACTGTGGCGATACGTCGTTTTCTCGCATGCACATTTCGGCCAGCAGTTATCACACAGGAGGCGTCAACGTGTGCATGGCGGATGGCTCAGTGCGCTTCGTGGCCGACAGCATCGCCTTTAGCCTCTGGCGAGCTTTGGGTACCCGTGCCGGTGGTGAGGTCGCGAACTTGCCCTGACCGAGTTGTTCGCTCACTGGTTCCGTACTAACTCTCCGGGTCTCCGCCTTGCTGGTCAGGGCGGAGATTCGGAGTTCTCAATCCTGAGTCTTCTCCAGCGAGATTGCCATGTTCTCTTGGCTAAGAATCTGCCCTTTAGTACTCCTTCTACTAGTCGGTTGTTCTTCGTCTTCCAGCAAACCCGCGGAGGGGCCGGCAGCGCAGGATAAACTCCGCGAAGTGGGAGAACTTCTGAGTATTTACAGTGGCGAGTTCCGTCGTGGGCCTGCTCGCGTCGCGGATCTGGCACGCTACGAACAGGGCTATCCTCTCGGCTATCAAGCCATTCTCACTGGTGAAATCGTCGTTATCTGGGGAGCGACCATGCCTGGTGAGGGAGACCAAACCGGCACAGAGGTCATCGTGGCTTACGAGAAGCAAACTCCCACCGAAGGTGGCTCGGTGTTACTGCATAATCGTCAGGTGCGAAAGCTGACCGCTGCTGAGTTTGCTTCGATGCCGAAGTTTACCAAATCGTGATCGGCCCTCTCGACTTCAACGAATCGAGACGTGGAAGTGAGAAATGGCGAAGTCGATTGTCCTGCGTCAGAAGACAACTTCTGACGCAGGAGGGGCTGTCCGGCTCAGTCGGTGGCCGGCATTTGCTTCTCGTGCAGCCGCACGGCCTCGGTTTTGCTCCGCAAGCGGAGATTGAGCATCTCGACAATGAACGAGAAGGCCATCGCGAAGTAGATGTAGCCCTTGGGAATCTTCTCGCCTAGGCCGTCCATGACCAGCATGACACCGATCAGGATCAGAAAGGCCAGAGCCAGCATCTTGACCGTAGGATGTCGTGACACAAAGTAGTTGATGGGGCCGGCGAACCGCAACATGGCGAACATCGACAGCACCATAGCGGTGATCATTACCCACAGTTGCTCCGGTCGGGCCATGCCCACTGCGGTGATGACCGAATCGAGGGAAAACACGATGTCCACCAGAGAGATGGTCACGATGACCCCAACGAACGTCGAGCCGGCTTGCCCATTCTGGTTATGTTCCTCCTCGCCCTCTAATTTGTGATGGATCTCTAGCGTACTCTTGCCGATCAGGAACAGGCCACCGATCAGCAGAACCGCATCCTTGACGGTGAAGTAGCGAATCTCTTCGTGTTCGTGGAACCAGGCTTCTGGAACGCCCAACCAGGTCAGGTCGAGCAAAACCACCTTGTCCAGTTGGGTCATGTAGACCAGCAGCAACAGCAGCAATAAGCGGGTGCCCAGAGCGACGATCAGTCCGAGTTGACGCGCTTTGGCCTGTTGTTCGCGAGGTAACCGCGCCGCAATGATTGCAATGAAGATCACATTGTCGATCCCCAGCACGATCTCCATCACTGTCAGCCACAGCAAAGCGATCCATGCATCGGCAGAAAACAAGAGCAATCCCCCTCGCAGCGAGACTGAGTAGGGGCTTGCTGGCGATCAGCAAGCCCCCGCGAGGAATTCAACCCTGCGCGTTCATCAACTCCCTATGGCGCAGATCCGTAATCGGCAATGGCTCCAGTTCAGCTCGGCGAATGTGGACATCGCGTGGAGCCTTGATTCCCAGTCGAACTTGCTTGCCTCGGATGTCCAGAATGGTCAGAACGACTCCTTCTCCGATGTGAATCTCTTGATTAATTTTTCGTGTGACAATGAGCATGTTGGACTCCTGTATGACTAGGGTCGCATGGAAGACTAGGGAGAATGCCTGGCAATCTCGCATGGAGGCGAGTTGCCAGCAACGGATCAGGTAAAAAAACGTAAGTGGAACCGGATCGCTCGAGCGAAGCGAGGATTGCGGTTCAAGGAGTGGCCCGAAAAGCTAACACAGCAGAGGGCCGCCAACGCCGTTACGCCGGGTATGTTCGCCGCGCAATTCCGAGGCGTTAGTCTGTGGAGAGTGTGTGCAGGAGGAGTGGTATAAGACCGCTGATGTGAACGGAGATGGCCTCTCGCTGAAACCGCTCGTGCGACGGGTTCGTCTCATCTCCGAAGAGGTGAGATGGAACTGCTCCACTTCGTCGGTCTTGCTCAGGTTGGGCAAAGATTCCGGATCGAGGGGGTTCAGGAGCAGCCGGACAGGCAGACGAATTATTTCAAAGCCGGCACTGAATTGCAGGAGGCTGCACAGAACCGCTAATGCCGAGATAATTTGTCGGGCCTGAAGAAGTCGTGGTCTGTTCATGACCTCTTGCTCAGGAGGAAACAGTCCCTTGATCGCGGCCTCCGTGCGGCCCGCTCCCGCATCATTCTTAGACCATTCTGTCGCGACAATCCATCCTTTTCCACCGATTTTTCACAAATCACTCTCACAACCCCGTAATCCTGCATCAGGAGGCTGGTGCATGACTTGACAGCCGCTTCACGGCTTGCTCAGATAGGTAGTATAGCAAGAGGTTAGCGGCGGCGCGAACCTCCTTCGCTCGCGGATCGTACCAAGCAGAGAACCTGTGCTGTCTTCTCATCAGTTAAACAACTGCTCCGATGAGGAGCTACTTGAAAGGTTCTGTCGGGGCGAATCCGAGGCCTTTGGTGCCCTTGTCCGTCGGTATGAGCGCGAGCTGTACGGCTATCTGCGCCGCTACCTGGGGGATGGCAATCTGGCCGAGGATGTCTTTCAGAACACGTTCCTTCAGATCTATATCAAGAGCGGACAGTACGAGCCAGGTCGGCCCGTGCGTCCCTGGTTGTACACCATCGCCACGCATCAGGCCATTGATGCCCTGCGGCGTAATGGCCGACATCAAGCGGTCAGCCTCGACGAGGCACGCAGTGAATCCGGCGAGGAAACGCTAGCGGGGTTGCTGGATCTACTACATTGTCGCGGGCCGAGTCCCGTTGAGGCGGCCAGCGTTCAGGAGCGACGCGAACAGGTGCGGATTCAGGTTGAGCAGTTGCCCGATTTTCTTCGCCAAGTGCTGATTTTGGCTTACTATCAGGGCATGCGTTACCGCGACATTGCCGACATCCTGGGGATTCCCGTCGGAACGGTCAAATCTCGACTGCATGCCGCTCTGATCAAACTTCAGGAAGCCTGGTCGGAAGTGCCCTCGTTGTACGAAACCTAGTACGATGAAAGAGTATTTCGTCGAATACCTGATGAATACCCTCGATGCGGTGACGCGAGCCCGTGTCGAAGCCTACCTACGCACTCATCCCAAGGCACGCAGCGAATTGCAACTGCTCGAACAGGCTCTCGAGCCGCTCTCGGAAGATTTGGAGGTGGAAGTCCCCGAGGGACTCGCTTTGCGAACCCTGGCACGCATCGCCGAATACCGCTGTGCCCTGCCGGCGGCACCAAGTCCCTCTCCGCATCAAATTGGCACC
>Ga0308411_10002639_pt1 | contig 12068 bp, 5 predicted proteins | sample HotsprottomLayer_2_FD_203530 | JGI IMG/M metagenome (GOLD analysis project Ga0308411, IMG submission 203530) | Hot spring phototrophic mat microbial communities from Octopus Spring, Yellowstone National Park, Wyoming, United States -... | ecosystem: Environmental > Aquatic > Thermal springs >... | reverse complement strand
ACGTGGCGGCACGGGCCGTCGCCACCCACGCGCTGTCGATCTTCGGCGACCACTCCGACGTGATGGCGGCCCGGCCGACCGGCCTGGCGCTCCTCGCGTCGGGATCACCCCAGGAGGCCCAGGACCTCGCCGCGATCGCCCATGCCACCACGCTGGCGGCCCGGGTGCCGTTCCTGCACTTCTTCGACGGCTTCCGTACCTCGCACGAGATCCAGCGGGTGCGGCTCCTCGACGAGGAGATGCTGCGGACGCTGGTCGATCCGGAGGCGGTGGCCGCCCATCGGGCCCGGGGCCTGTCCCCCGACCGTCCGGTGGTCCGGGGCACGGCCCACAACCCCGACACGTTCTTCCAGGCCCGGGAGGCGGTGAACCCGTTCTACGACGCGCTGTGCGACCACCTGGTCGTGGTGATGGAACGCTTCGCGCGGCTCACCGGGCGCAGCTACGCGCCGTTCGAGTTCGTGGGGCACCCCGAGGCGGAGCGGGTGATCGTGGCGATGGGGTCCGGGGCCGAGTGCGCACACGAGGTCGTCGACGCGCTCGCCGCCGCCGGCAGCCGGGTGGGCCTGGTGAAGGTGCGGCTGTTCCACCCCTTCGACGTGGGGCGCTTCTGCGCCGCGCTGCCGTCCACGGTCACGCGCGTGGCGGTGCTGGACCGCACGAAGGAGCCGGGCGCGGTGGGCGAGCCGCTCCTGCTCGAGGTGAGCGCCGCGCTGCTCGACGCGGTGCAGGCGGGGCGGCGGGCGGTGCTGCCGCACGTGGTGGGAGGCCGCTACGGCCTGTCGTCGAAGGAGTTCACCCCCCGGATGGTGGAGGCGGTCCTGGCCGAGTTGGACGAGCCGCAGCCGCGTCGGCGGTTCACCGTCGGGATCACCGACGACGTCACCCACCGATCCCTGCCGGTCGGCGAGGAACCACCCGCCGAGCCCGACGACGTGATCCGGGCCGTGTTCCACGGGCTCGGCGCCGACGGAACCGTGTCGGCGAACAAGGCCACCCTCCGGATCGTCGCCGACACGACACCCCTCGAGGTGCAGGGGCACTTCGTGTACGACTCCAAGAAGTCCGGCAGCGCGACCGTCTCGCACCTCCGGTTCAGCCCCCGGCCGATCCGGTCCACCTACGAGATCCGCCGGGCGCACCTCGTGGCGATCCACGACCCCGAGGCCCTGGAGCGCCGCGACGTGCTCGCCGCCGCCGGCCCCGGGGCCACGGTGCTCGTCAACACCCCGCACTCACCGGAGCGGTTCTGGGACACCCTGCCCCGGGAGGTGCAGGAGCAGCTGCGGGCGATCGGGGCGCGCCTGTTCGTCATCGACGCCTACGGGCTGGCCGCCGAGCACGGCCTGGGGCGGCGGATCAACACGATCATGCAGGTCTGCTTCTTCGCCGTCTGCCCCGGCCTGGAGGTGCCCGACGCAATGGCGAGGATCAAGGACGAGATCACCTCCACCTGGGGCCGGCGCGGACCGGAGGTGGTGCGCCGCAACCACGACGCGGTGGACGCCGCGCCCGACCGGCTCGTCGAGGTGCCCCTCGGGCCGGTGCGGGCCGAGCGTCGGCGGACCCCGGCGGTTCCCGCCGACGCCGGGGACTTCGTGCAACGCGTCACCCGGCTCCTGCTCGAAGGGCACGGGGACCGGCTCCCCGTCTCCGCGTTCCCGCCCGACGGCACCTGGCCCACCGGCACCGCCCGGTACGAGAAGCGGCGGATCGCCCGGGAGATCCCGGTGTGGGAGCCCGACCTGTGCATCCAGTGCAACCGCTGCTCGATGATCTGCCCCCACGCCACCATCCGTACGAAGGTGTTCGACCCGGCCGCCGTTGCCGACGCACCGCCCGAGTTCCGGCACGTCCCCGAACGGGTCACCCCCGAGCTCGCCGGTCTCGCCTACGTGGTGGCCGTGGCGCCCGACGACTGCACCGGCTGCGGGCTGTGCGTCGAGGTGTGCCCCGCCCACGACCGCACCCGGCCCCGCCGCAAGGCCATCAACATGGCCCCGGCCGCCGAGCACCGCGACCGGGAGGCGGTCGCCTGGGCAACCTTCGAGGGGATCCCCGACGTGCCCGCGGAGCGGATCCCGCGCGAGCCCCGACGGGTCCCGCTGCTGCCACCCCGGTTCGAGTTCTCCGGTGCCTGCGCCGGCTGCGGCGAGACCCCCTACCTGCGGCTGCTCACGCAGCTGTTCGGCGACCGGCTCGTGATCGCGAACGCCACCGGCTGCTCCTCCATCTACGGGGGCAACCTGCCCACATCCCCGTGGACCACCGACGCGAACGGCCGGGGACCGGCCTGGAGCAACTCCCTGTTCGAGGACAACGCGGAGTTCGGCCTCGGGATCCGGCTCGCGCTCGACGCGCTGGCCGGCCGGGCCCGTGACCTCCTCGGGGCCTGCGCCGCCCGGCTCGGGCCCGACGTGCTCCCGGCGCACCTCGTCGAGACCCTCACCGGTCCCGCCGGCACCGACCCGGCGGCGCTGCGGGTGCGGCGCGAGGCCGTGGCCGAGCTCCGCCGCCGCCTGGCCGGCACGACCGACGACCAGGCCCGCGAGCTCGCCGCGCTGGCCGAGCATCTCGTGCCGCGATCGCTCTGGGTCGTCGGCGGGGACGGTTGGGCCTACGACATCGGCTTCGGGGGCCTCGACCACGTCCTGGCCGGCCGTCACGACGTGAACATCCTCGTGCTCGACACCGAGGTGTACTCGAACACCGGGGGGCAGCAGTCGAAGGCCACCCCGATGGGCGCGGCGGCGAAGTACGCGACCGCCGGCAAGGACAGCGCCAAGAAGGACCTCGGGCTGCTCGCCATGGCCTACGGGCACGTCTACGTGGCGAGTGTCGCCCTCCAGGCCCGCAGTGCGCACACGGTCCACGCCCTCGAGGAGGCCGAGGCGTACCCGGGCCCCTCCCTGGTGATCGCCCACAGCCCCTGCATCGCCCACGGCTACGACCTCGTGCACTCCCCCGCCCAGCAGATGCGGGCGATCAAGGCCGGGGCCTGGCCCCTGTACCGTTTCGACCCCCGCCGGATCGCCGCCGGGGAGCCGCCGTTGCACGTGGACGCCGACCCGTTGTCGATCCCGATGCACGAGTACATGGAGCAGGAGGCCCGCTTCCGGATGGTCGAGCTGCGCGACCCCGACCGCTACCGGCTGCTGGTGGCCGCGGCCCAGCGGGCGGCCCGGGAACGCCATGACCTGTACGCCCAACTGGCCCGCATCCGCTTGGAGACGCACGGTCCGGAAGGTGGCGGGGAGCCCCCTGATGGTTGACTTGCGCACCCGGTGGCTGGGGCTGGAGCTGCCCGGCCCGCTGGTCGTCGGCGCGTGCCCGCTCGGCAACGACCTGGGAACCCTGGAGCGGCTGGTGGCCGCCGGGGCGGGTGCGGTGGTGCTGCCGTCCCTGTTCGAGGAGCAACTTGTGCACGAGCAGCTTGGCGCCCACCTGTTCTTGGACACCTACGTCGACACGAACGCCGAGGCCCGGTCGTTCCTGCCCGACAGCGACGTCTTCTCGCTGGGCGCCGAGCCCACCCTCGCGCAGATCCAGCGGTGCAAGGCCGCGCTGGGGGTCCCGGTGCTCGCCTCCCTCAACGGCACCACCCCGGGGGGCTGGACCCGTCTGGCCGCCGAACTCGCCGCGGCCGGTGCCGATGCGATCGAGGTGAACCTGTACGAGGTCGTGACCGACCCTGCCCGCTCCAGCCACGACGTGGAGGAACGCCAACTCGAGGTGGTCGCCTCGGTCGTGGAGGCGGTGCCGGTGCCGGTGTCGGTCAAGCTGTCCCCGTTCTACAGCTCCCTGCCCGGCTTCGTGGCCCGGCTCGCGCAGGTCGGGGCGGCAGGGGTGGTGCTCTTCAACCGCTTCTACCAACCCGACGTGGACCTCGACACGCTCGGGGTGGACCGGCATCTCGTGCTGTCCAGTCCCGCCGAACTGCCGCTACGCCTGCACGCGCTCGCGTTGCTGCACGGCCGGACACCGCTGGAGCTCGCCTGCACCGGGGGCGTGCACCAGGGCACCGACGCCGCGAAGGCCGTCCTGTGCGGGGCGACGGTGGTGCAGACCGTGTCCGCGCTCCTCGCCGACGAACCCGCCGCGGCGCTGGCCCGCCTGCTCCGGGAGCTCGTCGCCTGGCTCGACGAGCGGGGCTACGCCACCGTCGACGAGGCCCGGGGGGCCACCGCGCTGGACAACGTGGCCGACCCGGCGGCCTGGGAGCGGGTGAACTACGCCCGCATGCTGCAGGGCTGGATGCCCCGCCGGCCGTCCGGCTGACCCCGGGCGGCCGGGGTCCGGCGGGCCGGCTGCGCGGACCCCGGCGCACCCCTGGCTCATTCGAGGGTGGCGTAGTTCGTGCTGCGGTCCCCGGTGGTGGTGCCGGCCACCTCGGCCACGCAGGCGGCGAGATCGCTGAGGTAGTGGTCGATCACCGGGGCGTTCCCGGCGCTGACCGTGGCGTGCAGGCTGTCGGGCGGTTTCTGGCGGTCGTGGAACCACCCGCGCCGGGCCAGCGCGTCGCCGAGGGCGAAGACGTCGAGCGGCGGGTCGTGGTCGGGGTGCGCGCTGATCGCCACGAGGTGGGCTTCCGGTTCCCCGAGCACGGTCAGCTCCGGGATGGCCCGCACCCCGCGCACGAGGCGGCGGGCGGTGGTGATCGTCCGTTCGGTGAGGGCCAGGTAGCCCTCGAGACCGAGGTGGTGCAGGATCGCCCAGGCGCAGGCCATCGGCAACGCCGGTCGGGTGCCCTGCATGTTCGGCGACGCGTAGAAGCCGCCCAGCCAGTCGTCGAACACGAAGGTCTGCCAGCGCCGCAGCTCCTTCGTGCGGTGCAGCAGCACCGAGACGCCCTTCGGCGCGTACCCGAGCTTGTGGAGGTCGGCGGAGATGCTCGTCACGCCCTCCACCCGGAAGTCCCACGGCGGCACCGGGTGCCCGAGGCGTTCCATGAACGGCAGCACGAACCCGCCCATACACGCATCGGTGTGAAAGTTCGCTCCCACCGAGGCGGCGAGCGCGGCGAGCTCCGGGATCGGGTCGACCACCCCCTGCGGGTACTGGGGTGCCGAGCCCACCACCAGGACCGTCCGCTCCCCCACCGCGTCGGCCGCGGTGTCGAGATCGGCCCGCCAGTCCCCGTCGACGGGGATCCGTCGGACCCGGACCCCGAAGTAGTGCGCCGCCTTGTGGAACGCGGCGTGGGCGCTCACCGGCAGCACCATCTCCGGTTCGGTGATCCCCCGCTCGGCCCGGGCCCGGTCGCGGGCGGCCTTCACCGCCATGAGGATGCTCTCGGTGCCGCCCGAGGTGCAGAACCCCGCCGCGTCCGGCTTGCCGCACAGCTCGGCGGTGATCGCGACCACCTCCGACTGGATCTCCCCCAGGCTCGGGAACGCCAGGGTGTTCAGCGCGTTGTCGTGCAGGAACGCCCGCGCCACCTCCTCCAGCACCGCGTGCGCCTCGGGCCCGGGGTCGTAGACCATCCCGAACGTGCGCCCGTCCTGCCAGCGGACGTCCCCGGCCCGTTTGGCGGCCAGGGCCCCGAGGATCTCGTCGCCGGACCAGCCGCGTTCGGGGAGTCGCACGGGCCGGATGCTAGGCGCCGTCCCGGGAGCGCGCCGCGGGCTAGCGTGCCGGTGGACGAGGAGGCGGTGTGGCGATGCCCGCACAGAGGTCCGAGCACGACGAGGCCCTCATCGCCCGGGTCGACGCAGCGCGCGACGACCTGCTGGGGCTGTCGCACGCCATCCACGAGCGCCCGGAGCTCGGCTTCGAGGAGCACTTCGCGGTGGCCTGCCTGGCCGAGGCGGCCGAACGGGCCGGGTTCCGGGTGGAGGTCGGGGTCGGCGGCCTGCCCACCGCGTTCGCCGCACGCGCCGGCGACGGCCCGGGCCCGCACCTGGTGGTGTGCTGCGAGTACGACGCGCTGCCCGGCATCGGGCACGGCTGCGGGCACAACATCATCGCCGCCGCCGGTCTCGGCGCCGGGCTCGCGCTGCGGGAGGAGGCCGAACGGTTCGGGGCCCGGCTGACGGTGCTGGGCACCCCGGCCGAGGAGTTGGGGCGCGGCGGCAAGATCCGCCTGTTGGAGGCGGGGGTGTTCGCCGGGGTGGACGCCGCGCTCATGGTGCACCCGTCGGTCGCCGACGTGGGCTGGGCCCCGCACATCGCCTGCGAGCGCATCGTGGTCCGCATGCACGGGCGTGCCGCGCACGCGGCCGCGGCGCCGTGGGACGGCGTGAACGCGCTTGACGGGGTCGTGGCCGGGTACACCGGGGTGGCGATGCTGCGCCAGCACCTCCGGCCGGGGGAGAAGGTGCACGGCATCATCACCCACGGCGGCGACGCCGAGAACGTGGTGCCGGAACGGGCCGAGGCCGTGTTCCAGGTGCGGGCGCCGACCCTCGACCGTCTCGATCCGCTCGTGGCGCGGGTCATGGGCTGCTTCGACGGCGCGGCGGCCCAGACCGGTTGCCGGCTCGAGACCCGGCCGCTGGGCCGCTACGCCGAGCTGCGCTACAACGAACCCCTCGCCTCCGCCTACCGGCGGCACGGGGAGCGCCTCGGCCGCCGCTTCCTCGACCCGGCGATCATCCCGCTGTCGGTGGCGGGCAGCACCGACATGGGCAACGTGAGCCACGCCGTGCCCGCCCTGCACGCCATGATCGAGATCGCCGACCTGGACGTGCCCGGGCACTCGGAGGCGTTCCGGGAAGCCGCCGCGTCGGCCCGGGGGGACCGGGCCGTGCTCGACGGCGCCAAGGCGCTCGCCCTCACCGCCGCGGAGCTGTGGCGGGACCCGGACCTCCTCGACCGGGCCCGCACCGCCTTCGTCCACGGCCCGCACCGTCCCTGAGCAGGCCGTGCCCCCCGCAGCACCGGGTGCCGCGTCGGCGGCAGAACGCGCCGGGGACGCCCTCGAGGTCTCGATCACCGACGTCGAGGACGCGGCCCGGCGCCTCCAGGGTCGCATCGTGCGCACTCCACTGCTGCGGGTGGAGCGCCTGGAGCCGCGTCTGGGTCGGCGGGTGTGGATGAAGTGCGAGAACCTCCAGCGGGGCGGATCGTTCAAGCTTCGGGGCGCCACGAACGCCATCCGGGCGCTGCCCGCGGACCGGGCGGCACGCGGGGTGGCGGCCCACTCCTCGGGCAACCACGCGGTGGCGGTCGCGCTGGCCGCCCGGGACCGTGGCGTCCCGGCGACACTGGTGGTGCCTGAGGACGCCCCGCTTGCGAAGACGTCGCTCGTGGAGGCGGCCGGGGCGCGCCTCGTGCGCTGCGCCCCGACCCTCGCCGCCCGGGTGCAGACGCTGGCCGGGATCGTCGCCGAGACCGGCGCGGTGGAGATCCATCCCTACGACGACCCCCTCGTGATCGCCGGGGCGGGCACCGCCGCTCTCGAGATCTGCGCCGATCTGGCCGAGCCGCCCGGCTGTGTGGTCGTCCCCGTGGGAGGCGGTGGCCTGGCCTCGGGGACCGCGGTGACGCTCGCCGCCCGCTCCCCGGGCACCCGCCTCTGGGGCGCAGAGCCGGCCGCGGTCGACGACGCCGCCCGTTCTCTGGCCTCCGGCCGGCTGGTCGGGCACGACGGGACGAGCATCGCCGACGGGTTGCTCACCACCCTGTCGCCCCGCACCTTCGAAATCCTCTCCCGCCACCTCGACCGGGTCGTCACCGTCGGGGAGGACGAGATCCTCGCCGCGATGCACCTGGCCGCCGAGGCCGCCGGCCTGGTGATCGAGCCCTCGGCCGCGGTGGCACTCGCCGCGGTGACGGCCGCCGGCGGCGACCTGCCCCCCGGTGACGTCGTGATCCTCCTCACCGGCCGCAACGTGGCGCACGGGCTGCTGCGCCGGGCCCTGGGCCGACGCCGGCGGGACCGGGTGTCGGAGGGGGGACTTGAACCCCCACCCCCTTGCGGGGACTAGGCCCTCAACCTAGCGCGTCTGCCTATTCCGCCACTCCGACGTGGAGTGCGGATTCTACTCGCCCTCGCCGCGAGCCTTCCGGGTGCCGGGCAGGGCAGCGCACCGCCCGGCCGGCCCGGCTCCTACCCGTACCGGAGCCCGGCCGAGTGGAACGTCCCGGTGGCGACGGCGACCCAGTCGGTGTCGGTGCCGACCTGCACCGGGGTGTTGCTGTCGGTGAACGTCCCGTTCCCCAGGGTGCCGTACAGGTTCCGGCCCCAGCACCACATCGTGCCGGTGGTGCGGTACGCGCAGCTGTGGTCGCCGCCGGTGGCCGGTGTCACCCAGTTCGTGTCGATGCCGACCTGCGTGGGGCTGTTCGTGTTGCTGTTGGTCCCGTTGCCGAGCTGCCCGTACGTGTTCAGCCCCCAGCACCACAGGGTCCGGTTGGGTGCCTGCCGGGTGGCGCAGGTGTGGGCGACCCCGGCGCTCACCGCGGCCCAGGTCGTCGCCACCCCCACCTGGACCGGGCTGTTCGTGTTGCTGTTGGTCCCGTTGCCGAGCTGCCCCTGGGTGTTGCGGCCCCAGCACCACAGCGTCCCGGTGGTGCGGGTGGCGCAGGTGTGGTGCCGCCCTCCGCTCACCGACGCCCAGTTCGTGTCCGAACCGACCTGCACCGGGCTGTTCGTGCTGGTGTTCGTCCCGTTGCCGAGCTGCCCGTAGAAGTTCCAACCCCAGCACCACAGGGTGCCGTTCGTCTTGATGGCACAGGTGTGGCTGCGCCCGGTGGCCAGTGCCACCCAGTCGGTGTCCACCCCCACCTGCACCGGGGCGTTGGTGTCGGTGTTCGTGCCGTTGCCGAGCTGGCCGTCGAGGTTCCAGCCCCAGCACCAGACGGTGCCGTCGGTCTTGCGGGCACAGGTGTGGTTCGCACCGGCGTCGACACTCACCCAGTCGGTGGCGGCACCCGCCTCCTGGACCGGAGTGGTGCTGCCGGTGTTGGTCCCGTTGCCGAGCTGGCCGTAGACGTTGTAGCCCCAGCACCACAAGGTGCCGTTCGTCTTCACCGCGCAGGTGTGGTTGGCTCCGCCGGTCACGTCCACCCACTCACCGGCGCCGCCGATCGCGGTCGGGGTGTTGCGGTCGACGAGGGTCCCGTCGCCGATCTGGCCTTCGTCGTTGCGGCCCCAGGTGTAGAGCGACGCCGCGTCGTCGGTGAGGATGGTGACGGTGCCGACGGCGCGCACGATCGTGCCCGCCGACGGGGCCGACAGGGTGACGGTCAGCGTCTCGTGCGGCTCCACCAGCGCCTCGGGCAGGATCTTCACCTTCACGAACTTGCGGACCTGGCCGGCGTTGATCGTGACCGTGCCGGTCGCCGGGGAGGCGGTGTAGTCGACGCCGCTGGTGGCACTGCCCGGCGCGACGGTGTACGTCGCGCTCACCGGGGTGCCCTGCGTTGCGCTGATCGTCACCGGGATCTCGACGGTGCGCGGGGTGCCCGCGTCGCCCTCGACGACGGCCAGGTCACCGACGGCCCACTCGAGCCCGCCGGTGGGGTCGTCGTCGAGGATCGTCACCGTCCCGGCCGACCGGCCGAGGACGAGCCCGCCGCTCACCGCGGTGAGGGTGAGGTTCACCGTCTCGTCGGCCTCGGCGGTGGTGTCGCCCTTGACCCGCACCACGAGGTGGCGCATGACCTGTCCGGCGCTGAAGGTCACGGTCCCCGACCCGCTGGCCAGGTAGTCGGCCGGGGTCGAGGCGGTTCCCGGGGTGATCGTGTAGGAGACGGTCACCGAGCCGGGTTGCGGGTCGGACAGGCTGAGGGGCACCTCGAGCACCCGCAGGCCGTTGTCGCCCTCCACCACCGAGACGTCCCCCACCGATGCCGTCGCCGGGGACGCGGCACCGGCCGGACCGGCGCCCGCCAGGGTCGCAACGACCATCGCCAACGCGAGCGGCGCGACGGCGAACCGCCCCGCCGGCCGCCGCCGGCCCGATCCGTGGCCCGCGTGCCGTGTTGCCATCCGAGGTCCTCCCGCAACGTGATCCGCACCGCGGCCGTGTTCCGTTCACGACGCCTCGGGTGCTTTGCACCGTCAGCGTAGGCGGCGCGGTCGCGGCACGCCACCCCGACGGCGCCCTCCGGTCGGTCAGCCTTCCGGCCCCGGGCCCGGGTGGTGACACGCGACCGGGTGCCCACCACCCCGGTCCGCCAGGGCCGGCACCTCGGTCGCGCACCGGTCGTCGGCCCGCCAGCAGCGGGTCCGGAACCGGCACCCCGACGGCGGGTCGAGCGGGCTGGGCGGGTCGCCGTGCAGGATGATCCGGCGGCGGGCACGCTCGACCGGCGGGTCGGGGATCGGCACCGCCGACCGCAACGCCTGGGTGTAGGGGTGCGCCGGCCGGTCGAACACCTCGCCGACCGGACCGGTCTCCACGATCCGGCCCAGGAACATCACCGCCACCCGGTCGCAGGTGTGCCGCACCACCGCCAGATCGTGCGCGATCAGCAGGTACGCGAGGCCCAGGGTCGCCTGGAGGTCGGCGAGCAGGTTGAGGACACCCGCCTGCACGGAGGTGTCCAGCGCCGTGACCGGCTCGTCGAGCACGAGCAGGTCGGGGCCCACCGCCAGCGCCCGGGCGATCGCGACCCGTTGACGCTGCCCGCCGGAGAGCTCGTGCGGGTACCGGTGCAGGGCGCTGGCATCGAGCCCCACCCGCTGGAGGAGGTCCCTGACCCGGGCCGGGCCGTCGCGGTCCCAGCGGCCGTGGATCCGCAACGGTTCGGCGACGATCGTCCCCACGCTCATGCGCGGGTTCAGGGAGGCGTCGGGGTCCTGGAACACGATCTGTGCCCGCTGCCGCAGCCGCCGCAACTCGACCCGTCCGGCGGCCCGCACGTCACGGCCGCCCAGCAGGACCCTCCCGCGGTCGGGCTCGACGAGCCGCAGGACGCTGCGGGCCAGGGTGGACTTCCCGCAGCCCGACTCGCCCACGACCCCGAGCGCCTCGCCCCGGTGCAGGTGCAGGTCGACCCCGGCCACCGCCTCGATGCGCCCGGCCGGTCGCCGGCGGCGGCCGGTACGGACCGGGAACGTGGTGACGAGCCCCTCCACCGTGAGCAGCGGTGCCTCACCGTCAGGTCCCCGTGGTGCGGACCGCGCCGGGAGGGGGGCCGCCATCGACCCCGGCTCGCCCCCCGTCTCTGGTCCGGGGTCGAGCGTCCCGGCGGCGATCTCGACCGCCCGGTGACACGCGACGAGGCGCCCGTCGCCGGCCATGGCCGGCTCCGGCCGGCGCGTGGCGCACGGGTCGGGGATCTTCGCCACGGCACAGCGCGGGTGGAACGGGCACCCCGCCGGGGCCTGCCCGGCCCGGGCCGGCTGACCCGGGATCGCACCGAGGCGTGCCCGGACCGGCCGCTGACCGTCGAGGCGAGGCAGGGCGGCGAGGAGGCCCGCGGTGTAGGGGTGGTGCGGCGCGGCGAACAGCTCGTCGACCGGACCGTCCTCGACGATCCGACCCGCGTACATCACCGCCACCCGTTGCGCCGCACCCGCCACCACGCCGAGGTCGTGGGAGATGAACAGGATCGCCGTGGCGGTCCGGGCCTGGATGCGACGCAGGACGTCGAGGACCTGGGCCTGCACGGTCACGTCGAGGGCGGTGGTGGCCTCGTCGGCGATGAGCACGTCGGGCTCGTTGGCGATCGCCATCGCGATCGCCACCCGCTGGCGCATCCCGCCCGACAGCTCGTGGGGGTACCGGTGGGCCCAGCGGGCCGGGTCGGGGATCCCGACCAGATCGAGCAGGTCCCGCACCCGGGCCGCACGCGCCGCGGCGGACGTCACCCCGCCCACCCGGATCGCCTCCGCCACCTGGTCCCCGACCCGCATCACCGGGTTCAGCACCCCGAGGGAGCCCTGGAACACGATGGCGAGGCGGCGACCCCGGATGCGCTCCAGGTCGCGTTCGGTGGCGGTGTCGAGCCGGGTACCGCCGAGCTCGATCGTCCCCACTCGGCGGGCCTCCCGGGGCAGCAGCCCCATCACGGCCAGGGCGGTCATGGTCTTGCCCGAACCCGACTCCCCGACCAGCCCGAGCGTCTCGCCCGGCGCGACCCGAAGCGACACGTCCTCCACCACCCGGACCGGACCG
>Ga0308411_10002635_pt1 | contig 12083 bp, 13 predicted proteins | sample HotsprottomLayer_2_FD_203530 | JGI IMG/M metagenome (GOLD analysis project Ga0308411, IMG submission 203530) | Hot spring phototrophic mat microbial communities from Octopus Spring, Yellowstone National Park, Wyoming, United States -... | ecosystem: Environmental > Aquatic > Thermal springs >... | reverse complement strand
CGGCACTACACGCCAATTCCGGTGCTCGACCTCTCCCAAGTGCTTGACGCGCTTACCGCCACATCATCGAAAACGCGCAAAATCGACCCCCAACTGCGCAAGTTGGGTTAGATCGCGGACCCGGGACGCTTCGAACCTCGACCGCGCGACCGACCGGTCTGCACCGGACGCACCGCGTGCCTCCCCCACCGGCGGCCATCGCCGGCGTCAGCAGCGCGCGATCGGTGGCGACGTCAGTTCATCGCCTCGCGCACCTCCACCAGCGCCCGATCGAACGCGTCCACCCGGATCAGGCCGAGGCGCGGGTACTCGATGTCGATGATGACGTACACCGCCGCGGCGAGCGTGAACGCGAACGCCAGCATGTGGAGCCTGCCGCCCTTGCCGGCGCTGCCGATCGCGTCCCCGGCGATGTAGGCGGACACGAGCGCGAGCGCGATCAGCAGCGCGAAGATCACCGTCGGGGGGTGCATCTGGGTCTGCACCGTGCGCGTCGTGGCGATGTCGAACATATGGTTGAGCGCTGGCAGGACCAGCATCGTCGCCGGCTGCAAGCCGGCGGTGCTCTCGATCGCGCGCGCCCAGATCTCCTGCTGCACCGCCGCCGCGCGCGCGAGCTCGGACTTGGCCGCTGCGAGGTCGGGCAGCGCCCGGTATGCTGCCAGCCGGGCGTCGAGGTAGTTGCGGAAGAGCGCCCGCACCCCGGGCTGCGCCGCCGCGGGCAGCAGATCGATCCGCAGGTACGCGGTACTGATCGCGTTGGCCTCGTCGATGATCAGGCCGCGACGGGTGTCGAATCGCGATGCCGCGCCCGAGAACGTGAACGCGATCAGCAGTCCGAGCAGCGCGAACACCGCCCCATCGACGATCCCGCCGCCCGCCTGGCTCTCCCTGCGCCGCTCGGCGCGCCGCCGCGCGACTTCCTGCAGCGTGAGCATCGCTGCGAAGAGGGCGGCGGCGAGGAGCATGACCTGGTACTCGAACGGCATCCTGTTGACGCGGCGCCAGTCGGCCAGGGGATCGTACCTCAGCCAGCCGGGCGCCGGGCTTGGCCGGCGTAGAATCGGCGCACCGCCCGCCACCTGTCACCGGCGAAACTTGGGAAATCTCTATGTCCGAACCAGCGATCCGAGCCCTTTCCCGGACCGTCGCGCCCCTGTCGCGCGGCGTGCACCACCTCGCGCTGAACACCGACGACATGAAGGCGACGATCGAGTTCTACGCCGGCGTGCTCGGGATGCCGCTCGTACACGCGCTCAAGGTTCCGCCCGGGCTCGGCACCGGCCCGGGAAACCGCGGCAACCCGCCGTTCGAGAACCTCCGCCACTACTTCTTCGACGCCGGCGGGGACTCGCTCGTCGCGTTCTTCGAGATTCCGCGCGGGGCCAAGCCGAAGGCCGACCGCGACGCGATCGCCGCCATGCAGCACGTCTCGTTCGCGGTCACCGAGGCGCGATTCGAGGAGCTGCGATCGCGGCTCGCCGCCGCCGGCGTCGCGTACCTGGGTCCGATCCACGTCGGCGTGCAGACCTGGTCGATCTACTTCTTCGACCCGAACGGCATCCGGGTCGAGCTCTCGACGCAGCGCGGCGACGGTGACGAGCCGCGCGTCGTCGAGCGCTGGATGCAGACCCGGGCGGAGGCTCGCGCGGAGCTCGCGACGCTCACCGACGACGCGGCGTGGATCGAGCGGACGGTCGCGCATCTGCCCGAGGCGCGCTGACCGTGGCCGGGATGACCACCCCCGAGCTGCGCGTCCTCGGCATCTGCGGCAGCCTGCGCCGCCGGTCGCTCAATCTGGCGGCGCTGCGCGCCGCGGGCGAGCTGATGCCGCCCGGGATGTCGCTGCAGATCACGAGCATCGCTGGCCTCCCGCTTTACGACCAGGACATCTTCGACGCGGGGATGCCCGCGCCGGTCGCGCGCCTGCGGGCCGAGATCGCCGCGGCCGATGGACTGCTGATCGCGAGCCCGGAGTACAACTTCTCGCTCACCGCGGCGCTGAAGAACGCGATCGACTGGGCGTCGCGCCCACCGGACCAGCCGTTCCAGGACAAGCCGATCGCGATCCTCTCGGTCACGCCTGGCCCGCTCGGCGGTGCGCGCGGCCAATACGACCTGCGGCGGATCCTCGGTCAGCTCTGGGGCCACGTGCTGCCGCGGCCGGAAGTGTTCATCGGCAACTCGGCGTCGAAGTTCGACGCCGACGATCGGCTGATCGACGAGCCGACGCGCCGGATCATGGCCGATCAGCTGGAGGCCTTCCGGCGCTGGATCTTGCGGTTGCGGCACGCCGCAGGCTGACGGTCAGCGCTCGGCGCTCGCGAGCGCGAAATAGAGGTCGGCCAGGTCGCGCCGGCGTGCCAGGCTGGCCGTCGTGTCGTGCAGGACGATGCGCCCCTTGATGAGCACGTAGGCGCGGCTCGCGAAGTGCAGCGCGATGTCGAGCTTCTGCTCGACGAGGAGCAGCGTCAGGCCGGTCCCGCGTAGCTGCTGCAGCGCACGCCGGATCTCTTCGACCACCAGCGGGGCGAGGCCGAGGAAAGGCTCGTCGAGCAGCAGCAGCCGCGGGGCGCTCATCAATGCACGGCCGATCGCGAGCATCTGCTGCTCGCCGCCCGAGAGCGTGCCCGCCGCCTGGTGGCGCCGCTCCGCGAGCCGGGGAAACAGCCGATAGACGTAGTCGAAGCGCTCCGCCAGCGCAGCGCGGCCGCCGGCGAGACGGACCGCGCCCAGGCGCAGGTTGTCGGCGACGCTGAACGGCGCGAACACGAGCCGGCCCTCGGGCACCAGCGCGACGCCCCGCTCGACGATGCGGTGGCTCGGCAGATGCACCACTTGGCGCGTGTCCACCAGGATCTCGCCGGCACGGCGCGGCAGCGTGCCGGTGATCGCCGCGAGCAGTGTGGACTTGCCGGCGCCGTTCGGCCCGAGCAACGCGACGCACTCGCCGACCGCGACGTGCAGGTCGACCCCGGCGAGCACCTGGACGTTGCCGTAGCCCGCCGAGAGGTTCTTAATGCGCAGCATCGGCGAGGGCGCCCGGGTCGCCGAGGTAGGCCTGGATCACCTGCGGGTGCGTCCGGATCTCGTCGGGCTTGCCGTCGGCGATCTTGAGGCCGAAATTGAGCACCGCCACCCGGTGCGCGAGCGGCAACAGGAACCGCATGTCGTGCTCGATCAGCAGCACCGCGATCCCGCGCTCGGCGATGCCGCGGATGATCGTCGCCAGGCGCGCCGTCTCGGCCGGGGTGAGCCCAGCCGCCGGCTCGTCGAACAGCATCAGACGCGGCTCGCCGGCGAGCGCGCGTGCGATCTCGAGCAGGCGCCCCTGACCGAAAGACAGCGTCGCCACGTCTGCCGCCGCGCTCTCGCCGAGCCCGACGAACTCGACCAGCTCCGCGGCGCGCCGCCGCTGGCGCGCCTCCTCGTCGCGCGCCCGCGCGCGGCCGGCGAGCACCGACCACAGCCCGCTCCGGAAACGGGTGTGGGCGCCGACGAGCACGTTGTCGGTGACCGACATTCCGGCGAACGGCCGGTTGTGCTGGAACGTGCGCATCACCCCGCGCGCGGCAATCGCGTGCGGCGGCAGGCCGAGGAGCGGCTCGCCGGCGAACCGGATGACGCCCGCACTGGCCGGATACACGCCGGCGACCAGGTTGAAGGTAGTGGTCTTGCCGGCGCCGTTCGGGCCGATCAGGCCGAGGATCTCGCCCTCGTGGACGTCCAGGTCGAGATCGGACACCGCGGCGAGCCCGCCGAAGCGCTTGGCGAGCCCGCGGACCTCAAGCAGCGCGCCGGCGGAGCGCATCGTACACACCGATCAGACCGCGCGGCTGCACCAGCATCGCGCCGACGAGCAGCAGCCCGAAGACGAGCGCGTGGTGGTGTCCGATCAGCGGCGACAGCACGAACGGCAGCAGGTAGAGCAGGACCGCGCCGATGACTGCGCCGGCCGGCCGCCCCGAGCCGCCCACGATCACCATGAAGAGCAGCAGGAACGCGTTCTCGAGACCGAAAATCGGTGGATTCACCGTGTTGTCCACGAACGCGTAGGCCATTCCCGCCAGCCCGGCGAGGACGCTGGTGACGGTGAACGCGATCACCTTCGTGCGGGCGACGTTCACCCCCATCGCCGCGGCCGCTTCCGGATTGTCGCGGATCGCCCGGCAGGCGCGGCCGAACCACGACCGGTCCAGTCGCGCCAGGATCGCGTAGGTGCCGAGGAGCACCGCCACGATTACCGTGGTGTACCACGGCCCCGTGATTCGTACGCCGAAGATCTCGGGCAGGCGGTAGTCCATCAGCCCGCCGGTGCCGCCGGTCACGCGGCCGCCTTCGTTGAGCACCACGACGAACAGCTGAGCGAACGCGAGCGTGGCGAGCGCGAGGTAGAACCCCTCGAGCCGCGTCGAGGGGATCGCCACCGCCAGTGCGAGCAGCGCGCACAGCGCGACCCCCGCGAGGATCGCCACCGGAAGCGGCAGGCCGACCTGGAAAAGCAGGATCACGATCGAGTAAGCGCCGATGCCGTAGAACGCGAAGTGGGAGAAGGCGACCTGACCCGAGATCCCGAACAGGAAGTTGTAGCCGAGCGCGAGCGCCACCCACAGCAGCATCTTGCGGTACACGTCGTTGTGGTACTCGCCGAGGAAGAACGGTACCGCCGCCAGCACCACGGCCGCGGCGAGCCAGCGCGCGAGCTCGCTCACGCCCGGGCCTCGCGCGCGCGGAGAAGCCCGGTGGGGCGCACCAGCAGGAACAGCATCAGCAGCACGAGCGGCACGCCCTGCGCGTAGCCGGCCGGCACCGGCGCGTAGCGAACCGTGAGCTGTTCGGCGAACGCGAGCACCAGCCCGCCGAGCAGCGCGCCCTCGACCCGCCCGACGCCGCCGATGACGAGCGCGGTGAAGCCCTGGATCGCGAGCGGTACCCCCATCAGGTAGTGCGCCGAGATGTTGGGCGACACCAGCAGCCCGGCGAGCCCGGCCGCAGCGCCGCCCCCGGCGAAGGAGAGCGCGGTCACGCGCGCGAGATTGATCCCCATCAGCGCCGCGGCGCGGCGGTTGATCGCGACCGCCTCGAACGCCTTGCCGGCGACGGTGCGCTCGAAGAAGAGCCACACCCCGGCGAACACCACGAGCGTGGTCGCGATGATGAAGAAACTCTGGTACGACCCGGCGAGCGGCCCGAGCTCGAGCCGGCCGAAGCCGAACGGGTAGGGCACCGGGTGCGGATCCGGGCCGAAGGCGAGCGAGATCGACTCGCGAAACACCACCAGCATCCCGAGCAGCGCGAGGATCGGCGCGAGCAGCGGGGCGCCGCGCTCGACCAGGGGCCGCACCGCGATGCGCTCGGTCGCCCAGCCGACCGCGAGCATCGCGAGCAGCACCGCGGCCATGCCGACCGGGTAGGGCCATTCGGCGCGCGTGAGCAGCAGGAACCCGCCGAAGGCGCCGACCATCGCCCACTCGCCGACGGCGAAGTTGATGATCGCGGTCGGCCGGATCATCAGCAGATAAGCGAGCGCGACCAGGCCGTAGACGCAGCCCGACGCGCTCGCGCTGACGGCGAGCTCGAGGAAGTCCTGCACGCGGCTCCCGCGCCCCGGGGCGGCCGGGGTCGCGGCTACTTCTGCCCGACGTGGACCACCCGGCCCTGCCGGTCGCCCTCGTACACCCGCACCACCATGCCGTTCGGATCGAACCCGGTGCGCTTGCCGTCGGCAAACACGTACTTCATGCCCTTCGCGCCCATCACGCCGGCGTAGCCGGGCGTGGCCTGCATCGCGGCGCGGATCTGCTCCTTGTCGGTGGAGCCGGCGCGCCGGATCGCATCGGCGACCAGGTTGATCCCGTCGTAGCCGTAGCCGTGCAGGTTGTAGGGCGGCTTCTTCATCACCCGGGTGAACTCGGCCTCGAAGGCCTTGACCTCCGGCTTGTCGGGGTCGTACGCATCGACGAACGTCACCCCGTCGAGCAGACCCTTCGCGACCGTCATGTACTGCGGCACCGACAGATTGTAGGAGGCGTGGATCGGGAACTTCAGGCCGAATTGCCGGTAGGCCTTGAGGATCAGCACGTTCTCGGGGGTGAGCACGCCGGCCATGAACAGCGCGTCGGGGTTGGCGGCGCGGATCTTCTGCATCTGCGGCTCGGCCGAGGTCGCCCCGCGCGGTACGACTTCCTCGACCGCCACCTCGATGCCGGACTTCTCCAGGCCGGAGCGGAAGAACCGGGCGAGCAGCTGCCCGAGGTCGGAGTTGTCGCTGATCAGCGCTACCCGCTTGAGGTTCTTCGCCCGCGCGTACGACAGCAGGGTGGCGATCTGGATCGAGCCGAGCGGCCCGGTCTGCCAAAAGTACGGGTTGTCGAGCTGGGTGGTCAGCGTGTCGCCCGAGTTCATCGGGGTCATCTGCGGCGTCTTCGCGGCGAGCGTGACGTTCTGCTGCTGCTGGGTGGCCGGCGTGAGCGACATGCTGAGGATGAACACCGCGCCCGCTTCGACGAGCTTGCGGGCCATCGCCGCCGAGATGTCCGGGCGCCCCTGGTCGTCCTCGATCAGCAGCTCGATCTTGCGCCCGAGGATACCGCCCTTGCGGTTGATCTCCTCTGCGCCGAACACGATCCCCTCGGTGGCCGGCTCGGCATAGGGTTTCGCCGGGCCGACCTTGTCGGTGATGACGCCGATCTTGATCGTCTCCTGCGCGGCGGCGGAGCCGGCGAGGGCGAGTGCGGCGGCGAGCGCGGCGGCGCGCGCGCGGCGGGCGATGGGCATGAATCTCTCCTCCTCGTTCAGTTCGAGGCGCGAAGGATAGCAGCGCGCGGCCAGTCGCGGCGCGAGCGCGGCGGCCGCGACGAGCTATCGCTGGATCGACCGCCGCGGCGTGGTGAACTACGGCGGCTCCCCGCCGCGCGAGGCGCTCGAGTGCGGCCGGCAACGCGCGCTCGCGCTGCGGGTCGCGCGCCGCGACGCTGCCGCCTCGGCCCTCGGTGGCAGGACGGAGCGCGGTGGAAGCGTCCGGGCTGGCACGCGCCGGCGGGCTGGCGCCCTCCGGCCCGGCGTCGGGGCGGGGCCGGGCCGGGCACCGGCCCGCCCTCGGAGCCACGCACCCGGTCCTGCCCGCTGACGGCGCGGCCGGACCGCTCACCAGCTGTTGCGCAGCTCGCGCAGCTTGAGGAACACGGTGCGCGGATCGGGCCGCTCCGGCAGGTCCGGGAACGCGGCGCGCAGCCGCGCGATCACCGTCGGGCTGGTCAGCCGGAAGAAGGTATTGATCTCGCGTTCCACCGCGAGCGTGGAAACGTAGGCGCGGTTCGGGTCTTGCCCGGCCAGGCGTTCCAGCATCGCGCGGGCGGCGGCGTTGTCCGGTTCGCGATCGAGCGTGAACCGGAGGTTGTTCTCGATGTAGTCGTGACCGGGATAGACCAGCGTCTGCGCCGGCAACCGGGCGAGCTGCTCGGAGAACGTCTTGTAGAGCTCCGCCGGGTGGCCGCCGTTGTGGCAGTTGCCGGCGCCGGCGTTGAACAGCGTGTCGCCGCAGAACAGCGCCGGCTGGTCGGTGTGTGAGAGCAGGCAGACGTGGCTCATCGTGTGGCCGGGCGTGTCGAGCACCTCGAGCTCGACCGCGCGGCCGACCTTCACCACGTCCCCCGCCGCCAGGCCGCGCGACATGCCGGGAATCCGGTCTTTGGCGTTGCGGTGCGCGAGGATCTTCGCGCCGGTCGCCGCGACGAGCGGGCCGTTGCCGCCGATGTGGTCGCCGTGCTCGTGGGTGTTCAGAATCTGCGTGATCGTCCAGCCCTGCGCGCGCGCGGCCGCGAGGCACTTCGCATGGTCGAGCGGGTCTACCGCGAGCGCGTCGCCGGTCTCCGGGCACGCGATGAGGTAATTGAAGTTGCGGTACGCGTTGGCGGTCCAGATCTGCTTGACGATCACGACGCGGCTCCCCGATTGCGGCTCACCGGTCCGATGATAGCCCCGGCGGCGCGCCCGATCGCGGCTACACTCGACGCGCCGGCCGTCGCACGACGGGCCAACTGGAACGGGGGGATTGCGAAATGAGCTTCGAGGGACGTCTGGCCGTCGTCACCGGCGCCGGCTCCGGGATCGGCCGCGCCGTCGCGCTCATGCTGGCGGCGCGGGGCGCGAGCGTGGCTGCGGTGGACCTCGACGGCGCGCGCGCCGCCGAGACTGCGGGGCGGATCGCCGCGGCGGGCGGGCGCGGCGCGGCCTACCAGGCCGATGCGAGCGTGAGTGCCGACATCGACCGCACCGTGACCGAAGCGGTGGCGCGTTTCGGCCCACTGGAGGTCATGGTCAACAACGCCGGCGTGCTCGACGGTTACCTCGATGTGGACGAGATGACCGAGGCCACCTGGCGCCGGGTGCTCGACATCGACCTGACCGGCGTGTTCCTCGGCTGCAAGCGGGCGCTGCAGGAGATGCTGCCGCGCGGGCGCGGGCGGATCGTCAACATGGCCTCGGTCGCCGGGCTCGGCGGCACCGGGGGCGGCGCGGCCTACATCGCCGCCAAGCATGGCGTGATCGGTCTCACGCGCCAGATGGCGGTCGTCTACGCCGCGCGCGGCATCACGGTGAACGCGGTCTGTCCGGGCCCGATCGCGACCGACCTGCGGCGCAACTCGCGCGCGATCCTGGGGCCGGGCATGCCCGACACGAGCGACCGCGGGATCGCGGCGAGCGACGAGCAGGTACGCGCGGGGGTCCCGGCCGGCCGCCGCGGCACGGCCGAAGAGGTCGCCGCGGCGGTGTGCTTCCTCGCCTCCGACGAGGCCGGGTACGTCAACGGCCACGCGCTGGTGGTGGACGGCGGCCGACGGGCCAAGTGAAAGCGGCGGCGGTATAGTACGCGGCGTAGCCCCCCAGCTCGACATCTGGAGAACCGATCATGACCCCCGCGATTTCCGCGCCGACGGCCGGACCGGTCGAACGGCCCGCGCCGCCGGCGCGTGCGCTCGACCGCGGTCTCACGCCGATGATGCTGAACCACCTCGCTTACGTCACCCACGACGTGGCGGCGACGGCCGACTTCTACACCCGCGTGATGGGGATGACGCTCGCCAGCACCATCTTCGACGACCAAGTGCCCTCGACCGGGGAGCGCTTTCCCTACTTCCACATTTTCTTCCGCATGGGCGACGGCTCGACGATCGCGTTCTTCGAGTGCACCGACCTGCCGCCGGCGGCGAAGTCGACGCACCCCGCCTACGACACCTTCAACCACGTCGCCTTCCAGGTGGCGAGCCGCGAGGAGCTGCGGCGCTGGCGCGACTGGCTGGTGGAGTGCGGCGTCGAGGTGCTCGGGCCGGTGGACCACAAGGGCATGATCGAGAGCATCTACTTTCACGACCCGAACGGCATCCGGCTCGAGCTGACGGTCCCGCTCGACCCGGCCTGGAACCGGCACACCGAGCAGGGCTACGCCGATCTCGAGCTCTGGGTCGGCACCAAGGAGCGCGCGAAGCGCGAGGGTCGCGATCCGGCGCAGGCGCTGCTCGAGATGATCCGCGAAGCGAAGAAGCGTTACGGTGGGCAGTGACCGGGTGGCGCGGTTGGCCGCGGCCGGTCGCGGGGGCGCGGTGACCCCGGCGCGGCTGGGCGCGCTGCTGGCCGCCGCGCTCGTGCTCGGCGGCTGCGCCGGCCAGCAAAGCGCGGGCCCGCGCGGCCCGCTGCTCGGCAAGCTCGAGCAGCACGGGGCCCGCGGCGGCGGCTCGGCGCAGCTCGGTGAGTCGGAGGTCCGCTACGGCCGGATCGTGCGGATCGACCCGGTGTCGCTCGAAGGCGAGCACCAGCTCGGCGTCGGCCACGTGCTCGGTGCGGTCGGCGGCGGCGCGCTCGGTCACCAGTTCGGCAACGGGCGCGGCCGCGTGGTCGCGCAGGTCGTCGGCTCGCTCGCCGGCGGCGCGGCCGGCGGGGCGCTGCAGAAGAAGTTCGAGCCGCCGCAGCCGGGCGAGCACATCACCATCACGCTGTCGAACGGCGTCGCGGTCGGGATCACGCAGCCCGCCACGCCCGGGTTGGCGGTGGGCGACTGCGTGCTGATCGACGGCGCGGGGCCGAGCGCGCGCGTGATGCGCGCCGATTGCGCCGGCGTGGCCCCGATCGCGCCGCCCTCCCCGGCGGAGGCGAGCCTGCGCGAGCAGCTCCGAGCGCGTGCCCTCGCGCAGCGCCCGGCCGCGGTTCGCGCCACCGCCGAGCCGACCGCGGCGCGGCCGCTCGGCGAGTCGCCGGTCCGCTACGGCCGCATCGTGGGGATCGACCCGGTGCCGATCGAGGCCGCTCACCAGCTCGGCTTCGACGGCGCGATGAACGGCGTGTCCGGCGCGGCGCTCGGCCATCCGGTGCCGGGCGGCGATTCGCGTGCGTTCGCAGCGGTCGCCGCTGCGCTCGGCGACTCCGGCGATGCCGCCGCGCTTCAGGGGCTCGAGTCGATCCGCGAGGGTCAATACGTCGTGGTGCAGCTCGACAACGGCGTCGCGGTCGGAATCACCCAGCCGACCGACCAGGCGCTGCGCATCGGCGATCGGGTCCGTATCGAAGGCAGCGGCCCGGGCGCGCGCGTGCGCCGCGCTTGAAGCCGAGCCGCGCGCGCACGACGAAGCGATGCTCGCCGCGATCCGCGACTTCTTCGACCGGCGCATCGGCGGTGCCGCATCGGCGGCGGACGAACTGCAGCGGATCAAGGTGGCGATCGCCGCGCTGCTCCTCGAAGTGGTGCGGCTCGACGGGGGCGTGGATCAGTCCGAGCGGGCGGCGGTGCTGCGCGCGGTGCGCGGCAAGTTCGGCCTCGGCGAGGACGAGGCCGAGACCCTGATCGGTCTGGCCGAGGCCGAGGCCCGCGACGCGACCGACTACTACCAGTTCACCTCGCTGATCAATCGCCACTTCTCGCCCGCGCAGAAGGCGCGAGCGATCGAGATGATGTGGGAGGTCGCGTACGCCGACGCCGCGCTGAGCGCCAACGAGCAGCACGTGCTGCGGCGGGTGGCGGACCTGCTGTACGTCCCGCACACCGACTACGTCGCCGCGAAGCTGCGCGCGCGCGACGCCGCGGGCTGAGCGCGCGCAGCGCTCAGCGGGGCTCGGCGGCCGGGGCGAGCCCGGCCAGGCGCGGGTGCGCGAGCGCGTCGCGGTTCACGACGTAGCGCGGCGCGCGCCCCTGCGCCACGTCGGCGACCGCGGTGAAGGCACTGCGCGCGAGGCCGGTGAGGCACTCGTCGGTGAAGCAGAACGCGTGCGGCGTCACTACGACGTTGTCGAGCCGCAGGATCGGATTGTCGGCCGGCGTCGGCTCGACCTCGAACACGTCGAGCGCCGCCCCGGCGATTCGCCGCGCGGCGAGCGCCTCGTAGAGCGCGCGCTCCTGCACGATCGGGCCGCGCGCGGTGTTCACGAGGTAGGCGGTCGGCTTCATTAGCGCGAGCTCTCGCGCGCCGATCAACCCCCGCGTCGCGGCGTTGAGGGGGCACATGACGCAGACGAAGTCGGCGCGCGCGAGGAGCGTGTCCAGATCGACGAGCTCGGCGCCGAGCGCGCGGGCCTCGGCCTCGGACACGTAGGGGTCGCAGGCGAGGTGACGCATCTCGAACGGGGCGGCAAGCCGCAGCACCTCTGCGCCGATGTTGCCGATCCCGATCAAGCCGAGCGTGCGGCCGGTGAGCCCCATTCCCATGAAGTCGACCCGCTCGGCCCAGCGGCCTTCGCGCGTGATCCGGTCCTTGACGAACAGCCGCTGGGCGAGCACCAGCACGAAGGTGATCACGTTCACCGCCACCGGGCGGCGCACGCCGTCGGGCGCGATGGTGAGGAGCACGCCGTGCTCGGTGCACGCCGGCACGTCGATCGTGTCGAAGCCGACGCCGAAGCGCGCGACCAGCTTGAGCCGGCCCGCCCCGCGCGCGAAGGTGTCGCGCGTCACGCGGCCGAGCATCAGACAGACCGCGTCGAGCTCGGCGGCCGTCTCCGGCCCGATCGAGCGCTCCTCGTCGGCGGCGAGGTAGCGCCACTCGACGCCCGGGAGGGCGAGGAGCGAGAACGCCCGCGGATCGAAGATCGGGGTG